>Ga0194129_10007315_pt1 | contig 13176 bp, 13 predicted proteins | sample TA2KigCa35mmetaG_FD_150862 | JGI IMG/M metagenome (GOLD analysis project Ga0194129, IMG submission 150862) | Freshwater microbial communities from Lake Tanganyika, Tanzania - TA2015038 Kigoma Deep Cast 35m | ecosystem: Environmental > Aquatic > Freshwater > Lake | place: Tanzania: Lake... | reverse complement strand
ATGTGGTGCTGGCCAGCGAGCCGCTGGTGATCGAACTGGCCCTGCTGCTCGGCATCCCCCTGGTGGCCTTGGGCCGCCGTGAAGACACCCTGCCCCAGCGCCAGGGGGTCAAGGGGTTGGCAGAGCTTTCGGCGTTGGCCACCCTGGATCCAGCCCAGGTGCTCTCGGCCCTGGGGTTCGCCTGACACCTGAGCGCCATGGCCCTGCCGCTGCTGGGCTGGCTGCGGCGCCATCGCCGTCGGCCTCCAGCCACCCGATCCCGTTACCCCTGGCTGCGGCCGCTGCTGGCACTGGTGCTGGTGATCAACCTCTCGGCCCTCGGCTATCGCCTCAGCGAAGGCTGGGACTGGGGCGATTGCTACTGGATGGTGGCGATCACGATCCCCACCATCGGCTACGGCGAGGTCGAACCGCTGAGCCAAGCCGGCCGTCTGGTCACCGTGTTTTCGGTGGTGGGCGGTCTGGTGGTGGTGCAACAGACGGTGCAGAGCCTGCTGGGTCTGTCGGAATCGGGTTATTTCGCGCGGCGTCGCCAGCGCCGTTTTCTCAACTGGGTGCACACGATGAATGACCACGTGATTCTCTGCGGCTATGGCCGCATCGGGCGCGAGATCGGTGATCAGATCAGCCGTGAGGGGGTGCAACTGCTTGTGGTCGAGATGCATCCCGAGCGCAAGGAGGCCGCCGAGGAAGCCGGCCTGCCGGTGCTGATGGCCGATGCCACCCTCGATGAGACCTTGCTGGAGGCTGGCATTCACCACTGCCGCTCGCTGGTGGCGGCCCTGCCGAGCAATGCGGCCAACCTCTATGTGGTGCTGAGTGCCCGCGGCCTGGCTCCCCAATGCAGGCTGATCGCCCGCTCCGACAGTGAGGAGGCCTCTCGCAAGCTGCGCCTCGCCGGGGCCGACCAGGTGGTCAGCCCCTACGTGGCCGGCGGCCGCACCATGGCCGCCACGGCCCTGCGCCCGTTGGCGGTCACATTCATGGAACTGCTGGCCGGTACCGATTGTGAGGTGGAGGAATTCCGCCTCAGCGACGATCCCGCCCTTTTGGGGGATCTGCAGGGACGGACCCTGCAGGACTTGGAGCTCAGACGCCGCACCGGAGCGCTGGTGCTGGCCATCCGCAATCCCGAAACGGCCCTGGTGAATCCCTACAGCTATCGGGGCAGCACCTACGGGGGCTCCGGCGAGCCCGAACTCATCGCCAACCCGGGCGGTTCAGTGACCCTGGCTCCGGGGCAGTTGCTGGTGGTCATGGGCAGCCAGCAGCAGCTGGCTGCCTTTGCCAAGCTCCTGGGTTCGGCGCTGGTGAGCATCGACGCGATGCGGGAGTGAGCGGCTGGCCGGGGCGGCCGCGCGCATACGATCGCGCTCACCCTCTGCCGCTGGAGCCATGACCGACCGCGTTGCCAACCTCCAGGGCCAGGTCGCCCTGGTGACCGGTGCCAGCCGTGGCATCGGCGCGGCCATTGCGTCTGAATTGGCAGCTGCGGGCGCCACAGTGGTGGTCAACTACGCCAGTTCTCCTGATGCAGCGGCCGCTGTGGTGAACCGCATCGAGGCCGCCGGCGGCAAGGCCTGGAGCCACCAGGCCAACGTGGCCGAGGAGGAGCAGGTCGAGGCCATGGTCAAGGCGGTGCTGGAGCGCGAAGGCCGGCTCGACGTGCTGGTCAACAACGCCGGCATCACCCGCGATGGCCTGTTGATGCGCATGAAGAGCGCCGATTGGCAGAGCGTCATCGACCTCAACCTCACCGGCGTGTTTCTGTGCACCCGCGCGGTCAGCCGCTCGATGCTCAAGGCCCGCACGGGCCGCATCATCAACATCACCTCGGTGGTGGGGCTGATGGGCAACCCTGGCCAGGCCAACTACAGCGCCGCCAAGGCGGGGGTGATCGGCCTCACCCGCAGCAACGCGGCCGAATTTGCCGCTCGAGGGGTCACCGTGAATGCGGTGGCTCCCGGCTTCATCGACAGCGACATGACCAAGGAGCTCGACAAGGAGCCGATCCTGGCGGCCATTCCCATGGGGCGCATGGGCACGGCCTCCGAAGTGGCCGGCGCAGTGCGCTTCCTGGCCGCTGATCCGGCGGCCGCCTACATGACCGGCCAGGTGCTGCAGGTTGACGGCGGCATGGTGATGCGCTGATCAGGATTCCAGCGGTTGGCCCAGCTCATCGCGCAGTTTGCGGATGCGTTGCAGCAGCTTCAGCCTGCGGCTGCGGGCTGTGATCGTCAGAAACACCCGGATCGGCACATAGACCAGGGCCATCAACAGCCCCACGCTGGTGATCACGATGAACACCAGCGGGTTGGCGCTTGGCATGACCGGCCCCAGAGCTTCCTCGGCAGCGGTTTCGAGTGCGCTCTGCAGCAGTTCCTCCATGGCCAGACCCTATCGAGCGACGGCCAGTGCTGCAGCGACCAGCGCTGGCTTCATACGGCTTTCCCCACCAGCCAGGGGAGGCCGTGGCATGGGACCCTGTTGGCCAGCAGTTGCCCCAAGCGGCCCATGGCCAAGTTGATTCGCTTTTCCGATCAGTCGCGCGCCGCCCTCGAGCGCGGTGTCAACGCCCTGGCCGATGCGGTCAAGGTGACGATCGGCCCCCGCGGCCGCAACGTGGTGCTGGAGAAGAAGTACGGCGCCCCCGACATCGTCAATGACGGCGTCTCGATCGCCAAGGAGATCGAACTCGACGACCCCTTCGAGAACCTGGGCGCCAAGCTGATGCAACAGGTGGCCTCCAAGACCAAGGACACCGCCGGTGACGGCACCACCACAGCCACGGTGCTGGCCCAGGCCCTCGTGCGCGAAGGTCTGCGCAACGTGGCCGCCGGTGCCAGTCCGATCGTGCTGCGCCGCGGCATGGACAAAGCCGTGGCCCAGGTGGTCGATGGGCTAAAGGCTCGCTCCCAGGCCGTGGCGGGTGAGGCCATCCGTCAGGTGGCCACGGTGAGCTCTGGTGGTGACGAGGAAATCGGTCAGATGATCGCCGAGGCCATGGCCAAGGTCTCCGCCGATGGCGTGATCACCGTTGAGGAGAGCAAGAGTCTCGCCACCGAGCTCGAGGTCACCGAGGGCATGGCCTTTGATCGCGGCTATGCCTCGCCGTACTTCATCACTGACCAGGACCGCCGTGAGTGCCTGTTCGAGAACCCGCTGGTGCTCGTCACTGACCGCAAGATCAGCGCCGTGGCCGATCTGGTGCCGGTGCTTGAGGCGGTCAGCCGCAGCGGCAAGCCGCTGCTGATCATCGCCGAAGACATCGATGGCGAGGCGCTGGCCACCCTGGTGGTCAACAAGAACCGCGGCGTGCTGCAGGTGGCTGCGGTCAAGGCGCCTGACTTCGGCGACCGCCGCAAGGCCATGCTGGCCGACATCGCCATTCTCACCGGCGCCACACTGGTCAGTGAAGACCGGGCCATGACCCTCGACAAGGTCAGCCTGGCTGATCTCGGCGCTGCCCGCACGATCACGATCACCAAGGACGACACCACGATCGTGGCCACCGGCGAGCACCAGGCGGCGGTGGCCGACCGGGTCGCCGCCATCAAGCGCGAGCTCGAGGCCACCGATTCCGAGTACGACCAGGAAAAGCTCAACGAGCGCATCGCCAAGCTGGCCGGCGGCGTAGCGGTGATCAAGGTGGGTGCGCCCACCGAGACCGAGCTCAAGAACCGCAAGCTGCGCATCGAAGACGCGCTCAATGCCACCCGCTGCGCCATCGAAGAGGGCATCATTGCGGGGGGCGGCACCACCCTGCTCGAGTTGGCGGCCGGTCTTGACGGCCTGGCGGCTTCTCTGCATGGCGACGAGCGCACTGGGATCGCCATCGTGCAGCGCGCCCTCAGTGAGCCCGTCCGCCAGATTGCCGCCAATGCCGGGGCCGACGGCGCGGTGGTGGCTGCTGAGATTCAGCGCCAGGGCAAGGGCTTCAATGCCGCCACTGGCATCTATGAAGACTTGCTGGCAGCCGGCATCCTTGATCCGGCCAAGGTGGTGCGCCTGGCGCTTCAGGATGCGGTGTCGATCGCGGGTCTGTTGATTACCACCGAGGCCGTCATCGCCGACAAGCCCGAGCCGCCCGCCCCTCCCGCTGGTGGTGGCGGCATGGACGGCATGGGTGGAATGGGCGGTATGGGTGGGATGGGCGGCATGGGCATGCCCGGGATGATGTGATCAGCCCAGGGCCTGGCAGTAAGCCGCCACCTGCAGGTCGATGCCGGTGATGGCGGTGCCTACCACCACAGCATCGGCCCCCAGCTCGAGGGCCCGCCGGGCCTGCTCAGCGCTGGCGATGCCGCCTTCGCAGATCAGGCTGGCGCCAGCCGGCAGCTCCCGTCGCAACGCCGGCAGCAGATCCCAGCCCGGTGGCTTGTGGGCGGCCGTGTCTTCGGTGTAGCCATACAGGGTGGTGCCGATCCAGTCGCACCCCAGCTCGGCCGCCCGCAGCCCATTGGCGACGCTGTCGATGTCGGCCATCATAGGTGCCCCCAACTCGCTTCGGGCGCGTTGGACCAATGCGGATAGGTCTTCTCCTGCCGGTCGGTAGCGGTCGGTGGCGTCGAGGGCGATCACCGAGGCCCCGGCCGCCCACACGGCGCTGATGTGCTCCCAGCCCGGGGTGATGTATACGCTGCTGCCTGGGAGTGTGCGCTTCCAGAGCCCGATGATCAGGGCGTCGGGGCAGCGCCGCCGCACGGCGCCAATGTGCTCAGGACTCTCCAAGCGCACGCCGCTGGCCCCATTGCGCAGGGCGGCTTCGGCCATCGCGCCGATCACCCCAGGGGCCCGCAGGGGTGAACCCTCCGGCGCCTGAACCGAGACGATCAGCCCCTGGGGCCTGGTGAGATCAGGCGGCATCGCTGTGCAGCCAGGCGCGCAGATCGGCCAGGTCGACCGGCAGGGGGGCTGGTCTGACTGCTGCCGCAGGAGCTGCCGGGGTGGCGGTAGCCGCCGGGTCCAGTGCCTGCAGAGGCGTCAGGACCCAGGGATCGTCGCTGGGCTGCTGCCCGTTGGGCTCGAGGGCGGGCACGAGAGAAGCCGCAGCGTGAGTGGCGGGATCCTGCCGCAGCGGGGCCAGGGCTTCGCTGAGCGCGTCCTTGAGCAGGGACTCCACCGCTTGCCGCGACGGCACCGGCTCCTGGGCGACGAGGGTCTCCGTGCGCAGCTGCTCCCGCAGCCAGCGCACGCTGTCCTCGCCGCAGTGGTGCGTCAGCGGGCCCAGCAGACATCGCTCCAATGCCTCGAAACCCTGGCGATGCACCGGTTGCTGGCTCAACCGCTGGGCCAGATCGCTCTGGCGGTTGATCACCGCATCAATCAACAGCACCGCTGGGTCGGGGCGGTCCTGGTGCGAGAGCTGAAGGGGGTCGGGCACGGCCTTGCAGGATCAGGAGAGCTTGCGATCCAGAAGGGGGCGGATCGCCAGAAACAATCCGCTGGCCAGGGCGGCGAGCACCCCCAGGCAGGTGGCCGTGTTGAGCTGTCCGTAGGGAGCGTTCAGCACCACTGCACTCAGGGAACTGTCGCCGCCGTAGGCGGCGCGGATCGGTTCTATGGCGAAGGTAAGGGGATTCAGGGCGGCTAGCCAGCCCAGCCAGCTCGGCATGAAGCTCAGCGGTGCCAGGGCGGTGCTGGCAAACAGCAGCGGCAGGTTGGCCACGAAGATCACGGCGATCAGCTCGATGTGGCCCGGCAGGGCGAAGGCGAGCCCCAGGCTCAGGGCCGTGACAGCAAACACGAGCAGCAACAGGGTCACCAGCACCAGCAGCAGCCCGGCGCCACCGGGCCAGCCGTAGCCAAGGGCCGCGGCCGTGGCCATGATCGCCAGGCTCTGCAGCAGGCTCAAGGCGGTGATGTACAACACCGAAGCCAGCACGATCGAGCTGCGCGAGCGCAGCGGCGCCACCAGCAGGCGGTTGAGGAAGCCGAATTCGCGGTCAAACATCACCGGCAGGCCGGCGTTGAGGGCGCCGCTGAAGGCGGTGAACACGATCACCCCGGCCCCCAGGAAACGGCCGTAGCTCATGCCCCCTGGCAGCAGCCCCGCGGGGGCATTGGCAAACAGCGCGCCAAACAGCACCAGCCAGATCAAGGGTTGCAGTACGCCGGCCACCAGTGTCGAGGGCCGGCGCGCCAGCTGCACAAACAGGCGGCGGGTCAGGGCAAGCGTCTCCTGGCTGATTTCAGCCAGTGCACTCGGGCTGGCGGCCGAGTCGCTGGCGCCGGCAAGGCTTGGGTTGGCAGTGGTCATCGGTTCGGGAGGGGTGCGGTCAGCGCATGCTCTGTTTGCGTTCGGCCTTGGCGTCACGGCTGCCGGCCACGGCCAGCTCCGCATCCATCAGGGTGCGGCCGGTGGCCTGCAGGTACACATCATCGAGGCTGGGGCGGCTCTGGGCGAGGGCAAACACGGGCAGATCCGCTTCGGCCAGCTGCAGGCGCAGCTGCTCGAGCACACCGTCGTGCTCGACCACCAGATTGAGGGAATAGCCCTGGGCGCGGTTGACCACCACCTGGCGCACCCCTTGGCAGGCCTCGAGCAGCGATTGCACCCGCAGGGCCTCCTCTTCGCAGCTGAACTCGCGCACCCTCAGGGTGACCCGATCGCCGCCGAGGGCGGCCTTGAGCTCGGCCGGGGACCCCGACGCGATCACCCGACCGTCTTCGATGATCGCCAGCTGGTCGGCCAGGGCATCCACCTCCTCGAGGTAGTGGCTGCTCAGCAGCACCGTGGTGCCGCCGTCGCGCAGCTGGCGCAGCACCTGCCAGATGGCGCTGCGGCTCTCGATGTCGAGGCCGACGGTGGGCTCATCGAGCACCAGCACCCGGGGGTTGTGCAGCAGGCCGGCTGCCAGGTCAAGCCGCCGCCGCATGCCGCCGGAATAGCTGCCGCAGCGTCGGTCGATCCAGTTGTCCATGCCCAGCAGCGCCACCAGCTCGGCGATGCGGCTGTCGCGCCGGGCCCGTGGCAGGTGATAGAGGTCGCCCTGGAGCTGCAGCAGTTCGCGGCCACTGAGGATCTTGTCGATTGCCACCTCCTGGGCCACATAACCCAGCAGGCGCCGAACCCCACGTGGATCGGCCAGGGCATCAATCCCTGCCACGCTGACGCTGCCGCTGTCGGGGGCCAGCAGCGTGCAGAGGATCCGCAGCGTGGTGGTCTTGCCGGCGCCGTTGGGGCCGAGCAGGCCAAATAGGCAGCCTTCAGGAACGCTGAGCGAGAGGTCGTCGAGCGCCACGATCGGGTTCTGGCCCCGTCGCCCATCCCCGTAACGCTTGCTGAGCCGCTGCAGCTCGATCACGCCAGGTGTCGCGGCAGTCGTCAAGCCAGTGGTCAAGCCGTGGGTCTCCCGGTCTCCGCGCTGCGGAGAATCTAGAGGCCCTGAAGCGGTGGCAGCAGGGCCAGCAGCTCGCCCATCTGCAGGCCCGAAGCCTGGGGTGTGCGGGCCAGCAGCAGCAGCAGGCAGATGCCAAACAGATAGAAGATCGACCAGCGGAATACGCCCCTGGCGGCGGCAGCATCCTCGGGATGGCGGGCGAGGGAATCGCACTGCTGCAGCAGTCGGGCGTTGAAGGGAACCAGCAGCACGCCGTAGAGCAACCCACCGCTGGGCAGCACCACCATGCCCAGCAGGCTCACCAGCACCGTGATCCAGGCATAGGTGCGGATGGCCGTCACCGTGACGGCAACGCCCTTGACCACCGGCAGCATCGGAATGCCGACCGCGCGGTAGTCATCCCGCAGCAGCAGGGCGAGGGCCCAGAAGTGGGCTGGCGTCCACACCATCACCAGGGCAAACAGCCACCAGGCCCCCAGGGTCAGATGGCCGCTGACCGCCGCTGCTCCCACCAGCGGTGGAATCGCCCCGGCCACGCCACCGATGACGATGTTCTGGGCGGTGCGCGGTTTCAGCAGGGCGGTGTAGAGCAGCACGTAGCTGCACAGCCCCAGCAATGCCAGGGCCGCTGCCAGTGGGTTCACCCCCAGGCACAGCACCAGCACCGAGCCGGTGGTGAGGCCGATGGCCAGCGCCATGGCCGCCGTCTGGTTGAGCCGGCCCGATGGCAGGGCGCGGCCGCTGGTGCGCTGCATGCGGCCGTCGAGATCTTCCTCCCAGAGGCAATTGAGAATGCCTGCTGCGGCCGAGGCAAGCGTGCCTCCGAGCAGGGTGAGCGCCACCGTGGGCTCGTCGCAGGGCCAGCCTTCAGCCAGGGCCATGCCCCCGAGGGTGGTGGCCAGCAGCAGCGGGATCAGGCGAGGTTTGGCGATTTCCAGCCACGCTGGCAACTGCCGCCTGGAGCGCTTGGGCGGCGCCATGTTGGCTGCCGCCTCGCCGTTGATCGTGGCGCTAACCATGGGCCACCTCGCGGCTGAGTCCGGCGGTCAGCACAGCCACCAGCAGTGCGGCGACCACCTGGTGGGCCACGGTGATCAACGGTGCCTGGAGCTGCAGATGCAGGCTGCTGATGCCGAGGCCCACCTGCAGCAGCACCAGGCCGGCGGCCACCAGGCTGAGCCCGCGCACCAGCGGTTTCAGACCCAGCCAGAGGGCTGCACCGGCCTGCAGGCACACCCCCCCAGCCACCAGGGTTGCCCAATGGCGATGGGCGCCGATCCATTGACACCCTTCGCCACTGCTCAGACAGCGTTCAGCCGCCCATTGGGTGGCCATTGCCCCCCCCAGCAGGCATTGCCCCAACACCGCGACCAGGCTGGCGGCGGCCAGCGCGATCCAGATCCAGGCCTGGGAGCGCGGCGGCGATGGTGCCTCAAGGCTCAGCAACTGCTGGCTGGTGGCACTTAACAGACCCACCAGCAGCAGGGCTGTGGCCAGATGGGCCGTGACCACGCTGCTGGGCAGCAGCGCCAGCACCGTGAGAGCCCCCAACCCTCCCTGAAACACCACCAACAGCAGCGCGGCAGTGCTCATCCAGGGCATCCAGGTGGGCAGCTTGCGCCGCTGCCAGATGCTCACGCCGCAGAGCACCACCAGGGCCATGCCAACCACAAAGGCGTCCAGCCGGTGGAACCATTCCAGGAAGACCTGCATGTTCATGCGGCCGCCGGGAAGCAGGGAGCCATAGCACAGGGGCCAGTCGGGACAGGCCAGTCCGGCCTCCATCACCCGGGTTGCGCCGCCGATGCCCACCAGGGCGACCAGTGCCACCACCAGATGGGAGCAGAGCTGGGCGAGGCGCCAGGGCAGCCGTTGTTCGCTCCAGCGGATCGACACGCCGACAGGCTCAAAGTGAGGTCAAGTTAGGGAGCGCGTCCGGTTGCGGTGCCTCTGCCGCATGCAGATCATGGTTTTGAAACATCCCTGCTGATCCGCGTCCTCGCTGGGCCGGGCCACTGACGCCAGAGCAGCGGGCCGCGACAGGGCTTCAATCTGCGAGCAAATCAGCATCTGCTGCACGCCGCCCGGTCGGAGTCCATAGCGTGGGGCCATTGGCATGAAGCCACGGCGCCATGGCCGTTCCCACCGCCCTGATCACCCTACTCGTTGGCATGGTGCTGACCCTCGCCGGCCTCTGGGTGGGTCACAACGTCAACCTCCTGCCGGTCGATGCCAGCACCAATGCGCCGGTGTATGACGCCCTGTTTGAGGTGTTGTTCAGCATCGGCACGGTGCTGTTTCTCGGCATCACGGGTCTGCTGATTTACAGCCTCGTGCGCTTTCGGCGCCGTCCTGGCGACAGTGGCGATGGGCTGGCGATCGAAGGCAACCTGCAGCTTGAAATCGTGTGGACGGCGATCCCCGCCGTGGTGGTGCTGTTCGTTGGCATCTACAGCTACGACATCTATGAGCGCATGGGTGGCATGGCGTCGTTCCATGACCATGCCGCGATGCCGGCAATGGCCGAGCAGGTCTCGTTCGACACCTCCGAGACGGATGCCACCTCCGCTGAGCGAATCTGGGGCGGCATCGGTCAGGCGGGAGCGTCGGCGCCGGCGCTGCCGGTGGAGGTCACCGCGATGCAATTCGCATTCATCTTCCATTACCCCGAGGCCGGCATCACCGCCGGTGAGCTTCACGTGCCCCTGGGGCAGCAGGTGCAGCTGCGCATGGAGGCCAAGGATGTGATTCATGCCTTCTGGGTGCCGCAGTTCCGGCTGAAACAGGATGTGATCCCCGGTCAACCCACCCTGTTGACCTTCACGGCCACCAAAGTGGGTAGTTATCCGATTGTGTGTGCCGAGCTCTGCGGGCCGTACCACGGGGGCATGCGCTCCACTGTGGTAGTGCATGAGCCCGAGGCGTTTGCCGACTGGATGCGCAGCAACGCGCCACCCACCCTGGCTGCCGCTCCGGGCAGCCCAATTGCCTGAGACGGTGCCTGCATCAGCCAGCAGCAGGTTCAGCGTCCGAGTCCGTTATCCAGTCCGCACCAGATCTGAGCCATGACGATTGCCCACCCCACCGACCTCGAGCCTGGCCTGCAGCCGCAGGGGTGGCTGAAGTACTTCAGCTTCAGCCTCGATCACAAGGTCATCGGCCTGCAGTATCTGGTCTGCGGCTTTGTGTTTTATCTCATTGGTGGCGCCCTGGCGGGAGTGATCCGCACCGAGTTGGCCAGCCCAATGGCTGATTTCGTCAGCCGTGACACCTACAACGAGGTGCTCACGTTGCACGGCACGATCATGATCTTTCTCTGGATCGTGCCAGTGGTGAATGGGGCGTTTGGCAATTATCTGATTCCCTTCTATGTGGGGGCCCGCGACATGGCCTTTCCTCGCCTCAATGCGGTGGCGTTCTGGTTGATACCGCCGGCGGGAATCCTGTTGATCAGCAGTTACTTCCTGGCCGGTGCTGCCTCGCAGTCAGGTTGGACGGCCTATCCACCGCTGAGTCTGACCACCCCCGCTGCGGGCCAGATCGTCTGGATTCTGAGTGTGCTGCTGCTTGGGGGTAGCTCGATCTTTGGTGGCATCAACTTCATCGCCACGGTCTTGAAGCTGCGCAGACCGGGCCTGAAGCTGATGCAGCTGCCCATGTTCTGCTGGGCCATGCTCGGTACCAGCATCCTGGTGGTGCTGTCAACGCCGGTGCTGGCAGGCACCTTAATTCTGCTCAGCTTTGACATCATCGCCCACACAGGATTTTTCAATCCGCAATTGGGCGGCAATGTGGTGGTCTACCAGCATCTGTTCTGGTTCTATTCGCACCCGGCAGTTTACATCATGGTGCTGCCAGCCTTCGGTCTGGTCAGTGAGATCTTGCCGGTGCATGCCCGCAAGCCCCTGTTTGGCTACAGCACGATGGTCTATTCGATTATGGCCATCGTTGTGCTGGGTCTGATTGTCTGGGCCCACCACATGTTTACCAGTGGCACTCCGCCCTGGATGCGCCTCTTTTTCACGATCGCCACCTCGTTCATCGCCGTGCCCACGGGCATCAAATTCTTCAATTGGCTGGCCACCCTATGGGGCGGCAAGATTGCCCTCAACAGTGCGGTGTTGTTTTCCTGCGCGTTCATCTTCAATTTCGTGTTTGGAGGTATCACCGGCGTGGCCCTTGCACAGGTTCCCTTCGACATCCATGTGCATGACACCTACTTCGTTGTCGGACACTTTCACTACATCGTCTATGGCGGCTCAGTGTTTGTGATTTTTGCCTCCCTGTACCACTGGTATCCGAAGTTCACTGGTCGCCTGCTCAATGAGGACCTCGGCCGCCTCCACTTTGTGCTCACCTTCATCGGCTTCAACCTCTGCTTTGCACCCCAGCACTGGCTGGGTCTCAATGGCATGCCCAGGCGCGTGGCCGAATACGACCCGGCCTTCACCATCTGGAACCAGGTGAGCAGCGTCGGTGCCCTGCTGATGGCGATCAGCACCATTCCATTGCTGCTTAATGTGGTGCTCACCGCCCTGCGCGGTCAGCCCGCCGGTGACAATCCCTGGAATGCCCTCACCCCCGAGTGGATCACCTCCTCGCCGCCCCCCGTGGAGAACTGGATTGGCGAGGCTCCGCTCGTGACCGAGCCCTATGGCTACGGCGTTGAACCCGGCACCCTGGAGCTCAACCGCCTACGCGGCCAGGATCTCTGGGCCAGTGGAAAATCCTGAGCACCGCTGCGTAGTGATCGCCCCGCCTTGACCCGACCATGGACACCAGCCTTCGTTCCATATCCGATGCCGATGATGCAGCCGCACTGCAGCAGGAGCAGGCCGCGAGCCACGAGGAGCATGGCGATCATCGCCTGTTCGGTCTGACCACCTTCCTGGTGGCCGATGGCATGACCTTTGCCGGCTTCTTTGCCGCCTACCTGACCTTCAAGGCGGTCAATCCGTTGCCGCCCGGCTCCACCTATGAACTGGAATTGGTGTTGCCCACCATCAACACCGTGCTGCTGCTGGTCAGCAGCTTCACCTTCCACCGTGCCGGCAGCCAGTGCCGCGCCGGACAGATGGCCTCATCGCGCCTGTGGTTGCTGCTGACCACGGCGCTGGGGGCGGCATTCCTGGCGGGCCAGATGGTGGAGTACTTCACACTGCCGTTCGGCCTGCGCGACAACCTCTTTGCCAGCACCTTCTACGCCCTCACCGGCTTCCATGGCCTGCACGTGACCCTGGGGGTGATCTGCATTCTGATTGTCTGGTGGCAGGCACGTTCAGGTGGTCGCATCACCCCTAGCCAGCATTTCGGTTTGGAAGCCGCTGAGTTGTATTGGCACTTCGTCGATGGCATCTGGGTGGTGCTGTACGGCATCCTCTATCTGCTTTGACGCCTTCTCTGATGCCGATTTCCAGCCCTGTCGCTGATTCAAGCGACAGGGCGATGTGTTCACCGATGTCTTGACCGATGTGTTGATCAAGGCTGACCACCCCTTGCCGATGTGCGGGGAGGATCGGCACAATTTCGTCACAGGCACCCAACCCTCGCCCCCGGGTTCAGGCATGGCACACGACAGCGACAGATCCGCTTCGGTGGCAACTCCCATGCTGGTGGGGTCGGCATTGCTCGACAAAGCCAGGTCGCTGAGCAACCGCCCCGAAGATCAGATTGCCCGGGCCTGCGGTTATGTGGGCCCCAGTGGACGCCTGCTCAAAAAGAGCTTTTACCGGGCGCTCGTGGAAGCCAAGGGCTATGTGCTGCCCGCCAGCAGCAGCGGCGGTGGCGGTGGTGGTGCCAAGGGCCGGCAGGCCGAATTCCGCACCCGCGTGCA
>Ga0194129_10007314_pt1 | contig 13178 bp, 2 predicted proteins | sample TA2KigCa35mmetaG_FD_150862 | JGI IMG/M metagenome (GOLD analysis project Ga0194129, IMG submission 150862) | Freshwater microbial communities from Lake Tanganyika, Tanzania - TA2015038 Kigoma Deep Cast 35m | ecosystem: Environmental > Aquatic > Freshwater > Lake | place: Tanzania: Lake... | reverse complement strand
GGGGGGGGGGGGGGGGGGCGGCGCGGGGGGGGGGGGGCGGGGGGGGGGGGGGGGCGCGGGGGGGGGGGGGCCGGGGGGGGGGGGGGGGGGGGGGGGGCGCGGGCTCCGGGGCGGGGTCCATGGCGGCGCGCTCTTATATGCGGGGAGCGGGCGGCGCGCTCTTGTGCGGGGGCGGGCCGCGGTCTTCGCCGGGGATATTTTTTTCTGAAAGAAGTTTTGGGCGCGCGCGGCGCCTCGGCGCGCGGCGCTTTCGGAGACTTTGCGGGCGCGCGTATTTAGGCTGGTTTGGGCATGATTAGTTTTGCGGGAGACACTTTTGGACGCGCGCGACCGGGAGTTGGGGGCGCGCGCGGACGGCGCGCGCAGGGCCGACGGCGCGCGCAGGGCCGACGGCGCGCGCAGGGCCGACGGCGCGCGCGCGCCGGAACGGAGTGGCTCGCGGCGGCGCTGTTCGTGTCTTGCTGGGTGTGCGGCGGGGAGGGCCGCGACGTGTGCCAGGGCGACTGGTGTTCATGGTCCAACACCCAACAAAACGAGTGCTATTGTGTGTTTTGGGGGTCATTTCCAATGAATCACTACACGGTCCCGATCTGCGGGAATGGTCGGGGGATGAGTGGTGTCTTTATCTGGACTGATGGCAATTATCGGAAGCACAAGATCTACTGCAAGGATTGTCGCAGTGACCAGCATCTTCAGTCAATGTTCGAAGGAGAGCTTGAGCACAAGGTGTGTCGATGCAAACCAGGATACTATGGCGAGCTGAGACATGACGCAACGTGCTTATTGTGTGCGGCGGGAACATACACGTCAGTTACAGCAACATCATGTTTAGCATGTACTACGGGAAAAGTTTCTGCAGTCGGAAGCTCTGCATGCGACACTTGCCCTGCGGGAAAGTATGCTTACAGCGATTATTATGGTAGGAGTCAGTGCTGGATTTGTTTAGCTGGAAAGTTTTCTAATGCAGGAGAAGATTCGTGTAATCTTTGCCCTGAGGGACAATCAAGCCAGGACGGGTCAAGCTCATGTTCAACGTGTGGTGAAGGACAGGTTGTGCTTTCAAGAGGATCGTTGTGCACCAAGTGCGCTGCAGGAAAGTATAAATCTAGCCAGACGGCGTGTGCAGATTGCGAAGCGGGAAAATATTCGAATGAAGCCAAGAACTTGTGTACTAATTGTGATTTGAATCAGTATTCTGGAGGTGGAAGTGCTGAATGCCAAACCTGTCCGTCGAATTCGCAAGCACCCATTGCCAGTACCACACTTACAAGCTGTCAATGCAACCCTGGTTACACTGGCCCAAACGGCGGGACGTGTAATAAATGCGATGCAGGAAAGTACAAGTCTGTGGCGGGAAGTGCAAGTTGCATAATGTGCCCGCAAGGTTACTACTCAAGTACTCAGGGGGCAACAGAGTGCTTGGGGTGTGCGATGCCGAGTGGCGCCCTGGGCATAGTTGGTGGCATTGATTACCAGTTGATAACTGGAGCAACGGCATGCAGGTTTTGTGCCAGCGGGACATATGCAGACCAAGATTTGAATCAGATGAGCCAGGTACCAGGGGCGCACTTCTGCAGCTCGTGTAGCGCTGGGGAGTACCTGACTACCATGAACAACCCGATGATTGTTGTGTCCGGAAGCGGAATCTCTGCTTCGAAAACGAGGCCGTGTTCGATTTGCGCGTCATGTCCGGAAACGACGCGTGTCGGGTGCTATCGGTTTTTGGCCAATCCGGGGGTGTGTCCGCCTTGCAAGGCCGGGAGTTACTATGTGGAAGCCACAGGCAAATGCCTCCTGTGCGAGCAGGGCAAGTACATGTCGAGCTCCAGCTTGTTAAGCGACTCAACACAATGCGAGACTTGCCCGCGATACAGCGATCGCCTGCCGTCGATTGTGACTGTGTACGACATGCAGTGCACGAAAACGAACTGGGGTCACGCGGGAGGAACGGAACAAAGTACCCGGTACGCGCTCGTAATGGACCGGGAACACAAATACCCCGAGTACAGTTTGGTGCAGAATGGAGTGCGTGTTTCGTATCTTAAAAATGAAAACGGCTGGTGGTTTTTTCACAAGGATCCTAACATGGTCAACTCAGCAGGAGAATGGGATCCACCACCTGCTGTAGCACTGGCGACCTCGTTGAGGCCGCCCGCGCAAGGCTGGAATGAGAAATGCAACGGGAAATGGGAAAGCTTCAGAATGCGGCTTGAGTTCGATAACCGGGATAGCGTGGAGATGCGGACTCGGTCGACCTCGGTGCTGGGCGCAGACGACGTGGCGAAGTGCACGTGTCAGGCAGGAATGAAGTTGCTTGACGGCATCTGCGTGTGCGGCAAGGGGAAGTATCTCGACGTCTCCACGAATGCGTGCGTGATAGCACCGGTGGACCATTTTCAACAGCACGAACACGCGATGTCTGCGCATCCGTGTCCCGACGGCGCTACGTCGGATGCGGGGAGCACGTCTCCCGATGACTGCAAGTGCAAAGCGAAGATGAGCAAAATCAAAGATCCAGAGAAACCACAGTTGGAAAAGTGCATTTGCGACGACGGCTACTACATGCTGAACGAAGTTTGCCAAAAGTGCGGCTACTGCGAGCCTATTGAGGGGAAGCGCCGCTGGCGAAAGGGATGCAGCGACACTTCGGCGGGGACCTGCGAGCTGTGCGAGGTGTGCAGCAACCCCGAGGAGACGCGGGTGGGGTGCCACGCGCGGAGGCCGGGCGAGTGCACGCTCAAAAAGTACAGTGGAATGAAGTGGCTGTCGGCGGAGCCGCTGTGTCCGGTGGTGACGAATTTCGGGAGCAGGGCGACGACGCGGAGCCTGGACCTCGGGGGGCTGGGGTTCGAGCACGTGTTCGGGGCGCTGGAGCAGGACGTGAGCTTTGCGTGCCGCGACGTGTGCGACGGGACGCGGGACTACGACGGGACGCAGTGCGGGGGCCCGTACGCGTGCAACATCCGGACGTGCACGCAGTTCATGCAGACGGACCGCTCGGTGGACGCGGCGCGGAACGACGTGCTGGCGTGCCCGGTGGTGATCGAGGCGGGGGACGCGCGGAACAACGAGCTGCGGCTGGCGAAGGTGCAGGCGCGGTGCGTGGCGTGCGCGGAGTGCGGGCGGGACGGGGCGCTGGAGGCGCTGCCGGCGCGGGCGCGGGAGCTGCTGGCGGCGGGGTGGGGGCGCGGGTGCGCGCGGGAGTGCAGCCGGCTGCGGTGCGGGGGGGCGGCGGCGGCGGAGGCGGGCGCGGAGGCGGCGGCGAGGACGCCGAACCAGGTCTGGGACTGGACGGCGGGGGCGTGCGTGGGGTGCGCGGAGCTGCGGGACCCGCGGCTGTGCGCGGCGGAGGACTACGCGGAGCTGCGGGAGTTCGTGGTGACGGGCCACATGGCGCTGCTGTTCTTCGAGGGGTGCCGGGGCGCGGAGTACGCGCTGGACGAGGTCTCGTACGGGCGGTGCCGGCGCTGCGAGGCGGCGAGCGCGCGGTGCGCGGGGGCGGAGTACCCTGCGCGGTGCGCGGCGGCGGGGGGCGCGGGGGAGGGGCTGGGGGCGGGCGGCGCGGGCGCGGGCCCCGGCGGGGCCCCTGCGGGCGCGGTGGCGCTGGGCGGCGGCGCGGCGAGCAGCGGGAGCCTGGCGGCGGCGTGCGACGTGTGCCGGCGCGCGTACGAGGGGCAGGTGGAGGTGGTGCAGGGCGCGTACGCGGCGACGGTGGGGGCGAACGCGAGCGCGCTGTTCTGCCAGGTGACGGAGTGCCTGGCGCGGGACGGGGCGGCGCGGACGGGGGTGCGGCAGGACGGGACGCTGTGCGGGGAGCGGTGCCGGGCGCTGGCGTGCGCGGCGGACGAGGAGCTGGTGCCGTGCCGGCTGCCGCACCAGACGCGGTGCGCGAAGGTGGCGGCGGGCGGGGGGGGGGGCGGGGCCCTTGGGGGCGCGCGGCGCGCCGGGGTCGCGGGCGCGGAGACGAGCCTGCTGGGGGACGCGAGCGGGTTCGCGAGCTTCGAGAACACGCTGGTGACGCTGGGGCTGGCGAAGGACGAGTACCAGTGCGTGTGGAACGCGGCGGGGATCGCGGACAACCGCGCGCTGCCGGGGGGCGTGAGCGAGTTCTTCTTCCCGCCGGCGCTGGCGTACGCGAGCGGGCAGGAGGGCGGGCGCGGGACGAAGGCGTGCCGGCCGTGGCCGCTGGAGGGCGCGGACAACGACGTGGCGTTCCCGGCGCTGCCGCTGCAGAACACGGTGTCGGGGCGCTCGGCGCGGCGCGTGCTGGTGGACTGCGAGGCGCACGTGGTCTCGTACCGCTTCGACGGGACGTTCGCGGGGGTGGACCTCGGGGTGCGGGCGGCGCTGCGGGTGGGCCCGGTGCGGGTGGCGGAGGCGGCGGGGGGCGACGTGGAGGCGCTGGGCGGGGCGCACGTCGGCGGGCGCGGGGAGCTGTTCCTGCTGCTGACGCTGCGGCAGGGGCGGGCGCGCGTGCAGGCGGACGCGGGGGTGGCGCCGGCGGGCGCGGCGGGCGGGGCCGCCGCGGGGGCCGCTGCGGGCGCGTGGCCCGCGCGGCTGCTGCTGACGTGCGCGCTGGCGGACCTGACGCCGCGGGCGGGGGGCGCCGATGAGGATCCTGCCGGCGGGGCCGCCGGCGGCGGGCGCGTGCGCGCGGAGGCGGGCGTGCAGCGCGCGGGCGCGGCGCGGCAGGCGCTGGCGTGGCTGGGCGCGGGCGCGGCGGGCGGGGGCGCGGGCGCGGGCGCGGCGCGCGAGGGGCTGGCGGCGGGGCTCGTCGCGGCGGGCGCCGCGGGCGCCGCGGGCGCCGCGGGCGCCGCGGGCGCCGCGGCGGGCGGGCAGCCGGCGCCGCTGGCGGTGAGCGCGACGCCGGGGGCGCAGGCCGCGTGGGCGCAGTGGCGCGCGGGGCTGCTGCAGGAGCGCTGCGCGGGGACGAGCGCGCTGGACTTCTTCGAGGGCGAGGAGGCGTGCCGGGTGGTCGGCTTCGGGCAGGTGCTCCCGATGCAGGTGGAGCTGGCGTGCGCGGCAGGCGACTCGACGAGGTGTCCGGACGCGGCGGAGGCCCCGCTGGTGCTGCTGGTGCGCGAGGCGCCGTTCGCGGCGGAGCTGGTGGGGGGGGCGGCGCTCGACGTGGGCGAGGTGGCGCTGGGCTCGGTGTCGGCGGACGCGGTGGAGCGCAGTCAGCGGCGCGCGCTGCGGCGGCTGCAGAACTTCACGGCGGCGGACCAGCACGTGGCGCGGGACGGGGGCGTGCTCGAGCGGGCGTTGAGCGGCAGCAGCGTCGCGGACCGCGCGCTGGCGCCGTGGCAGGCGCACGCGGTGGACGCGTACAGCAAGTGCGCGGTGCTGGTGGCGACGGCGCAGCGCGTGCTGTGCGTGGGCTCGGAGGGGCTGGAGGCGCTGTGGGACGCGGGCGGGGGCGCCGCTGCGGACGCCGCGGGCATGCGCGCGCTGGGCGTGGGCTTCGCCGAGGTCGGCGGCGGCGCGCACGCGCTCGCGCTGCTGCAGTTCGACGGGCGGACGGCGCTCGGGGCCGGGCTGTGGACGGTGGTGGCGTTGGGGGCGAAGCCGCGGCGCGTGCGCTACGACAGCGGCGCGGCGCGCTGGGTGAGCTTCGCGGTGCTCGGCGCGGAGGTGGCGGCGCTGGAGCTCGCGGCGGGCGGGCGCATGTATTTGCGGGGGTACGTGCTGGCGGCGGCGGACGCGGCGGGGGACGACGCGGCGCTCGAGCTGCTGGAGGCGCGGGCGCGCGACTGGGCGCTCTTCGGGGAGGCGCGCTTCGCGGCGACGCTGGGGGCGGGAAGGGCCCCGGAGGGGCCCGTGGCGGCGGACGCGGGGGCGGCGGAGGCGGGGGCGGCGGACGCGGCGGACGCGGCGGACGCGGCGGAGGCCGGGGCGCCCGACGCCGAGCGCCAGAACGCCGAGGAGGCGTGGCTGCGCTTCGGCCGCGTGGCGACGACGCGGCAGAGCCGCGCGGCGGTGGCGGCGGCCGTGCGCGTGGTGCGCGCGGGCGCGGGCGCGCTGGCGCTGGAGCTGCTGGCGTGCGCGGCGCCGCGCGGCGCGGGCGCGGAGGGCGCGGGCGCGGAGGGCGCGGGCGCCGCGCTCTGCGCGGCCGCCGCGCTGGCGCCGGAGCTGGGGCTCGCGCCGGGCTTCGTGTCGCTGGCGTTCCTGCGCGGCGCGGCGTTCGGGAGGGCCCCTGCGGGCGCCGAGGCCGCCGGCGAGGAGCTCTGGGTCGTGGGCGCGCTCGGCGCCGTGTTCGAGCTGCGCTTCGGGGGCGGGCGCGCGGCGCTGCACGTCGCGGAGGCCTCGGCGCTCGCGGGGCGCTGCTTCGTGCAGGCGGGCGCGGCGCTGGCGGTGCAGGGCGCGCTCGGGGGGCGGGCGGGCGCCGTCGCTGCTTCCGCCGCGGGCCCCGCGGGGGCCCAGGCCGCCGCCGCGCGCGACGCCGCGTACTACACCTTCGACGCGCGCTCGCTCGAGAACCGGCGGCTGCTCGCGTTCCTGCCGGGCTTCGCGCGCGCGACGCCGGCGATGCTGGCGGGCGCCGGCGAGCCGCTGCGGCGCACCGGGTACCTCGTGCTCGCGGCGCTCACGCGGCGGCTGAGCGCGGCGGACGGGAACGGCGGAGACAGCGACAAGGGCCTGCTGCGGCTGCTGCGCCTGGTGGTCGAGGTGGCTCCCTTCGGCGCTGCGCGGCGCGAGGAGGCCGTGCGCGTGGCCGAGCCGCTCGCGGGGGGGGCTCTGCGCCTCTTCGAGTACAGCCACCAGCTGCAGGACTTCACCGGGAGCTGGCGGCGCGACAACAGCGGCGCGACGCTGACGGAGCTCGGGCTGCCGGCGAAGGTGGGCGGCGGCACGAGCTGCCTGCTGGGATTCAAGGAGGCAGCGCTCGACGAGCAGTTCTTCTCGAGGGGCGGGGCCGCGGGCGCGCCGACGCCAGAGGCCGCGCTGCTGCTGGTGCGCGTCGCGGAGGTGGCGGAGCCCTGGCTGCTGTCGGTGCGCGTGGGTTGCGCCGAGTGGCACGGGGCAGACCGGCGGGGGGCGGCTGTGGGGCTGTGCACGGAGCTCGGGGAGGAGCCGCTGACGCACGCGCTGAGCGCGGTGCAATTGAGCCGCGACGCGTGCCCGGGCGGCGAGGGCCGCGCCGTGCTCGCGTACGCGCCGCCGAACTTGTGGACGCTCTTCTGGCTGGCGGACGGGGCCGTGCAGAGAGCGGCGAGCGCGAGCGCGAACTGCATGGCGCTCGCGCCGGGCTCGGCGGTGGAGCTCGCGCGGCGCAGGGCGGCGGACGAGGACGAGGTGCGGCGGCTGCTGGGCGCGGCGGCGGGGGTGGCGGGGGTGGCTGAGCAGACTGAGGCGGCGGGCCTGCTCTCCGCGCACTGGCGGCGCGAGCGCGCGCTCGTCGACGCCGACGGCGGCGCGCTGCGCGTGGACCTGCACTTTGCAAGCGAGCGCCCGCTCTGGAACGAGGAGCTCAGCGCGAGCGTCGGCGTCGACGACCTCGAGCTGCTGCCGGTGCTGTCGCGGCCGTCGGCGCGCGCGGGGGGCGCGGGCGCGGGCGCGGGGCCCGGCGGGGCCCCTGGCGCGGCGCGGCGGCTGCTCGCCGCTGACGCGCAAGCGCGCGAGGCCGCGGTGCGCGTGCCGAGCGCGGCGGAGCTCGCGGGGCGCGGCCTCGCGCAGCTGCTGCGGGGGGCGCCTGGCGCGGGCGCGCGCCTGCACGCGACGCTCGCGCTCGCGCTCGGCCCCGAGGGCGCCGGCTGCGATTTCGAAGCGCAGCTGTACTACCGCGCGGCCGACGGGCGCGCGCTGGCGCTCCCGCTCGGCTGCGCGCTCGCGGCCTCCGGCGCGCACGTGCGCGGGGCCTGGGCGCAGTGCGCGCTCGCGCTGCCGGCGGGCGCGGGGGCCGAGCTGCGCGCGCGCGCCGCGCCCGCCGCGGGCGCGCCCCCCGCCTGCGCCGCCGCGCTCGCCGGCGGCGAGCTGCTCGTCTTCCTCGCCGCGCACAGCGCGTTCTTCGAGTGCGACGAGGGCTTCTTCCTCGCCGGCGGGCCCGCGGCGGCGGGCGACGCGGGGCAGTGCACGCCGTGCCGCGACCAGGGCGTGCCGGGGAGGGCCCCCCCGGGGCGCGCGCCGACGCTCAGCGCGGAGGCGGCGCTCTGCGGCGCGGGGCGCCGGCTGCTGGGGTGCCCCGCGCTCGCGGCCGAGATCACGCCGGAGGCCTGCGGCAACTGCTCGGAGCCGGAGGTCGACGAGGGGCGCGCGGTCTTCGACGCGACGGGGACGCCGGGCGCCGAGGTCCCGGGCGCGGAGCCGTGCAGGTGGAGCTGTCTGCCGCGGTTCTTTGCGGTCGGGGAGGGCCGCGCGCGGCGCTGCGTCGAGTGCGGCGCCCCGCTCGTCTGCCCCGCTGGGGAGTACTGGCGCAACTGCTCGGCGACGGCGGACAGCGGCTGCGTCGCGTGCCCGGACCTCGGGCTGCGCGAGACGCCCGCGGGCATCGTCGGCGACTACGCGGCGAACGAGGAGCACGTCGCGGCGAGCGGGGCCCCCGGCGCGTTCGAGGCCGAGGTCTTCCCGGAGGCGGAGAGTGCGCTTGCTGCGCTCGCGGCGCTCAGCCCGAGCGAGAGCGCCGCGCAGCGCGCCGCGCAGCGCGCGGCGCTCGAGGGCGCGCTCCGCGCCGCGGGAGGCACCCGCGCGTGCCGCTCGCGCTGCGTCGCCGGCGCCTTCCGCGACGTCGACGGCCTCTGCAAGCGCTGCTGGCCGCGCGCGCTCGTGCTCGAGGAGCAGACGCGCGTGCTGCGCGGGGGCTTCTTTGCGTTCTCCGCGTGCGGGGGCGGGCAAAACACGCGCGCGGCGCTGTGCGAGGAGCGCGAGGGCGCGGTGGTGGTGGGGCACGATCCGGGCACGACCGGCGAGTGCCAGCGCGCGTGTCTCGCGGGCTGGCGCGCGAACGCGACGTTCGCGAGCGCCGAGTTCCGCTTCACGACCGCGTGCGCGCCGTGCGCGGCGGTGACGGTGCTCGACGCGCAGGGGACGTAGCGCGCGGTTTGCCACCCTTTGCGCAAAAACAGCAACGAATATTTGCATTCGTCTGTAAATCAAAATATTAAAGACATATACATTCCTTGAGTTACAGACGAGGCCTGGGCTGGCGTACGCACTGCGGCGCATAGGGTGCTAAATCAAGTGCCAATAAACAACATCATCTGTTTAGTGAAGATAATTTATTGATACGCATAAAGCAATACAAAATACCAATCCGGTGTCCGACTTATATGAGACACATCGGTAATGCACTCACAGAAAGCATTCGCCGCGCACGAGATGATCTTCGCAGTGACGTTACTGACTCTTGTGCATGTGGTGAGCTCATGTACTCCAACAACTGTAACATGTACTGGAGATTGTTGTTCTACAGATGGTGCCTCATACACAACATCGTCTATTGGTTCAGGAACGATTGTTTTGAATGCTTATTCAGACTATTTTTCTTGTCTTTACACTATCACCGCCCCAGCAGGACAATTATTGACTATAGGTCATACTAGAATGAATTTAAACACGAATGCTAATGTAAAAATTATGAATTCAGAAAACATTGTACTGTATACAGCAACTGGAACAAACAAAGGCAACACTTACCTTCCAGGCCAGATAGGTAAAATAGAATTTAATTCCGCTACCGCGTATTCGACTGGAGGCTTCACTACACTGTGGCAGGCCAATACTGTTTGTACGGTCTCTTGCGCTGCCGGTGAGAGTGACTGTGACGGCAGCAGTTCTGGTAGCACCTGTTGCAGTTGCACTGCGGGTAAATACAAGGGCTCGGTAGGCACTATGGCGTGCACCGACTGTCTCGCTAACACGTACTCTGCGACCGTGGGCGCTACAGCTGCGAGTACCTGTCTAGCTTGTCCAGTAAACACGGGACACGCGCTCACGTCGCAGACCGTTATCGGCTCTTGTCTTTGTAATATGGGATACACGGGACCAAACGGTGGGAATTGCACGCAGTGCGTGGCGGGCAAGTACAAGACAGTTGCTGGCAGCGCCGCGTGCACCGACTGCGCAGCGGGCACATACTCGTCAGTTTCTGGCGCCGTGTCAGCAGAGACCTGCATCAATTGTACTGGAAATACCACGTCTATAGCAGGGGCCACGAGTGTCACAAGCTGTCAGTGCAACGCAGGGTACACGGCGCTTTCTGACGGGGCATGTGGACCGTGCGTGGCAGGCACCTTCAAGTCCGCTTTGGGTTCGAGTGAGTGCACGGCGTGCGCTAACGGGAAGTTCGCAAATATACCGGGTGCCTCGGCGTGCCAAGAATGTCCAGCAGGAAGCAGTGCCCCTTACATCGCGACGTTGCAGTCGAGCTCGAGTTGTGCATCACACTTAAACGGAGTTTATTACTACAAAACGATTTACAACGGCCAATATGCATTTGAGAGAAGTGGCAACGTATTTCTGTACAGGAGGCCACTGGGCTGGACTGTAGGCAATGAAATTGGGTCAGACAACTGGTTGATATATAGTTTCATCAAAACAAACACAATCTGGGATCTATCTGGATATACAGGGACCCAAGGGTGGTTTGAATATTGCCCCAGCTCCGGCATCTACATAATTCACGCCTCGACAAAGTTTTTGATCTCACAGACATGTTCATTATGCTCCGCGGGGAAGTACTCTAACATTACCGATGCACTTGAGTGCACTGATTGTCCCGCTGGCAAGTATTCGACAGCACTCGGCGCTGTGTCTTCGTCCGTCTGCACAGACTGCGCAGCCGGAAAGTTCTCCGCGACTCCTGGCGCCGAAACTGAAGAAAAGTGTTTAGATTGCGCAGCGGGCACATACTCGTCAGTTTCTGGCGCCGTGTCAGCAGAGACCTGCATCAAGTGCACTGGAAATGCCATGTCTATAGCAGGGGCCACAAGTGTCACAAGCTGTCAGTGCAACGCAGGGTACACGGCGGTCTCTGATGGGGCATGTGGACCGTGCGTGGCAGGCACCTTCAAGTCCGCTTTGGGTTCGAGTGAGTGCACGGATTGTCCCGCTGGCAAGTATTCGACAGCACTCGGCGCTGTGTCTTCGTCCGTCTGCACAGACTGCGCAGCCGGAAAGTTCTCCGCGACTCCTGGCGCCGAAACTGAAGACAAGTGTTTTGATTGCGCAGCAGGCAAATACTCGTCAGTTTATGGCGCCGTGACATCAGACACCTGCATCAAGTGTACTGAAAATGCCACGTCTATAGCAGGGGCCACGAGTGTCACAAGCTGTCAGTGCAAAGAAGGGTACACGGCGCTTGCTGGCGGGGCATGTGGACCGTGCGTGGCAGGCACATTCAAGGCCGCTATGGGTTCGAGTGCGTGCACGGCGTGCGCTCGCGGGAAGTTCGCAGATTTACCGGGTGCCTCGGCGTGCACCGCGTGTGCGGCCGGAAAGCTCTCGGACACGGAAGGCGCGCTCTCCGAGGCCACGTGCCGCACGGTGCGCGTGCTGAACGCCAGCGACGTGCGCGCGGCCGTGCGGGTGGAGGCGGACACCTGTGCCGCCGCGTGCCAGCCGCCGTACGTGCTGCTGCGCGAGCGGCTGCGGGCTCTCGGACTCTGGGGGCGCGCGGACGTCGCTGCGGGCGCTGTGGTGCTCGAGACGCCTGAGCTGCCGAGCGCAGTGTGGGGCCTTGACGCGCAGCGCACGTGCGTGCGCTGCAGCGAGGATGCATGCGGCGTCGGGCGCTACCCTGCGGGAGTGCTGTGCCAGTGCATGGATTGTCAGATGGACGAGGAGCTTGACGCGCTCCCCGCGATCATGTGATCCTGCGTTGTGTGTTTTGGAAATATGCATGTGTTTTCTTGTTCTTTCAAACACAAAATATTGAGTTTCTTATAGACAGGGTGGCGGTGCTCGCGCTGTGGCGACGCACTTACTATTTTTCATACTTGTCGTAGTTATTTCTCAGATCCCACGCGGTACTCCATGGTATTAATCTTGCGTTCTCCAAGGAAGATCTGCTGTTGTGTGTCTCGAGTGCTGCAACTAATGTATATGAATAAAATGGATCAATAGAACCCCACAAAGTCTCAAATTTATTACCTTTGTGGGCATCGGATGGGTCTCCTACTTTCACACAGAAACAAAATCCATTTCTGTGGTAAAATTTCAACAGTCTTTCGACTCGCTGAGTTCTCTTCGACGATATAATTTCTGTGTACTTCTTGTAAGGGGTGGGCTTCTCGTCATTCCAAAATCTTGCTTCACTTTTGTCAGCCAAAAATCGCAAGATTTCGTTTTGGTGTGTAATTTGAGGACGCGAAATATCGACTGTCATGAACTGACATTTTGCACCCGCGGCCACTTCTGATATTTTTCGAAGTAGAATACTGCCGTGATGCATACCATCGTGATAGCTGGCCAACGAATAAATTTTGGCTGTCCGTGTGTCATTGGTCTCGTAGAATCCGATGCGAGCAGCTGCCAAGGGTTGAATATCTGAGATTGTATTCAATTTGAACAGCACAATGGTTTTCATGGTTCTAGAGTTTTCACACGCCATGTGTCTTCTGGTTATGCCAAATCGATTTTCCCATACTACAAGCGCAAGATCCAAACATATCTTATAGTGTGTGTCTGAAGCGTCCGCGATCATGTAGTATAGTGTGTTATTATCCTTGTCTTTTTCATCGATTATCATAGTGTACTTTTTGATGTCAACGTGCTTTTTATTGGAATTAAGTGCTGTTTTGGAAGACGCAAACTTGGCGTTTAGTGCAATATTTACGATATACGGATTATCCATAACAAAAAAATCTTAAATAACGAAGACATGTTTCCGCGCTTGACGCCACCGCGCGCGCCGCGGGGAGCGCCGTCGCGGAGGGGTGCATGGTTCCGGCAGGCCGCGGTGCGCGCGCACTCGGGCACGTTGCCTTTTTTTGAGTGGCAAGCCGCGAGAACGCGCCCGAGCGTGGCCCTGTCCGGCGACGGTATATGAGGGCGGCCCTCGCCATGGGGCAAACACTTTGGTGGATGATACTTTGCTTGAGCATAGGAGCTGTAGGCGGGCAGATGTACTGCGCCGCGGGAAAGACCGATTGCAACTTCGGCTATACTTGCTGCGATTGCGTAGCAGGAAAATACAAGACTAACGCTGGAACTCACGTGTGCACCAACTGCGGTTCTGGTTCCTA
>Ga0194129_10007312_pt1 | contig 13182 bp, 8 predicted proteins | sample TA2KigCa35mmetaG_FD_150862 | JGI IMG/M metagenome (GOLD analysis project Ga0194129, IMG submission 150862) | Freshwater microbial communities from Lake Tanganyika, Tanzania - TA2015038 Kigoma Deep Cast 35m | ecosystem: Environmental > Aquatic > Freshwater > Lake | place: Tanzania: Lake... | reverse complement strand
AAAGTATGCTTTTGAAATGAGTGTGATTGTTTCGGGCCTAGCGATATCTGCCTACGCTTTTCTAACAAAACCTGCAATTCAGGCGGCCAGTCTTGTGGTTATTTTTATAACTGCATCTACAAGAATTGCGCCCTCAATCTTGAAGTTGCAGCAGGGAATTCTTCAGCTTCGTGGTGCAGCTGGGGCTACTGAACTCTTCTTTGAGATAAGTGATTCTGTTATTGAAACCACTGAATATGGAAACCGAAATCGAGATACAAATTCAAATGATTTCAATTCTAAACAGGGAATCTCACTCAAAAACATTTCCTTTGCTTATCCCAACAGTGATAGAAGGGCTCTAAACCAAATTTCGCTTGAAATTAAAGAAAATTCAAGTTTTGCAATAGTTGGGCCCTCTGGTTCTGGAAAGTCAACATTAGTGGATTTGATTCTGGGAGTGATTAGCCCGCAGCAAGGAGAACTAAGTGTCTTTGGGCTAGAACCAAAGAGAATGCAGAGCTTGGAACCAGGTAAAATTGCTTACGTACCACAAAGTGTTTATCTCACTTCAGGCTCGATTTTGGAAAATGTCGGATTAGGAATTGATCGAGCTAACATTGACCCAGACAGAGTTCTAAGTGCCCTCAAAAAGGTACATCTAGATTTTTGGGTCAATAGCTTAAGCCAAGGTATTCACTCAACTGTTGGCGAACGAGGTTCTCGATTGTCAGGAGGGCAGAAACAAAGGCTTGGTATTGCCCGTGCTCTATACCAAGATCCGCTACTGCTTGTTTTAGATGAAGCAACTAGTTCGTTAGATGCAGAGTCCGAACACGAAATTTCAGCATCGATAGAATCCTTAAAGCGAAAAATTACCACCATAATAATTGCGCATCGTTTGTCGACAGTTATTAAGTGTGATCAAGTTGCATATCTAAACGATGGGGCATTAGTTTCGCAGGGAACCTTCACAGAATTACGCAAGGCAGTTCCCAACTTTGATCGCCAAGCAAATCTGATGGGGATAACCGGATGAGAGTGCTTGTTACTGGCGGGGCTGGATTCTTAGGCTCACATATGTCAGATCTCTTACTCGCCCGTGGATTCGATGTTATAGCCGTTGACAACTTCTATACTGGAAGCAAGATAAACATAGAACATCTCGAGAGTAACGCTAAATTTGAACTGATAAGGCACGACATCACATTTCCTTTGTATCTTGAATGTGATTTGATCATGAATTTTGCTTGCCCAGCCTCACCAGTCCATTACCAAAGGAATCCGTCGCAGACCATGAAGACAAATGTTCATGGAGCAATCAATATGCTTGGTTTAGCAAAGAGACTACATATTCCGATTTTTCAGGCTTCAACTAGCGAGGTTTACGGAGACCCTGAATTGACCCCGCAGCCCGAGACCTATTGGGGAAGAGTAAATTCTATAGGACCAAGAGCCTGTTACGACGAAGGCAAGCGTGCAGCAGAGACATTGTTCTTTGACTATCATCGACAATTTAATTTAGAAATTAAAGTAGCACGTATTTTCAATACCTACGGTCCGCGGATGGCTATTGACGACGGCAGAGTAGTAAGTAACTTTATAGTGGCAGCTTTACAAGGTAAGGACATAACTATCTATGGAGATGGAACACAAACACGTTCATTCTGTTATGTAGATGACTTGATCTACGGACTCTATAGATTTGTTTTTGAGAGTCAAAACACAGGACCTATGAATATTGGAACCGAGTTCGAGTTCACGATGAAAGAGTTGGCTGATTTAGTCATCGAACTCACAAACTCTAAATCTAAGATAGTTTATCTACCTCTGCCTCAAGATGACCCAAAGCAACGAAAACCTGATCTCAATCTAGCAAAGAAACTTATCAATTGGCAGCCAACTGTTTCTGTAAGAGATGGAATGCAGGCCACAATTGAGTACTTTAAGACAATAGTGTAGAAATGAGAGTCCTTCACATCATTGCACGATTTAATGTGGGTGGAACCGCAGCTTGGATTCATGAGCTCACAAAGAATTTGTCAGATGCAGGAATAGAGTCGCTCGTGGCAACGGGGGAAGTTGGAAAAGGTGAAGTGGAATCACAGCTGCTTCAGGAATTGAATCACACCTATATAAAGGGTCTTGGTAATTCGATCAAACCTCTACAGGATTTTAAGGCTTTTTGGGAAATTAGAAATCTTATAAAGAGTGATAATCCAGATGTCGTAAATACACACACTGCCAAAGCGGGTCTTCTAGGGCGTTTGGCAAACTTTAGCTTGGGAAAAAGGCGAAAGCCTCTCGTCCATACTCTTCACGGACACCTTTTGCATGGTTACTTCTCAAAACCCATCATAAGGTTAGTTGTAATAGTTGAAAGAGTTCTCTCTAGTTTCACTGATTTAACCATTTTTGCTGGTAGAAATGTTCAGTTGGATTGCCTAAATGTTGGAATAGGCAAGTTAGATCAATCTGCTGTAATTTATCCTGGAGTTTCAGAAGCTAAATTACCCAAAGAATCTGCTAACAGGACAAAGTCAGATAGGTTAAGAATAGGTTGGTTAGGGCGTGTTACTAGAATTAAACGTCCTGACCGAGTTCTAGAGATTGCCAGAAAATTACCTAACCTTGACTTTTATATCGGCGGGGAGGGCGATTTATTGAAAACTTGTAAGGAATCAGCTCCGAATAACATCTCCTTTCTTGGTTGGAGCAACCCAAATGAATTTTGGCGCGAGATGGATATCTGTCTTCTAACCTCTGATAACGAAGCTCTACCAATTTCAATAATTGAGGCCCAACTCTATGGATTACCAACAGTAGCCACTGATGTTGGATCAACCTCTGAAGTTGTAATTGATGGAGAGAGCGGCTATCTAACGTCAGTAGATATAGATGAGATGGTAGAGAAATTGACTACCCTTTCAGAGAATTCCAGCCTTAGAGAAGAAATGGGAAAGAGAGCCAAGGCAAGGGCTAAAGAGACCTTTTCTCCACAAAAGCAAAGAGACGACCATATCGCCGCATACAAGATGGCAATAAAGAGTTTCGAGCAATGATAATGAGGTTGCCGGTCTCAGCTGTACTGCCAATTAAGAACGGACAAGAATGGATTCCTGAAGCGCTACGTGAAATTGGCAATCTACTTGAGTCCAAAGATGAGCTAATAATTATTGATGATCACTCAACGGATTCAACGTGGAAAATTCTAGAGGGATTTAGCTGCCAACCTTCCCTCAGAAAGATTAAGAATCCTGGGGTTGGATTAGTATCAGCGCTGAATGTGGGAATAAGAGTTGCTCAACATGAATGGATCGCACGTTTTGACATCGATGATAAATACAGGACGAGTAGGCTTGATAGACAGTTAGCTGCTATCACCCAAAGGACTGTGGCTATTTTTACTGACTATCGAATTGTTACTGCCGAAGGCAAGGATCTGGGCCTTATCCCCTCACCTATCCATCCAGCGGCGACCGCCCTCTCCCTTGTGCATTCAGATAGAACCGCGCACCCAGGTGTCATCTTTAGAAAAGAATCCGCTTTGAGCGTGGGCCTCTATCGTCAAGAAGACTTCCCTTGCGAAGATTTATCTCTCTGGTTAAGACTAGGCACAGTTGGAGAACTTGTTTCGATTCCATCTGATGAACTCATCTACACATTGAGAAACTCTTCAGTCTCAGGCTCACGCTATTTCGAGGCAAAGCAAAAGTCAACTGAGATTTTACTAGCTTTGAACACGGCTAATAACTTGATCAATAGAGCGATGGATGACTTTGATGATGTATTAAACTTCTATAAAAGGGTAAAACTTGGGAGAAAGAGATCTCTACTCTTTTTCAGAGATTTATTCCACCCAATCGCATTTAAAATTTTAACTATTAAGCAAAAGAGAAAAGTTTCTCTAAAATTCTTGACTTTTTTGCTAAATCCTTTAAACCTTTGGAAACTACTAGACATCTATCTGTCTCAGAAAAAGCGAAGGCGTTATCGAAGTTCAGATTGAAAGGACGTTACGAAGTCCCCGAAATTGACCTGTCAAATCAAGAACTTTTCTACTTCTTTTAATGGTTAACTCTAGCTCTGGGTTTTCGCAGCGGTGAGTAACAACCACCAAATCATAATCGCCCTGTAAGTTTGACCGGCCAGATGCATTCCACTCTTGTAAGGAGTTATCCCACCAGTCGATATTCTTGTACTCGATTTGCAACAGCCGAAAGAGGCTCAGAGAAGGCGACTCCCTCAAATCACTCACTCCGGCTTTATAGGCCAGACCGACTTGCAACACAAGGCTATCCCTGGGCAAGCTAAAGGATTTGATGATCTCAAAAATTCGAGTGGGACCAGTGTCATTCACTTGCTGGGAAGCCTCAATTATCGAGGCACTTCTGCCACGTGACTTAGCGAACCACGATAAATACATTGGATCGACAGGAATACAATGTCCTCCAACGCCTACTCCCGGCCAGAAAGGCATATACCCGTATGGCTTAGTACTGGCCGCCTCAATTACTTCATAGAGGCTCACCCCTAGGTCTTGAGCCAGAGGAACAAGTTCATTAACTAAGGCAATATTGACTTGTCTAAAGCTATTTTCCAGCACTTTAGAAAATTCAGCTACTTCAGGAGAACTAACTCCAATGACTCTTTCACAAAAACTTGAGTAGAAATCAATAGTCCTGTTCGTCGCTTCCTCAGTTAACCCCGCCACAAGCCTAGGAGTTTGCCGGTAACTCCATTGTTTATTTCCGGGGTCGACTCTTTCTGGCGCAACTGCATAGAGTAATTCTAGGTTTGGTGAGATTTCAAACACTAAACGTGGAATCAATTCTCTAGTGGTCGACGGAAAACTAGTGGATTCATTAATCAATAAGGTATTGCTGCGCGCAAATTTCGCTACAGTCTTTACAGCACGTTCCAATAGAGTTAAGTCTGGCTTATGTTCATCATCCAGTGGAGTGGGTACACAAATTATTACTATTTTGCAATCTGAAATCAAACTCAAGTCTGAACTGAACTCTAGTCCTTGTGATATGGCTGTCTTAAGATCCACTTCAGAAACATCTTCTATGTGGCTAGATCCTTGGCGTAATTTTTTTATTTTATTTTCATCAATATCTATGGCCTTTACTTTCCAACCGACGGCGTGAGCTGCCATTGATAAAGGTAAGCCAACATAACCTTGCCCTAATACCGCAATAAACTCTCTAGGGGAGTTTTCCTCCAGCGCTTCAGCTACTTTCATTTATTCTAAACTCTGAAGAATCGCAAATATGTTTGAGTTTAATTCAAGCATCATTTATCCTTTGACGATACTCACTCAATTTTGAAATATCATCATCACCGAGATAACGTTGCAGACGAATAACGTTTTCGAAGGCGGCCAATGCCTCTGACTTGCGTCCTAAATCACTCAAGTCAAGTGCCAAATACAGCCAAATTTTAGGATGTTTAGGATCGAGGGCAATCTGTTTTTCACGAATGGTGACTGCTTCTTCTTTGCGGTTCAAGCGTTCCAGGAATACCGCAAGGTAATCAAATAGTTGATATTCTCTCGGAAATCTTTCAATACCTTCATACAGCACTGCTGCTGCGAGTTCATTTTGCCCCAAGGTACTTAGTCCTTCAGCAATATATTTAAAGTCCTGATCTCGAGTGAGAGGGCTCTGGGCGACTTCCTTTAACTGTTTTATCCTAGGATCTACTTGATTCACCTGACTATTAGCAGAGCCTGACTGAAAAACCGTAACGATGGCACGCTCGGGGTATGAACTTCCCCATGCCAAAGCAAACCCAAGCACGCTAAAAATCAATCCTAGTAATCTCGTGAAATCTCCTTTGTTGCTGGTTACTCTCCTTGTTTTATGTAGATTTGAACTTAATGCTCCTTCTGTTATATCAGGCGCGTGAAAGGCAAAAATTGATAATGCCATTCCTAAGAATAGATAGTTCCAAATCCCAATAGAAATATTGTCAATCGAGAATAAACTGTTAATTCCCAATGGAATAAAGATGCAGGAAAAAACTTTTCTCTCGTCAGAATATCTAGGAAGAATTAAAGATTTGATACATCCGTAAAAAGCTAAGAAATACAGTGAAGTCAAGATTAAGGCAGGCAAAACCCCTACAGTAGCAAAGATTTGAATGATCGTGTTATGGGCATTATTTACAGTTATATCGATTCCAGTTATCTCAATAACTGACTCCGGACGAACTTCCCGATATACATCGCCATAGCTATCAAAACCTGCACCGAACCAAAAGTACTTGAGCCCTATTAATATCCCTGATAGCCAATAGAAGTAACGCAGTTTGAGCGTATATTGATACAGGCTGTCCCCAAATGGGCCAAAACCCATAAATGAAAATAATACTAAAGATCCAACAAGTAAAGCGATGCAAAGAATTAAAAGAGATGTAACCTGAGATTTTCTTTGAATTAGGATAAAGCCAAAAAGCGTAGCCGCAATCAAGAACATCATAGCGCCTTGAATAGAATCAGTTAAGTAAACAAGCAATAATTGAAAGAGAGTCAACAAGATAAGAATAATTGCTTCGCCCATCTTTGGTTTTCTTAATATAACAAGAGCAACACACGAGATGGCACTGAGTGCAAAAATTGCACTCGCAAAATTAATATTGCCAAAAAAAGCAAAAGCTTGTCCATCTTGGCTCCATTTAATCGGATCTAGATAGAGAATTTGCATGCACCCGTAAATCCCTGCAAATACCGTCATGAACAGCAGTGGCCATAAAATTTTACTTAAATTCCTTGAATTAGCTCCAAGTGCAAATCCTGAAAGCATTAAGAGTGCGAAACATAAGTATGTGACAAAGCCGTTATTGCGCCCAAAGGTGCCCCACATCTCCCTTACTAGTGATTCTTGCTTGACCAATAAGGAAATCAAGCCGGCGATAATATATAAGCCAATTAATACGGGTACTAAAGGTTTATTCTGCAGGGCCTTTAGCTTTCCTTTTAGCGCATACGACAAAATAGGAGGCATTAGAGTGACTAAAGCTATTTGTTTGGGCCAGTTGATTGGATCGAGAAAAGATAAAGAGAAAACAGAACTTACAATACTTAGAAGTAAACTGATTCGAAAGTAACTGTCCTTCAAGAGTGTCACGGCGCTAGCTTACCTAATCTGCCAATAAAAGTAGAGATTTAGCAATCACAAAAAGATTCGGACCTGTGCATTGTGCACAGGTCCGAATCCTTAACTAACTATTGAAGAATTAAAGCGTATTAAGCCTTAACCTTCTTGGCAATCTTGGCAACTGTGTTAGCCAAGGTTGTGATCTGAGCCTTCAAAGCTGCCATCAATGTGGCAACCTGAGTAGCAAGCTCTTCAACAGCTGCGGTTGCAGCATCTGCAGCATCGCGTGCTTCTTCAGCAGCAACTGTTGCAGCATCTGCAGCTTCAGCAGCAAGGTTTGCAGCATCGGTTGCAGCATTTGCAGCATCGATTGCTTCAGCAGCGGCATCTGTTGCAGCTTCAGCAGCAGCAGTTGCAGCATTTCCAGCAGCAGTTGCGGCATTTACGCCCGCAATAGTTACTGCTGTGGTTGTTGAAGCAACACGGGCAGGTTGAGCTGCACCATTACCGAGAGTTGCCGCGGTAGAGGTATTTCCACCGGTCATTGTCAAGGTAAGAGTTCCAGTTCCTGCTGCATCAGCAGAGAGCTCAATAACAACAGTTCCAGCTGTATCTGTGGTACCAGTTGCTGAAGTTACTCCATTAACTGATGCGACTCGACCAGCTGTTCCAGTATAAGCAATTGTCAGCGCTACATCTTTTGCAACGTTGCCAAATGCATCCTTAACCGTTGCTGTAACGCGCTTAGACTCACCTGGAGCCATAGACGCAGTTGCAGCATCAACGCTAAGAACACGATGAGTTCCAGCAATTACGGTGTGTGAACTTGTTGCAGTCAATCCACCAGCGGTTGCAGTCACTGTTGCTGTACCTAATGTCTTGCCGCAGAATGATGCTGTTGCAGCACCAGTTGTTGCAGCGGAGTAATAGGTTGCAGTGTTGGAAATTGTAGAGAAGTAGGTATTGGCATTACCTGTGAAGGTGATTGGATATCCAACTAGTGGAACACCCGAAGCATCCAAAACAGTTGCTGTATAACTTACGCAGCTTCCAGCGGCTACACCAGCAGCAGCACCTGTATTGGTCAAGGTGAGAGTGGTTGCAGTCAGAGTTGCTGAGTAAGTAATAGTGAGACCAGTTACAGACTTAGCAGAAGTAGCGTTTGAGGTCTGCGCATTGATGGTTACAACATCAGTTGTACCAGTTGCGCTTCCTGCAGTTCCAGTAAGAACCGCTCCTGCATCTGTCCAGGTAAATGTGGTCTTACCGTTGGCATCTGTTGTCTTTGACTCACCTGTAACGGCATTTCGGCCAGTACGGGTCATCAAGACCGTTGCGCCTGCGGCAATGTCAAGGAACTGATCAACAACTGTTACCTCGACGCTATTTGAACCACTAACCACGTTCTTGGCTGTAGTGGCAGCTGTAGGAACGATGGTGACTGTTCCTTGGTCTGTAGTACCCGAAACAGTTGGGTTCTCGTAGACAAAGGTCAACGTGATAGTTGTAGTTCCGTTGGACTTGTAAGTAACTGTGTAACCCTGTCCAGCGAGAGGTGCTGTTGCAGCCAAAGACACGACAACGCTAGTTTCAACGCTGTTTCCAACTGTCGTGTAGTTAGTAGTTCCAGCGGTGATACCTGTTGGAAGAGTCCTTGTACCAAGAGTTGCTACAGTTACTGGAACAGTAGCGGCAGCAGTACCCGAATGGAGCTTCAAGCTCACTGTCTTTCCAGTTACGGTGCTAACCACAAAATCTCCATCCGCGGAAGCAGTAAATGTTGACGCAGATGCACCCGTATTCGCTGTTGCAGCTGTCAAGCCTGGGGCAGCAGCATAGGCAGTGGTACGAATACCAATTCCAGCAGCTGCTACAGCAGCAGCAGATCCAAAGGTATGACCCGTGGCATATCCTGCAGCGCCTACCGTCAAAGTGTGGGTTGCTGAGGCAGCAGTTGCGAAGCCACCTGCACCACGAACTACTGTGGTAACCGATCCTGCGGCTCCACCCGAGACGTTAAATGAATAACCTCCGGTTGAAGTTACAGATTCTGCTTGCACGATAGTAAATGCAAGGGTAGAGCCTTGAGTAGCAGCGTTGTAGCCGATTACGAGAGGAGCACGAACAACACCCGGTGCTGCGTCCGCATGAGCTGCAGACAAGCTACGAGATGCCGTTGGGCTTGACTCAGAAGCTCCTGTTGCGCCAAGACCTTCACTTCTTTGGTCTGAATTCAGACCTTGAGTGACGTTTTGGGCACCAGTTGGTGCAGCATATGAAGATCCCGATAAGACTCCTGGAGCGGCTCCATTCTGGAATGTAGTCATTGCTGCGTTAGAAGGCAAGCCACCTTGTAGGTTGACTCGAATTGCAGAGGTCGACCATGACTTAACTGTCATTGACTCATTAGCATGAAGAAGAGTTGTATTTCCTGCTGAGTCTTTAGGAGTAGCCGTAATGGTCTGAGTTTCACCAGCTGCAATTGTGTTTGCAGTGCTGGAGAGTGTGATTGACGCAGGAGCGCCAGCGATCGTACATGTTACGTACGCACTAAAGGAATCCAAAGTTGGAATTCCGTTCGATGCGGCTGTATCTCCATCACGATCTGCCCAAAGTAGATACGTAATTGTTGCGGCTGTTGCAGGCACAGACGCTCCTGCGAGACGCAACACGAACGAAGTCGAGCTTGAGTCCGTAGCAACAGCAACTACATCTGTTTGAAGAGTTGTTGACGACCCTGCCACGTTTGTCAAGGAATATTGAGCAGCTCGAATAACGGTTGTTGAATCACCATTATAAGAAGCTCTGATAACGCCACCAACTCCGCCACGAGCAATACATGTACCTGAAATACCTGTATTGACCGCAGAGTTAGAAGCAGGCGCAGCAACTACGGTCATAAGACCGCCGAGCAACGCCACAACTGCTGTTTGCGCAATGCGCTTTAGCAGAGATGTCTTTGTAGACATTGATTTCCTTTCGTTAGTCGTAAAGAAGACGTTCTCCTTTACGGCCGGCAAAGAAAAATTCTTTGCCTCGTGATGCAATGCACGTGCTACTGCACCACATTCCCCACCGAGTATCCGGACGCGGCGGAGAAACTTAAATGGGGAGTTGTTCATTACTTAACTCCCTTTTCAACTACATAAATTGCTTGAGATAAAATCTGAGTTTTTCCTGGGTTTAACACCAGGCGAGTAATTACCTGCCGAGGGGCTACTAGTAGATCCCGGCCTTGAGCGCTCGCTGAGATCACAAAGGCGGTCTCCACCTCAGATTCTACTTTAATGATGGCTGTGACCAGGTAATCGCCGCTTAGAAGACGCTCAGAATTTAGGTAGGTGAGCTTGGTTACTAGGGGGACCCAGGCTCCATCCTTGCCATAGGAGATAGCGGGTAGGTAACTAAAGCCCCGGGAGTCACTAACCAGCTGCTGGGAGATGAAGATGTTAGCTGCCCCAGAATCAGTCTTAGCGAGCTGAGAGAGGATTAACTCTGTCTCTGAGAGTATTGGAGCGCGGTTAGATATATATAGAGAACCTAGAGCTCCAGATGAATCGGTAACGGTAAATCCCGTTGGAATTCCAGCCTTATCAAGACCGGTAAAGCTGAAGGTAGTTGCCTTCGCGTTTTCAAGAGCAGCTTCCGCTTTAGCAATCGCAGCTGCGGTAATCGAAGGACTTGCTGATACTTCTACGGTAGGCGCTGTTGCTACTTCAACTTCACTTGCTACTTCAGTTGAAGAGATGGTTTCCTGAGTTGTTAGAACAGGAGGCTCGCTATCTGTTGGCATCGCATTAAATCCAAGGAAGGCAAAGAAAACTAAAATTAGTGAAAGAGCAGCTTTACTTGATTTCTTAGCTACTTGCGCTGCTTTCTTATAAGTTGTTGAGAGCATATCTAGAGCAGTTAAACCGCGCTCTCTATCGACAATTAGCTCGCTCATTACCCTGCGCAGAGATGCTCTTGCTCTAGAGACAGTATGTCTAACAGCAGATTCTTTAATACCAAGCTCTGCAGCGATCTCTGAAGTTGATCTTCCTTCCATCTCCCACATCACAAGAGCTGCTCGCTCAGCAGGTGAGAGCATGGCAAGAGCTTGTCTGACAATTGCAGCATCATCTGCAGCAGCAATTACATCGACATGATCTTCATTATCGACCCAGGTTGATTCAAGCTCTGCTGAGGCGCCATCTAAAACCACAAGGTTTGGACGACGACTTTCGAAACGAAAGATATCGATGCAGAGATTTTCGATGGTTCGATGCATATAGCCAAGGGCGTGATCTTTCGATTCAAGTTCAGGGGCAGCTAGCATGACCTTGATTAGGGCATCTTGGATCACTTCTTCAGCCTTCGCGCTGTCTTTCAGGATTCGTGAGGCATGGGCAACGAGCTCACTACGGTGCTCTGTGTAGAAAGCACCAAGCTCCGCTACGGTCCAAACCTTCAGACCTGCGGAGGCAGATTTCTTACGCAGTGACACTTTTTTAAGGCCCCTTATTTTTATACCGGTTCGCACTACAGAGTCGACCGTCGCCGCCTCTACGCGCTTCTACGAAATGTAGTGTAATTTGTCGTGGATAATGGACAAAACGGACAAATAGACTAGGTCTAATGACTGCTTTGGTTTGATTTCAAGGTCCAGGTTTCCTGATTAAGGCGAATCAAGCGACTCTCCAGCTCAGGAGCTTCGAGCGTTTTATAGGGAATTGGTGCACTCTCGATCCACTTGCGCCAAAGGGAGTAGGACTGAAGCGCATATTCCTTATACCCAGGCGATGAAATGGATTCAGGGTTAGTCCAAAAATTCGCCCCAGATCCAACGGCAGCGAAAACTAGTCGATCGGTATAGAACCTTGAGTTTTCGTTGCTTTTGCCAACAGGAATCTGATTCTCAGAATCAAGATAGAAAACAGTAGATCCACCACTAATTGCCGAGAAAAAAACTGGATCAAAAAAATCTACTACCGGCTTTATCGTGGTTCTTCTTCCCCGAATTTTTCGAACAGCGATAGGAGACCAAAGATTTCCAATGACTTTTCGAGAAAATCCCAAAAGGTCAGTGTTAACTGAATCTTGCCTTAAGTCGAGCCAAGCACCATCTCTTCCGCTCTTTCTATAGCCTCTATGAAAATAAGGGCGACGAGTACCCACAACATCAAAGCCTGACATTAATTTTTCTATCATTTCAGTTAGTAAATCACCAAGAAATATCTGGTCAGAGTCTAAATGTATATAGAATTTTGATGGATAACTATGAATGATGTTCGCCCAGGCACGGGCTGTTCCTAAGTGGCTCTTTGTTTTATAACCATACCTAATCCCCTTTTCGTCTCGTCTATAAATCGCTAAGCGACTACTTTTTCCCAGTTTCCTATTGACTGTCTTGCCTGAAACTCGTACCCCCCCCGATTCATCTTCAAAACAAAAGACATTAAGTTCTAGATTCGGATGATGCTTCATGAAAGATAATGAGACTGGGCGAATTAGTTCAGGGCAATTGAAGCACTCAGTCCAGATAAACAAATCCCTCACTAAAAAGCTACCTTCTGAATCCAGCTTGGAAGTTCAGAAAAACTCAGGAACTTGCTCTCTAGCTTCGGAACCAAACTATAAAGATTTGGGAGATGGTGCAGCAGCGACCCAAGAGATGGAAACTGAGTCTCAGGATCCAACCCGATAACATGACGATCTGCGAAGCCCTCAGGTATGTTGACGAATTGAATCCCCATTGAGGCTCTAGCACCCAGATCCCACCAAATCAACGTAGAGCTGCCATTTTTGTCTATTGCTTGACTTGAGACATATTCATCAAGTAACTCCTGGTCGAGGACTGTAATTCCAGAATAAAGACTTGGAATTTGCAGGTACTCCCTATCTTTTATTACCAATCTCCTTGCTCCACTAGTATCTGACCTTAAATCATGCAAATTCACACAAATCCAGTCTTTTAAAGCTTTCGAGTATTCAAGTTTTAGGAAACTCGGTACTAGGCCTGAGTCTCTTAATCTCTCTCGCTCCTGGAGCCAATAGATCAGATTTTCACTCCTTAGAGAGACATCGTTCTCCAAGATGAGCACTAGTCCCTTGAGACCAA
>Ga0194129_10007308_pt1 | contig 13193 bp, 23 predicted proteins | sample TA2KigCa35mmetaG_FD_150862 | JGI IMG/M metagenome (GOLD analysis project Ga0194129, IMG submission 150862) | Freshwater microbial communities from Lake Tanganyika, Tanzania - TA2015038 Kigoma Deep Cast 35m | ecosystem: Environmental > Aquatic > Freshwater > Lake | place: Tanzania: Lake... | reverse complement strand
CCGCTCCAATGCGTTGGTGAGGGCTTCTGCAGGTCGGGTGGAGTAGTAGGTCATGCCTCAAAATTACTTATTTAAATGTATAAAAAGGGGGATTTTACCATTGCCTAAAAAAAAAAATAAAAAAAAATTTGACGCAAGAGGTCGCAAATAGGAAATAGCGGTATTAATTTTGCAGGACACTAAACCCAATAATCATGCAAAACTTCACCCTCCGCTTCGGCAAATACAAAGGCCAGCAATTCAGTAGCACGCCAAAATCCTATCAGGAATGGCTTTTAGCCCAAAATTGGTTCAATCTTCCAAGTGCTGAAGAAAAGATGCCAACCATTTCAAAAAGTTGGAATGGCTATTCAAGAAAAGGCGAAGCCCAAGAATGGGCTGTTTTTGAGTGGGAGAAAAGGCAAGAGGAGAAACTTGACTGCCGCAGGGGCATTTGTTCTTGCTGCCCACATTCCCCCTATTACGGTATTTAACCAACCGAGGGGTGCGGCTCGCCAACGCACATTTTGTTCCACCCACTAAACCCAATTAACCATGAACAAGATTGAACGCATCCTTGACGCAATCATGCACTTCGTCACCCTGCTCGCCATCGCTGGCGGCTTCTACTGGATTTTTGTCCGCTTTATCATCACCTATCTCAAAACCCTCTAAACCAAAAACCATGCACAAGTTTAAGACAACCAACATCAAAGGCAAGGAGTACGTCGAGGTCAACCAACGCCTCCTCTACTTTCGCAACGAGAAAGCCTACGCCGATTGGTCTATCGAATCCGAACTCGTTGACCTGCAACCTGACCGCTGCTGCATCCGTGCCGTCATCCGTGACGCAGAAGGCCGCATCCGGGCAACAGGCCACGCACACGAAGACCGTACCAGTAGCATGATAAACAAAACGTCCTACGTTGAGAACTGCGAAACCTCTGCCTTCGGTCGCTGTCTTGCGGCATTGGGTATCGGCATTGAAACAAGCATTGCATCAGCCAACGAGGTGTCCATGGCCATTGCCCAGCAGGCAAATATGGATGACCTGACCGACCGCCTCGGCTTGGTTTCAACCTACAACGACCTTGACATGGCTACGCTAAAGGCTGACTTTATTCGCTTGGTTGAGCAACTGCCCGAAGACCAGCGCTTTAAATACCAAGACCACAAGGGCATGACCCCGGCACGCTATGAGAAAGGCATCAAGTTCCTGCAAGACCAAATCGCTAAATACAAGAAGCCATGACACTACTCGAAAAATGCAATGCCGACGTGTTTAAGGCAATACTCGACATTAAGGCCGAGCATCCCGATGTGGGGCAAGCCCTTATTAATCTACTCCAAAAACACGAGTACTGGTGGCAGATGAGCGGCAACGAAATCCTCTCCTTCGCTATGCCCATGCGTGATATATGGGATAGAAAAGTCTTTACCTTTCACCTTCTTTTTGAATCACAAGAAAACACCAAAATGCCATGAACGAAGAACTTATTACAATACCCAAAGCGGACATTAGCAAATCTGACATCTCCGCAATCGCTACTGGCCTTATTCTTCGCATCGAAGAAGGAGAGGTCAACCCAGTCGCCGCTCACGTTAGGCTCAAGGCCATCATCAAAGCACTTGAGCAAGTGCTACGCTCCACCGAGCAAGTCGTGTGGGATGAGGCCGAACTCAACGGCAGAACCTTTTCCGCCTTCGGTGCTGACATCCAGCTAAAGGAGGGTGCGCTTACCCCTGACTATTCCGTTGACAAGGAATGGGCATCCCTCAACTCCATGATGAAGGGGCGAGAGGAACTGCTAAAGGCAGCCTTTCGCAACGCAGGCAAGATGACCGTCATCGATGAGGCAACAGGCGAGGTCGTTCCGGTATGCCCAGCCAAGGGAAGCAAGCCGTCCATCGCAGTAACCTTTAAGTAATGACCAAGCCATCGCACCTAAAAAAAGAACGAGGCGTGCAACTTATCGGCAGGGTGGCTGGATTAAACGCCACCCTGCTGCTGATGGATAAGCCATACAAGGCCACCGAATTAGCCAAAGAACTCAACGTGCAAATCCGTGTGGTTTATCGCATCCTAAACGACCTACGAGCCACGGGCAACCTGTACTCGCACCGCTGCCATTATTGGTTCGACCCGAAGAAAAACAACGATTTACAGCACCTTATCCCAATTAAAGACCCTAACGAATAGTTAATGGAAAAAGGTAAAGACAACCGCTTTGATATAGCGTTAAATAAGGAGATTGAACATGAGCAAGCTGTTACTGATTTTTTACACGAATTTGGGAAATCTCTTGTAGGTCAATCGGATGCCATTGAAATAAAGCATGATTATCAAACTGTAGAAACAGGAAACGTATTTATTGAGTTTGAAAGTCGTGGTAAAAAAAGCGGAATACTTACAACAAAGTCGGACTGGTATATTTTTAAAATTGACCCAATACTATTAATTGCGCCAACTTCATGGATTGCTACATTTATGGAATCCTATCGAATAGTATCAGGAGGTGATGATTACACCTCTAACGGATATTTAGTACCTATTAAAGATTTTTTTAATTACTTAAACCCAAACCCCAACCCCATGAGTTACACCCCCCAACCCAACACCTTTTCCCTGTTCGCTAACGACAAGGGCGACAACCCCAAGCGTCCTGACTACAAGGGCGACATCATTCTGCCCGATGGCACCAAGATGCGGCTCTCCGCATGGATACGAGAATCCGCTAACGGAGGCAGAAAGTTCCTGTCAGGCAAGGTTGAGCCGATTCAAGAGCGGCAAGAATCTGCACAAGCTCAAGAAAAAGATGGCGATGACCTGCCGTTTTGATGTATATTTGTGACGTGGATGACGTAAGTAAGCGGCTTACGTTATCTTTGGAAAAGGTCTACCATTGACCCCGACCCCTGACTGACCGCTTCAGTTGGGGGTCTTTTATTTAAACCCTATGCGTGATTCATTTATCTTTTACCGCTCCTTTCTCAAGAGCATCCAACACCTTGACACCAGCGAGCAACTTGAACTATTCCTTGCAATAGTAGAGTACGGTCTTGACCAACGTGAACCCGATATGAGCAGGTACGTCCGTGCGGTGTGGGAATCCATAAAACCGCAACTGGATGCTAATCAGCGCAAATACGAGAACGGATGCAAGGGTGGCAAACCAAAGCCTAACCAAAGCGTAACCACCCCCGAACCACAAGCTAACCAAGACCTAACCACCCCCGAACCACCCCATAACCTAATGTATAATGATAATGGGAATGATAATGGGAATGAAAATGAAAAGGAAGAAGGAAGAATCAAAATGCCAAAGAGGGATTCGAGTGTGGCTTTTGCTCAATTTTGGGATGCATATCCCCGCAAGACATCCAAGCAATTAGCATCCAAAGCCTTCGCCAAGCTATCCGATGAGAACCAGCAGAAGGCCATCGCCAACATCGCAAGGCTTTACGCCAATACCGAGGTGCAGTTCGTACCCCATGCCGCAACCTACCTCAATCAAGCCCGATGGGAAGACCAGACCATCGTCCGAACCAATACCTTTGCAAGACCACTAACTGAATCCGAAGATGAAGACCTACCTTATTTCCGCTGAACGCAGGCTCTTGTCTTGCCTGCTGGACTCGTTTATCGACCGAGCATCGTTTCTGATGCAAATCCCCGAACGCCTGTTCACAGGAAACAACGTCTTTATTTACCGAGGCATTGAAGCTTTGCACCGAGCAGAGCGGCCCGTGGACTTGGTGACCCTGCACCAGTACTTTGTGGAGAACGGTCAAACCTTTGTCACCCTTGACCTTGGTGCTATTGCGGATGGCATTACCATCACCTCCGATTGGAAGACCTACGCCGCCGACTTAAACCAAGCATGGAAGCAAAGGGAGGAGCAGCAAATCATGGCAGACCTTGCCGTTGACCGGGATATTCCAAGAGCATTTGCCCGATACCAAGCCATGCAAGCCGTGGAAACCAACGCCAGCGAAACCACCGCCCATGAACTTGCCAAGGAGTACCTGATAAACATGAACGAAGTCAGGGAAGGCAGACGCAAGGATTCGGTTTACCCTACCTATATTTTCCCGATTGACCGACTTCTTACAGGATTTAAGCCATCCGAGTTCATCCTGCTTGGTGGTCGTCCTGCGATGGGCAAGACCTTGCTTGCTTTGCAAATCGCCATGAACCAAGCCATGGCTGGTATTCCTGTGGTGTTCTTTACAATGGAAATGAGTGCCGACCAGTTAATCCAACGGATGCTTTCCAACCTTGCTGAGATGGATGGCTCGCACTTCCTGAACCCAATCGAGCGAATAACCTCCGACCAATTCCTTACCTTGGGGCAAAAAGCTGATTTGCTTAAATCCAAGCCGTTGTACATCGTTGACCTGCACCAAGCCAACCTTGACCGGATTGAAGGCGAAATAGCCAAACTGAAAACCAAGTACGGCGTTTGCGGATTCTTTCTTGATTACCTTCAACTCATTGAACCTTTTAAGATGGACAAGCCCAAGGCCAAAATTGAGCAAATGACTAACATCAGCAAAACCTTGAAAAGCATTTGCAAAAGGCAGAAGGTGTTCGGGGTGGTGGTGTCATCGCTATCTCGTGCAACCGAAGGCAGAGCAGACCATCGCCCTATTATGTCAGACCTTCGGGAAACAGGTCAACTTGAATTCGATGCTGACAAAATCGCTTTTGTGTACCGACCCTATGAGCATGACAAAACCAAGGAGCAAGACCTGATGGAAGTCATCGTCCGTAAGAACCGCAACGGAATGCTTGGCACTGCAGGCATCCAGTGCCTACTGCCATTCACCAAAGCAAACGAATATCCAAGCATTACATGATGGAAGAATATAATTTGCAAGCCGCCTGCGTCAAGCTATTCGCTATGCTGCGACCCAAGGAGGAGGGTCTGCTATTCCTGAACCTCAACAACCCCCGAAGCCGTGCTAACGGTTACTTCCTCAAGGGCATCGGCCTAACCGCTGGCGTTGCCGATATGACCTACCTATCCCCCAAAGGCGCAATATTCCTTGAGTTCAAGGCACCCAAGGGCAAGCAATCCCTATCCCAAAAGTGGTGGCAAGGCTTGGTCGAAGAGGCCGGGTATCGCTACGAGGTCATCCGAAGCGTTGAGGACTTCCAGCAATTATTAAACGAATGTTCCTAACTTGTGCATAACTTTACCAAACTAAACTTAAACCACATGGAACATCAATTCCCATATAATTGGACGTTAAAAGACGCAGTTTTTACAAAAGATAAAGGCAAGGTTTTTAGTTGTTTTGCTTGTGGAGGTGGTTCAACAATGGGATATAAGTTGGCTGGTTTTGATGTTTTAGGATGTAACGAGATTGACCCTAAAATGATTGAAGCGTACAAGACTAATCACAATCCTAAGTATACTTATTTAGAACCAATCCAAACATTCAAACTTCGTGACGACCTTCCTGATGAACTATACCAGTTAGACATATTGGACGGCTCTCCACCTTGTAGTAGCTTTTCAATAAGTGGTAATAGAGAAAAAGATTGGGGTAAGAAAAAAGTTTTTAAAGAAGGTCAAGCAAAACAAGTCCTTGACACTTTGTTTTTTGATTTTATTGATTTAGCAAAAAAACTGCAACCAAAAGTCGTTATAGCCGAAAATGTTAAAGGGCTTCTTTTGGGTAATGCAAAGGCTTATGTTAGAAAAATATACGAACAGTTTCAAGGTGCTGGTTATTATGTTCAACACTGGCTTTTAGATAGTTCAAAAATGGGTGTTCCTCAAAAAAGAGAAAGAGTTTTTTTTATTGCTTTAAGGGATGACTTAGCTGACATTTTTTTATCTCAAGCAGATATGTTCACAGTTGCTCCTAAATTGGATTTATATTTTGATGAAAAAAAAATTACGTTTGATAAAATTTACAAAAACTACACCGATAGACCTCTTACCGAAAATATGCAAAAAATTTGGGAAGCAAGAAAAAACGGCGATATAGGTTTTGAGGATATTAATTTAAGACAATTTGGCAAACTAAATATGCATTTTAATTATAAGTTTATTTACAAGGACGATGACAGTATTAATACGATTACTGGAAGTGATTTATGCGTTTTATTTGACCAACCAAGACACAGGAATTTTGACGAGCTTTGTGAGTGTGGTTCTTATCCAAAAGATTACAACTTTTTAAAAAATAAACCTCAATACTTGATTGGAATGAGTGTTCCCCCAGTAATGATAGCACAAATTGCAAGGCGGGTTTATATCCAATGGCTCTCAAAAATTAATAATTAACCACTAAACCCAAACCTATGAAACCAACCCCCATCGATTTCCGCCGCTGGCAACTGCACATCCGCAAGGCTTGTGCGACCTGCCTTACCCCCGACCATGCCGAAACCATCAGCCCATGGCGGGTGAACTGGGTGCTGCTTGGCCACGTCCTTAACGCTAAAAAAGCCTAAGCCATGGAATGGACACGCCTAACCCCTGAAACAATGCCCGACAAGATGGAGGAGGTCTTCATTGCCCTGCACGATGGCAACTACGCCGTGGCTTGGCTTAGAGATAACCCTACGCCGACATTCACCAACATCCACAACGATGTATGGTGGGTGCATGAAGTCAGCCATTGGATGTATCCTCAACCCCCGAAGCCATGACCACAAGCGTAATCTACCACATGATTCAAGAAGTGGCCCAAATCTTCAATACCACGCCCAGTGCTATTGTTTCGGTGAACCGCAAGAGAAAAAACGTCCTTGCACGCAATATGGTAGCCGACATCGCCTACTCCGAATTTTTGTTTACCTACAGCGAAATAGGCAGCATTCTAAAGCGCAGGCATTCTACTTTAATCAAGAACAACGTCACCTATTTCAGCGATTTGCGGGCAAATTCCGAATTAAAATTGATAAGAAAAAAAGTTTTGCACAATGCACAGGATTACTTGCGACATCTTTATGATGGTTATATTTGTGATTAAGTGCGACTTATGTCGTCGGTCAGCACCCCGATAAGAGGCTTGACCGTGAGATTCGGTTAAGGGTCAGCGTAAAGCTGGCCCTTTTTTTTGCAATATCTTTGCGCATGGCATCAGCGGAGCAGATTATCCTTGACCTTTACCGCAGCGGCGAAATCCGCAAAGCCTGCGTCACCATCACAGGCGGCGACCCGCTTTGGCGGGATTTGGAACAGGAATGCGTACTAATTTTGCTGGAGAAAGACCCCGACAAAATCCTGCAAATCCACTCCCAAGGTTACTTCAAGTTCTACGTTGTCCGTTTGCTGCTGAACCTCTACCGAGGCAAAAACAACCAGTTTGCACAAAAATACCGCCACCACGACACTAATGAAGAAATCGACCCCAACGCCGATATGACACATGAAGAATACAACTCGCTCATGGACGATATGTGGGCGATAGCCGAGGCCGAGATGGATTCTTGGGCCAAGGAGGGGGCGTTTCCCTATGACAAGGAACTGCTGAAACTTCACATGGCCACAGGCAACATGAAGAAATTAAGCCGAGAAACGGGCATCCCGTACCGCTCGGTAATCTATTCTATCGAACAAGCCAAGGCCAAAATCAAGGCCGCAATCCTTTTAAACCATGGAAATGATACTACCGCTCCTCGTCAGTAGCCTTGCCGCCCTCGCCATTGCCGAATACCACGTCCTGCCCGGTTGGTGGTACAAGACATGGCTTGGCAGGCACAAGCCGTTCAGCTGCGTTACCTGCCTATCGTTTTGGCTTGGCTTTATGTTTGGAATTACGGTTTTTAATTTCAATGCCGTGGTGATTTTTGCTGCTATCCTGTACGGCCTTGCCTCGGCAGGGCTTACCGTTGTCATCCTGCAACTGACGAACCGATGACTCAAGACCAGTTCCTTCTTGCCCAAAAGCACCGGCACTACTGGGAGCAATACCAAGCTCACCTGTATATGCGGCTGTCGCCCGAAGCCGTCCATGACCTGCAAACCATCCTTGTTGCCCATGGCAGACCCAACACGAATTGGTGGTGTGCCGATTGCGTAAAATCTGCCCTTCAATACATTTACCAAGAGGCAGACACCTTTGCCGAAGCCAATCAACACACCGTCACCCATGCCCTTACCAACACCTCAAAGCAATGAAACCAGCGACCAATTCCTTGGCCGTTGTATGTCCAACGCTAATACCATGGCAGAGTTTCCCGATGCCCAGCAACGGCTGGCAGTTTGCAGCAACCTGTATGCTAACCACAAGCGTCAAGCGTTTGAATCTTATGCCGACTATGGCGAAGGGGTACGCAACAACGCCAAGCGTGGCATTGAACTCAACGAGCGTAATGGCAACAAATGCGCTACACAAACAGGCAAGGTCAGGGCGCAGCAGCTTGCAAGCGGTGAGGGGATTTCGCTGGAAACAATCAAGCGTATGCACTCCTACCTCAGCCGTGCAGAAACCTACTACGATAACGCTGACTCTACCAGCGACTGCGGTTATATCTCATACCTGCTTTGGGGTGGCAAGGCTGCCCTTGGCTGGAGCAGGAACAAATTACGAGAACTTGGCGAACTCGACTAAAAAATCAAATCAAGAGGAGCAAATCCAAGCAAGGACGGAATCCCTGATGATGGTCATTTCGACCCTGTGCGACTGCATTACTGCGGTGGATGAATCCAACGCACCCAATGCCTACGCCGTAAAGATGAAAATCGTGGACAAGATTGACCAACTAATTGACAAAATTGAATACTGATGCCAGCAGGTAGGCCGAGAACATTCAAGACACCCGAAGACCTTTGGGATGAGTTCATGGAATACTCCGATAAAACCAAGGAGCATCCCATTCTTGTCAAGGATTGGATTGGGCCAAAAGCCGTGCAGGTTTATCGGGAAAAAGAAGCACCTTTGACCATGGAGGGGTTCAAACTACACCTTTGGGATAAGGGCATTGCAGATGGGGGAAGAGATTATTTTAGCAATAAAGGGGGAGCATACGAAGAATTTTCCGCCGTCTGCTCACGCATAAAGGAATCGATACGAGCCGACCAAATCAAAGGCGGCATGGCGGGCATCTACAACCCCTCTATCACGCAACGGTTGAACGGCTTGGTCGAGAAGCAGGAAACCAGCATCCACATCGAGCAACCCCTGTTCGGGGATGGAGTTTAAGTACACCACAGCCATCAAGAAAATTCGGGCGATGTCTGCCCGAAAGAAGGTGATTCAAGGCGGCACCTCTGCATCCAAGACCTTTGGCATCCTTGCAATTCTTATCGACCACGCTGCCAAGCATGGCAAGTCAGAGATTTCGGTAGTGTCCGAATCCGTGCCTCACCTGCGCAGGGGAGCGATTAAGGACTTCGCCAAGATTATGCAATGGACAGGGAGGTGGGTTCCCGACCGTTGGAACAAAACGCTCCTGCAATACAACTTCGCCAACGGTTCAACCATCGAGTTTTTCTCTGCTGATTCCGAGGCTCGCCTGCGTGGGGCAAGGCGGCAGTTGCTGTACATCAACGAGGCCAACAACATCGACTTCGATTCCTACTACCAGCTTGCAATCCGCACATCGCAGGAGATATACATCGACTTTAACCCTACGCACGAATTTTGGGCGCACACGGAAGTCCTGCCCGAAACCGATGCGGAGTTCCTCATTCTCACCTATCAGGACAACGAAGCCCTGCCCGATACGATTCGCATTGATATTGAACGCAACCAAGCCAAGGCAGAGCATTCCGCATACTGGGCCAACTGGTGGAAGGTGTACGGCCTCGGTCAAGTGGGAACGCTACAGGGTGCGATATACGGCGACTTCTCGGTGGTTGATGGCATAGACCCATCTACGATGAAATTCGTTGCCTACGGCCTCGATTGGGGCTTCAGTTCAGACCCTACGGCATTGGTCGCAGTGTACCGCAGAGGCGATGACCTGTTCGTGCATGAACTGCTCTACAACAGGGGCCTGACCAACAGCGACATCGCCGCCAAGTTCAAGGAGTTTGGCATTACAAGGGCGTGGGAGATTGTGGCTGATTCAGCAGAACCAAAGAGTATTGAGGAGATATACCGATTGGGGTTCAACATCAAACCCGCATCGAAAGGCCCTGATTCAATCAGGCAGGGGATTGACGTGGTAAAGCGTTTCAACCTCCACGTCACCAAGGATTCCACCAACATCATCAAGGAACTGCGCAGTTACACATGGGCAACGGACAAGGACGGCAAGGACACAGGGGTTCCCATCGATTCGTTTAACCACGCCTGCGATGCCCTGCGGTATGTCGCCCTCAACAAATTGGCCGTAAGCAATTCGGGCAAGTACTTGGTGGTGTAACTTTGCCTCATGAAACTCGTCCACTACTATCACATATACTGCGGAGGTGGAGGGCAGTGGCAACTTATCCTCAACCAGCACATGATGGCCCTATGCAATTACGGGCTTATCGAGCATTTGGACGAGATACGGGTCGGTATCGTTGGCCCTCCCGACCAGCGCAAAGTCGTCAAGGAAATCTTGGAGGGGTCGCTTATTGCCGCCAAGGTCAAGGTGGTGGTAACTCGCACCAATGCCTACGAGCAGGCCACCCTCACCGAGATGTACCGGGCAAGCCAAGACGAGGATGCGGCCTACCTCTACGCTCACACCAAGGGCAGTTCCGACCCATCCCTCATCAACCAACTTTGGTGCAGGTCGATGATATTCTTCAACGTGGTCGCATGGGAACGAGCCATCGCAGAACTGGAGAACGTGGATGCGGTTGGAGCCTATTGGCTGACCAAAGAGGAATTTCCGCAGATTGCCGACCACAACAACCCTGATGGCTACCCCTACTTTGCTGGCACGTTTTGGTGGGCCAAGTCATCCCACATCCGCAAACTTGGCGAGCCGATTCGGGAACACCGATGGCAGGCAGAGCATTGGATTGGTAAAGCTGAAGGGATGACCGTTTACAATGCCTGCAAGGGATGGCCTGCGCCTGATAAATTTGTCGTTACGTTTTAGCCATGGAACTTGTTGTCGCCCGGTACAACGAAGACCTTGCTTGGCTTGACGGCTTGCAATGCCAAGTCAAAATCTACAACAAGGGCGAAGACTGTGGCAGACCTTGCGAGCATTTGACCAACATCGGCAGGGAGTCGCATACCTACTTGCACCACATTATCAGCAATTACGCTGACCTTGCCGATGTCACGGTGTTTACGCAAGCAGACCCGTTTCCGCATTGCCATGACTTTTTAGCCAAGGTGCAGCTAATTATTGACGAAGGTTTGGATGAGCCATTTAGAAACCTGTCTAACTGGGTGCTGCAAATTCAAGGGCTAAACTGCAACGCATGGCCATACCATTGCTGGCCCAATCTTGTTCCTGAGGTTGTCCACGCTTTGCTTGGCGAGGACTTCAACAGCAACATCTACTTTGGTGCAGGCGCAATTTTTGCAGTAAGCAAGGAAGCAATTCGCCGCCATCCGCTTTCGTTTTACGAAAAAGCCATTCAGTTTTTCACCAATGGCGAACCCGACACGGGATGCCGTGGCTTTGGACACGCATTTGAGCGGCTTTGGCCTACAATCTTTGGCGACTAATGTTTGACTTTATGGTTGTCGGTTCGGGATTCTTTGGTGCTATCTGCGCCAAGCACCTGCACGACCAAGGCAAGTCGGTGGTGGTGGTGGAGAAACGCAACCACATCGGTGGGAATTGCTACACCGAGGAAAGGGATGGCATCAACATCCACACCTACGGGCCGCATATCTTCCACACCAACAATGCCGAGGTATGGGCTTGGATTAACCAATTCGCAGAGTTTAAGCCGTTTCGCTTGCAGGTAATGGCTACGGCAAAAGAGCAGATATATTCCCTGCCATTTTCTATGCACACCTTTGAGAAAGCATACAACGCACGAACGCCGAAGGAAGCAAAGTATCACATCGCCAAAAACTCTCAATTCATCACAGGCGAGGAAAACTTGGAAACCGCTGCAATCAAGAAGGTCGGTGGCAAGGTGTACGAATTGCTGATAAAGGGCTACACCGAAAAGCAATGGATGAGGGATGCAAACACTCTACCAGCAAGCATCGTCAAACGGTTACCTGTTCGCTTTACCTACGATACCAACTATTTTGACGATACCTTTCAAGGCATTCCCATTGGAGGCTATACGCAGATTTTTGACAAACTGCTGGACGGCATTCCTGTAATGCTTGACACGGACTTTTTTACATCCCAGTTGCCCGAATACAAGACCCTAATCTATACCGGGCCTATTGACAAGTTCTTCCGATACAAACACGGCCCGCTGGAGTACAAGACCGTCATCCACAAACATCGCTATTACTCAAGCGAGAACGTGCAAGGTTGCCCTGTAATGAACTACTGCGATAAGTCAATCCCTTACACCCGAACCATTGAACACAAGCATTTTGAAGGCGTGCAGACGGAAGGCTCTTGGGTCAGCACGGAGTTCCCCACGCCGTACATCGTGGAGCAGACCGACCCTTACTATCCGGTAAACGATGAGCGAAACAACGCAATTTATCGAGCATACAAGGCTTTAGCGGATTCCTTGCCAAACGTCTACTTTGGTGGGAGGCTTGCTGAATATAAATACTATGATATGCACCAAGTCATTGAATCGGCTCTTAATTTTTGCAAAACCAAACTATGAAACTGCAAGACCTTACCATCGACCAATTCCAACGGATAGCCGCCTTGGAGTTCTCCCCGGCACTTAACGATGCTGACAAGCGTGTTGGCGTGGTTGCGATTGTGGAAGGGGTAGAGGTAGCCATCGTCAGAGATATGTCTGCCAAAAGCCTTACAAAGCGATATAAGGCCATCGTCAAGGAATGGAACGAATTGCCTGCCCTTGCCTACAAGCGGAAGTTCAAGGCAGGGGGCAAGTGGTGGATTCCCACGGTGTTTACGGATGAGTTAACCGCTGGGCAGCTTATCGACCTGATGGACATGAACACGACCGATGAACGCCAACTGGTGCAAAACCTGCACCGCATCATGGCGACCCTGTGCCGGGAGGCGGGTTGGTTCGGTTGGTTCCCCAAAAAGTACGATGGCGCAGGCCATGCCGATAGAGCCGAACTGCTGAAAACCCACGCCAAGGTTGGCGATGTTTGGGGGGTCGTTAGTTTTTTTTTGCTAAGTTCCGAGAGTTACTTGCAAATTTTGAGCGACTATTCCAAGCACCTGACGAAGACGG
>Ga0194129_10007306_pt1 | contig 13195 bp, 10 predicted proteins | sample TA2KigCa35mmetaG_FD_150862 | JGI IMG/M metagenome (GOLD analysis project Ga0194129, IMG submission 150862) | Freshwater microbial communities from Lake Tanganyika, Tanzania - TA2015038 Kigoma Deep Cast 35m | ecosystem: Environmental > Aquatic > Freshwater > Lake | place: Tanzania: Lake... | reverse complement strand
TCCAAAAGATATGTTTCAAAAAAAGCATGTATTCCATAATCAGTATCGTATTTATGAAATATAAAAGAACTTGTACATATATTTTTGTTAAAATAATTTTTAATAAAACCTAATATTTCAAAAGAATCACTTTTTTGTATATTGTTTTCTATAATAAATTTTTCATATGCTTCATTTATTGCTGTTTTCTCACTTTTTTGTTTATCGCATTTATCTATTTGGTATTTATAAATTTTACCATCATCTATAAATACAACTTGATAAGGACTATCTTCAAGTAAATCTGACATTTTTATAATGATAAATTTTTATTATTTTATAAATAAATCAATTTTTTATGGTAAATATTTCATTTTTATTGTGTTACATCCGAAAGGTATTTTTAGTTTATTGATATCTGTAAAACTTTTAACATATAAATTTTTTAATGTAACTGGAAGATTAGTTGAATTCATGAGTAATTTATCATTACCAAAATACACAATATTTTCAATGTTATATGGTAAGTCATTTAATATTGAAAAACCTGTCAATAATAAATAATGATCCCGTAACACAAACAATGTTTTTATATTTTCGGGTATTTCTAATTTTTGTATTGAATCATAAATAATTATTGTATTGTCAATAATAATATTATAGATTGTTATTTCTCTTAATAATCTACCTATAATAAAAACTTGTATTTTTTCAGTATTTTTTTCAGTTTGGCACAAGTATAGTTGGAGACGTTCTTGAGTAAAACATATTATATTGGCTGATTCGCCCACAATATTTTGGTCTTCAATAAATTTTTTGCAACCATATTTTATTGCATCTAATATATTATATTCGTAACTAAATTCGTAACAACTGATGGCATAATCTTTATACAAATAATAAAGTTCATAGTTTTTTATATAATATGTTTTTTTCTTTGCTGATGTCATTTTTTTATAATAATATATTATTTTAATTAAATAAATCAATTTTTTAATATATGTCTATAACCATTAGAGCATTTTTCAATGGTTTCGTCATCACTAAAAACCAATCTTGGAAATTTTTCCGGGTTAATACAATTATCACACAAACATTCTGTATCAGGTTCATCATTCCAAACATCACATAAATTTTGACTATATTCAATACCTAATTCTTTCATTAGTTCTTTTATATCTATATTTTCTTCATATTCAAAAAAACCTTCGCATACCTCAAATAATGTTTCTGGTAAATCTAAAAATCCCAAACCACCATCCCAATGAAAATCTCTTTTTGGAAATATCATTATGGTATTTGGCTCAAATTCATCATTTATTACTGTATTGACAGGTGCATATACATAATCAGATAATTTTCTTGAAAGTTGACAACGACAACCAAAGCCCATTTTATTAAGATAATTATTGTCAGTATTATATTTATAAATCAATTTTTTCGATTTATTTTATAATCAAGTTTTGCATTTGATAAATCTATTTCCTCTTTCTCATTATAAATAATAATATCTTCTAAATTGCAAAATTCAATAATTAGTTCAATTGTATAACCTTTAATAATTTCATTTTTTATAGAAAAATCCAAATTTTGTAAATAATCTTTGTTTTTTAGATATCCAGTTGTAAATAAAGGTAAAATGATTCTATCGTTAAAACATAGTTGAAAATTTGGTGTCGATAATTCAATTTCAATAAAACGATAATCACTTGTTAATTGGTTATATTTATAACTATCAATAAGATATATAGAATTATCATTTGAAATAACACTCAAGTCAAAACCGACACTTTTAATTAAATATAATTGATAGTTTTTGCACAAATTTTTTACAGGAAGACCCGAAATAGTTAATCCAATGTTTGAATATAATAAATCTATTGAATTATTTAATAAAATGGTTTCTGTTTTTCCAAAATAATTATTCATTGTAGTATTACTTTATAGTAATAATTACTTTATAGTAATTATTATTTTAATCATTTTTTTTATTGGTATAATTATATATATAAATGTTTTCCTACAAAGAAAAATACTTGAAATATAAAAATAAATATTTACAATTGAGACAACAAAAAGGTGGCGATACTTTAGAAGAATTACAAGACAAAATTACCTATACAATTCCTCGTTGTTTAAAACCTGGTGATATATTTCATCAACATCAGGGTGAATGTTGAAGTGATTCTATACAAATGTTAATATGTTTTTCTGATGCAATTAAAAATAGTGTTCAACAAAAATTATTTAACTTGACTCCTAAAGAAATTATAGAGATGGCTTATTTAGAAGGTAGAGAAAAATATTTAGCTCCAATTTATAGAAGAAGTGATATTAACAAAGAACAAAATGACAGATCTGAAAAAATGAAAAAAAGATTAGAAAAATATTTATTTTTATTACAATCAAGATTATGCTTACACCTTGATGAAGGTGAAATACCTCAATGTAGGCATATGACTGGAGAAGACATTACTTGTCCTTTAAAAGATAAATACGATAAATTTATTGTTAAAGAAAAAGAAGATTATGAACCTGATATACAAACATTTTTTAATAAAACATTTATTACGTTAAATCCAAAAATACAAGAAGAAATTACTCAAAAAATACAAGCTGGAGAAATTATAGATGAAGTTATAGCACCATACAAACCAAAAAAATTATATAGACAACGCAGTGAAATAACTGGTATTGGTTCGGCAGTTAAAGGTCTTAAATTAATAAATACAAAAAGCACAGCTAAAGATCATGGAGCAACCAAAGAAGAACAAATATCTATTTTTAATATTTTGTCATTTTGTCTGTTAGATAATAATAATGTATTGACTACCACATTGTTAAGGCCGATAAATTTTACAGATGAAATAATTGAATTATCTATAGGTGCTATTGTTGGTACGCCTCAACATGCTACTTGTTTTTATGAATGTGATGGACATTTAATATATTATAATGATAACTATGGTAAAATTAAATTAGATTGGAAAAAATTATTAAAAAAATACATTGAATATAAAAATACTCATACACTAATAGCCAAATGGTATACGCAAGGATTTGTTGTTTTATTCAAAGAAAATACAAATAATAAATGTATTCAACTAAATTTAGTTTTAGAAATAGAAAATGAAAATGCATTAATTGGTAGTTTTGAAGAATGGGAAGAAGGAATAATTCAAAACATAATTTTTATAAATAAAGAAAGTATGATTGGGAAGTCTGATAATGAAATATATGATAAATTAGAAAATCAAATTATAAATACAGAATTGTTTAATTGTAGTATATCGAACATAAATTTTGAAAAATTAGGTCAAGAATATGTGCGTAATATAATACGTAAACTTGCAGATTGCAATAATAAATTTTTAAATGAATTTTTACAAAAAATAAACTATAGTTTATTAACTAAAGAAAATAAAAATGATTTAATGAAAATTATAATCAACAAAAATATTTTTACTGAAGATGATTTTAAATGTATAAAATTTTTAATTGAAAATGGTCAAGATATCAATGAATTTAATACAATCGAAATTGCAATTACAAAAAAATCTTTAGAACTTTTGAAATTTTTAATAAAAAATGGTGCAGATGTTAACCAAAAAGTTATGTTTGGTAAAAATATGTTATTTGATTTAGTGAGAGATTTGTCTGAAAAAAAATCAAACTATTGTTTTATAAAAGTATTAGTAGAAAATAAAATTAATTTAAATGATAAAGTATTAAATGAAACCTTACTTGAATATATATTGACCTCCTATAGATTAAATGATATATCGTTAGAGTTGATTGACTTATTTATAAAAAATGGCATTAACATTAATGAAAATTTTGTAAATGGCAGGTCGGCTTTAGAAAATTTACTAGATAGTTATGATTTTAATGAGCAAAAAAAACAAATTGCAACTTTGTTGATAAATTCTGGAGCTATTTTAAATATTAATATATTAGAAACTGCTTTTAAAACTGAAAATACTGAAATAATTGAATTACTTATTAAAAAAGGTATAAATATTAATGAAAATTTTAGAAATGGCAAATCACCTTTAGAAAATTTATTGGTAAGTTATGGTTTTAATGAGCAAAGAAAAAAATCAGCAATTTTTTTAATAAATTCCGGAGCTATTTTAAATGCCCATATATTAAAATTGGCTTTAGATATCAATTGTGTTGAAATTGTCAAATTGATAATTGAAAAAGGTATTAGTGTTGATATATTATTAGAAAAACAAAATACTCCTTTATTATTAATTACTTCTAAATATTCCTTTAAAGAAACAGATGTTAAAATGGTAGAAACATTAATAAAATTAGGAGCAAATGTTAATGTACTTAACGATAAAGGAGAAACACCATTAATAAATATAGTATCTAGTATTGATAAAGGTGATAATAAAAATAAAATTGCCAAAATACTTTTGGATTCAGGTGCTGAAATTACTGCTTTAAATAAATATAGAGAAAATGTTTTAGAAATAGTAGAATATAAAAATGATCCTGAATTACAAAAAATATTTGATGATTATATCTCAAAAAATTGATTTTAATATGTTATATATATTTTTTTATATATATAAATTTATCCAGAATGTCTGACGAAAATAAAACTTTCAAGTCTAAAACTATTGAACTTTTTGGTAAAGAATTTGAAGTTTCGCACAAAGCATCAAATACAATTAATAATAAATTTCTTGTATTCTTAGGTATTATAAAATATTATCTTACTAAAGCATTACAACCAATTAAATATTGTTTTACCAGAATTAGAAATTGGGATTTTTTTGAACCATTCGTATGTCTATTTGGTTTTGTGCTATTATCAATATTTTTAATTTCTTTTATAGGAGCTTTGACTGAATATTTTACAAAAAAAAATTTTTGTCGTCAAGGATGTGATATTTATGAAAAGTATTGTGTAGGTTATAATGGTAGAATAGAAGAATGTATTGAAAATAACATGTATTTTTTACAAGAACTATTCAAAACATTAACTTTAGTAGTAAATATGTCTTTAACTATCTTGTACTATCTATTCATATATGGATTTATAATTGCCATAGCAATAAATATTTTATATGGAATTTTAAATCTTCTGTTTTGGTTATTTAATAAAGTATATCAACAAGTTGAAATACTAAATAAACAAATACCAGACATTGAAGAAATTTAATAATAAATATATTATTTAATAATTTATATTTATATATATATATATAATTAAATGAGTAATAGTTTTAATATAGATGAAGAATCGAGCGATGAAGATTTTGAAATTTTCTTAAAAAGAATTAAAGAAACTAAAATAAGTGAACCGACTATTAAAAAAGAGCTTGTTGAAAAATATTTGAATGATTTAGGATTGCAAAATTTTAAATTAAACACAACTGATAAAATTAGAAAACAAGTAAAAAATATTATAGATGCTACTGATACTAATTTTTGTGGAATATTTAGATATCCAAAAAAACCAAATGGTGAAATTAATTTTAATAAACTTAATTTATTCCAAAAAAATAAATCACATCATATGATAATATCATTTGAATTAATAAAAGATTTATCAGAAGAAGGCTTTTGGAATAAAATACAATTATTCAGAGATAAATTGGGTAAAGAATATATATTTCGTTCTGCTATTAAAAAAAAAGAAATGATTTCTGAGAAAGAAGACGCATATTTATTTAGATCATTTAACGAAAATTTAAAACATATGATTTTATATTTTTTATTAAAATATTTTTATCCAGACAAAAAATATAAAATTATCCCAGAGATATATTACTTTGGTTTATTGGTTAATCCAGAAACAGAAGAAAAAACTTTTGTTATCGCAATGGAAAAAGAAAATTTAACATTAGGAGATTATTTTAAATCAATGCCAACAAATTATTTAGAAATGAGAAAAAAAATTTTTGTAATTTATAGAGCCTTAGAATTACTTAATGATTTGGGTCTAAATTTTAAACACGGAGATTTAAAATACAACAATATATTATTGAACGATGAATATAAACCTATGATTATAGATTTTGGTAAATCATCTCTACAATTAGATGATTTAATATTTGATGAAAATGATTTTTCGACTAAATACGAAAATCCCTATATGAATGTAACTCATGATATAATGCAATTATTATGTTCTTTATTTATACCAAAAGTACCAAAGATTATAATGAGCGAGGATAGTAGAAAAATAGAAGATTATATTATTGATGTATACCAAATTTTTATTTTTTGTAAAAATAAAAATAATTTTATTTTAAATGCAGAAACTATGAAAAAAATAATTATGTACAAATATTGTGCTTTATTCATTCCATACACAAAATTTTATTTAGGTAGTAGACGAGGCGTCGATTTAAATAATTTATTAAAAGAAAATCCTTCTATAACCATTATTATGCGTTCTGATGAACTTGCAGAAGAACTAAATCTAACTGATGTTGAAGACGAATATATTTTTAGTAAATATGAAAAAAAGTATTTAAAATACAAAACTAAATATTTAGAATTAAAAAAAAATTTTTTATAAAATATTTTAATAAAAATATTTTTATTAAATCTTCTGATGAATCATCATCAAAAAAACACTTGCTAATCCTGAATATTCCATAGGATTGCTTAAAATATTTGTAAAGTCACTTGGAATTTCAAATTCGTAATTTAGCCAAGGCTTCAAGTCCATTGCCATTCGCTTTAATCCAGACTTTACATTTTCGGTCAAAACATCTGTAGTTTCTACAGCTGGAAAATATTCACAAACTAATTCCTTCAACCAACTATCAAATGCTGGAATTGATGCATTAATAATCATCTTATACTGAGTTTCCTTTGATGCTGTAGGAAAACTCTTAGCAGCCTTACCTTCTAATAAACTAGAGTAAGGCAAAATACCAACATTTAACTTTCTTGTAATTTCCAGAAACTTGGAAAATCCTGAATAAAAGTCTCCTACTGCCTTTGCCATTGGAAAAATATGAGAAGCTGTCTTACTTAGTTCATAAAGTTCCTTGATTGAATTATCGTGAAACTTGTGTCCAATATAATATGCGGCTAACTTTAACTTGTTGTAATCCACCAGTGGAAGATCTCGATGTTCGCCTTCCTTGGTATAACAAACATAACCCTCTGGATGCAAAGGCAAAAGAGGGTCAAAAGTCTTATTAGATGGAGTAAATCTGCTAATAAAAGCTAATGATGACAAACGTCCATAAACCACATCTTCTAAACCACGCATCAAATCATCCACTTGCTTTGCATTTTCGGTAATCCAAAAACGAGGTTCTGAAACATCAGTCAAGTTTAACATAGTATGTGGAACATTCATTAGCCAAGTGTTTCCACACCAAGATGCTCCCAAAAATAAATACATTGACTTGTTATAAGAGATTGCTAACTCTTGATGTAAATTAGCCCACATTGTAAGACGACCAGCACAAACTGTCTCCCAACACAAAGAAATGTTCTTACAATCATCCATAATTGGTAATTGGTTCAATACAGCAATCATTTCAGAGAACCAAAATCCACAATTCTTCTTGAAAAATTCAGTTGGACTTTCAGTAATAATTGTATCACGGGAAACAGGATAATGGCTATCGTAAATTGATGTAACAAAGTAATCTTGCATATCATTCCCAATACTAAGTGTTCCTTGAGTAGAAACCACTGCTACAAATCCTAAATTCATAAATCCCTTCAAAATCATCTTGCTAAAATCATCTGCATACTTGTTAATAAGTTCTGTCATTAACTTTGCTTGTTCACCGAAATAAAATGTTACTGTAAGTAAAGACCCATCAACCTTCTCTGTCAAATGTGCATTAATTAAACCATCATTTTCACCAGCCAATAAAATCTTGCAAGTACGTTGTTGACTATCAGATAAACAAGCAATCTTCTTTGCATCAGCAATATCCTGCGTAGATGCGATCTGTGCAGAAACTAACATTCCTGTCATTAATTCAGCTCCTCGTTGTAACTGATACTTGATTGGAACACATACTAAATCGTCCTGAACATAAAAGCAAACTCCTCGACATTGACGTGCCCAAGTTGGACGCCATAAACGATTAATTCCATCACGATACTTGATGGAAAAAATTCGACCATCTAATTCAGTTCCTTGTAAATAAGATGGACTACTTACAACAAAATGTTGTACAGCAAAACGACGCTTCAAAGCATCATAATTTACCTTAAAATCTGTTGATTCAGCTAATCCATAAATATAATTGACATATTCAACCACATCCATATTTGAAGTGTTTACAGAAGCATGAATACCCTTCTTTAATCCGTGTACTAGATGTGAAAGAAGTTGATAGACATGGGCTAATCCAAAAGTATAAAATTGATTCCAAACAATAGAAGTACTTAATGTACATTGAGGACGATTAGAAAAGTCTCGCTTAATATTCCAACTTTCCATTGCTGATGCTAATCCAGAAATATCGGAAATTCCAAGCTTGGAAAGAGGATTCATCAAAGAACATTCGCCAGAAAGAGAAATTTGCTTTTCTAGTGTCAAACCTAAACGATTAGCATCATGTTGATTGTGAGGTACATTGCGGTCAACTATGATTTGCAGAATTTCACAATTCAAAACATCATCAGAAAAGTAAGAATTAAAAACCTTACGATACAAACAGACAACAGTATCAATAATGCATACTTCACCAAAAGCAACTGCATTAGAAATACGTTGCTTGACTTGTTCATCAATTTCCTTACCCATTTCATTTGCCTTTGTATAATCATAACACGCTGAATAAGAGGATTGAGAAACTTCCAAACCCAAAATTGGACATACTAATTCTAACATAATGCTGTCTCTAGATACATAGGTGCTTCCAATGTCATTTTCAGTAAAATAAGACATTAATTGTCCTGCTAAAGTTGACTTTCCTGCGGCAGAACCACCAGCAATTACAATAATTAATCCTGAAGTTCCTAACTTGGAAAAAATCTTACTTTGATCCGGAATTTCAGTATTTAGACTTTGAACAAACTTTTCACGAGATGCAAAAAATTCTTCATCCTTTGCTAGTTCATCAGCACGAATGTTTCCAATCTTATCACCTACTGAAAGATATGTTAATGCCTTCTTAACGCTTTCAGTTTCCAAACTTAACCGTAACCACTTTGATTGAGTAATTGGACTAGTTTCATCTGTACAATGGTATCCGCACATATGAATTGAAACACAACGACACAAAGTGTCCCATTCATCATAAGTAAAGCCAAATGTTGGTGAATATGCCTTCTGCAAAATAATTCCACCAATTAATCCATGAGCAGGAAACTTGGTAACTCGCTTTGTCGTAGTCCCAATTGTAATAATTCCAGTACTCATTACTGATGGCTTTCCAATGTCGTGTAGTAAAGCAGTTGCTGCAGTAAAAATTGCATATTCAATCGAAACATCAGGATTTAATGCAAGTAAATACCAAACTGCAGAAATTGAACTCAAAATTAAGTGAGCAAACAAACTCTCTTGATGAAATTCACACTTGTAATCAACATTCTTAACATTGCAATTGTGCCAGTTTTGAGACTTGATGTGTCCAAGAAAAATATCCTTAAAGGTTGTTTCAATCATAGTTTCAATTCCCTTATGAATTGTTCTTGTTTGAAATGGAGTAGTCAATAAAGGATTTAATCCCATAAAAATACTAATCAAAGTTTCATTCAGAGATGATAAAGTTAATCCAGACTTGGACATTCGCTTACTCAAATAATCTATTATGGTTGTTAATGCTTTAATCATTGAAACATTGTCTAGATCGATGATAGAGTTAAAAAACTCCAAAGCCTTTAGCTCGATAGCTTCCATAGTCAGTATAGTTATATATGTATATATAAATAAATGTTTAACTATAGAAATTTTCAATTTTTTTTAATATACTCTCAACACCAAAATATATTTATCTCCATAAGATTCATCGGCATAATGTAATAAGCTATGGTTAAACATAACGGAATAACCTTTACTAGGTGTAATCGCTATTCTTTCGTGTTTATAATCTGGGTTTTCATCTTCAAAATTTCTTGTTTTTAATCGTTTTATTTTAGTTTTTCCTGTATTATCTTCTGTATTCGATAGATATATTATTAAAGTATATTTACTATTCATTTTTAGTTCTTCATCATAAAAAGGATAGTCAGTATGCTCTTTGATACCTCCTTGAATAGTATGATGAATTTTACCGATGTTGTCTATTTTGTTTGTAACTAAATATGAAGATAATAAATTAGTAATTTTAGTAATTATTTCATTTGGAACTATTATTTGACAATATTGTCTATATCCTCCTAAATGATTCAAATTATATTTAATCTCAGAATTAAACATATCTATGAATTTATTACATTCATCTTCATCTAACAAAAATTTATTAAGTATTACTGAATTATTTAGTTCTAAATCCATTATATTTATTTACTTTTTTTTTATATAATATGTAATAATCAAATTTTTTTGTATATTGGGCAAAAATTGAAAAATTATATATATAAATCTGTCTAAAATATAATAAACATAATTCTCAAAATGTCAAAACAACAAGTCAAAGATAGGCTTCAATATCTTATAAATACAAAATCACCTTTAGTCGATTTGACTAAACTTTGTAAAACAAACAATATATTTAATATATATGCACTTAAAAATATTGTGTCTTTAGAAAAATCGATTGATTATTATTTTAATGTTCGTAAACTAAAAAATGCACCAGATAAGCTATTGCATTGTCTAAACTTAACAATAAATGATATATTCCCTGAAAATGTTTTTGCACCAACCATATTTAATGTATTTGGTTGTCCACTTTCTACAGATATTGATGTTGCAGTGGTTGTAAAAAATATTATAGATATATCATTTTTAAGATTAGAAAATATTTACAAATCTTTAGAAGAATTGGGTTATGATACATCTAGGGAAATTGATTTTGTTCAAATTGTTTTAGATGAGCGAGGAGATTTTAGTTCTTCCAACAAAGGTTCAAAAGAAACTCAAAATATGATTTATTACACTTTTAGAAACCATAAACAAGCATATCCGTGTATTTTTGAAAAACCTGCAGATATTATTGAACCAATTGATAAAGTTAGAACAATTTCAAAATATGTTTTAGATAAATTAGAAGATATAATCGACAAGGAAACATACAAAAATACTAGAGATATAAAAAAACAAATTTATACAAATATAGTAAAGAGAATTGATTTTACAAATGGTCTACTAAAAAGTTTTGAAATTGTAGAGTTAAATTCATTTGTAAAGGCATTAAATGTTAAAATATTTCAAACACTTATTATTACAGATTATCCAGAATCAATTCCAGAAATTTATAAAAAATAGAATTAGGAAAGTTATTTTCAACAAAATATGGGTTTGATGAAAATATTTGTTTGGCTTTATTGACTCGAGGAAAATTAGGAAATCCAGATTTAGTCTTGGTAAATGATACATTTCAAAACATTATGGACTTGTTTATATCTAAAAGTAAAGAAATCATTGATGAATTTTTAGATTTTGAAAATGTAATAGAAATGAACTATATTGCTAATGAGAGCTACGGATTTGATTTGTTATTATCAGAATTTTACAAATCACCACTTGTTCCGACTGATATATTTATTTCAACTATGGAAAGTTTAACACCTGAAAGAAAACTAAATAAACTTTATATTCTTACTTCAAATTATGAAGAAGTAAAGGAATATTTAGATGAAGATTTTGTTCTTAAACATTGTGATTTATCAGATCAGCGTTCCGATGAATGGATTGAAAAATTGGATTATTATTTATGTGGAAAAAATAATGGAGTTCCTATTTTTACTGGAACAACCTTTGCAGAATGGGTAACTCAATATTATAATCTTTGTAGAGGTTCGAGTGCTGAAATTTTAATGACAAAATGTTGTGATTTTTCAAAAGCATTAGGTCTTAATTTAATTAAATTTACTTGTGGATTTTTAGTTGAATCAAAAGATTATGGTGCAAAAGGAATTGCTCCTGATTTACTTTTAATAGATAAGAATACAAAAAAAATTATTCCTGTAGAATTCAAATGTATTGTTGGTAAAATGGAATATTCTAAGAACTTATCAAGAGAAATTAAATTGGCAAAGTTACAATTATTGTCTTGTAAGAATATTTTGGAAAATAATTATTATGGTTTTAGTTTGATAGTTTTAATGTTCATTTATGAAAAAGATGATAAATTTGTTTATGAAATTAGATATTCTAAGGTGTAATTTTTTATTATAAAAAATTGAAAAATTATATATATACATATTCTAAAACATTATAGATAAATCTAGGATGAACTTTGAACAAGATATCATTATTTCAAGAATTAAGGAACATTTAACTAATATTAAAATTGATTCTGACAAATTTTTGGAAATTATCAAAAAATACAAGGTTTCAATAACTGGTTCTATTGTTTTACAAGCAATTGTAAATAAACATTTTGAATATTCTGATATTGATTTGTGTGTTTTGGATGATAGAAATTCAGAGTTAGAAAAAGAAATAGAAAGCTTAACTGATGGAAAATTTTATAATATAAATTCTTTAGAAGTAAAAGAATCAAATAATGAAATTATATTAAATTATGAAAATGTAGGAATATTATCAGTTTCGACTTTGGATTATAAAATTAATTTAAATTTATGTGGTAAAATTCAAATTATTTATATTGATAAAACTAAACATATTACTTTAGACGATTTTATAGACACTTTTGATTTTGATATTTGTAAAAATTACACTGATGGAGAAAAAGTCGTCATAAAAAATCCAGAAGCAATTAAAGGTTCTACTGGAACTATAAATATTTATGAAAATAAATACATATTTACTGAGAGAAATATAGCAAGAATAATAAAATATTATAAAAGAGGTTTTGATATTAAAGTTAATTTTATTGATAAAAATATAATTTATGATGTTATGGTATTGATTGGTCAATGTAATCAGAGTGCAATAAAAAATTATGCTAATTTATTGATATTTGTTGAACCTAAAAAAATTATACCGACTAATTTACCAATTGAATTGGAAAATTTAATTATTTATTATTATCATTACGATACCGAAATAGATAATTTACCAATTGCATTAAAAAATTTAATAATTTATGATGAACAATATAAATTAAGAAAAAGAGACATTGATAATACTAACAAATATAAA
>Ga0194129_10007305_pt1 | contig 13195 bp, 7 predicted proteins | sample TA2KigCa35mmetaG_FD_150862 | JGI IMG/M metagenome (GOLD analysis project Ga0194129, IMG submission 150862) | Freshwater microbial communities from Lake Tanganyika, Tanzania - TA2015038 Kigoma Deep Cast 35m | ecosystem: Environmental > Aquatic > Freshwater > Lake | place: Tanzania: Lake... | reverse complement strand
CCGCGTGGACGTGGCGCTCACGCCGGCGCTGTGGCGCCTCGACCTCTACTCCACGCTCAAGGCGCGCGGTCTGCCGGCGCCCACGCCCATGCCCAGCGGCCCCAACGCGCGCCTGAGCGTGTCGGGGGGCTGGGTGGCGGCGGCGGCGAACTGGGCGATGGAGCGCGGCGACCTGCCGAGCCGCTTTAGCGCGAAGGGGGCGCCGAGCGCGCGGGGGCCGGCGATCGCGCGGTTGACGTGGGGGGGGTCCGGTAAGGGCGCTCAGGGCGCCGACCGCCCCCTCAAGGTGCACTTCCTCGCCGACGCCGCCGACATCAAGCTCTGCCTCTACGCGCGGGTGGGCGTGGACCCTGACCTCAGCGCGGAGGGGGGGGCGCTCAAGGTGAAGGTGGCGGGCGGGGTGGAGAAGGTGGTGGGGAATCCCGTGGCGGAGCTGGCGGCGGAGATGAGCGGGCTGACGGAGCGCAGCCTCAAGTGGCACGCCTCCACCAGCCTCCCCCGCGCCGTCAAGACGCCCGCGGGCTCCATCGGGTGGTCGTGGCTGGGGGCGCGCGTGGCGGGCGGCGCGCTCGAGGTGTCGCTCGGCCTCAGGCCGTCTCGGGGGCCGGGCTCCTGAGCGGGGCGGGGGGGCTCAGAACTCTTCGAGCTCCGCCACCTTTTTGTAGAGCGTGCGTCGATCAAGACCTAGAATCTTAGCCGCGCGCCCCTTGTGCCCCCCCGTCTTCAAGAGCACATGCCGGATGTACTCGCGCTCAAGCTCCTGGAGCGAGAGGTCGCGGTCTAGCGCCGCCGAGAGCAGCGTACCGGCCTCAGCGGACCGCTGCAGCGACACATCCTCCGCTGAGAGCACGTCCTCGTTGCTCAGGGCCACGGCGCGCTCGACTGTGTTCACCAGCTCGCGCACGTTCCCCGGCCAGCTGTGGAGCTTGAGCTTCCGCAGCGCCTCCGTCGAGAGACCGATCGCCACGCGCTCAGAGCGCCTCGCGAGCTCATGCAGCACCTGGTCGACGATAGGCTCGATGTCCTCAGGCCGCTCCCGCAGCGGGGGCACCTCGACGCGGATCACATTGAGTCGATGGTAGAGGTCGGGGCGGAAGCGGCGAGCCCTGAGGTCCTCTTCGAGCGGTCGGTTGGTGGCCGCGACCACTCGGACGTCCGCGGGCGCGTCCTCCGAGGCGCCGAGGGGGCGAACGCGGTTGGACTCGAGGGCCTGCAGCAGCTTGGGCTGGAGTTCTAGCGGCAGGTCACCCACCTCGTCGAGGAACAGCGTGCCGCCATGCGCTTGCGCGAAAACCCCTGGGCGGTCCTCGCGGGCGTCCGTGAAGGCGCCGCGCTTCACCCCAAACAGCTCCGCCTCTGCGAGGCCCGCCGGCAGCGCCGCGCAGTTGAGCTGCACGAAACGCTCAGCGCGCCGCGCGCTGCTCTCGTGAATGAGGCGCGCTAGCGCCCCCTTCCCCACGCCGCTCTCCCCCGTGAGCAGGACGGGCAGGTGGCTGCGGGCGGCGCGGTACGCGAGGTCGAGGGCGCTCTTCATGCAGGCGCTGCGCGCCACGAGGCCTGAGGGCGCCTCCTGGAGCGTCGCCTCTCGCAATCGCCTGATCTCCCTGCGCAGCTGCCGCTCCCGCAGCGCGCGCCGCAGCGAGAGGCTGAGCGCCTCGATTCGGAAGGGCTTGGCGAGGAAATCCGCCGCCCCCGCCCTCACCGCCTCCATCGCGAGGTCGATGGAGCCAAAGGCGGTGATGAGCAGCACGGGCTGCTGTGGTCGAACGCGCAAGATGGCGCGCAACAGCTCAAGGCCCCTCATCTCGGGCATCTCCACGTCCGACACGACAAGGTCAAAGCCGCGCTCCTCAAGCAGCGCCAGCGCCTGCCGCGCTGATGTCTCGCCTGTGGCCTCAAACCCCTCCTCGGGGAGCGAGTCGACGAGCCAAGAGACGACGCCGGCGTCGTCGTCTATGACAAGGACTGTGGGCAGCTTGCTCATTCAGTCACGCTCATTTTTAATCACTTTGCGGTTACTTTGCGGTCACTTTGCGGTTACTTTGCGGTCACTTTGCGGTCCTGCACCTCACGCGGCGGGCACGGGAGGCAGACGCGCGCGCAGCAGCCCGGGGCGGGGCGCCCGTTGACCTGACGCGCGAGCAGCTCTACGCCCCCCTCATGCTGCTGGACGATGGATTTGACCACCGACAGCCCTAGGCCGCTCCCGCCGCGGTCGGACTTGGTGGTGAAGAAAGGCTCAAAGATGTGCGGGCGGGTGGCTTCGGAGACGCCCGGCCCCTCGTCCTCGACTAGCAGCTCTAGCCACTCGCCTTGCCGCCCGATGGAGAGGCGGATCGTTGAGCCGTTTGGGGCGGCGTCGAGGGCGTTGCGCAGGAGATTCAGAATCACCTGCTGGAGTTGATCTGGGTCAACGAGCACGCTCGTCTCCCCGGTGCGCAGCACCTCTACGGCTACGGCGCGGCGGCGCGCCTCGATCTCCACGAGCGAGGCTACTCGACGCAGCAGCGGCTCCGCGTCCACTCGCGCGCGCTGCGCCGGGCGGCGTCGCGTGATGGCGAGCATCTGCTCGACGATGCCCGTGATCCGCGTCGTCTGCTCTAACAGCATCTCCACGGTCCGCCGCGTTGCAGTGGCGTCCTCGGCGTGCTTGAGCAGGGCGCGGGCGCGCCCCTCGAGCACCTGTAGCGGCGAGCCAATCTCGTGCGCCATGATGGCGGAAAGCTGCCCGAGGGTGATGAGTTTGTCGGCGTGCTCTAGCCCACGCTCCACGCGACGGCGCGCGTCCTGCTCTTGTGCGGCGCGCGCCTTTGCCTCGTCGAGCTCACGCACGAGGCGCTCAAACTCGAGCTGCGTCTCGCCCACCTCGTCGTCTGAGCGCGCGGCGAGGGGGATGCCGAGGTCCCCCTGCTGCACGCGCCGCATCCCAGCGATGAGCTGACCTAGCGGCATCCCCACATAACGCCACGAAATGGCCCAGGTCACGCTAGCGACCAAGAGCACAAAGAGCAAGACGGTCCCCCCGATCTGCCGTTGCGTGTTCTCGAGGTCCCTCTGCAGCTCAGCGAGCGGCTTCTCAAGCACGATGGCAGAGGGGCTCTCTGGCGTCTCGTCGCGCAGCCGGAGGCCAACCCTGAGCGTCTTGGGTGTGCCTGAGGGCTCAAACTCCACCACGGGCTCTATGCCGCTTCGCGCGCGCGCTCCAATCCTCCTCATCCCCTCTGTGACGCGGGCGCCGCTCGATGCCCCCACCATGCGCCCCTGCTCGTCAAAAACCATGATGGCGATAGACGGGTCCACGCGCGACAGCGCACCGAGCGTCTCGTTCACGTCCTCGAGCTGCCGATCGCGGAGCGCGTTCTCAAAGGCTACCTGCAGGCTTCGCCCCAGGAGCAGCGTCTCGCTCTGCGCTACCGCCCTCAGGTCACGCTCCTCGACGCGCAGTTGCAGCGCGCCTCCACCCCCCACAAGCAGCAGCGCGCTGACGGCGATGGCAGAGGTCAGTTTTGTGGCGAGGCGCATGGTGAGATCGCAGGACTCCTCAACGATTTAGTGCTGCGTCTGAAGGTGTGACGCTTTGACGCTTTGACGCTTTTTAGGAGAGATATATACCCTAAAATCTTTTATAAAGTGTGCAGATAGACCCTTTTATGACCCTATGTCAACATCTTTTAAATCGACGCTCCACATCGCCAAGATCGCCTAGCCTCGAGTGGGATCAGGTGCTTGGCTGGTCTCTGTCGCGTCAGAGCGCTCCGGAGAAAAATAGCTGGTCGCTTTTAGCGACATTTATTGTCGCTAAAAAAGACTTTTTAAATTTCATTTTTTTTAAAATCAATGATTTCATGTTTTTATAATATAATAAAATCTGGCACATCACTTGCTAGAGAGCGCTCCGAAAGGAGTCTCATCTCATGACATCAACTCAATGCGCGACACAGCCTACAGCGCAACATCGAATCTTGGGCGCGCGCTCACATCTGTATAAACTTTGGTCTAGCGTTTGCTTACCTGTCCTCTGTGCGCTCAAATCTAGCGCGCGGTCTAGCGTCCTTCTCCTAGCGAGCTGTGGAGAGGCGCCAGAAGCCCTGCGCTCAATGGACACGACCGACGAGTATCCTGTGGGCCTGCCATCCATCGGCGCATCCTTCTCGCGTGAGTTTGTAGGCCAGGTGCACGCCGCGCGCTATGTCGAGTTTCGCGCCCGGCACCGCGGCGTGATCGAACGGCTTGGGGTGGACGAGGGGGAGCGCGTGCAGGAAGGGCAGCTGCTGTTCGCCATCGGCGCTCAGGGGCTTAAGCAGGAACTGGCGCGAGCGCGCGCCGCCACCGCGAGCGCCTCGGCGGAGTGGAGGGCGGCGGAGGTGGAGGTCCAGAGCAGCAGAAGCCTGTTGGAGAGCAAGGTCATCTCCACCACAGAGCTCGCCGTGGCGGAGGCGCGCCTCCGGTCGCTTGCGGCTAAGCGCCAAGAGGCGGAGGCGGTGGCGAAGCAGGCAAAGCTCAACTTGTCGCTCGCGCGAGTCCACGCGCCGTTCTCTGGTGTGGTGAACCGCATTCATCGTAAGGTGGGCAGCCTCGTCTTGGAGGATGAGCTGCTCACGACGCTGGCAGACACAGCGGAGGTCTTGGTGTATTTTAGGGTCTCCGAGCAGGAGTACCTCGCCCTCGTGCCGCTCGTGGGCGTCGGGCGCCGACAGCCCGTGTCGCTCAAGCTCGCCAATGGGGAGGCCTACGCGCACGAGGGTGTCATTGACGCCGTGGAGAGCGAGTTCGACAGGGCCAGCGGGACGCTCTCGTTTCGCGCGCGCTTCCCTAACCCTGAGGGTCTGCTGCGGCACGGGGCGAGCGCTCAGGTCGTGCTGTTGCGAGAGGATCCCTCGGCGATCGTGGTGCCGCTGCGCTCGACTTTTGAGGTGCAAGAGAAGCTGTATGTCTACACGGTGGCGCCGAGCGGTCAGGTGCGCGCCACCCAGGTGACGCCGGGCGCGCGTTGTGCGGGCGGGGTGGTGATTGAGCGGGGGCTCGATCCACAGGACCGCGTCGTCCTGGAGGGGGCTCAGCGCCTCCGAGACGGCGAGCGCATCGTGCCGCGCGCGCCGGCGCTCGTGGGTGAGGGGCGGTGAGCATCATGAAATCCCCCTTTACGCGGCGCCCTGTGGCGGCGATCGTCTTGGCGATTTTGATCACGCTGGTGGGGTTGCTCGCCCTGCGGGCGCTGCCCATGGCCCTCTTCCCGAGCGTCGCGCCCCCTGAGGTCAATGTCACGGTGGAGTACACGGGGGCAAACGCGGAGGTGGTGACCAAGGCGGCGATCGTGCCGCTTGAGCGCGCTATCAACGGCGTCCCAGGTATGAAGTATATGAGCAGCGACACGGGCAATGACGGCGTGGGCGTGGTGCAGCTGCTCTTTGAGACTGGCACCGATCCAGATGTGGCGGCGGTCAATGTGCAGAACCGAGTCAGCGCGGTGCTCGGCGAGCTGCCGGCGGAGGTGATTCGGAACGGCGTAAAGATCGCTAAAGAAGAGAACGCCATGCTCATGTACCTGAGCGTCTTTAGCGCCGATGAGAGGCTTGATGAGAAGTTCCTCTATAACTTCGCAGACATCAACATCCTCGCCGAGCTCAAGCGCATCCCAGGCGTGGGCTACGCTGACATCCTCGGCGCTAAGGAGTACGCGATGCGGGTCTGGCTGAAGCCGGAGCGCCTCGTCGCCTATCGCGTCACGCCCGAGGACGTCCTCGCCGCCCTCCAGAGCCACAACGTGGAGGCGGCGCCGGGCAAGCTCGGCGACAACAGCGATCGCGGGGACGCGCAGGTGCAGTACACGGTGAAGTACACAGGGAAGCTGACCACCCCTGAGCAGTACGGCGAGATTCCCATTCGCGCCGGTGAGGGCGGCGACATCCTCAGGATTCGAGACGTCGCCGACGTGGAGCTCGGCACCACTTACTTTGATGTGGAGGCGAAGTGGAACGGGCGCCCCGCCGCCTCCATACTGCTCAAGCAGTTGCCGGGCTCGAACGCCAGCGAGGTGATCGCGGCGGTCAAGCGGCGCATGGCGGAGCTCAAGGAGGAGCTGTTCCTGCCCGGCATGGACTACGCCTTCAGCTTTGATGTCAGCCGCTTCCTCAACGCCGCGGTCCGTGAGGTGCTCAAGACGCTGCTGGAGGCGTTCTTGCTCGTGGCCCTCGTGGTGTTCCTCTTTTTGCAGGACTGGCGCTCTACTCTCATCCCCGCGCTGGCGGTCCCCGTGTCGCTCATCGGGACGCTCGCGGCGCTGCTGGTGTTGGGCTTTTCGCTTAACCTCGTGACCTTGTTCGCCTTGGTCTTGTCCATCGGGATTGTGGTTGATGACGCCATCGTAGTCGTTGAGGCGGTCCACGCCAAGCTCAGCGGCTCAGATGGCCTCTCTGGGCCCGACTCGGCGTCCCTCTCGGTGCGTGACGCGACGGGCGAGGCCATGGGGGAGATCGCGGGGTCCATCGTCGCTATCACGCTGGTCATGGCCTCAGTGTTTGTGCCGCTCGCCTTTATGTCGGGGCCCTCGGGGGTCTTTTTTCGACAGTTCGCTTTAACGATGGCCGTGGCGATCGCCCTCTCTGGGGTGGTGGCGTTGACGCTCACACCCGCCCTCTGCCTCCTCTTCCTCAAGCGGCATGAGCCGCGCGGCGGGCGGCTCGGGGCGATTTTTCGTGGATTTGAGGGGATCTATGGCGGCGGGGAGCGACTGCTCTTAGGGGTTGTCGGGCGCGCGGTCGCGCGCCGTGGGCTGACGGTGGCGCTCTTGGCGGCTCTCCTCGGCGCCACGGGCGTGCTGTCGTCTGTGGTCCCGAGGGGCTTTATCCCCGCGGAGGACCAGGGGGTCTTTTATGTGAGCGTCACGGCCCCTGCCGGCGCGACGCTTGAGCGGACCAAGGAGGTGGTTAACGCCGTAGGGGCCGCCGCGCGGCAGATTGAGGCCGTTGAGAGCGTGTCGACGCTAGCGGGCACTAACATCCTCTCTGACGGCACGGGCGCTAGCTATGGTACCGCGCTGGTCAGCCTGAGGGCCTGGGGGGACCGCGCGGCGTCGGTGGAGGAGGTGATGGCCGACCTCGCGCAGCGCGTGGCGCACGTCAAGGGCGCTGAGCTTGAGTTCTTCCCGCCGCCGCCGGTGCCTGGGTACGGAAACGCGAGCGGCTTTGAGCTGCGCGTCCTCGATAAGACGGGGCGAGGAGATTTTGGCGAAATGGAGCGCGTGGTGGAGCGCTTTATTGAAGACCTCAAGGCCCACCCAGAGGTCGCGAGCGCCTTCACCATCTTTAACGCGCGCTACCCTCAGCGGGTTGTCCATGTGGACATCGACAAGGCTGCGCAGAAGGGCGTGACGGTGGAGGAGGCGCTTGGCGCGCTCCAGACGCTGCTAGGGAGCGAGTACGCCACCAATTTTATCCGCTTTGGGCAGATGTATAAAGTGATGGTGCAGGCGCTCCCCGAGGCTCGAGTCACGCCTGAAGACATCCTCAAGGTGCAGGTGAGGAGCTCGCGCGGCGAGATGGTGCCGCTGTACGCCTTTGTGCGCCTTGAGGAGGCTCAGGGGGTCGATCAGACCACTCGCTATAACATGTACCCCTCCGCTGAGATCAACGGGGAGGGACCCCCGGGGGTGAGCTCGGGGCAGGTGCTCGCGGCGGTTCAGGAGGTGGCGCGCGAGAGCCTGCCCCGGGGGTTCGCGATTGACTGGGCTGGCATCTCTCGTGATGAGGTGAACGCGAGTCGCGAGGGGCTGGTCATCTTTCTCGTGTGCTTGGTGTTTGTGTATCTCGTGCTCTGCGCCAAGTACGAGAGCTTCTCGTTGCCGCTGGTGGTGATCTTCTCGCTCCCGCCGGGGCTCTTTGGGGCGTTCGCGCTGCTGTGGGCGGCGGGGCTCGAGAACAACATCTACACGCAGATCACGCTGGTGATGCTGATCGGCCTCTTGGGGAAGAACGCCATCTTGGTGGTGGAGTTCGCCGAGCAGCGAAGCCGAGAGCTGGGGGACGCCGCCGCTGCGGTGCGAGAGGCCTGTCGTCAGCGCCTCCGCCCGATCCTCATGACATCTATCGCCTTTATCGCCGGGCTGTTGCCCCTCGCGCTGTCGTCTGGGGCGGGCGCGGCGGGGAACCGCACGATCGGGTGCGCTGCGATCGGTGGGATGGCGCTAGGGACGGCGCTGGGGTTTTTGGCGCTGCCGGGACTCTATGTGGCGCTGCGGGCGAGGGGCGCCGGCGCGGAGGCGCCTAGCGCGGGGCGCGGGGAGGAGGGCGCCCATGTGTAGGTGGCTCATGCGCGCCTTGGGCTGTTGGGGGGTGAGCGGCTGGGGCGCCCCCTGGGTTGCGGTCGCCGTGGGGGGCGTGGGGTGCGCGCCCGTGACGCAGGCGGTGTCGATCGCGGTGCCGCGTCTCCCATCGCGCTTTGAGCTAAGCCAGGCGGGCGGCGAGGCGGCGGCGCCCGAGGCGGGCTCTGGGGCCAACGCGGAGGATTTGGCGCCGCTGCCCTGGAGCGAGTACTTTGGGGACCCGCGCCTGGTGGAGCTGATTCGTGAGGGGCTCAGGGCGAGCCCTGACCTCGCGGTGGCGCTGGAGCGCGTGGAGCGCGCGCGCTCGTCGCTCACCGAGGCGAGCGGCGCGCTGTCGCCGCGAGTGGACGCGGGGCTCGGGGTGGGTGTGCGCAAGTTTGGGCTCTATACGATGGACGGCGCTGGCAACGCGACGACGGACATCACGCCGGGCACGCGCATCCCTGTGCACCTCACGGAGATCGCGCCTGGGGTGCAGGCGTCTTGGGAGGTGGACCTCTGGGGGCGGCTGCGGGCGACGCGGGACGCGGCGCGTACGCGTCTGCTCGCGTCGCAGGAGGGCGCGCACCTCGTCCGCTCCGCCCTCGTCGCCGATATCGCCAGCGCGTGGTTTGAGTTGCTCGCCCTCGACCACGCCCGCGCAGCTCTAGCACACACCGCGGCGACGCAGGCGGATGCGGCGCGGGTGGCGCGCCTGCAGCGGGAGGCGGGGCGTGCGAGCGCGCTAGGCGCGCAGCAGCTCGATGCGCTGGTGGCGGAGACGCGCGCCCTTGAGGTGGAGGCGTCCCAGCGCGCGCGAGAGGTGGAGGCGCGGCTGAATGTGCTACTCGGGCGCTTCCCACAGACCGTGGCGCGCCCTGCTAGCGCGCTGTCCTTTGAGCCGCTGCCAGCGCTGTCGACCGCTTCGCCCGCGGCGCAGCTGCGCAATCGGCCCGATGTGCGTCAGGCGGAGCTGGAGATCGAGGCGGCGCGCCTAGATCGAGAGGCAGCGCTCGCGGCGCTCTTCCCGAGTCTGAGCCTGGGCGCGTCGGTGGGGTTGCAGGCGTTTAGCCCTGCGTATCTGCTGAGGCTTCCAGAGTCGCTCGCTTACTCACTGCTGGGGGGGGTGGCGGGGCCGCTGCTCAACCGCGACGCGCTAGAGGCGCAGCTGCAGGGCGCCACCGCCGCGCAGCGCGAGGCGCTGTACGCCTACCAGCGCGTCCTGCTCGTCTCTTTCGCTGAGGTCTCTACGAGTCTCGCGGCGCTGCGGGCGTGTGAGGAGCTGGTGACGCACCGGCGCGCGCAGCGCCGCGCCCTCGACCGCTCTGTGGAGACGGCGCAGATGCTCTTTGGGGCGGGGCGGGCGAGCTATCTCGAGGTACTCGCCGCACAGCAGAGCGCGCTGCGAGCGGAGCTAGATGTCGTGGAGGCCTGGCGACGTCAGCGCGTCGCCGCCGTGGCGCTGTATAGGGCGCTCGGCGGGGGGTGGCGCGAGGGGGAGGGCGCGGGGCGCGGAGCGGCGGGGGGGCTCGGCGGGGGCGCGCGCCCGGGGGGGTGGCGGCGGCGCGCGAGATCGGCTAGTGTGCCTCACCGCCCCCACGCCAAGCGAGCGCCCATGCCCGATTCCACCCCCACCGCCCCCCGCCGCCTCCTCTCCGGTTGCCTGTTCGCCCTCCTCGTGCTCGTGTGCTTCGTGGTGGGGCTCGTGGCGGTCCTCGCCGCCCTCGGCGAGGGGGTGAGCGTGAGCGAGGCGCAGCTCGAGGAGGAGCACCACTCGGGGGCCTCCGAGGGGGACGCGGTGGCGCTGGTGGAGCTGTCGGGGGTGATCGCGCGCGGGGAGGGGCGCGAGGGCGGCATCACCGCGCCGCTCCTCAAGATGCTCCAGCGCGCCGCGCACGACGACGGGGTCAAGGCGCTGCTGCTCCGCCTCAACACGCCGGGCGGCTCCGTCACGGACTCCGACCTCATCTACCACGAGGTCAAGCGCCTCCGCGAGGCGGGCAAGCCTGTGCTGCTGCTGATGGACGAGACGTGCGCCTCGGGGGGCTACTACGTGTCGCTCGCCGCGTCGGAGGTGTGGGCGCTCCCCACGTCCATCACGGGGAGCGTGGGCGTGATCATGAGCGGGCTGAACTTCTCGCGCCTCCTCAGCCGCCACGGGGTAGAGGACGTGAGCATCGCCTCGGGCGGCAACAAGGCGCTCCTCTCCCCCACGCGCCCCGTGGACCCCGCGCACGAGGCGCTCCTCAAGGGGGTGGTGGACGAGCTCTACGAGCGCTTCTTGTCGCTGCTGGTGGCGGCGCGGGGGCTCGAGGAGCCGGCGGCGCGCGCGCTCGCCGACGGGCGCGTGTTCACGGCGCGGCAGGCGCTCGACGCTAAGCTGATCGACCGCGTGGGCTACCCGGAGGAGGCGCTGGCGCGCCTCAAGGAGCTCGCCAAGCTGCCGTCGGAGGCGCGCGTGGTCCACTACCGCGCGCCGAGCAGCGTGTGGTCGCTCCTCGGCGCCGCCCTCGGCGGCGGCTCCCTTGAGGAGCGCGCGGCGCGCGCCGCCCTCTCGCTCTCCTCGCGCCAGCCCCTCTACCTCTACGCGCCGGATGGGGCGTCGTATCTCCTGCTGCGCGGCTTGCGCTGAGCGCGCCCCGCGCCCCGCGCCCCGCGCCCCGCGCCCCGCGCCCCTCGCTCGCCTCATACACACCCACTAGGGAGACACCTTGACAAGCGACCCCAGCAAGACCTTCGCAGAGCTGATGAGCCACGCCGCCCCCGAGGAGGGGCCCCAGGACCACGACGGCGAGGGGGCGCCCCTCACCCGCGTGGCCTGCGTCACCGACCGCGGAGTCACGCCCAAGTACTGGTCGCGCATGACCTGCTACGAGATGTCGAGCAGCGACCTGAGCGCCAAGCCCTCCGCGCTGCGCCGCTGGCGCGAGCTGGCGCCCCCCGAGGCGCGATTCACGGCGCGCGTGGACCCGCAGCTCGCGCTGCTCGGCTTCGCCGGCCCCGAGGCGGCCCGCCTGTGGGGGCACGCCCTCAAGCGCGTGGAGGCGCTCGGCGCCGAGGCGCTGCTGCTGCACACGCCCTCCTCGTTCCGCCCCTCCGACGCGGCGTGCGCGTCCATCGAGCGCTTCTTTAAGGAGACGCCCCTCCCCTGCCCGGTGGCGTGGCGCGCCGACGGGCTGTGGGAGGAGAGCGACCGCTACCTGCAGGTGTGCGAGGCGGCGGGGCTGCTGCCCGTGCTCGACCCGCTGATGTGGGAGGAGGGGGAGCCGATGCCGGAGGGGGAGCGCTTCTACTGGCGCCTCCTCGGCGGGCAGGGGCTCACGCCGCGCGTCACCGAGTATGACCTCGAGCGGCTCCTCGACCTCGCGGAGGAGCGCGGCGGGGACGGCTGGGTGGTCTTCAGCTCCCCGCTGATGGAGCCCGAGGCGCGCCGCTTCCGCCAGCTCCTCAGCGGCGAGTAGCCCGGAGCCCCCGCCGTGAGCCTCCGCGCCGTGAGCCCCCGCCGTGAGCCCCCCGCCGTGAGCCCCCCCGCCGTGAGCGCCCACGCCGCCCCCGCGCGCGTCGGCCCCTTCCACGTCACGCGCCTGCTCGGCGTGGGGGCCTCCGCCGCCGTGTACGCGGCGACGGACGGGCGCGTGGAGGTGGCGCTCAAGGTGCGCTGGCGGCAGCACGGGAGCCCGCAGGAGGCGTTCATGAGCGCGCGCTTCCGCGAGGGGGCGCGCCTGCAGGGGTGGATGTGCCACCCCAACGTGGTGTGGCTCCACGGGGTCTTCGAGGAGCCCGACTACCAGGCCGCGGCGCTCGAGGTGCTGTCGGGGGGGACGCTCGCGGAGGCGCTCAAGGGGCGCGGGCCGCTGCCGCGCGCCGAGGTGTGCGCCCTCGGTTTCGCCCTCGCCGACGCGCTCGACCACCTCCACGACGTGGGGGTGATTCACCGCGACCTCAAGCCCGACAACGTGCTGCTCGACCACGCGCGCGCCCTGCCGCGCGCCCGCCTCGCCGATTTCGACGTGTCGCGCCACCCCGCGCACAGCCCCCACATCACCGAGCCGGGGTCGCACGTGGGGACGCTGTGGTACACGTCCCCCGAGCAGTTCGACCAGGCGCCCTCCAGCCCCCAAGACGACGTCTACAGCCTCGGGGTGCTGCTCTACGAGGCGGCGGCGGGGGCGCTGCCGTTCGAGCCGCCCACGCAGGCGTCGGTGTTCCGGCGCTTCCTCGACCACGCGCCCCTGTCACCCCTGTCGCGGCGCGCGCCGCAGGCGGGGGCGGGGCTCGAGTGGGTCGTGGAGCGCGCCGCCGACTCCCGCCGCGAGTCCCGCCTGCCCAACGCCGCCACGCTCGCGGCGCTGCTGATGGCGCTCGAGCCCTCCCTGTCGCGCTCCGCCCGCGCCCGCGTCCTCACGCCGCGCGTGTCACGCGCCTGGCTCCTCGCCGCCCTAGGCGCCGCGCCCGCGGAGGCGCAGCGGGAGCTGGTGCCGAGTCTGCAGGGGCTGGGGCTCTTGGACTGAGGCCAGGCGCGCGCCCTGCTCCGGCGTGAGCCTCCTCGCGCCCCTCACGGCGAGCGAAGTGGAGCTCGGCGTGCTCCTCGGTGATGAGGCAGGATGCCTGTCGCCGCCGGTGGTGGAGCGCCTCGCGGGCGCCGCGCCCACGAGCGGGGGGCTTGCGAAAGGGCGGCGGCGCCTCAGCCGCTCGGCAGGAGGCGGGCGCGCTGGTGAGGGGTGAGGGCGAGGAGGGCGCTGACCTCGTGGGGGGTCTTGCCGGCGCTGAGGAGGGCGCTGATGGCGGTGGAGAGGACCTCCTCGCGGCCAACGCTGATCCCCTCCTCGCGGCCAACGCTGATCCCCTCCTCGCGGCCAACGCTGATCCCCTCCTCGCGGCCAACGCTGATCCCCT
>Ga0194129_10007299_pt1 | contig 13208 bp, 10 predicted proteins | sample TA2KigCa35mmetaG_FD_150862 | JGI IMG/M metagenome (GOLD analysis project Ga0194129, IMG submission 150862) | Freshwater microbial communities from Lake Tanganyika, Tanzania - TA2015038 Kigoma Deep Cast 35m | ecosystem: Environmental > Aquatic > Freshwater > Lake | place: Tanzania: Lake... | reverse complement strand
CGGAGCGATGCGGATGCGTTCATGCGGCTCGTCGGCTTCCCGATGGTGCTGAAGCCCCCGGCGGGCATGGGCGCGAAGGCGACGTTCCGGGTGAACTCGGCCGAAGAGCTCTTTCGGGCGCTCGGGGGCATGGGCGCCCGACCCGACCAGCCGGTCCTCGCGGAGGAGTTCCTGACCGGCGACGAGGGCAGCTTCGACACCGTGACGGTCGGGGGTGCTCCGCGCGCGGACTCCATCTCGCTGTACCTTCCGACACCGCTTCAGGTCCTCGAAAATCCCTGGGTCCAGTGGTGCTGCCTCTTGCCTCGCTCGATCCACACTCCGGAGTTCGAGGAGGTGCGCGCGGTCGGCATACGGGCGATTCAGGTGCTCGGCTTGCGCGATGGCTTCACGCACATGGAATGGTTCCGCCGCCCGGACGGCTCGGTCGTGATCGGGGAGATCGCGCAGCGACCGCCCGGCGCGAACATCACGCGGATGATCGGGCTGGCGAACGACATCGATCCCTACCGCGCCTGGGCGCGCGCGGTGATCGATGGGGCCTTTGACGGTCCTTGGGACCGACGCCACGCGGTGGGCTGCGCGTTCCTTCGGGGCATGGGCCGAGGCCGCGTCTCAGGGTTGTCGGGCGTGGCCGAGGCGAACGCGAAGGTGGGCCGATACGTCGAGGAGGCAGAGCTTCCCAGGGTCGGGTCGCCGAAGAGCGACAGCTACGAGGGCGACGGTCACGCCATCGTCCGCGCGGAGAGCACCGACGTCGTTCGTCGCGCGCTCCGCACCATCATCGAGACCGTGAAGGTGCACTACGCATGAAGATCTTGTTCGTCTCCTCGGAGGTCGCGCCATTCGCAAAGACCGGTGGGCTCGGCGACGTCGGTGCGGCCCTGCCACGCGCGCTCCGAGCGGCGGGACACGACGTTCGCATCGTGATGCCCTGCTATCGCCGGGTGCTCGAGGGCAACCACCGCCTGCGCATGGTCATTCCGCCGATGACGATCGCGGTCGGTCCTGCGCGCCTCTCGTTCGACACCCTCGAAGCCACGCTGCCGGGCTCGGACGTGCCGGTGTACCTCGTACGGTGCCCGCGCCTCTACGACCGGCCGAACGTCTACACCCAGGACGGCGACGAGCACCTGCGCTTCGCGCTGCTCAACTGGGCGGCCCTACGCATCGCGCAGCAACTCGGGTTCGCTCCCGACATCGTCCATGCGAACGACTGGCAGACCGCGCTCTTGCCGCTGATGCTCAAGACCGTGTTCGCTTGGGATCGTCTGTTTGCGAACGCCCGCTCGGTCCTCACGATCCACAACATTGGCCACCAGGGGACGTTCCCGGCGTCGGCAGTCAACGAGGTCGGCCTCGGCATGACGGCGCAAAGCTTCCATCAAGAGCAGCTCGCTCAGGGGCGCATGTCCTTCATGCTGACGGGGCTTCTTTACGCGAACGCGATCACGACGGTCAGCCCGACTTACGCGCGCGAGATTCAGACACCCGAGCACGGCGTCGGCCTCGACGCGTTTCTGCGCGCGCGACGCGACGTCCTCTTCGGGATCTTGAATGGCATCGATGACGACGAGTGGAACCCGGCGAAGGACCGGCATTTGCCGCATCGCTACGAGCTTTCCGACCTCTCGGGGAAGGCTCGAAACAAGGAGGCGCTCCTCACCGAGCTCCGGCTCCCGCAGCGACCTGGCGTCCCGCTGGTCGGCATGGTGACGCGCCTCGCCTGGCAGAAGGGTCTCGATCTCTGCTTCGAGGCTCTCCCGGCGTTGTTCATGCAGCGCGACGTTCAGCTCGTCGTGCTCGGCTCCGGCGAGCCGAAATACGAAGCGTTCTTCTCGGAGCTCGCTCGGCGGCTGCCGCGGAGAGTGGCCTTCATCAACCGCTTCAGCGAACCGATGGCCCACTTGATCGAGGCCGCCAGTGACATGTTCCTGATGCCGTCGCGCTACGAGCCTTGCGGATTGAACCAGATGTACAGCCTCGCCTACGGCACGCCACCGATCGTGCATCGCACGGGCGGACTCGCCGACACCGTGAAGCAGTTCAATCCGGCGACCGGGGAGGGCAACGGCTTCGTCTTCGATCACTTTGACGTTCGCGGACTCAAGTGGGCGCTCGGCGCCGCCGTCGACGCCTACCGAGGCGGCCGCGGATGGACGCGCCTCGTGCAGAACGGCATGGCTGAGCGCTTCGGCTGGGCTCTCCGCGTGCGCGAATACGAAGCCGTCTATCGAGGGGTCGCCCCGTACCTCGATTGAAGCCTCGAATTCGCTGCGCATTCATCGCCCGACGCCGAGGGCTCTGGTAACGTTTTCCATCTCCGATGCCCGCCAACGTCGTCTTCCTCGAGCCAGCCTTCCCGTCGAATCAGCGCGAGTTCGTGCGTGCGCTCCACGCCGTCGGCGCGCGCGTCATCGGCATCGGTGAGCGCCCGCTCGCGGCCCTCGGCGACGAGCTTCGATCGCAGATGGTTCATTACGAGCAGGTGACCAACGTCACCAGCACCGCGCAGGTCGAGCGGGTCGTGAAGGCGCTGCAGCGAAAGATCCACATCGACGCCCTCGAGTCGACCATCGAGGCCCACGTCATGTGCGCAGCCAAGGTGCGCGAGGCGTGCGGCATTCCTGGGACGAGCGTGCGAACCACGTACCTCTGCCGTGACAAGCCGGCGATGAAGGACGCCCTGCGCGCCGCCGGCGTCCCGTGCGCGCAGTCGTTGGGCTCTGCCGACCCCGAGGAAATCCGTGAGTTCGCGCGGCGCGTCGGCTTTCCGCTGATCGTGAAGCCTCGCGACGCAGCGGGGGCATCCGGCACGATGAAGTGCAACGACGCCGCCGACCTCGAGACCGCGTTTCGCTCGTTTGGGGTCGTCGCCGGTCGAAGCGTCGCGATCGAGGAGTTCATCGAAGGTCATGAGGGTTTCTGGGACACGCTGACCGTGGGCGGTCGGGTCGTTCACGAGTTCGTGAGCCACTACTACCCGAACGTGCTCGATGCGATGCGCCACCGCTGGATCAGCCCCCAGTTCATCGCGACGAACCGCATCGACTCAGCGGCGGGATACGACGACCTCAAGGCGATGGGGCGCAAGGTCCTCGGGGCGCTCGGCATCGAGTCGAGCCCGACCCACATGGAGTGGTTCTATGGCCCGAAGGGGCTGAAGTTCAGCGAGATCGGCTGTCGGCCGCCCGGGGTGCGCGCGTGGGACCTCTACGCGGTCGGCAACGACATCGACATCTACCGGGAATGGGCGATGACGATGGTCCACGGTCGGCCGAGCCAGGCCCTCTCGCGGCGCATGGCGGCCGGCATCGTCGCGCTTCGTCCGAGCCAGGATGGCCGGATCCTCGACTATCGCGGCGTCGGCGACATCGAGCGCGCGTTCGGTCCGTGGATCATCGACGCGCACCTGCCACCGCCTGGTACGCCGACCCAGCCCGTCGAGGCCGGCTACATGGCGAACGCGTGGATCCGGATGAAGCACCCGGACTACGACGAGCTGCGTCGCATGCTCGATGTCGTCGGTCGCACCGTCAAGGTGCTCGCGCGCTGAGGAGGGCGAGCTTGGGACCCGCTCGTCGCAGCTCATCGAAGCCCGCGCCTCGCGTCCGCCAGGCGTCGACCCACGTCGAGGGACGCAGCCGTCCGTGTGCCGTCGCGGTGCTCGGGCAACAGCGCTTCGTCCGCACGCTCTCTTCCGCCGTGGCCGCCCTCGACGTGCGAGGTCGCTTCGCGCTCGTGACTGCGGGCTGGCAGGAACGCGAGGGTGAGGACCAGGAGCTCGCGGATTACCTGGGCGGCAACACCGTCAACTTGCGGCTGCACAAGCGCGCCGACGAGCTCTTCGCGGCCGATCCGGAGCTCGCCGAGGCCCACCGGAAAAAGCAGGAGCTGCTCCGCTACAAACAGGACTTCTACCGGATCCGCCTCGAGCACGAGCTGGCCGCGAACCACGTGATCCGACTTCGTCATGCACCGCGTGAGGTGCTCGCCGCGGAGGAGCGCTCCTCGATCGTCGCGATCCAGCAGCTCGACGCGCAGCATCTCCAGCAGGGCGCCGAGATCCACGCCGAGTTCGAGTCCACGATGAACCTCGCCGACCGTCCCAGCGTGAAGAGGCATCGCGAGGCACTCGCGGAGCTCGTGTCCGGGGCCACCGCAGTGGCGATCGCGGGAGGCCACGTCGCGACCCTCGTCAATCGCATGCGCCTCTTCGACCTCGCGGGCATGCTCGATGGGCAGGCCGTGTTCGCGTGGTCAGGGGGGGCCATGGCCATCAGCGAGCGTGTCGTCCTGTTTCATGACAACACGCCGGAAGGGGCGGTCGCGCCGGAGGTGCTCGACCGTGGACTCGGCCTGCTGCGCGGCGTGGTCGTCTTGCCGCAGCCCGAGCAGCGTCTCCGCCTCGACGATCGCGAGCGGGTCCAGGTCATGGCGCGGCGTTTCGCGCCCGCGAAGGTGCTCGCCTTCCCGACGAGCTCGCACCTCACGCTGCGTGGCGATGCGATTCACAGCGTCGAGAACGTCTCGGCGCTCGAGACGGAGGGCGAGTGCCGTCCCTTCACGGAGCAAGCGCCATGATCGCGTCGATCGATGCGCTCCTCGCGGACGAACCAACGGTCGCGAAGGTCGAGGACTGGATGCAGGGCAAGAGCTTCCCGCTCGTCGAGGGCTCGGCGGCGACCTTCGTCTGGCGTGGCGAGGCGGATGCGGTGAAATTGCGGCATTTCATCTACGGCCTCGAGACCGCGCAGCCGCTCGCGCGAATCGAGGGCACGAATGTGTGGTGGTTGACGGTCGAGGTGCCGCCGCGCTCCCGCATCGAATACAAGCTCGAGGTCGTTCGCGGGCACGGCAGCGAGTGGGTCCAGGACCCGCTGAACCCGCATCGCGCACGGGACCCGTTTGGCGCGAACAGCGTCCTGCAGGGGGACGGATATCGCGTGCCCGAGTGGGTGCATTCCGATCCGAGGGCGCGTCGTGGCGTCCTCGAGCCGTTCTCGATGCACTCGCATGCCTTTGGGGGCCGTCGCGGCGGGCACATCTACCTGCCGGCGCGGTTCCGGTCGTCGCGCCGTTACCCGCTGCTCGTGGTTCATGACGGCGCGGACTACCTGAAGTTCTCCGGAATGAAGACGGTGTTCGACAACCTCCTCGAGCGCCTCGAGGTGCCGGACATGATCGTCGCGCTGATCGACTCGCCCGACAGGCTCGTCGAGTACGGAAATGACGAACGTCATGCGTGGTTCGTCACCGAGGAGCTCGTCCCGCACCTCGCGTCGCGCTTCCCCCTGATCGATCAGCCTCGCGCGCGCGGCCTCATGGGCGCAAGCTTCGGAGGGGTCGCGTCATTCTCGACGGCGATCCGTTACCCGGGCTTCTGGGGACGCCTTCTCCTTCAATCCGGCTCGTTCGCGTTCACCGACATCGGTCGCCGCAACCATCGTGGCCCGGTCTTCGACCGCGTCGTCGAGTTCATGAACGCCTACCGGAACGCGCCGACCGTCGTCAGCGAGCGCGTCTTCGTGAGCTGCGGCGTCTACGAATCCTTGATTTACGAAAACCGCTCGCTCGTGCCGCTCCTCGAGAGCACGGGCATGCAGGTGCGCTTCGTCGAGGCGCGTGACGGACACAACTGGGAGAACTGGCGCGACCGCTCCCGCGAGGGGCTATCCTGGCTGTTCCGCGGTCCGCTGATGATGGTCTACGAGTGAGGAAGTAACGTGGCCGACAAGGAAACCGTTCGCACGATTGGTTTATCGCTGGGCGCCGATGTCTGCTGGCCGCTCTGCTACGAGCACCTGATGAAACGGCTCGACCTCCGAATCCCCGGGCCGGATGGCGTCACGCGCTTTCACGTCGAGCGGGTTTCGATCGAGCCGTTCGACCTGAAGCAAGACTGCCGTTACGACGTCGTCATCGACCGGCTGACGCACTGGTACCACACGAGTCGCGAGTGGATCAAAAAGGCGATCATCCTCAACGACCTCTACGTGTTCAACAACCCGTGGTCGCTCCAGTCGATGGAGAAACACACGTCGTACTGCGCGATGATGCGGCTCGGGATGCCCATCCCCGAGACGTGGCTCGTGCCGCCGAAGGCCTACGATCATCAGGCAAACCCAGACGTTCAGCCGACCCTGAGCCGGTACGCGAAGCTCTTCGATCTCGGGAAGCTCGGCGAGACCGTGGGCTATCCGCTCTTCGTGAAGCCGTACGACGGTGGAGGCTGGCGCAGCGTCGTTCGCTGCAAGGACGAGAAGGCCCTTCGCGACGCGTACGAGAAGTCGGGCAAGGACGTGATGCACGTCCAGGCCGGCGTGAATCCGTTCGACCGCTTCGTGCGTACCATCGGCTTTGGGCCACAGACGCACCACGTGCTCTACAACCCGGACGCGCCGCTCCACGATCGCTACACGATGGACGAGGGCTTCATCCCGACCGCGGAAGAGGAGCACCTGCGCCGCATCACGCTGACCATCAACGCGTTCTTCGGCTGGGAGTTCAACAGCTGCGAATCGCTCCGGAAGGACGGCGTCTGGCACCCGATCGACTTCGCCAACCCGTGCCCCGACTCCCAGGTGACGAGCCTCCACTACCACTTCCCATGGCTCGTCAAATCGTACCTGCGGTGGAGCCTCTTCTGTGCGGCGACCGGGCGAAAGATGCGAAAGAACCTGGACTGGGAGCCCTTTTACGAGATCGCCGACAGCGGCGCGAGCTTCGAGGAGCGACTCGCGGGCTACGCGCAGGTCGCCGAGAAGCGCTTCGATTCGGAGCGGTTCGAGGAGTTTTGTGGCAAGCACCTCGCGCACCTCGACGAGGTCGCGTGGGAGTTCTTCGCCACCGAGGATGCGAAGAGCGCGGTGCGGCAGAAGGTCTCTGGGTTGTATCCCGCGCACGAGATCGAGCCGTTCACCGAGCTTTTCTGGGGCCGCATTCAGAAGTGGCGTCACGACAACGCTCTCACCAAGTGAAGGTCACCATGGAACACGAGTCGTCTCGCTGGTACTCGGACCGCGTCAAGCGCGAGGTCACCCTGAACCGCTGGGGGCACGCGGGTCAGCCCGTCCTGATCTTCCCGACGGCCGGGGGTGACGCGGGAGAGATCGAGCGCATGCATGTCGTGCGGGTGCTCGGAGAGTTGATCGACGCCGGCCGTATCAAGGTCTACTCGTGCGACAGCGTCGGGGGCCAGGTGTGGTTCTCGAAGGAGGGCTCGCCCGAGCATCGCATGTGGATGCAGCACCAGTTCCACCAGTACGTGAAGCACGAAGTGGTGGCGGCGATTCGCACGGATTGCCGCACGCCGGACATCGGGATCTGGGCGTCGGGGGCCTCGATCGGCGCGTTTCACTCGGTCGCGGTCGTGTGTCGGTTCCCCGACATCTTCACGCGCGCGTTGGCGATGAGCGGCACCTTCAACATCCTCCGGTTCATCGAGACCAACTTCAAGTACACCGAGGAATACTTCGTGTCGTCCCCGCTGCAGTTCGTGCCGACGCTCGACGGACCTCACCTCGACGTCCTCCGTCAGCGCTTCATCCTGATGGCGACGGGCGAGGGCAGAGCCGAGAACATCGGTGAGAGCTGGGCGATGGCCAACGTCCTCGGCAAGAAGGGAATCCCCAACCGCGTCGACTCGTGGGGGCCAGACTGGCACCACGACTGGCCGACGTGGCGGAACATGCTTCCCAAGTACCTCGCCGACTGGACGTCCCGCACGGCTTAGGAGCGCCGGGGCCGGCGTTGCGAGGCTCCGCTTCGAGGCTCACGTACGAAGCCGTACGCTGCGCCCCCTGACGAAGCCGTACGCTGCGCCCCCTGACGAAGCCGTACGCTGCCTGGTGATGAAGTCGTACCCGGCAATGCCGGTGTCTCAGGGGGGGAACGATACGGCGAACGCATCCGTCCCGCCGGCGCTCATCGTCGGGCCGGTGCCAAGGTCGATGGTCCCCGAGAACTGCCCGCCGAGCACGATGCCGTTGGTCGACGAGCCGGCGATCGCGGCCGCTTGCTGGTAGAAGCTCGAGTCGCCGAAGCGACGTGTCCAGGTCGCCTTGAGCTGCGGGCTCAGGGCTGCCGCGAGGATGTCACGCCCGCCCGCGCTCGTGACCGGACCCGAACCAAGGTTGATGCTGCCGGTCGTGTATCCGGCGAGCAGCACGTTGAGCATCGAGTCCAACCCGAGCGCGAGGATCGATTCGTCGCCAGCACCGCCGAAGGTCTTGCTCTGAACCACGTTGCCGGCCGTCGCGAACTCCACGAGGAACATGTCGAAGCCCCCCGCGCTCTTGACCGCGCCGCCTTGGAAATCGACCGTGCCCTCGAATTCGCCGCCGACGTACGCGCCGGTCGGGGTCGTGATGACGCTGCGCCCGAAGTCGAAGCCGGTCCCGCCGAACCGCGTTGGCGTTGCCGCGGTCCCGTTGGCCCCGTTCAGGCGCGCGACGACGATGTCCGAGAGCCCTGCCGTCGTGAGCGTTGCACCACCGAGCGCGACGGTCCCCGCGAAGTCACCGATGACGACGACGTTGCCGTTCACGTCGAGCGCGATGTCACGCGCGAAGTCGTTGTCCGCGCCGCCGAAGCGCGTGCTCCACGTCGCGGTCCCGTTGGCCCCGTTCAGGCGCGCGACGAACGCGTCTTGCAGGCCAACCGCGGTCACGGTCTGATTGAAGGTGAGGGCACCCGCAAAGGTGCCCGCAACGTAGGGGTTGCCAGCTGCATCGGTCGTGATCGCGAGGCCGATCTGGTCGTCGACCGCGTTTCCGTACTTCGTGGCCCAGAGCTGCGCGCCGTTCGCTCCGTTGAGCTTCGCGACGAACACGTCGGAGCCCCCCGCGCTCGTGAGCGCGCCGCCCCCGAAGTTGATCGAGGCCCGGAAATACCCGGTCACGAAGACGTTGCCTTGCGCGTCGACCGCCACCGCCTGAGCGGCCTGATTGTCGACGCCCTCGCCGTACCGGAAGGCCCACTGGACTGTCCCCATTGGATCCAGTTTCGCGACGAAGGCATCCGAGAGTCCGACGCTCGTCAGCGTGATCGCGCCGAGCTTCATTGACCCTTCGAACAGACCGACGAGGAACGTGTTTCCGCTCGCATCGATCGCCACCCCGTTCACGAGCTGTTGCTTCGCGTCGCCTGCCGTGAGCTGCCAGGCGGGACCGCAGAGTGGCGTCTTGCCGTCACAGTCTTCGTCGACCGCGGTGGTGCTGCAATTTTCGGTCTGCGGGAGCAACTGGCCGATGCATGGACCAAAGGCCGTGCCGTCGTCGTTGCAGGTGTGCGTGCCACCGACGCAAACGCCGACATTCTCGGTCTTCGGATCGCCGTCGTAGCAATAGAACGTCGACTTGGGCTTGCACACGCAGCCGTCGCCGGCCTCGTTGACCTTGCCGTCGCAGTCATCGTCGCCGGGGGTCAAGCAGGTCTCGAGGACGGGGATGACCTCGCCGGCGCACGGCCCGAAGCCGCTGCCATCGGGAAAGCACGTCTCCTTGCCACCCTTGCAGGCGCCGATCCCGAGCGTGTCGACCGGACCGCTATAGCAATCCCTCGTCGAGCCCGCCGTACATACGGTCGAGCCCGAGGCCGTCGTGGTCGTCACGCCGTTGGTCGAGGCGTCACCGCCGGAGCCCGCCGGGGTTGCGCCGCCAGCGCCGCCGACACCCGCGCCCCCCACGCCGGAGCCGCTCTCGGCAGCACCCGTCGGAGTGAAGGGGACCGTCGCTTCATCGCTCGAACAGGCGAGGCAGGCGAGGGTGGCGAGGGGAAGAACCTGCCGGGTGAGTCGGTGCCGATTCATCATTTTGCCACCATCGTCGCGCAGCCGAGCTCGATGGTGATCGCTGCGCTGGGGTCGCTCTTCACCTGGCTGCAGGTGGGGCCGCAGAGCAGGATCTTCTTCTTGTCGGCGCTGTACTGCCAACCGTTCGCACTGCCGCAGGGCTTGCTGTCCTGCAGCAGCGGGACGTCGTCGCCCATCGTCGGCGAGTAGGTGACGTTGACCTTGTCGTAGTCGACCTCCTCGCCGACTGCGCTCGGAACGTCGAGCTCGCACGTCAGGGCCGTCCCGCTGATCGCCTCGAGCGCCGTGTTCAGCTCCTTCGCGAAATCGAGGCTGGGATCGGTCATGTCGAAGTGGCAATCGCCCACGTTGGCGGGCGTCGCGTCGTGCTTGCACTGCGGATCGACCGAGGTCCCACCGGCCCAGGCGATCTGCGAGAGCAGGGCACGCGCCGGATCACTCCCGGGCGCGCCGATCACGAAGGTGCGGATGTTGAGCGACGCCGCGAGTGGCACCGTCTCCTTGACCAGCTTCTCTTGCAGCTGAGGCGCACACGTCTCGGCGCCGTCCGTCAGGAGCACCACGAACGCGTTTCCGGGGAATTTCACGTCTTCGAAGAGGTGCTTGTAGCCGAGCGTGACGGCACCGATGATCGGCGTCGCGCCCTTGGGCTTCACGCCGTCGATGCTGGCGCCGAGCGCCGTGATCTGTGCAGGCGAGAGCGGCGCGAGCGGGACCGCGGGCTGCTGGCCGACGCCACAGTTGTCGTCGTTGTTGAGGTACGCGATCCCGACGCTGGCGGTCGCCGGCATCTTCGCGAACGTGGCCTTCAGCGCGTCCGAGACGACGTTCCATCGCGTCGGCTTGGAGACGTCCTTCGTCGTCGGATTCAGCTCGCACGCCGAACTCGACTGGGTCGGAGGCGGGTTGCAGTTCATGCTGCCGCTTCGATCGATCACGAACAGGATGTTCGCGAGCTGCAGCTTCCCCTCGGTGACGCTCTTCGCGCACGCCTCCGAGCCTCCGCTCCCTCCCGCGCCGACCGGCTGGAAGATCTCGCCACCGGCCCCCGATGCCGCGCTGCTCGGCGACGAGCTCGACATGGCCCCGGTCGTGGCTCCGCCTCCGCCGCTGCCGGCGGTGGTGAAAGATTGTGCGTCGTCGGAGCTGCACGCCGCCGCGCCCGCCAAGGCGCTGAGGGTGATGAGCGAAAGCGTGGGGAGCGTCAGCGAAGGGGTTTGCATCGTCATCCTTGCAGGCAGCCGACGTCGATCTTGATCTGGGCGCCGGTCGTGTTCTGCACCGTCGTGCAGGCCGAGGGACACAGGACGATCTTCTCGGGGTTCAGGTTGTCTTCGTAGTACCACTCATTGCCGACGCACTTCGACGCGTCACCGACCTTCGTGAAGGTCGTGGTCTGGTTCATTGCGTCGACGAGCTTCACGACCACCTTCTCCGAGTCGATGGCTTGGCCGTTCGGGTCGTTCTTGGGGAGCGTGTATCCGCACGAGAGCTTCGCAACGACTTTGTTCGCGATCGACTTGAAGATCGGAGAGTAATCCGTCTCGCACTCGGAGAACTGTGCTCCGCCCGTCAACGTCACGAGCGTCTGGTAGACCGAGCCGTTGTTCACGGCGGTGCCGCACTTGAGCGCGGGGTTGTTCTTGTCGATCCCGATGATGCCGTACATCACGTACTTGCGCTTCTGCGCGGTCCCGAACATGCCTGCCGGAGCCTTGGCGAGGAGCTGGGTGTCGAAGGTCGCCGCGGCGGTGGAGGAGTTGTCGTCGGTGACGACGATGAACGCCTTCGTCGCCTCGGGCCTGACGAAGCTCGACCAGTTCAACGAGACGGTGGCGCTGTCGTAGGTCGAGAGGAGCAGCGAGAGCGCGTTCGTGCTTGCGACCGATTGGGGTACGGAGCGGAACAGCGGGAGATTCGAGCCGCAGTTCGGCCCGCCGAGGGGCTCAGCGACGCACACTTGGAGCGTCGAGGTCCCCTTGGTGGCCACCATCACGACACGGTAGTCGAGGTCACCGGCGCCGAGCACGGCGGCGAAGCTGCCGTTGATGTTCGCCTTCACCTGGGCGATCTCCTCGGACATGCTGCCCGACGTGTCGACGGCGAAGATGATGTCGACGGGAGGCTTCTTGCCTTTGACTTCGGTCGCTGCACACGACGGGCCGCTTCCCCCCGAGCCGGATGGATCGTAGCCGAAGTCGGGCGCCCCTCCGCTCGACGACGCGCTCATCATCGCGCTCGAGCTCGCCGTGGCCCCACCTGCGCCGGTCGAGGCGGTCACGGTGGTGGTCGTCGTGGTGGGCCCCATTCCACTCGAGGTGGTGGTGCTCGCTCCGCCGCTGCCCTGAGGACCGCTGGTCGCAGCGCCACCCGCACCCCCCGCACCGTTCATGCTACCGCCCGTGCCGCCGCCTGCCGTGGTGGATGGACCGACTCCGCTGGACACGCCGAACGGATCCGAGCGGTCCTCGCTCGAGCAGGCGGCGAGGATGGCGACGATGGAGATGAGGGTGACTCGCTTGCGCGCGATCATGGGCCGCATTTTCCAGGATCTTCGGCTCGATTCCATGCCCATCGTCGGCCCGGGCAAAAAAAATTCAGCCCCGCACCCTTGACGATGCGGCGGCGTCCGAGTAGGGCTCGCACGATGGGTCGGATCACTTCCGCTGCGGTCCTCGGCGCTGCGTCCTGGGGAGCGGCGGAGTACCTGATTCATCGCTTCGCGGGGCATGAGTTCGCGAAGCACCGCAACCCGTTCGCCGTCGAGCACGTGAGGCACCACGCGACGACGAGCTACTTCGCGCCCACCTCCGGAAAGGTGCTGGCCGCGGGTGTGGCGGCGCTCGTCCTCGTGCCGCTCGCGAGCCTCATCGCCGGTCGCCGTTCAGGGACCGCGTTCGCGGTCGGCCTCGTCGCGACCTACGGCGCGTACGAGGTGTTGCATCGGCGCGCGCATACCCGAGCACCCCGGACGCGCTACGGTCGGTGGCTCCGCAAGCACCACTTCCATCATCACTTCCACGATCCGTCCGCCAACCACGGCGTGACGTCACCGGTCGGAGACTGGCTCTTCGGGACCGAGCGCGCGGTCGGCCGGGTTCGCGTGCCGCGACGGCAGGCGATGCCATGGCTCGTCGATGAGGGCGGTGCGCTGCGCCCCGAGCACGCCGACGACTACGAGCTCGTCGGCAGGGGCTGAGCCGCTCGGCGCGGATGCGCTGGCTCGCGGAGAGGCCGCCTCGGACGCAACAAAAGAAACGAGGCCCGGGAGGATTGTCCGCCCGAGCCTCGCTCGATTCACCCGACCTCGGTCAGCGCCGAACTCGGTCAGCGCCGACCTCGGTCAGCGCCGACCTCGGTCAGCGCCGACCTCGGTCAGCGCCGAACTCGGTCA
>Ga0194129_10007297_pt1 | contig 13208 bp, 9 predicted proteins | sample TA2KigCa35mmetaG_FD_150862 | JGI IMG/M metagenome (GOLD analysis project Ga0194129, IMG submission 150862) | Freshwater microbial communities from Lake Tanganyika, Tanzania - TA2015038 Kigoma Deep Cast 35m | ecosystem: Environmental > Aquatic > Freshwater > Lake | place: Tanzania: Lake... | reverse complement strand
CTGCCGGGGCCGCGCAGCACGGGGCGCCGTGCGTCCCCTAGTATCACGCTGTCTCGCACGGAGGAGGAACCCCCGATGGCCCAGTCCGTCCAGATCCCCGGCACCCAGGAGAACGCGAAGATCTGCAACGTGATCGGCGTCGGCGCACTGGCGCTGATCCCGTTCTACCTGTGGTTCTTCTGGTACCGCATGAACAAGGAGCTGGCCGTCTACGGCCAGTCCAAGGGCACCGAGGAGTGCGGCACGAGCCCCGGCAAGTCGCTGCTCGCCGTCTCGCTCGGGGCACTGATCGTCGTGCCCGCGATCATCAGCTTCTTCAAGACCCACAAGCGCCTCGTGGCCGCCCAGAGGCTGGCCGGCGTCGAGCCCCTCAGCGGCTGGGTCTCGCTGGTCCTGTACTTCGTGTTCTCGCCGGCTTGGCTCGCCTACATGCAGAGCGGCGCCAACCCGATCTGGGAGGGCCTCGGCTCGAGCGCCCCGGCCGCCCCCGCGCAGGTCGAGGCGCCGGCCGAGGAAGCCCCCGCCGAGGCCGCTGAGGCGGCCGACGCCGCCCCTGAGGGCGAGGCGCAGGCCTAGACCGCGCCGCACGGGCCGCGCTCCCCGGGCCGAGGGCTGTGGGGGGCGCGGCCGGGTGCGCACCTCAGGCCGCCTGCCCGTCGCCGGCGCGGTGGAGGTCCTGGAGGGCCTTGCCCTCCACCTTCCAGGAGCGCTCCATGGCCTGCACGGCGGCCGCGGCGCCCGAGAGCGTGGTGATGCAGGGCACCTTGTGGCTGATCGCGGCCCGGCGGATGGCGTAGCCGTCGCCGCGGGCGCCCTGCCCGAGCGGCGTGTTGATCACGAGCGCGATCCACCCGTCGCGGATCAGGTCGGGGATCGTGGTGCCGCCGTCGTCGGAGATCTTGGCCACCTCGGTGACCGCGATGCCCATCTGGCGCAGCGCCTTGGCCGTCCCCGACGTCGAGTAGACCCGGAAACCCGCCCGCACGAGCTGCTGGGCGATCGCCGCCGCGGCGGGCTTGTCGCGGTCGTTGACGGTGAGGGCCACGCCCGTCGAGCCGTCGGGGTCGGCGGCGGGCAGGCCCTGCCCCGCCGCGCGCTGCGCCTTGGCGAACGCGGTGGCGAAGTCGGGGCCCGTGCCCATCACCTCGCCCGTGGCGCGCATCTCGGGGCCGAGCAGGGCGTCGGCGCCGGGGAAGCGGGCGAAGGGCAGGACGGCCTCCTTGACGGACACCATCCCGGGCGTGGCCTCGCGGATGCCGAGGTCCCGGACGCGCTCGCCGAGCGCGACCCGCACCGCGGCGTCGACGAGCGGGATGCCCGTGGCCTTGGCCACGAAGGGCACCGTGCGGCTCGCGCGCGGGTTGGCCTCGAGCACGTAGACCTCGCCGTCGCGGATCGCGTACTGCACGTTGACGAGCCCGACCACGCCGAGGGCGCGGGCCAGCTCGACGGTCTGACGGCGCACCTCGTCCTCCACGGCCTGGCCGATCGAGAGGGGCGGGATCACGCAGGCCGAGTCGCCCGAGTGCACCCCGGCCTCCTCGACGTGCTGCATGACGGCCCCGATCAGCACGTCCTCGCCGTCGGAGACGGCGTCCACGTCGATCTCGATCGCGTCCTCGACGAAGCGGTCGACGAGGGTCGACGGGCCGACGTGCCCGTCGCGCAGCATCGCCTCGTCGTAGCAGATGCGCATGGCCCGGCCCCCGAGCACGTACGAGGGGCGCACGAGCACGGGGTAGCCGATCCGGTCGGCGATCTCCACGGCCTGGTCCATCGAGTCGGCGATCGCCCAGTCGGGCGCCTTCAGGCCCGTACGGGCCAACAGCTCGCCGAAGCGCAGCCGGTCCTCGGCGAGGTCGATGCTCTCGAAGGGCGTGCCGAGGATCGGCACGCCCTCCTCGAGGAGGCGCCGCGCGAGCCGCAAGGGCGTCTGCCCGCCGAACTGCACGACCACGCCCACGGGCTGCTCGCGGGCGATCACCTCGAGCACGTCCTCGACGGTCAGGGGCTCGAAGTAGAGCCGGTCGGAGGTGTCGTAGTCGGTCGAGACGGTCTCGGGGTTGCAGTTGACCATCACGGCCGCGTAGCCGAGCCGGCGCAGCGTCATCGCCGCGTGCACGCAGCAGTAGTCGAACTCGAGGCCCTGTCCGATCCGGTTGGGGCCCGAGCCGAGGATGACCACGCTCGGGCGATCGTCGGCGAGGGCCTCGTCCACCTGGTCGTAGCAGGAATAGCGGTAGGTGCTGCGGGCCTCGACCTCGGCGGCGCACGAGTCGACGCTCTTGTAGGCCGGCACCACGCCGAGTGCGCGCCGGCGCGCGCGCACCGCGCCCTCGTCCGTGCCCACGAGCTCCGCGATCTTGGCGTCGCCGAGGCCGAGCTGCTTGGCCCGGCGCATGGCGTCCGCGTCGAGGCCGTCGAGGCCCGCCGCGCGCACCGCCTCCTCGGCGGCCACCATCCGCGCGAACTCCCCGAGGAACCACGGGTGGATCTCGCTCTCCGCGCTCAGGGCCAGGGGGTCCTCGCCGGCCCTCAGGCGCGAGAGGATCAGGTCGTAGCGGTCCCACTTGGCCACCGCCAGGCTGCCCGTCTCGCGCGGGGTGGCGTCGAGCTCGCGGCTGCGCAGGGCCTTGCCGAAGGATTCGGTGAAGGTGCGGCCGATCGCCATCGCCTCCCCCACGCTCTTCATCTGCGTGGTCAGGGTGTCGTCGGCGCCCGCGAACTTCTCGAAGGCGAAGCGCGGCAGCTTCGTGACCACGTAGTCGAGGGTGGGCTCGAAGGAGGCCGGCGTCGTCTGCGTGAGGTCGTTGGGGATCTCGTCGAGCGTGTAGCCGATCGCGAGCTTCGTCGCGACCTTCGCGATCGGGTAGCCCGTCGCCTTCGAGGCGAGGGCCGAGGAACGCGAGACGCGGGGGTTCATCTCGATCACGACGACCTCGCCGGTGTCCCGGTTGAGGGCGAACTGCACGTTCGAGCCGCCCGTCTCCACCCCGACCGCGCGGATCACGGTGGCCGCGGCGTCCCGCAGCGTCTGGAACTCGCGGTCCGAGAGGGTCATCGCGGGCGCCACGCAGACGGAGTCGCCCGTGTGCACGCCCATCGCGTCGAGGTTCTCGATGGAGCAGACGATCACGACGTTGTCGTGCCTGTCGCGGATCACCTCGAGCTCGAACTCGCCCCAGCCCTTGACCGACTCCTCGATCAGGACCTGCGAGATCGGGCTCGCCGCGCAGCCCCGGCCGACGTGGTGGGTGAGCTCGTCCATGTCGCTCGCGAAGCCGCCGCCCTCGCCGCCGAGCGTGAAGGCCGGGCGGATCACCATCGGCAGGCGCAGCGTGCCGTCCTCGACGAGCGCGACGGCCTCCGCGACGGAGGTGACGGTCTCGCCGCGCGCGGTGCGCAGACCCACCCGGGCCATCGTCCGGGCAAAGAGCTCGCGGTCCTCGGCCGTGCGGATCGCGTCGATCGAGGCGCCGATCAGCTCGATCCCCAGCTCGTCGAGGATGCCGGCGCCCTGCAGGTCGAGGGCGGCGTTGAGGGCCGTCTGCCCGCCGAGGGTGGGCAACAGGGCATCGGGGCGCTCCTGGCGCAGGACGCTCGCGATGCCCTCGACGTCGAGCGGCTCGATGTAGGTGCGGTCGGCCCAGCCCGGGTCGGTCATGATCGTGGCCGGGTTCGAGTTGACGAGGACCGTCTCGTAGCCCTCCTCGCGCAGGACGCGCAGGGCCTGGACGCCCGAGTAGTCGAACTCGCAGGCCTGGCCGATCACGATCGGCCCCGAGCCGATCACCGCGATCTTCCTGAGGTCCTCGCGGCGCGGCATCAGGCCCTCCCCCGCTCCGCCCGGTAGGCGGCGGCCGCGTCGACGAAGGCCACCAGGGCGTCGCGGGCGTCGTGGGGGCCCGGTGAGGCCTCCGGGTGGAACTGCATGCTCCAGACGGGGCGCCCCTGGAGGCGCAGGCCCTCGACGGTCTCGTCGTAGAGCGAGGTGTGGGTGATCGTCACGTCGCCCTGGCCCTCCGGCGGCTTCACGGCGAAGCCGTGGTTCTGGCTGGTCACGAGCACGCGGCCCGTCTCGCACTCGAGGACCGGGTGGTTGGCGCCGCGGTGGCCGAAGCGCAGCTTGTACGTCTCAAGGCCGAGCGCGCGGGCCAGGAGCTGATGCCCGAGGCAGATCCCGAAGACGGGCACCCCGAGCTCGAGCATCGCCTGCACGTTGCCGACGTGCCTATCCATGGCGCCCGGGTCGCCGGGGCCGTTGGCGAGCAGGATGCCGTCGGGGTCGACGGCGCGGATGTCGTCGGCCGTCGCGTCGTGCGGCAGGATCACCACGTGCGCCCCGGCCTGGGCGACGAGGTCGCCGATCGAGTCCTTGGCGCCGTAGTCGAGCAGGACGACCGTGCAGCGCGCGGCCCCGGCGCCCGGGTCCTGCTCGCGGCGCGGGCGCGAGACGCCCGCGGCGAGGTCCCGGCCCGCCATCTCGGGGCTCTGGGCGATCCGGGCGGCCGCCTCCTCCGGCGAGGTCCCGTCGGTGACGAGCGCCCCGCGCATGGCGCCCTTGTCGCGCAGGTGCTGGACGAGCGCGCGCGTGTCGATCCCGAAGAGCACCGGCACCCCGGCCGCGGCGAGCCAGTCGAGGAGGCCCGTGCGGCCCGGCGGGGCCGCGTTTCGGACCTCACGGCAGACCATCCCGACGGCCTGCACGCGGTCGGACTCGCCGACGTCGGCCTCGACGCCGTAGTTGCCGATCATCGGCGCCGAGAAGGTGATGATCTGGCCGTTGAAGGAGGGGTCCGTGAGGGTCTCCTGGTAGCCGGTCATCCCGGTCGTGAAGACGGCCTCGCCGAGGGCGCAGGTGATCGCACCGGCGCCCTCCCCGTCGAAGCGGATGCCGTCCTCGAGGAGCAGGTAGGCGCGGCTCATGCGGCCCCCAGCGGGCGCTCGGCCCAGTCCTCGTGGGCGACCATCCCGCCCGCGATCGTCAACAGGCACAGCCCGCGCATCCGCATCCCCCCGAAGCAGGTGTTCGTGCTGCGGGTGCGCCAGGGCCGCTCGCCGCAGACCCACGGGAACTCGAGGTCCCAGACGGCGAGGTTGGCGGGCGCCCCGACCCGGAGCGCGGGCCGCTCGAGCCCGAACGCCGTCGCGGGCCCCGCGGTCATCGCCCGCACCACCGTCTCGAGCGGCAGGTGCCCGGGCTCCACCAACTCCTCGAGGAGCACCGGCAGCGCCGTCTCGAGGCCCGTCACGCCGAAGGCGGCCTCCTCGAAGGGCACCTCCTTCTCGTGGATCGCGTGCGGGGCGTGGTCGGTCGCGATGCAGTCGATCGCGCCGCTCCGGAGCCCCTCGATCAGGGCCCGGCGGTCGTCGTCGGTGGCCAGGGGCGGGTTCATCTTGAAGTTCGAGTCGAGCGAGCGCACGACCTCGTCGGTCAGGACCAGGTGGTGCGGGGTCGCCTCGCAGGAGACGCGCACCCCGCGCTCGCGCGCCCGCGCCACCTCCTCGACGGAGCCGCGCACCGACAGGTGCTGCAGGTGGATGTGGGCCTGCTCGAGCTCGGCGAGGCGCAGGTCGCGGGCCACCATCAGGGTCTCGGCGACGCCGGGCCAGCCGCCGATCCCGAGCGCCGCCGAGACGGCGCCCTCGTGCATGTGGCCGCCCTTCGTCAAGGTCGGCTCCTCCTCGTGCAGGGCGATCGGCAGGCCCAGGGGGCGCGCGTACTGGAGCGCGCGGCGCATCAGCCGCGCGCTCGGGATCGGCGAGCCGTCGTCGGTGAAGCCGGCGGCGCCGCGGTCGGCGAGGTCGCGCATCTCCACGAGGCTCTCGCCGGCCCGCCCCACGCTGACCGCGGCGAGGAAGCCGACCTGCACGACGCTGTCCGTGGCGGCGCGCTCGAGGGCCGCCTCGAGCGAGGCGCCCGTGTCGATCGTCGGGTCGGTGTTCGGCATCGACAGGATCGTCGTGTAGCCGCCCTGGGCGGCCGCGGCGGAGCCCGTCGCGCAGTCCTCCTTGTACTCCTGGCCGGGCACGCGCAGGTGCACGTGCGGGTCGACGAGGCCCGGCAGCACGGTGCGCCCGCGCGCCTCGACGACGCGCACGCCGCCGCCCGGCGCGATCGCGTCGGCGATCTGCGCCACCTCGCCGCCCCGGACGAGCAGGTCGGCGGTCACGTCGAGGCCCTCGGTCGGGTCGTAGAGCCGTGCGCCCCGGATCAGCAGGTCGGCCGGGTCGCTGCGGCGCTGGGCGAGGCGCGTCATGCCGCCCCCCACTCGCCCGTGCGCTCGCGCAGGTCGATCACCTCGCCGATCGTGGGCCGCGTCATCAGGTCGTAGAGGACCGCCATCCGCACCACCAGGCCGGCCTCGACCTGGTGCTCGACGAGCGACGCCCCCGAGTCGGCCACGTCGGGGGCGATCTCGACGCCGCGGTTCATCGGGCCCGGGTGCATCACGATCTGGCCGGGCCGCAGCCGCCGGCCCGAGACGCCCCACACGCGCGCGTACTCGCGCAGCGTGGGCACGAAGTTCTGGCCGGGCTCCATCCGCTCGTGTTGCATCCGCAGCACGTAGACCACGTCCGCCTCGGCCATGGCGGCCGGATCGTCGGCCACCCGCGCCCCCGTGGCCTCGATGCCGGGCGGGATCAGGGCCGGCGGCCCCACCAGCGTCACGTCGAGGCCCATCATCCGGAAGCCCTCGATGTTCGAGCGGGCGACGCGGCTGTGCAGCACGTCGCCGACGATCGCCACCTTGACGTCCCGGAGGCGCCCGAGGCGCTTCCTGATCGCGTAGAGGTCGAGCAGGCACTGGGTGGGGTGCTGGTGCTTGCCGTCACCCGCGTTGACCACGTGGGCGTCCGACCAGCGCGCCGTCAGCTGCGCCGCCCCGATGTGCGGGTGGCGGATCACGATGATGTTCGGGCGGTAGGCGTTGAGCGTGCGGATCGTGTCCTTCAGGGACTCGCCCTTGTCGACGCTCGACCCCGCCGCCTTCACCGACACGGTGTCGGCCGAGAGGCGCTTGGCGGCCAGCTCGAAGCTCGAGCTGGTCCGCGTCGACGACTCGTAGAAGAGGTTGACGACCGTGCGCCCGCGCAGGGTGGGCACCTTCTTGACGTCGCGCTCGACGACGTCCTCGAAGCCGGCGGCCGTCTCGAGGATGCGCTCGACGTCGGCCGGGTCGAGGTCGCCCATCCCGAGCAGGTGGCGGCGCGTCGCGATGCCCATCACGCCTCGCCCGCCCCGAGCGGGAAGTCGCCCGTGTCGTCGCCCGCCCCGACCAGCAGCACCTCGTCGACGCCGTCCGTCTCGACGAGCCGCACGCGCACCCGCTCGGTCTCCTGCGTGGGCAGGTTCTTGCCGACGAAGTCCGCCCGGATCGGCAGCTCGCGGTGGCCGCGGTCGGCGAGCACGGCCAGCTGCACGACGGCGGGCCGGCCGTAGTCGAAGACCGCGTCGATCGCGGCCCGCACCGTGCGGCCCGTGTAGAGCACGTCGTCGACGAGGACGATCACGGCGTCCTCGACGGGCGCGTCGAGGACAGTCTCGCCGACCACGGGATGGTCGGCGATGCGGTCGTCCGCGCCGGGCCGGAGCCCCACGTCGTCGCGGTAGAAGCTGATGTCGACGGCGCCCACCGGCACCGCGAGGCCCGTCGTCTCGAGGATCCGGTCGCGGATCCGCTCCGCGAGGGGCACGCCGCGCGAGCGGATGCCGACCAGGTGCACGCGGTCGAGGTCCGGATGGCGCTCGACGATCTCGGAGCCGATGCGGGCGAGGGTCCGGCGGATCTGGTCGGCGTCCAGAAGGACGCGGGACTCGGAGGCGCTCACCGGCACGCGGGCCGGCCGCTGGTCGGACTGCTCTGCATACGGGCTCCTTCCCGGCCTCACGGGACCGGGTTAAAGGGGCGGACGACGATCGGGCTGCACGCTAGTCGACCGGTCGGACGGGGCGCGGCAGGACGCTCCCCTTCCGCGGCGGCTCGTCCGTCACGGGCAGCGTGTGTTCGGCGATGATCGCGTCGAGCAGGCGCCCGGCCTCGGTGTCGCGCGGACGTTGCTCGACCGCGACCCGCAACCGGAATGTCGTCGTTCGGCGACGTCTGTGACATGTCACCGAGCGACGACATGGTCATCGTCAATGAGCGCCCCGTGGCGCCCATCCGTCCGTTCTCGCTCACCACCACGCCAGACGACGCGGACCGGGCCTCCGTAGCCCGTCCCACATCCGGGCCCGCCGTCCCGGACGAGATATACACTCCGCCCATGCGCCGGAGTCTCGCGGTCCTCACCGTCTGCGTCGCGGGCCTGCTCGCCCCGCTCGGTGCGCAGGCGGCCACGCGCTACGCGGCGCCCACCGGCGCGGGGCCCGAGCCCTGCGCCGAGGCCGCCCCGTGCACCCTCACGGCGGCCCTCGGCGGCGGCCTCGCCGACGGGGACACCGTGATCCTGCTGGGCCGCACCACGGGCGCCGCCTCGAGCCTCTACGACCTGACGGCCCTGCCGGGCCGCGTCGGCGTCACGATCGCGCGGCGCAACGTGACGGTGACGGCGCGCGAGGACGGCGTCACGATCCGCTCCAACTCGCGCGACGAGGCGGTGCGGGCGCCCGCGGGCGGTGTCGTGCTGCGCCGCCTCATACTCCAGAACGTCTGCGGCAGCCCGGCGCCGCTCGACCCGGCACCCGCCGACTGCACGACCGGATCCTTGGCGTACGCCCTGCGGGCGGGCAGCGCCACCGTCGAGCGGGTCTTCGCCTACTCGTCGCAGCGGCGGGCCTGCGCGTTCCTCGGCGAGGTCGCGGTCGCGAACACGGTCTGCCTGGCCCTCAACGGCACCTTGGCGATCGCGCTGTCGAACCCCGGCGCGAGCGTCCTCGTCAACGTCACGGCCCGCGCGCGCTACGCCCCCGCGGTCTCGATCGTCAACGCGGACGCCGGCGCCTGCCCCGCCGCGTCCGTGACGCTCGCGAACACGCTGATCAGCGCGCAGCAGGCGGGTCTCGTCGCGCCGCTCGAGGCGAACCCGCCAGGCGTCGCCAACCCCTGCCCGCTGACCCTGACCCTGCGCGCCTCGAGCGTGCCGACCCGGAACGTCGGGATGTCGGTCACGCTGGTCGAGGAGGACCCCGTGACGGCGGCCCCCGCCTACCAGGACGCGCTGCGGATCGTGCCAAGCGCGGCCTCGCCGACGGTCAACCGCGGCTCCACGAATCCGGCCGACCTGGCCCGGGCCGGCATCTTCGACCTCACGTCGCGCGAGCGCGTCCAGGGCGGCCGCATCGACGTCGGGGCCTACGAGCTGTCCGAGAGCGCCCCGCCCCCCGCCGCGCCCGTCGAGCCGGCCGACGCCGCGAACGCCGGCGTCGCCGCGCCCGACGCCACCTCCGGCGTCGCCGCGCCCGACGCCACCCCCGGCGTCGGCGGCCAGGCCGGCGCCGCGACCGCGCTGCGCGTCCTGCGCCCCCGCGCCATCGCCCGCCCGCGCGCGATCGTCGTGCGCGGACGCGTCGTCGCCCCCGCGTCCGGCGTCGTCACCCGCACGGTGGCCCGCGTCCAGGGCCGGCGCCAGATCGTGATCTGCCGCGTACGGCAGGCCGTCGCCGCCGGCGCGACGGATCTGCGCTGCACGACGCGGCCCGCGGCGCGGGCGCTCCTGCGCCGCCGCGCGCTGGTCCTCGTCGTGACCACGCGCTTCACGGCCACGGGCGCGACGGGCGCGGCCGTGGACCGCCAGAACCTGCGCCTGCGCCGCCGCTAGCCCCCGAGCCCGCGCAGGGCGGCCTGTAGGCTCCGCGCCATGACGGCGCCCACCCGGCGAGCCCCGACCGCGCGCCCCGGCCGATGCTGAGCACCCTCCAGCTCGGGCTCGTGGTGGTGATCGCGACGAGCCTCGTCTACGGCGCGATCCCGCCGGGCCGGGTGCGGCTGCGCCGCGGGATCCTGATCGGCGTCTCGGCGCTCCTGATTTACGCCTACAACCCGCGCGCCCTCGTCCTTGCGGTCCTGATCACGCTGGGGGCGATCGGGGTGCTGCGCCTCTGCCTGCGCCGGCCCACCAACGGCTACCTGCCGTGGCTCGTCATGGCGCCGCTCGTGGCCAACGGCGCCCTGGAGGCCCTGACCGACTCCGACGTCGCCGACCTCCTCCCCTTTCCCGTCGGCTCGCCGTCGGCGCCCGCCTTCACGGTCCTCGCCACCCTCGGGCTGTCCTTCTACTCGCTGAAGCTCTACGCCTCCGTCAAGGAGTGCGTGCGCACGGGCCGCACGGCGCCCGGCGCGATGCTCGCCACCGCGCTCTTCTTCCCGAGCTTCATGATCGGGCCGATCGACCCGGCGAGCCGCTTCGACGACGCGTCGATCGGGCGCGGCCCCGACCCACGCCGCTACCTGATCGGCCTCGGCCGGATCGGGATCGGCGCCGTCAAGGCGTTCCTGCTCGCCGGCTGGGTCACGGAGGACCTGCCCGTGGCGCTCGGCCTCTTGCCCCTCTCGACCCTCGAGACGAGGCCCCTGGAGACGCCGACCCGGGCGCTGCTCTTCACGGCGCTGTCCTTCCTCGCCCTCTACCTCGACTTCTCGGGCTTCATCGACATCGCGATCGGGATGGGCCTGCTCTTCAACGTGCGCCTGTCGGAGAACTTCCGCTTCCCGCTGATCGCCCACTCGATCCAGGACTTCTGGCGGCGCTGGCACCTGACCCTCGCCGCCTTCGTCTCCACGTACGTCTTCAAGCCGCTGGTGCGACGCACGGGCCGGCCCGCGCTCGCCTTGTTCGTCGCCTTCACCCTCGCCGGGCTGTGGCACGAGGTCAGCCTCGGCTACCTGATCTGGGGCCTCGGCCACGGCGCGGCCCTCGCCCTCACCCTCGCCTACCGCGAGCGGATGCGCGGCCGTGAACTCCTCCCCGGCCGGCTGCGCCGGATCGCGGGCGTGCCCGTGACCCTGTTCTTCGTGGCGTTCCTCTCGGCCGTGGCCAACGCCGACTCGCCCACCCGGATGGTCAACTACGTGGAGGCCCTGGTTGGGCTCTGAGCCGGACACTCCCGACCGCCCGCGCGTGCGGCGCATTTACGGCCTCCTCGCCGCGCTGGTCCTCGCCGGGCTGGGCCTGCTGATCTGGTGGAGCGATCGTCCGGCCGTGCGCTACGCCGTGATGCCCTGCCAGTACAGGGCGATCTACGCGCTCGACGGCCCGGCGGCCGCGGTCGTGCTGGGCTCGTCGCGCTCGCAGTACGGCGTCGACAATGCGGCCCTCGCCCGGGGCCTCGGCCTCGACCCCGCGACGGCCCCCGTGGCCAACGTGGCGCGGGGCGGGCGCGGCCCGGGCCAGCTCTACCAGCAGCTCGTCGACCTTGACGCGGCGCGCGGCATCGACGGGCCAATCCTGTTCGAGGTCTCGCCCGAGGACACGGCGTTCTGGCGCCGGACGCCGCTCTACTACCAGTACTACCCGGGCTTCGCCCGCGCCGTCCCTCTCCGGCGCGTCGTGGCCGACTGGTCGTCGAAGCCGCGCGAGCCCGCCTACAGCCGCGCCCGCGACCTCGCCGACGACCTCCTGACCCGCGTCGACACGGCCCTCCACGTGCTGGTGACGGCCCGCTGGCGGCGCAACGCGACCCGGGCCGCCACGGCCGCCAGGCCGATCGACTGCCGGACGGGCCGCGGCGACCGTACGACGCCCGGCGGAGGCCGCCAGCTGATCCGCACCGCGAAGGCCCTCGAGCGGGCCTACGGCGAGGGCGCCACGTGGCGCAACCAGCCGCCCGCGCCCGACGAGCTCGGCCGCGTCAACCAGGACCGCCAGCTCGCCTACCTCGCCGACGTCCGGCGGTTCGCGGCCGAGCGCGACCTGCCGGTCGTCTTCTTCGCCCCACCGAGCTACCTCGGCGCCCCCGTGGCCCCCGAGACGCGGGACCGCTTCGCGGCCGCGGTCGGCGCGCCCCTGGCCGTGCCGCCCGACGCCCTCCTCGACGAGCTCACCGAGCGCGACCTCTGGCTCGACGCCTACCACCTCAACCGCGCGGGCGCCGAGCGCCTGGCCGGCTGGCTCGCCGACGAGGCGCGCCGCGCGGGCCCCGGCAGGGCGCCCGCGCCCTCGTGACCCCTTAGCCGATGCCCTGGAGGCCGCGGGCGGCCCGCTGCCAGGCGTCGTACGACGGCTTGTCCTGTTGGTCGAGCTCGATCAGGCCCGTCGTGTACCACTTGCCGGCGGGCTTGGGATGGTCGTCACGGAGCAGGAACCACGCCAGCCGCTCGACCTGCGGGATCTGCTTCATCTTGGCGATCGACTGCTGCGCGAACCGGGCCTGCTGGGCGAACGAGACCGTGGTCGCGGTCTGGCCCGGGGCGGGCGTGTTCCAGCCGAACTCCGTCACCCAGACGGGGCGCTTGCGCCCGAAGATCTCGTTCGAGAGGCTGACGAAGGCGTCGAGGTTGCCGATCGCGATGTAGGCCGGGTTCGTGCGGCTCTGGGAGGCGCCGTCGCGGACGCCCTTCGCGGCAACCTTGTTGTACGGGTGCACCGACAGGACGTCGAACTTGGCGCCGGCGGCCTGCATGCCGCGCATGAACGCGATCGGGTTGACGCTGTTGCGGCCGCCCGTCTTGTAGAGCGCGCCGGCGACGATCGTGGGCGTGAACGGCAGGGCCTTGTTGATCTCCCTGCCCATCGCGTTCAGGAGCGTCGTGTAGTTGCGGGGCGACACCGCCTCGCCGTTCTGGAACTGGGGCCGGAGCGCGAAGTAGCCGTTCGGCTCGTTCCAGGCCTCCCAGGCGGTGACACGGGGCAGCGGCGCGGTGGCACCGGTCGGCGTGTACGAGCCCGAGTAGCGCTTGGCCGCCGCGTAGGCGAAGGCCTTCCAATCGGCAAGCTTCGGCATCGTCGCGGTGTAGCCCTTGGCGTTCGGCGTCTTCGACGCCCACCTCGGCGTCGCCCACAGCGTGAACATCATGTTGCCGGCGAGGCCCTCGGCGACAGCGCGCTGCACGAAGCGGTCCGTCTCGTCCCACTGGTAGGCCGGGTCGCCCGGATCGCGCGGGTTGCGCGGCTTCGTCGGGGCGACGTGCTTCCACTGTAGGTCCCAGCGCATGAAGCCGACGTTGAGGTCCCGCGCCTCCGACCAGAAGAGGTCGGGGTTCGAGAGAAAGTAGGCGTTGTCGAGGAAGCCGACCCGCAGCTTCGTGTTGGCCGAGGCCGCGGCCGGC
>Ga0194129_10007293_pt1 | contig 13214 bp, 10 predicted proteins | sample TA2KigCa35mmetaG_FD_150862 | JGI IMG/M metagenome (GOLD analysis project Ga0194129, IMG submission 150862) | Freshwater microbial communities from Lake Tanganyika, Tanzania - TA2015038 Kigoma Deep Cast 35m | ecosystem: Environmental > Aquatic > Freshwater > Lake | place: Tanzania: Lake... | reverse complement strand
GGGAAAAACGGCGCGTTGGTCGGACGCTGCGCGCACGCCCGCGCCGTCAGCCCGAACGAGCGGGACGCCTCGATCGGCGTGCGGTGTTGTGCCGGCGAGGTCAACACCGCGGAGGTCGAGCTCGAGGTCGTACGGCAGGTGGAGCTCACCTTCCAGAGGCCGACGCCGGCCATGGCGGACAAGCTCGAGCGGCTGGTGCCCGAGGAGCTGCGGGGCACGGGCAGCGGCGCGTCGTTCCACATCGAGCGTAGCTGGACCTGGCACCCGGTCGGCAACGAGGAGCTCCACGTCGGCGGCGGTTGCGGCAAGCGCCCGGGCGCGGCTCCGTGCGGGGTCGTCATCGCGCGGCTCACGGGTGAGGGGGCCGCCCGCCTCGCCTGGGTCTCGAGCGACCAGTGGATCGCGACGGTCGGTCGGTTCGACACGCCGCGCGGCATCTACGTCTACGGCGGCGATTCGCTTGGTGCGTTTCGCAAGCCCGTGATGTTCGACTGGGGCATGATCAGCGAGGGACGCAAGGAGCGGAAGAAGGGCTCCGGCTGGGTGCGTCCCGTCGAGTAATCGGGAGACGAATCATGCGAACGATCTTGGGTTTGGGGCTTGTCGTGCTCGTCGGATGTTCGAGCGGGGGCAGCGGCGGAACTGGCGGCGGCGGGACTGGCGGCGGCGCGCTGCCCGAGGCGGTCTGCACCCCAGGCACCCGCTGGGCCTCCGGCACCCCAGCGTTCGAAGACCTCACGGCGAGCGTCGGTCTCGAGGGCGTCCAGGGCACGCGCATCCAGGCCGTCGACTTCGACGGGGACGGTTGGACCGACCTCCTCGTGCGACGCGGCGGAGCTGCTGTCGATGATTTCGGTCAAGTTCCGGCTTGCTGCGCTGACGCGTCGTGCGCGATGGGGACGAGCTGCACGCTGCGGCACACCTGGCTCCTGCGCAACGATGGAACCGGAAAGTTCGTCGACGTGACCGAGGCCTCCGGCATCGTCGCGACCCGCGGCGACGGCGGAGGGAAGGGGCGACCGAACACCGTCTGGGCCTTCGCTGACGTCGACAACGACGGGGATCTCGACGCCTACAGCGGCCTCGCGGAACCCGCGAATGCACCCCAGACCGAGACGAGCGAGCTGCTCCTTGGCAACGGCGACGGCACCTTCGCGCTCGGGCCAGCCGTGACCGCGCTGCGCATCGAGAAGGCGGACGGGCCCGCGGCCGCGGCGTTCGTGGATTACGACCGCAATGGCGCCATTGACCTCTACCTGCCGCAGAGCCTCGGCAATCGCCCGCGCCAAGAGCGGCTGCTCTGGGGGGATCAGACGGGCGCGTTCCAGGACGTGACGTTGAGCGTGGGGCTCGCGACCAAGGCGTGGCCGGGTGAGCCGAACCACGGAGGCTTCGCCAAGGTCGAGGACCTCGATGCCGCGCGTGGCGACGCGACTGCCTGGGGCGGTGCCGCGTGCGACCTCGATGGCGACGGCGACGCCGAGTTGCTCGCGGCCTCGTACGGGCGCTCACCCAATCACCTCTGGCACGCCGAGCACACCGACGATGCGTGGAGCTTCTCGAACCAGAGCGTCGAGTCAGGCTACGCCTTCGACGAGCGCGTCGACTGGAGCGACAACGAGTCCGCGCGCTGCTGGTGCAAGCTGCATCCGACCGACGAAGACTGCGCCGGCGTCCCCGAGCCCAAGTTCATCCCGTGCACCAAGGACGCGGATGCGTTCCGGTGGAATCACGCCTTCGATCGGCGACCGTTTCGACTCGGAGGCAACAGCGGCTCGACGATCTGCGGAGACGTCGACAACGATGGGGACGTCGACTTGCTGACGAGCGAGATCGTCCACTGGGACGTCGGCGCGTCGTCCGATCCCAGCGAGTTGTTGTTCAACGACGGAGGCTCGAAGCTTCACTTCTCGCGCCCCGGCAACGACGCGACCGGACTCGTGCGGGAGCGCGATCCGGGCTGGAACGACGGCGACATCACCGGGGCGCTCTTCGACTTCGACAACGATGGGCTGCTCGACGTCGTCGTGAACTCGACCGATTACCCGGGGACGCGCCTGTGGCTGTACCACAACGAGGGGGGCGGCAAGTTCGCGCCGGTGCCCTTCGCGGACGGCATCGATCATCGTCGCAGTCACGGCATCGCGGTCGCTGACTTCGATCGCGACGGTGATCTCGACGTGGTCGTCGGAGCGTCGATGGCGCGCTGCGGTGGCAACGACGGCAAGGACTGCAACCCCGACGCGCAGGTTCGCTTCTTCTCGAACACGCTCGCGTCGGCGGGCAACTGGGTCCAGCTCGCGCTGGAGGGCGCGCCCGGCTCGAACCGCGCCGCGATCGGAGCACGGGTCACCGTCGAAGCGAGCGACGGTCAGAAGCAGGTTCGCTTCGTCGACGGCGGTCACGGGCACTACGGTCAGCAGGATGACCTCGTCGTGCACGTCGGCCTCGGCGCGGCATGCCAAGCCAAGGTCACCGTCCGCTGGCCCGATCGTGCGCTGACCGAACAGAGCTTCGAGGTGGTCAGCGGGTACCGCTTCCGCGTCGTGCAGGGCAGCGAGCCAGTCGTGGTTACGTCGGCGCGCGGTCGGTGACGCGGGCCGGTCGTGGTGGGAGGTCGGCGCGCGTTCGGCGAGCCGGCCGAGGGGTCGCCTCAGTTGCCGCCGCTGCCGCCGAGTCCAGCGCTCGACCCGCCTGCACCGGGGGAGCCGCCGCCGCCCGTCGAGGTCGACGCGTCCGTGGTCGCTCCCGCATCGGTCGTCGCACCCGCATCGGTCGTCGCCGCGCCGGTCTCGAACCGCTCACGATCGTCGAGGGTGCCGGGGCAGCCGACGAGCGCGATTACCGCGGTCCCGAGGAGGGCCATCCCGAACGTGAGCTTGGTTCGCATGCGAGTCTCCGTGTGAGCGAAAAGGGGCGAGTCAGTACCGGTAACCGGCCAGGGCTCGAACCTCGAGGACTTCGTCGAGCGCGCCTCCTGCGACGAAGGCGTCTCCCACGTCCGGCTTGAAGGCGGAGAAGTAGCGCACGTAGTCGAAGCCTGCGCGCACCTCGATGCCCGAGCCGACCGTCACGCCGGCGTCGAGGCCTGCGGTGATTCCCTTGACGGATGCCCCTCGGAATCGCGCGTAGACGGTGTCATCGACGGGCTCGGGCGCGAAGCTCCCGTCGAGTCCGGGACCTGGGATCTTGTCGTCGGGCAGCGCACCGCCGAGCGGTGCGAGGTATGCGAAGCGTGGGCCGACCGCGAACATGCCGAACGGAAGCCACGCATCGAAGCCCAGCTTCACGTAGTCGTAGCGGACCGTTGGCACCTCGAACTTGATCGCCTCGGCTGCCGGGTTGGCGGGCGTGAAGACGAAGTTCTCGAAGCCGTAGCCCACCCCGAGTCCAAGGACGAGAGGGCTTGCCGGATCGCCGAGGCGCAGGCGGTAGCGAAGTCCGACGTCGAGGCGGTTCCACGTGCCGTCGAAGGTGGCCGAGTCCGATCCGTCGGGGTTTTGGGCCGTCTTCGAACGCAGCGCAAAATGCTGGGCGTAGTCGATCGATACGCCGAGATCGCGCAGGCCGACGATGCCGCTTTTCGCGCCCGGGTAGACGTCGACGCCGGCGGTGAGGCCAGGCGGTCCGAACACGGCGTAGGGGCGCGAGTTGTCGGTCGTGACGGCGTCGGAGTACTTGAACCAGCGACCCCCGACCACGAACCCGAGTCGCGCCGCGACGAGCTCGTAACCGGCGGTGTTCTGGCGGTATTCGGCCGACATCGCGCCGCCCGACGAGGCTTCGCCCTCGTCTTCTTTCTTCTCCTCCTCCGCGGGTGGGGTCGGTTCGGGCTCCGGCGGTGGCGGTGGGGCGAGCGCCTTGAGAGGCTGCTCGAGCGAGTCCTTCAGCGCCTTGCGTTGAGCGCGGTCGTTGCTGCCGAGGTCGAGCTTCTCGTCGAGCTCCGCGTTCTCGGCGCCCTTCAGCGCGAAGATCACCTGAAGCTCGTGCTTCTTGCCGACGAGCGTCTCGCGGGCGACGACGAACGCGTCCGCGCCGACCTTCGAGACGGCCTTGTTCAAGTTCTTCAGCAGGATCTTCCGTCCCGATTTGTTTTGGAGCGAGTAGGAGAGCGTCGCCGGGAGCCCGGCTCCGCGGATCGCCTTCGCGAACTCTGCGCGGTCGAGCACTTCGAGGCCATCGGGCCCGAGCGCCACGAGCTGGTCGTAGATCGCGTTGGCGTTTTTCCCTTCGACGTAGACCGCGAGGCGCTTCGAGCCCTCCGCGGGGGCTGCGAGGCTGTCCTTCTTCCGCGCCTGCGCGAGGTCGTGCAACGTGACGGTGGCCGCACCGACGGAGAGCGCGAGCAGCGCGCGGGAACCCCAGCGTCTCGACCGACTCACGGTCGACAACTTACTCCAAAGCTCTGCGCTCGGTCCCCCAATTCGTCGACGTTTCGCGACGCGCCTGGATCGCCGGAACTTGCTATGCTGCGGGCGTGTCATCGAGCCTCGCCGCGGGACGCCTTCGCAGGGCGCGATGGGCCGCCTTGGCGCTCTCGATGCGCGACATCCGCCGGTCCTGGTGGACGCGGCTCGCGTGGCTCGGGAGCGCCGCTCCCATGGTCGTGCTCCTCGCCGCCGCGCCGTCGGGCGACACGCCACTCGAGTCCACGACGCTGACTGGCCTCGTGTCGCGCGGCCTCCGACTCACGGTCTGGACCGGTGGCGCCCTCGTCGCGCTCGCCGCCGCCGGGATGGGCGCCCCGAAGCGGCGAAGCCCGGGGCTCGCGTGGCTGTTCGCGCAGCGCGGTTGGGTCGACCGGGAGCGGCTCGCGGCGCGGGCTGGCGCGACGGGGCTCCTCATCGCCGGCTTCGTCGGGCTCCCGTGGGTGCTCGCGTCGCTCGCCCGCGGCGCCGTCGCCCGCGAGCCTCGGTGCGTCCTGCTCGTGCCCTTGGTGGTCGCGTTCGCGGCCGTGGCCGGGCTCGTTCTCGGCGCGCTCGCGACGGCGTGTTCCGAGCTTGCCGCCGCCCGCGGACGGCTGGTCTTCGTCGCGCTCGTCGGGGCTTCGTTTCTGCTCGAAGACGCGTGGGGCGCACCTCCGATGCTCCCAGGCGTGCTCGACGCGTTCTTGACATGGGTCATGCGCGCATCGTCGGGGGCGCCGTGACCGCCGCGGAACACTCGGCCCCAAACGCGCCGCCGCGGCTGCGGATCGAGGCCGCCTTTGCCGCCGATTCCCTCGGACTTCGGGGCTCTGCGCTCGGTCGGTTGCGAGGCCTCGATTGGTCCGTCGATCGCGGCCTGCATGCCGTCGTCGGGGCTCCCTCGGATGGCTCCGTCGCGCTCGCGATGGTCCTCTCCGGCGCGGTGCGGCCGACGTCCGGGCGATGCCTGCTCGATGGCACCGAGCCCGCCCGATCCTCGAGCCTTCGTCGGAGGATTGGCGCGCTCGAGCCGGCTCCGTCGCTCGCGGGCGGATCGGTGCGCCAGGTGGCGCGCACTGTCGCCGCCCTGCGGGGCATCGACGCGGGCGCCGCGCTCGAGCCGCTCGAGGACCTCGGCCTCGGGCCACTTCTCGACCGCGCCCCCGCCGACCTTTCGTTCGCCGAGCTGCGCGGCGTCGAACTCGGCCTCGCCCTGGCGCACCCGTCGCCACGGATTGTCGTGATCTACGAGCCGTGGAGCCTCGTCCAAGGCGTGACGGCGACCGCGATCCATGAGCGCCTCGTCACCCTCGCGCGCGAGTGCTGCGTCGTCGTCGTCGCGAGCACCGCGTCGGATGTCGCCTCCATCGCCGATGAGGTGTGGTTCCTCGACGGGGGGCGCTGGGCGGAGCCGCGTGGTGGCATCGCTCGGCCAGGGGCCGGCGCGCAGGTTCTCACCCTGCTCGTCCACGATCCCGAAGGGAACGTGGTGCCATCGCTGGTGGAGGCCATGTCGAACCGCTGGCCCCAGGCCCTCGGCATGGGGTGGTCCTCGGTCGGAGCCGCCGACGGCGGGCTCCGGCGCATCGAGCTTCACTCCGCCGACGCCGCGAAGGCCGCGATCCTCGCGACCGAGCTCCTCGCCGAGCGCGCAGTCGACGTGCGCGCCATCGAGTGTCGTCCGCCCTGGGTCGGCGCTGGACTCGAGCCTCCCTTGCGATCCAGCCCACGAGGTGGAGCTTGAGTCGAACGGCGGGGCTCGCGGCGGGATTCAAGCTCGGTCGCTTGCGGGGTTCGTTCCTCGAGGACCTCGTCCTTGCGGTCGTCCTCGCGGTCGTCGCGGCGGCCGTCGGGATGGCCGTGCGCCGCACGAGCCCGCTAGGTGCGGTCGATGCCGTCCTCGCGCTCGGCTTCGCCTACGCGCTGCCCGCCGTGAGTCTCGGCGCATTGCTACGGACCCAGCGCTTCGCCACGGTGAGCGAGGGTGCCTGGCCCCTGGCTCGCTTCGGCGCATCGCGTCGCGCGGTCTCGCTCGGGCTCTGGTTCGCAGCGTACCTGCGGGTGGTGCGGCTCCTCGCCCCCGCGATGATCGTCGGCGTCGCGCTCGGTGCCGTCGATCGGTCCGCCGCGCTCCGAGAGGCCGCCATCGCGGGCGGGCTCGTGATGCTCGGCGCCGGCGCTTACGTCGCGGCCGGCGCCATGGGGGCCACGTTCCTGCGTCGCGGTCGCGGCCGATACCTCGTCTTCGTGCTCGATTTCCTGCTCGGTGCGGGCACGCAGGCCTTCGCCTTCCCGTTCCCGCGTTCGCATCTCTCGAGCCTGCTTGGCGGACCGGCAGTCTTCGGCCTCACGCAGCGTTCGAGTTCCGTGGTGCTCGCCTCGGGGATCGCCATCGCCCTCGCGGTAGCGCTGTGGCGCATCGACGACTGACGTCGGGGGCGCCGCTACCGCCCGCCGCGACCCGCTCGCGTGAAGTGCGCCTCCGCCGGGGTGCTCAAGGCGTCTTCGGCGCGGTCGCAGTTGGGCTCGAGGTCGGTCGCAGCAGCAGGAGCATCATCGAGGCGAGGTCGCGGCGCAGCGTCTCGGGGTTCTTCTTCAGGCCAGCGGAGGCGATCACGAAGGGCTCGAAGAGCAGCCAGCCGAGGCCGAGCGCGACGGCCATCGCGATGACCATCCTGGGCTCGAGGTCCTCGCGCAGGTCCCCGCTCTTTTTCGCAGCGCGTGCGGCCTCGAGCAACGCATCGACCACCGGGAACTGGCCCTGGAGGTCACCGACATCGAGCCCATCGAGGAGCGCGCGCGCCAGCACCCGGACGTAACGGCTCTCCCCGAGCGCAGCCATCAGCGTCCCGGGGAGGCTCGCGTCGGAGCTCCGCTCGCGCCTCGAGATCCCGGCGAGCTCGCCGCCGAGCCACGCCATCACCTCGCGGATGAGGACGTCCTTCGTCCCGAAGTGCCGATGGACGAGCCCATGGTTGACGCCCGCGCGCGCGGCGATGTCACGAATCGACACCACGGCGGTCCCGTGGCTCGCGAACAGCTCCGAGGCCGCCGCGAGGACCGCGGCGCGGATGGCCTCGCGCCCCCGCGGGGAGGGCTCGGGCTCCTTCGCGCGCGGGCTCATGCGAAGGGTCGGCCCGCTCGCGCGTAGGCGGCGGCCGAGCGGTAGAGGTTGATCGTCATCAAGCTCTGCTCGCTCGCGGCGCGACGCTCGTAGATCGTGGCAACGCCCGTCCGCACCTCCTCATTCGCGGGGTCGGCCTCGAGCGCGGAATCGGCGAGGTGACACGCGACCGCGTGGTCGCCCTCGTCGGAGAGGGTGAGCGCGCGTCGGAGGAATGCGTCCACCCCGCCGGCCAGGGCGACGACCTCGCGCGCGAGGCTCTCACGGGGGGCCGGCTTCAGCTCGCTCGGGCGACCACTGTACCAGCCGCCGAAGTGGCGGATCACGTTGCGTGCGATGAACTCGACCTCGTCGTAGACCGGCTGCAGCCAGGGCGAATCCGAGCGTGGCACCTCGAGCTTGCGGACGATGTCGACGTGCGGCGGCGAGCCCGCCTCGAGCAGCGCAAGCGTCCGCTCGACAACGGTCTCGAGGAGGTCGGCGGTCTCGAGCAGCATGCGTTGCGCGAGCTCCGGGTCGTCAATGATCGGCCCTCCGTGTCCCGGGCAGATCGTTCGCGGTGCGAGCGCCGCCATCTTCCGGAGTCCGCGGGCCCACTCCCACGGGTAGCGCTGGGCCTTCTGGGGATTGCCGGCGTTTGGTACGCCCCAGATCAACAAGTCGCCGGGACAGAGGACGCCTCGCGTCGGGCAGTAAACCCACGTGTGGTCGTCGGTCTCGCCCTTGCAGTGGTGCAGCTGGAAGGTGACGCCCCCGACCTCCAGGTCGAGGTGCTCGTCGAAGAGGACATCGGGCGGATGTTCCGGGTAGCCGAAGGTGTCGAACACGTCCTGCGACGCGCCGGCGACCGACCCGTCGAACTGTCGCGCGTTCAGAGCGGCATTGTGACCCGGCGTCTTCTGGTAGCGCTCGAAGCGCGCGACCACGTTTCGATGCGCAATGACCCGCGGCGCGGGCTGGCCCGCGCTCAGGTAGGCGCCGAGCCCGAACGCGTGATCGACGTGGCCGTGGGTGTAGACCGCCGTGTGGATCGGCCGGGTGCTCTGCTGACGCAGCAGCATGGCGATGCCGGGAGCGAGCTTCCGAAGACCCGTGTCGACGAGGACGATGCCGTCGTCGGTGTCGAACGCCGTCACGCCGCTGAACAGCGACGCGAAATAGGTTCGCTCGGCGACGGCGAGCGGGCCGCCGGTCCAGAAGAACTTGGCTTCTTCCGGGGTCTGTCCGGCGAGCACGTGGAACTGATCACGGGGGTTAACGCACATCGGGGATCTGCCTCTCGGCGAGCGCTTCGACGCGCTCGAGAGGCGAGTGTAGTCAAGTGACTACTGCTGTCAACGAGCGGGGATGGTGTTGGCCCCATCCCCGCTCGCCCGTGCTTCCGCCTCGCACTCCCCGCTGCGTCAAGAACCCAGCGACTCGCACGTGGCGACGTGACCGACGGCCTCCTTCAGGGTACGACGAATTCCTTGCGGAAGTAGGCGTTGGCGTCCGTTTGAAAGCCCGTCGACCAGACCCAGCGAGCGGCTGAATCGTTCGGGAAGTTCTTGCCCGCGAAGGTCGCCGCATCCCGGTTCCACCAGGTCGCACTGAGGATGGTTCCGTACTCGGTTGGAGCTACAGGGCTGAGGAGGCTTCCACCTGTCGTCTTCCAACCGGCCTTGAACGCGGTGCTCGAAGATTAGGCGCCGTTCGTGACGATCCGCGTCGCTCCGAAGCCAAGGTCTACGACCACCGCGCCTGGATGAGTCCCGTTCGCGGCGTTCTTTCCATGGATCGCGAGCACATGGCTTCCCACGGTCAGCGTGACCGACGCCTTCGTCGCGACGAACCAGGAGAGGTTGGTGCCAACGAGCTTCCCGTCGAGGTACGCATCGCACGTGTCGTCGCCTGCGAAGTAGAGCGTGCCAGCGAGAGCGCATTTGCCGCCGCTGCAGAGCTGGCCATCTTTGCAGGCGTTACCGCACGCTCCGCAATTTTTCGGATCCGTGTCGAGCGAGACCTCACAACCGTCCGGTGCGCTCGCGTTGCAGTCCGCGAAGCCAGCCTAGCAAGCGAAGTCGCACTTGCCCGCCTGGCAGAAGTTTTTCGCGCTCGCTGCGGAACACGCTTTCCCGCAACTGCCGCAGTTCACAGGGCCCACGTTCACGTCGACACACTGGTCCTTGAGCGCGGCGTCCTGGCATTTGGAGGTCCCGCCGACGCAGTCGGTGACGCACTTGCCTTGCTGGCAGACCTTGCCCACTGCGCACTTGGTGTTGCAGCCGCCGCAGTGGCGAGGGTCGAGGGTCGGGTCGACACACCGCTCCTCGTCGCCGCCGGCCATCACTTCGGAGCCTCCAGCTCCTCCGTCCGATCCATCGGAGCAAAGGATCGTTCCACCGACACACTTGACCTTGCACTTGCCGCCGAGACACGTTCGCTCGGTCGTGCACTCGCCGTTGCACGACCCACAGTGAGCCTCGTCACTCTGGAGGTCAAAGCAGCTCGCCGTGCCGTCCTGATCGCACCGCGTGGTGCCGCCGTTGCAGTCGACCGAACACACGCCCTCGGAGCAAACCTCGTCGTCGCTGCAGGTCTTGCCGCATGAGCCACAGTTCTGCGGATCGATGTTCGTCGCCACGCATACCGGCGAGCCGGCGACCTCGCACAGGGAAGTTCCGGCGGGGAAATTCAGTGCACATTCGCCGTTCGAGCAGACTTCGTCCTCCGCGCAGGCGTTTCCGAAGCCTCCACAGTGATTCGGGTCGGTGCTGGGCTTGACGCAGCTTTGGTCGCATCGAAGTTGCGAGGCGGGACATGCCGAGAGAGACGGGGTCCCTTCCGGTAGAAGTGCGACATCACAGGCTACGACCCACGTCATCAGAGAGACTGTGGCGAGTGCGGCTTTTCCCACCGAACGCTCCACGGGTTACACGCGCTTCGCAAGCATCTTGACCTCATCGTTGGTTGACGAATGTCATCTGCTGCTCGCATGGTCGTCGATTGACCTAAAGCAAGTTTCGGCGACTGGCCTGCGGCGTCGTGAATTCACATGCGCGGAGCCGACGCGGCCCTCGGAAGGGGCGAGGCGCCCCGGGCGGTCCTGAGAGACCCTCACCCGTCTTGTCGCCGACCGAACAGCTCGCGCGACAGGGACAGCTCGTCGGCGAGGCTCTCCACGCCATCGGTCGCGGTCAGGCCGTCGAGCAGCGCGTCGTGGAGGAGCTCCTGGGCACGCTCGAGGTCGAGCTCGATGTCGAGGCGAGGTGCGAGCGCGAGGAGCTTGAGGGCGGCGTCGAGGGCCGTCACGGCACCGGTCTGCTCCACGCTCGTGTCGCCCGACGCGACGCGCCGCAGCTGACGAAGGAGTGCCGCCTCGAGCTTCTTGCGGGCGGCTTCGATCGGCACCTTGCAGCCGAGGGCGCGCGCGTCTTCGGCGATCCCGAGCGCGAGCCGGTAGGCGTGAGGGTCGTGCTCCTCGGTCGGCCACGTCGCGACGCCGTCCTCGAAGCGGCGACCGAGGGCGAGCTCGGCCGCGGCGCGGAGCTCCGGCGGCATCGGGAGACCCGCCTGACGGAACGATGCGATGGTCGACTGGCTGTCGGCGTACATCGCCTCGAAGTGTGCGGCGTAGCTGTCGCGCAGCGTGGAGAAGAGCGCGGCCGAGATCGCCTCGCGGTCACTCGGCAGCACGTGCTCGATCCCGTAGGCGTCGGGGCCGAGCTCCTCTTGAGCGATTCGCAGCACCGTGAGGAGGCTGCCTGTGCGCAGCGCTTTCACGATCCGTTCGCTCGCGCCAGCGAAGCTCTCCTCGCCCGGGTACGGCTTCACGAGGCAGTGCAGATCGATTCCGCCGAAGTGCATCGCACAGCAGGCGTACTCGGCGCTGCGCTCGGTCGTCTCGTCGGCGAGCTTCAGGTGAGAGAGGCAGAGCCGCATTCGTCCGCCCTCCTCGAGCCGCTCAGATTCCACGGTGTAGCGATGCGAGCCGGCGCGGCTTGTGACGAGCCCGTCGCCGACGAAGCGACGCATGCTCACGTGCGCGGCCACCACCGGGCGCGTCGCGCGCGAGCGGGCCACCGCCTCACGGTACACGTCGGCGCCGGTTCCGCGCTCGGGGTGGTTGCTGTGCGCCTCGGCGAGGAGCTCGAGCATGCGCGCCTCAGGGTCGGGTCCGCCCTCTTCGCGCAGCTGATCGACGAGTCGTCCGGCGTAGCGGAGCACCTGCGTCGCCTCGAGGCCGGCAACGTCGCTGAAAAACCAGCCGCAGCTCGTGTACATCGTCATCGCGCTGCGCTGTTGGTCGAGCAGCGCGAAGAGACGGGCTCGGGTGGCGTCGTCGCGACGACGGAGACCATGGCGATCGAGGAAGGCTCGTCGGTTCGCGAGGCGGTCGCTGACGACGGTGACGTGCTCGTCGCGGAGCGCCCACGCATCGTCGACGAGGTCGCCTGCCGCCGACTCGTAGAAGCGCGCCGCCTCGTCGCGGAGCAGGTCGAGTGCAAGGCGGAGCGGTGTTCGCCAGCGCTGGTTCCAGCCGTGCTTCCCGCCTGTGTGGCAGCCGCAATCTCGGTACCAGCGCCCGACACCATGGGCGCAGCTCCACGAGCTCCCACGCCCATCGGGGCCGAGCGCGATGTCGACCTCCTCGCGCGGCGGGAGGTGGTCGAGCAGCTCGCCGTAGTTCGTGACCCAGAAGCCGCGGCGCGGTGCCTCGGTGGTGAGGGCATACGCGAGGCAGCGCTCGCCGTGGCGGTGATGGTGACCGTAGCTCTCGCCGTCGGTGACCGCGTGGACCAGCGTGCCCGCGCCACCGGAGGCGCGCTCGAGTCGATCGACGAAGGCGCGGCTCGAGGTGAGCAGGCCCTCGAACGCGATCGCCGTCGAGATCGCCCCATCATAGAAAAACACCGCGAGCTGCCGCCCGGAGCCGTCAGGATGCATGAACCGATAGGGGCGCCGCGGATCGAGCCCGTTCGCTTCGTGCCAGCGATCGCCGAGCTTCACGCGAGCCGCCTGCCCCGGGGCAAGCACCGTGAAGCGGACGCCTTCGTCGATCAGCGTCGCGAGGGTCCGGCGGTCGCAGGCCGTCTCCGGCAACCACATTCCTTCCGCAGGGCGACCGAACCGATGCCGGAAATCGGCCAGACCCCAGCGGACCTGCGTCTTGAGATCGCGATCGTTCATCAGCGGCAAGATCGCGTGGTTGTAGGCCTGCGCGAGCGCATTCCCGTGGCCGCCATGCTCGACCACGCTCGCGCGGTCGGCGTCGAGGACCCGTCGGTAGGTGGCCGGCTCGTGCTCCTCGAGCCAGCTCGCGAGCGTCGGGCCAAAGTTGAAGCTCATGCGCCGATAATTGTCGACGATCCGCACGATCGCGCCGGCGTCGTCGTAGATGCGGGCGAAGCCGTTCGGGCGATAGCACTCGTGGTGGATCCGCGCGTTCCAGTCGTGAAACGGGGCGGCGCTCGGCTCGCGGTCGACGAGGCCCGTCCAGGGGTTCTCGCGCGGCGGCTGGTAGAAATGGCCGTGGATGACGAGCGCTGGCTTCACGCTCGGAGTCTAGCAGCGATCCGCTCGCGGCCCCCTCGATCCTGGCGTAAGCTCGCGGCACCATGAAGCCGATCGCGCCCGCCAAGGTGATCCTCCGCCGCTGCGAGAGCTACGACGTCGACATGATCCGCAGGATCTTGCGCGAAGGG
>Ga0194129_10007292_pt1 | contig 13217 bp, 26 predicted proteins | sample TA2KigCa35mmetaG_FD_150862 | JGI IMG/M metagenome (GOLD analysis project Ga0194129, IMG submission 150862) | Freshwater microbial communities from Lake Tanganyika, Tanzania - TA2015038 Kigoma Deep Cast 35m | ecosystem: Environmental > Aquatic > Freshwater > Lake | place: Tanzania: Lake... | reverse complement strand
CCCCCAAAACCCCAAAACCCCATTGATATGAAAAATTTGTATTTTTAGAGATATTAATGCGAAAATTCTTCAATGTGCTGCAAATTATAATATTTAAATTTTTTTATTTATAATATTTGGCTCAATCATTAAGACTTGCAATTAAAGCTACACCTCTTTTTACCCAGTGCTTAGCCTTATGTTTCTTTTGAATTGGAATCATCATTGGCATAACGAAGTTTGTTGAGTGACCAGTTGTTGATAAAGTACCTGCTCTTCTAGTTGTTTTATAAACAGGACATCTATAGAAGTGACCATGATCAATTTCAACTATCTTCTTAGGTAATAAATGAATAGTTCTCATTTAAGAAAACAGTACTTTTGGATGAGATTCTTCCAAAGCTTCCTTTTTATCATCCCATCTACATCCTTCTAAAAATAGTCCATAAATATATACTCCATCTTCTGGAGGTTTGGTCAAATCTGTTTTTGTTTCATCTGAAATGACATGGAATTCAAAATCAATGCCATCGATAGCAACTACATGTTTTCTTGCATAATTTTGTCTTGCTCCTGTTAAGAATGAATGAGTGAAAAAGAAACCTGATATCCAGAAGTTTGCAGGAGCATTGTTATCAATCCATTTTTACATGAAATTAAGTCTTTCCAAAAAGTCTAGAACCCAAGATGCTAAAGGTTTTAGTGATTGAAATCCTCTTGCATGCCAAGCGTCAGGGACCTAATTCTTGATCAAAGAGTTACAAATATCTTCAAGCTCAATAGAAAGAGGAACTTCACCCTTGATAGCCTTACCAACGTTTACTAAACTAGTTCTTACAACAACAATCAATCTGTTATAACGCAAAAGCTCTTATTAAAGGACAGTATTCATTGAATCCACATATTTCAAAGGATGCTTCTTTGCGACTTCTTCAATGTCAAAAGTTTTTGGTACTTTTTTTAACAGATCATTAGAAATTTCTGTAAGTAATTATTCAGTACTTCCTCCTGATGAGCCTGAACCTGCTCCTTATAGAGATAAACACGTCATTAAAATAGCATTAGTAGCATTAATAGCAGATGTGATTTCAGCATTTTCATGGAGTCCGAATATTTCTGGGAAATCATTAAGAGGCATTTCACGAATGAAAGTGACATACGATTGCAAGTCTCCCTCTGTTGGGACGATGTATTTTCCACTTTCACAAAGTTTATGATTGTTTTTTAACATCTATGGATTATAAAAGTCTTCTAAGAGCAAATTAATACAAATACGATCGTTAGGATCTGTTACTCTACCTCCATAATTTGCTTCGGAAACCATGTATTTCAAAGCTTCCCAAGGAATTTGCTAATAATGATTTAAGAACATTAATAATTAAGCTTGAGATATAGACAAATCTGAATTACTAAATTCATAAGGAATATTCCATCCTAATGGCCCGAACTTTCTTCTTTCTAATATTGAAGCATTAAAGAAACAAAGACCCCACATAAGAGCTTTATAAGCTGCAGGTTTTTCACAATCAGTTTCAAATTTATCGGCATCAAAAGCCAAATATGATCTGAGAATATTATTTTTCAATCCTCTTGGAGGTTCAATTGTGGCTTTAACTCCATTTTGAAGGATAGTGACCGGGAATCTGTTTGAAGGCATTGATGTAAGCCACAATCTGAATTTACTTGTCCTATTTTCTTCAATATTTTCAATAATACCATCAAGAGTAGGCATGAATGAAGGTGCCAAGTGGCAATTCTAAAGTACAACCCATTGCTGGAACTCAATTGATTCATTGATTTTAGCAATAGCAATCGCTCCTTGTCCTTGACCTAAAGAAAGTTTTGTAACACGCATATTCATTTATGTACCCAATTTATCAAGCTCAGACATTGGATCAGCACCAGGAGAAAGTACAATAATGATAGGTACTTTGTTTGAAGAATCTGAGAATGAAGCTTCCATATTGAAAGGAGGAGGTACGATGTATTGAGGTCCTAAATCTTTTTCTTTCTTAATCATTTTTTAAATGACAGGAATTACTTTATCTGGTCTGAATACTCGCAAGAACATTGCTTTTCGAAGATGAGTCATTTCATTGAAAGGAGCAGGCCATCCAGCTTTTTTGCTTTGAGGTTTCTGTAAGTTATAAATACGTTCCCACTCTTCTAAATTCTTTTCAATATTTAAGTCAAGACCATTAAAGAAGGTGAATTCTCTAGCGATCTATAAGATGGAACTCCACATTTTATTTGACATCCATCCATTTTCACCAGTAGGATTAGGTCTTTCCATCTCAACACTCGTACCACCAGTTAATAAGAATCTTACTTCTTTTTGATCAAGATTTCCTGGAGTTTCATCCATGATCTTCATGCACATTAAGAAAGAAAATAGTAGTTTATCCTTTTCGAAAAGTGAGCGGCAAATATTTTCATAAAGAATTTCGGTGAATTTCTTTTTGAATTCTTTATTTCTATCTGCTCTTCTAACTTGTGGAATGTGATCACAACCATCTAAAGCCCTTTCATATAGCATACGATAGTATTTAAGAGAATATTGATACATAGGATCTACATTCATGATTTAGATCAAAACGAAAAATAGTCTAGAGACTCGTAAGGCTACAGTCTAGAAATCGTCTTTGATTTTTTTAATGTGATCCTCAGTAATTTTGTCTTGTGCAAATTAAATTTCAATTTATTTGACCTACTCTTTGGACTCATCCAGGGTTTATAAAAGAATATCGTCTTCTAAAATATCTTATTCAGAGTTAGCAATTTAGTTTAAAATAGTATCTTCTAAATTAGCCATTCTTCTTCGATTTTCTGCTTTTTGTTTAATAGCATTCTTATATTTCTCCATGTTTTTAGGGTCTTCATGAAATACTACCATCACAAGCATTTATTCTTCTAAGCCTGATTCGGTTACCATGAAGTTCAACATAGATACTTTTACGCAAACTTCGGGAGCATAATGAGGTTTAGAAAGTTTTGTGCTTATGTAGAAACGGAAATCTTTGCTATATTCAATATTACCGTCACCTAATTTAATTGTCCAATTAGACCCTAATTTCTCAATTTGCTTTCCTAATAGAGGTTCTAGAAGAGGATCAAATGTTTCATTAGCATCTTCTAGAATAACAGGATTACCAAGATTGATAGAAATTTCAAGGATTCTACTCAATGTTTTTGCATCCATTGTTGGTTTAATTGCTTTAAGATTACCTTTTTCTGTTGTTTTTATCCAAATATTTCCTTGCATCTATGGATCAAGCATTAATGGCCATCTATCAGAATTTTCCATAATAATACCATTGTCAATTGAGACATCTTCTTGAGGTAACTAGTTGATAAACCATTGTTAAATTTAAACTTCATTTCCTAAAACACCCCTTAAGGAGAATTTATCTGTGCTCTTTATATTGAAACTCTTCATCAAAGAGACCCAGTTATTAATAGCTTCAAGTCTATAATCATAGCTAAATACACCAAGATAGGCAATGACACCTGAAGAAATAATAATATCACCTACTAAGTTTAACTTGTCAGCTTTATTTTTTTCAAGAGAGACTTTCCACGATTTAGACTCATTACTTAGTTTTTCAATAAGTGACTTTGCTCTTTTACATTTTCTATCGGAATCTGTATAATTGTTTGTTAGTTCAACTTCTTTTGCTTTCGCTTCATCAAATTCAGCTTGTAATTTTGCCATAGCTTCTTTAACTGCTTTTAATTTAGCAACAGCTGCAGCTAATAAAGCTTAAGCAGCTGTTGATTATTCTACAGCACTATCTCTTTGAGCTTGTTTAGGTCTTACAACCTTCATTGCATCATCGTATTAAATCATGGCTCGTACCCATTTAGCAAGACCTGCTGCTGCTTTTGAAGCTTTTTCAAGAATTTCGTGCTAGTACTCATCAGAAGCGATAATTGGTTTCAAAGCCTCGATGATTGCAGGTGAAATATTATCTTTATCATATTCTACGATTTTATTCAATAATTTAAAATTAGAATTAAGAATTTTATCTTTACTTGTTTTCCAATAATCATCAACTTTACCTTTATCAGCTTAAACTTTTACTGGGGGAATTTTAAACATCATGCATAAAGTCTAACACACAATTAAAGCTGCTTTTGGAGGCTAAGCAAAAGAAGCAAGTTCTTGAATATCTGAAGGTTTAATTTCTTTAACTGCTTTCATAGCTGAATAATAGATAGGCATAACTTTATTTAGCTCTGTCTCACAATCTTTTGCAATTGCATCTGCAATTTATTTCTTTTCTGATGCAACAGCTTCTTCAGCTTCACATGCTTCAGTTTCAATTTGAACTTCTTTCTTTTTCTTATCTACATCAATAATTTTTAAGGCTGTAGCTGCTTGAGCTTCTTTTAGTTTAGGCATTAACTCCTCTAAATTGGCTTATAAAATGTTGACTTAATCCTTTGCATCAGCTAGTTATTAGATACCTTTTTCATATTTCATAATAATTGTATCAATAGCAACTCTTTTCTTTTTAAGAAGATCTTTGAATGCTTGAATCAAAACTAAATAAGAAGTAGGCGTGACGTAGAAATATCTTTTTTCAATTTCTTTATATTTATCCGCTAATGATGTAGTTCTCATTTACATATCAACACAAATCGAGATAATACCTTCAAGTTCTGGTAAATCTTCAACATCTTTGATAAAATGATTGGCAACACTAGCAAGAGCTTACTGAGGCCAAGCAAGGAACCAATCGATAGCACAACAGTTTACCAATGAAGGGAACATACGAAGACGACGTTTGAAGTCATCACCAATTGGAGACATAGCTAATACAATATGCACGTTGTTTTTACATTTGTTCAAAAAATCTTACCAGATATCGTTTTCTGAAAAATTCTTGTAGTTAGCAATATGCTTATTTTATTCACGCATATTTTCAATAACTTCATTTCTTTCGTCAGCTGCTGCATAGAGATTAGGAATTTCACCGTTATTTAGTACATTATTAATATCTTCAAGGAAAGCCTCTATGATAATTTAAGTATCATTCAATAAGAACACTGTTGTTCTCTCATCAATACCACACTAACTAAATAATTTCTTGCGCATATCATCACGCCATTATAAGAAGTTATAAGATTTAGAAATTTCAATTGAGAATGTCTCAAAAGTTGCAAGGAATACAGCTAGTTCTGTTAAACTTTTTCTGCCGGAACCACCTACTCCAATAAGAAGAGCATGACCGAATTCTGTAGTTACGATACGGAAGATCTTACAAACATGTTCTATAGCTGCTTCAAAAAGCACAAGGTTCATCTTTTTAGATGGAGAAGCTGTATTGTATTCTCCAAGTGCTTCTTCAACTCTTTTTTTTACTTTTACTCTATCAGTTAGTTCACAATAGACATCCATGTATGGTTTTTTAGTAGTATCACCACCTGGATAACATAAAGGAACAAATGATGAAAAAAGTAAAGGTTCAATCTTAACAACATCACTCCAATTTCTTTTGAATTTGCTTTTAAGTTGATCTTTGACGATATCAGTAAAGAGATCTCTATCGTCTTAACTAATAAGTCTATCTTAAAAGACACGAAGACATTCGTGCATCCACAATTTAAGCATGTCTTCATCTTTAGTAATAGCTTTTGCAGATGATTTAGAAATACCTTAGAAAATTTTTGATACGTCACGCAAGTTATAAGTATAATGACTCTTAGCTGGTGTAGGTTTGAACGTAATAGCTGTTTTATTGTAAATTTCAATAGTTCCTTAAACAATCTAATCTTTTAAAGCTTAACAGCTTGCAGGGAAAGGAGGATTATTCTTTGCAGCGAACATCCAATCCATGATTGTTGAAAAAATTGATTGAAGACTATCTTCACTATATGGTTCAATGTAGATAACATTGAAATGACGAACATATCTTGCAGAGACAGAATTACGTCCATCACCAGGAGGACCCATTGCGGCAACAAATCTGACATTTGTTAATTTACGGAATTCTCTCTCGGGTGAATTAATATCATACCAGCCTTCATAGTCCATCCACTGACGAAGTAGCTCAATGGGAGGCTAAGCTCCCCATTTCTCTTTTTATGGCATATTGAGATCATCAACAAAAATAACACCTTCTCTGCCGTATTGAGGTCCGTAAACTCCCTTTCTCTTTTTCTCCATCTTTCCATCAATAATTGTTTAAGTTTAATTTGCAGATGTTTAAGCTGAGAATCCAACCTGATAATAAGTCCATTATTCGTTGTCGAATTCTGCTTTGATAAGTTTATTGATAGATAGAGATTTACCAGTACCTGTAGGACCGATAAGAAGGGCATGTAATTCATTAAGCATTAAAGACTTAGTTATTGCATTCATACGAATTTGATCTATTGTTGGAATACTAAGCATAAGATAAGTATCTTCTCGATTAATTACATATTTAGGTTATGTATTTAACCAATTCGTCCATTTCATTTCTTCTTAATCAAAAACTAAATCGAAAAGACTTTTGAAATCATTTCCAACTTTATTTGGTATTTTTATTGGATCAGTCGAAAAATCTGGACCCATTGCCAATTTATATTTTTCACAAACATTTTCTGCAACCAAAATATCTTGGAGGAAAACATCAAATCTTGGACGTGTTGTTTCGTCTAAAGCTCCTCCGATACCCCATATCGTTGAAAATATAAATGAATTATAAACTTTGTCTTCAATATCATTTGGAACAGTTTTTGCTAACTCTTGGTTTTTATTCACATGAACATTTATGTAAGTATTCATTAATCTGATGATTTAATTTACAAGGAAAGAACCATTCACAGGCTGAGGGAATTTACCATTTTTTCTTGTGAATTCAACGCAAAGATCTAAAACATAATGAAAAATCTTTTCAAATTTATCCCAAATTTTAGATTCTAATTTTTCTCTCAAATAATTTACGTAGGATGTTACATAAACACTGTGGCCTAGCTGAGAAGATTCTAAAAGGACCATACCACATCGAGATATAGTTGCTGGTGAAGCTTTAGAAAGATCGTCTACTTAAAACATAATAGTCATCGTAGGCTTTAGTTTAATAATCTAACCTGAATTCAGACATAACTTTTTGTTATCATCGAGCACTGTATTCATATTTTCAATCCAAACTGCATCTACTGGACCATCGAAACAAATCCATTTACGATCAGGTGTTTCAGATTCTGCACAATCTCTGATTTTAATAGCAAGTACTCCATCACTCCACTCTTGAGAATCCATATCGAAGACACCATAAAGTTAGTTTTGTGTGATTGATTTAGGATTCACATAGAAGGTTTAAACGTTCACAAAAGCTGGATCATCTTTTATTGATGACATAGCTTATTGCAAAGTTTTTATTACACAGCTTTTTCCGGCATATGGATCACCTACCACCATCAGACCGTGACGAACCATAATAGTTTCATAAAGTTAGATACACTTTTCAATAAAAATATCTTTAGCCTAGATATTTTATCTCTCGCAACTAAGGATCATTTAATCAATTAATTTCTTATAGTCTTGTTCAGGTAACTTTACTCCTGGGAACAAATCACTTGTAATACCTTTAAACAGAGGAATATCATTCTAAGTGAATTTCGGCAAGTTTACATCATTTAGGGCTTTTAAGCATATGAAATCTTCTGGCCAATCCCATAGAATACGACGCTGATTACCACAAGCAGTAAGAATTGATTTAACAGCTCGCATTCCAAAATCATAATGATCTTATGAAGATAATTATTCTGAAGATAGAGAAAGAGAAGCAACTACCTTAACAGATAAAGGAGCAGCATCTGAGAATCCGAAAGAATATAATTCAATCTAAGAAATTAAAGCGTAATCAGGTACCATCATAGCTACTGGCCTAAACAAAGCTTTTAAATTATCAGGTAATTCAGATCTTCCAGCATAACCAGGATTCATTGTAATATTTACTGCACAACCTCTATTAAGTGTTAGTGTTGTATTTTCAAATTCAAATTATTTAACTTTAGGATTTTTAATAGCAGCCTATATTACTTGAATCTATTAAGCAATGACTGAAAGTACTTCCAAATCAATTCTATTGAATTCATCGAAGCAGCACCATGCTCCAGATTAAGCTAAACCTTTGAAGAACTTTCCTACAAAGATATAATCCATACTATCTGAGCAATTAAATACGACACACTAGACTGCTAGAGCTTTAGCCAAATCTTTCACTGATTCAGTTTTACCTGTGCCAGCTGGACCTTCAGGAGCTCCACCATAATTGAGATATTTAGCTCCGATAAGTGTACGATAACATCTATCAGTAAGTGGAGTAATTACTAAACGAGGAGAATTACCAAGATACTCATATGCATAAGGAATGGATGCATTAACCATCTTAACCATAAGTTTATCTTTGTCTTCCCAATAATAACGAAGTTAAGAAGTCCAACTGAATTCAGCAATATTTTAAACTTATTGTTTCGCAAGGTCAGAGACGACATCACGAGCATGCACATCAATTACGACCAGAGCTTTAAGCGTGATTCTTTCTTGTTCTTTTAAAGGTTTACGCACCATCTACACGATGTCTTCAATTTAAGCTTGTTAAATTTTAACATATTCTTCTAATCCATTTTGCTCGTAGTCTGCAATAGCTTTCTCGACTTCAGTTGTCCAGTAAACAGAAGAAATACCAAGTACAATTTGACCAGGCCAAAGCTTACACCATTCAACACGAGGAGTTTTAGGATAAGTAAGAAGAGATTATTTTGCTAGATCTCTCAAAGAAGAAATCATTTATGCTTCAATTTCAAGCATCCATTTCTCAACATTACCTTTCTTGTCTCCTTCATTTACATCAATAGCCTTCATGAAAGATACTTCTTCTTGCTCAGCTGAAATCATGCCCATGACACAGTCAGTATCAGAGAATTGTACTTTGGAGATACCCTCGAAGCATTTATCCATATGTGATTAGACCAATCGAGGATTTTTAGTTTGAGCGAGAATTTGTAATAAATCTTCATTTGCGAGGAAAAAGAAACGAGCAAAAATAAGACGCTTAGATTCAAGATATTCAGACAAACTCTTTTGAATTTTATCGAGGTTTTTGTTTGCATTTACGAATTATTATGAAATACCTTCTGTTTCTGCTAAGTCCATAATACAAGGTTCATCTTCAACCTTTTTCATTGTGTTTTTCCAAAGGGTATCGACCTCATTGAACATTTTACCTTCCAGAGGCATTGTGTTCATAATATCACCAGATGAAAAAATTGGCTCTAAATACATCCAAGTTCTTTAAGTCTTTAATAATTCTTCCATGAGATCACTGTAACCTAAGAGTTTTGTCTCCCATATTTTAGTTTCATTCTTTAGTTTACCTTTCATATATGATGAACCAAGCATTGCTTGAGTAGCTACAATTTAGTCATCTAGTTTTGCATTTATATCATCGAAACCTTTAATAAGATGAGTAATGCCTTTATATTCAACTTGCATTAGTTAAAAGTTTTTCATCTCGTCTTTCATGATTTTTAATTTCTGTGCAAGGTTGTATTTTTTCTCAGCACGCATTGTGATTTCTTCAATTTCAGCGACGTATCTATAAAGATCGTTTTGCTAGATTGATTACACTGTTACATCTTCACGATCGAATGGAGTGAGGCCGACTTCTTTTTAGATAAGTTCCCAATCTTCATCAATGACTGCTTCAGATGTGAAACATCTGATCAAAGGCAAGTTTCTAGAAAATGAGTTAAGTTCCTCCCGAAGTTCTACGGTTACATCAGCTGTCTCTGGATAATCTTCAATCAGTTTTTTACCAAGAGAAAACGTAGATTGAATCCAACCAGCAACCATGACTGGGATAGTACTAATATCTGGACGAGACATAAGTTTTTCAGTAGTCCAATCTTAAAGGTTACTCTTAATATCAGTTGCCATTTAGATTAAATCATTAAAAGGTTTAAAATTTCTTTGAATTTCATCTAAGTCAGGATACATTGTATTTGGAAGACCAAAGATAGTTTCTCTATCATTGAAATTTTTTACTGTCATCTGAGCTTTCTCAAGTTGTTCATTCAAAGAATGACTTTCCATAGTAAAATCTCCAGTACTTGCATAAGATCTGTATTATTTAATTGCCTCAAATTTTTATTTAAAAACTTAAATTTCTTTAGTGAACGCTTCTTTTTCTGTATCTAATTTACCAGAAAAGTAATCATTTTTCTCAGTGATGGTTGATTTCGCATCAGTTAAAAATGCTTAAATTTTTAATGGCCATGTTCTCATATACCAATAGCGTTCAATATCAATGTCTTTGTACATATAGCTGTATTCCTCAAGAAGCATGAAATGACGATAGACCTCTTTCAAGATTTCAGTGAACTTTTCAACCATAGCAGCAGACCCATTAATATAATCTCTAGTAAAGACCATTTCTTTCTCGGAAGTAGGGTTGGCTGTAATCTTATTTTACATCTCTAAATATCCTTTATTTACCTCGTTAACTGTATCATTGCAATATTGATAAACTGCATCTAAAATATTTAGTTTTACTTTCTTTGCCTGCTCACCTAATTGAACTTTTAATTTTTTTGCCATTACTCTGTAAACACGGAAGTCTACCTCATCTTCACTACAAGTCATAATCTCGTAGTAAGTTTATTCGTAGTGTTAGACTTGAGCACGAATTTCATCTAAAGTCCTTTTTCTTCCTTCATCACCTCCTTTAAACAAATCTTCAAGTAAAACTTTTTTATCAACATTCATTACATATTCGTATTTTTTATAATCAGCTAATAAATTATTTGGACCAGGCGTATTGTTCTACATCATAATGGATAACTACTCGCGAGCTTCTTTAATCCAAATGAAGTTACTGTCAATAGGAAAGTTAGGTTTAGGCTCCTTAGCCAAGAAAGGCATAAGATCAGATTCGAGGCTATTCACAATATTTGTTGATTAAGCAACTAAGTTCATAGCATCAACAACAAATTCTTCACATTCTTGAAGTGAAGGCTTGTAGGTGACACGGTTTTTGTCATCATCATCACTGCCTTCCTCATTTTCATCAACTTTTTAAGTTTTTGATTTGTCAGTAACTTTTGCTTCCTTTTTCTTATCTTTCTTTTTATCTTTTTTTTTTATTGACAATTCAATTGTGATGCATGGTTTTGCATTCATTTTCCAAAGCTCATCAGCACTAAGATTTGGAGCTGTGAAAAGACGAATGAATTAAACCCAATCATCGACTGAAAGTTTAACAAATTCTCTGAGATAAGAGTTAAGAATATATTCAAACCTGGTGATGATTCGTTTAAGTGGTCCAGCTTCATAAACTTCATTGGATCCTTCATAAAAATTATGACTTCTACGAAGTTTGTCCATTATCTCACCGACTAAAAAGTCACGCCATTAGATGCACATGTTTTGTTTAACATTTGCATGGTGAGATGCCTGGAGATCTTGTAAATTTTTTAACTCACGAGGAAGCTTCAAAGTATTCATATTAGTATTCAAAAATCGTTGACTTTAAAAATCAATACATTTTTGAATAAAGGTACGAGTCATGGCTACTAAATCCTCACTTGAACTGAAATGACGGGCTTGAACTTCATCAAAATTATAATTATAATTATATTTTGGGCATCGAACTACTCCAAAGTATGGTGAAGTTTTCTTTGAGAATCGAATTGGAATTTTAAGTTTTGCAAATTTGACAAAATTATCCGGATTTTCCATTTCTTTAAGAATCACACATTTCTTCATTTAACGAACATATTCTTCTTCAACTACTCTTAAAAGGTGTGCAAAGGTGTCAAAAATTGTATCAGATTGATATTTATTGTTTTGTCTCAAAGACTTTATCAATAAATAGAATCTTCTGTCTTTTGACAAAGTAGATACAGAATCAGTGGGTACTGAATCTACTAAATTTGTGAAACGAAGTTCAGCTGAAACTATTTCTTGCCTTTTCTTGCATTAGTTTACTCTTTCCTTGAATTTATCAGGGTCTTCATTAAAGAAGAGCAGTGACAAGCGGGTAACAAGTTTCTCTTAGCCAGTTGCGACTACTTTAACTTTAAATTTACGTTCTTTAAAGTCGTAATCTAAAACTTCAACTGGTTTCCAGCAGTATTCATAACCTTGATATACAGGAGAAAGGGCGTGAGCTTGTCCTGAGCGATCTTGGCAATATTAAAGTAATTCTTTGATTTGATCATCATTTTCATCCCAAGTGTCATATCTTGTTAGAACTTTTACACCTGGCATATTTGGATCAATAAATATTTCATATTCTTTGTTAAGAAGAGCGATAGCATCTTTAGTGGCTTAGTCTTTGTCGATTCCTGTTTCAGCTTTCTCTAAAAATGTTGTCTCTTTGTGAACATTTTAATGTTACTCCAAAACTTCTCTATGTCTAGCAGGTAAACCCTTGATCTTTTACAAATACTCCTAATGAGTTTATTCATAGATCCAAGGATTTTCAACCTTAACTTCTTTTGGCTTTAGAGCTTCATCTTCTTCCGCACCTACTTCAAATCCTTGCTTTTTGATGATGGTTTATTCTATACATAAAAGTTAATTAAAGAGTTACAAAAAATTAAAATTTGAATTTAAAGTGTAAAATAATTAAAATTTAAATTTTAAGGAATTTAACTCAATTTAAATAACTGTTAAAATTAAAAATGATTACTTACCTGTCTTCTATTTATTTTCAGCTTGCATCTATCCATCCATGTGTCCTCGGACTGATGTAGGCATTGCCAACTTTCTTATCGTAAAGTTTTTTGTTTGTTTACGATTTTTTGACGGTTAATCCATAATATCGTTTTACATTTATTCAAATTATTGAGTAATGTGTTAGAAATCTGGGACTGTTAGTTTTTAAATAGGTCCTACACATCAAGAATTAGTAAGTTATTTGTTTTTGATTTGAGTAAAATTTTGAAAGATAATTTAAATTAAGTTTATAATAAATCACCTTAATTACGGTAGCTGCAACCAATAAAATTTTATTGGTTTATTTTAAATATTTAGAATCAAATATCAAGCATCCATTCGCCATCAAAATAATTTTAGTTAAAATAATGAAAAAAGAATAAAATAAAAAAGTTTATATGAAAGAAGCCAAAGATACTTACCAAACTGTTTATTTGCACCAACTCCAGCTTTTTTCTTCTAATTTTGCATATTTAAATTATAATTTATTTATGGTTCAAAACGATGGGGTTTTGGGGTTTTGGGG
>Ga0194129_10007291_pt1 | contig 13218 bp, 14 predicted proteins | sample TA2KigCa35mmetaG_FD_150862 | JGI IMG/M metagenome (GOLD analysis project Ga0194129, IMG submission 150862) | Freshwater microbial communities from Lake Tanganyika, Tanzania - TA2015038 Kigoma Deep Cast 35m | ecosystem: Environmental > Aquatic > Freshwater > Lake | place: Tanzania: Lake... | reverse complement strand
GTTTTTCATTTGAATACACTCAACTCAATTGTTCTTTGACCAGTAGCAGTGGTGCCAGGACCACCAGCAGTAACAGTAGGAACTGATGTGTTGGAGAGAGTACCAGCAAGAGTTCCAGCACTACCACTTAATTGAGTAGTAGAGTTACTGTAAAGATTAGGAGCAGCAATAGTTCCATTAGCAGCAGACTGTGAAGTCACAATAGCATCAGCAGCAGTATAGCTTTCTGAAAATGTAAATGCCTGACCAGCATTAGTAAGACTTGGTGTTGTATCTCCATATGCACCATTGGCACCAAGACCAAATGAATTATTACCAAGACCAAGTGCAGAGAACTGTATATTTGAACCACTGATAGAATATGATGCTCCAACCCTAGTTGATTGAATAGCAGCACCCTGGACTGTCAGTTGTACAGAGTCGGTAATTTTAGATGTGATTTCAGCGGCACTAACAGGAATAGCAAAGAATAACGAAAGGACAAACAGTAGTCTTTTCATCGTTCTATTTTATGAGACTACATGTATTTATTACATGTAATTTTTTCGAGAAATCCGAATAATGAATACGGTTTAACAGACCTAACAATCTTCATATTTACTGTTAAATAGTAACGTCAGATGCTTCGGGTCTGATTGTATTACTCGCTTATTGAGGAGATCGAAAATGTATACTACTAAGTTTACGTATAACACAACAAACATTGATAAATTCCTTTCTGATATTGACAAGTATTCAATCGGTATGGATGAATGGCTTCATAGGTTTTCTACTCTACATGAAACCAGTGGAAATTATCCACCATACAACGTAGTCAAAGAATCTAGTGTCGAATTTAGATTGGAAATTGCACTTGCTGGTATTGCTAAAGAAGATATTGAAGTAAGTACTGAATGGAATAAACTTCATGTTGAATCTAAGAGTCAAGAATCTACAGATGTTGAATACATGCATCGTGGACTTGCTAAACGTGGATTCAAGAGATCATGGACACTATCAGATGATATTGAAGTTTATGAAACAAAATTAGAAGATGGTCTTCTTACCGTAAGACTTCGTAGAGTCATTCCCGATCATCAGAAAAAAAAAGTATATGAATTGTGATATATAATATACAACTAAAGAGACTCCCAGTGGGGGTCTCTTTTTATTTGGAGGACAAAATGAATGTTTATGTAAATGTTACTAAATCTGGTTATGATGGAGAAAGTGATCTATTGACATTAGAGATACCTGCATCTTATACTGATGAGATTCTGAGATACGTACGCCCTATCGCAGAGCAAAAAGAAGTTGCAGAAATAAAAATCTTACAAGACATTATTAAAGAAGCAGTATTTGAAATTTCAAGGAGAAGTTATGAGCGTAAAGGTCGTAAGAACAAGAAGCGGTGAAGATGTCATTACAGACATCCGAGAAGTTGCTTTAACTGAAGATGAGCAGCAAAAAGTAATTGGATTTCAATTACTCCATCCTTATGTCGTCTGGGTTTCCGATGGAATGGAAGCTGAGGATGATCAAGGAAATATTCATAAAATTTCTAGTCCAGAAATCACTATGACTCCATGGATGCCATTATCTAAGGAGAAAAAAATTTTTGTGAGACCAGATGAAATCGTTAGTGCATACGAAACTTATCCAAATGTACTAGAAAAATATCAATCATTAGTGGAGGCAATTAATGGAATCGACAGTGAAGATTCTTCTTCTGAAGAACGGTGATCTAAATGATTATCTAATTGGAAATGTTACAGAATTAGATGAAGAGCCATCTATTTTAATTGAAAATTGTTATCGAATTGTTGAGTGTGCTGAATATGGAGATGATCAAGAAAAGATAGAAAAACGAGCATATGCTTTAGAAGCGAATCATATTAAAATTTCTGCTAGAAAAATTGATGAGGGTGCCGTAGATAAAGATTGGTATGTTTACGAGTATGCGATATTACAAAAATATCCAAAATTCTCGTTGCAGAGGGATCTGTTCTTGACAGGAGAGGCGATCTTTACTATAGTGGATCCATCCAAAGAAATCCTCTCAGCGTATCAGTCTATTAATGAGTAGTTTTTACACCAACGTACAACTTGCAGGAAATACCCTCCTTTATCGTGGGTATGAGAATGGAAAACCAGTCCAGTCTCGTACTCATTTTTCGCCTACGTTGTTTGTCCCTTCAAACAAAAAGGAGAAATTTAAAACACTTACTGGAGAGTATGTGAAACCTATTCAGTTTGAATCCCCCAAAGATGCTAGGGAATTTATTGCCAAGTATGAAAATGTTGAGGGATTTACTGTATATGGATATGAAAGATTCGTTTATCAATTTATCGCTAAGGAGTTTCCTGGTGAGGTTGATTACGATATCAAAAAAATGAAGATTTTCACAATGGACATTGAGGTTGCTTGTGAGAATGGATTTCCAAATGTAGAAGAAGCAGCAGAAGAAATGTTGTGTATTACGATCAAGGATCTTAATACAAAAAAGTTTTATGTTTGGGGTACTCGTGAATTTACTCCACCTGAAGGGGTAGAATTTTTTGTCTTCTGGACAGAGAGTGAAATGCTCAATCACTTTATTGGGTGGTGGACTGAAAACACTCCAGATATTCTTACTGGATGGAATGTCAATTTGTATGATGTTCCTTACATTTGTCGTAGGATTAATAGGGTGTTGGGAGAAAAATGGATGAATTCCATGTCACCGTGGAATCGTGCTAATGAAAGAGAAATCATTGTCCAAGGTCGTAAGAATTATGCATATGATTTGTCTGGGATTAATATCTTAGATTACCTTGATCTCTATAAAAAGTTTACTTACTCTGCTCAGGAATCGTATCGTCTTGATCACATTGCAAATGTCGAGTTGGGTCAGAAAAAGATTGACCACAGTGAATATGAAAACTTCAAAGAATTCTACACTAAAGACTGGCAAAAGTTTGTTGAGTATAACATCCAAGACGTAGAGCTTGTTGACCGTTTGGAAGACAAGATGAAACTAATCGAATTAGCAGTTACTATGGCATATGATGCCAAAGTAAACATGGAAGATGTTTACAGTCAGGTGAGAATGTGGGACACTATGATTTATAACTATCTTAAAGATCGTGATTTAGTTGTCCCCCCTCGCAAAGGATCTAAAAAAGATGAGAAGTATGCAGGTGCATATGTCAAAGAACCTGTACCTGGAATGTATGATTGGGTTGTGAGTTTTGACCTTAACTCTCTATACCCTCATCTTATTATGCAATACAACATTTCACCAGAGACTTTGGTTGAGCAGAGGCATCCTAGTGCTACTGTGGATAAAATCCTCAATCAAGAGATAGATATAACTGGTGAATACTGTGTATGTGCTAATGGTGCTCAGTACAGAAAGGACATACACGGATTTCTTCCCGAAATAATGCAAAGGATTTACGATGAAAGGACCATTTACAAAAAGAGAATGCTACACGCTAAGCAAAATCTTGAGCTTGCCACCACACCATCAGAAGTTATGGCACTTCAAAGAGATATCTCAAGATGCAACAACATCCAAATGGCACGAAAGATACAACTCAACTCAGCATACGGTGCCATCGGAAACCAATACTTTAGGTACTATAACCTGGCAAACGCAGAGGCGATTACACTCAGCGGTCAGGTCTCTATTCGGTGGATTGAGGATAAGATGAATGCTTATCTCAATAAAATTCTAAAAACCGATAGAGAAGATTATGTTATTGCTGCTGATACTGATTCTATCTATCTCAATCTGGGTCCTCTGGTTAAAAGTGTATACAAAGGAAGAGAGAAAACTCCTGAGAAAATTGTGCGGTTCCTTGACAAGATCTGTCACATGGAATTTGAAAAGTATATTGAAAGTTCTTACCAAAAATTGGCTGGGTATGTGAATGCATATGACCAGAAGATGCAGATGAAGCGAGAGAATATTGCAGAAAAGGGCATCTGGACTGCCAAGAAACGATATATCCTCAATGTGTGGGATAGTGAAGGAGTTAGGTATGAAAAACCAAAACTAAAAATGATGGGCATTGAGGCAGTAAAATCTTCTACTCCTATGCCATGCCGTCAAAAACTAAGAGATGTGCTGGTCATTATTATGAATGAAACTGAAGAGGCAACACAAAACTTTATTGCAAAATTCAAGAAAGAATTTACTGAGTTGCCAATCGAAGATATTTCATTCCCAAGATCTGTTAACAATCTAAATAAGTATTCCACACCATCTTCGATTTATTCTGATAAGTGCCCTATTCACGTACGTGGTGCATTGCTGTATAATCATCATGTAAAGAGACTAAAACTGACGCATAAGTATCCTCTAATTCAAGATGGTGAAAAGATCAAATTTATTTACCTAACAAAACCAAATAAGATTGGTGAGAATGTTATGTCATTTTTTCAAACATTTCCAAAAGAGTTTAGTCTTGATAGTAACGTAGATTATGATTTACAATTTAGTAAAAGTTTCTTGAATCCAATTCAGGGTATTTTGGATACAATTGGATGGAAAGCGGAGAAGAAGGGAAGTTTGGAGTTTTTGTTTGCATGAAAACTACGTTTATTGTTTCGTATCAGAAAGCATTTGGGTTTTCTCTACGGGAAGAAAAAGAGTTCGATACTTTATCAGATGCTCAATGGTTTCAACGTGCCATGAAACGTTCTAATTACATCACAACTATTCTGGAGGTGAAGAGGTGAATTTTTTACAAGATGTCGTAAAGGAGATTGGTAATGAATATGCTGCACTCGTTGCTGATGGTGTTGCTGCTGGTGACTGCGATTCTTTCGTTGATACAGGTAGTTACACTTTCAACGCTTTGGTATCAGGGTCGATTTTCGGTGGCATCCCGTCAAACAAAATTACGGCTATTGCAGGAGAATCGTCTACAGGTAAGACTTTCTTTTGCCTCTCTATTGTCAAACATTTTCTCGATAGCAATCCTAATGCAGGTGTTATCTATTTTGAATCAGAATCTGCTATTACTAGAGAAATGATCACCTCTCGTGGGATTGATGCAAAACGAATGATGATTGTGCCAGTCACTACTGTGCAAGAATTTCGTACTCAATCTCTACGAATCCTTGACAAGTATCTAGCACAAAAAGAAGGAGATCGGCAACCAATGATGTTTGTGCTTGATTCACTAGGAATGCTTTCGACTACAAAAGAAATTGAAGATTCTGAAGCAGGTAAAGAAACCCGAGATATGACCCGTGCTCAAGTTGTAAAGGCAATCTTTAGAGTGCTGACACTCAAGTTGGGTAAGGCAAATGTGCCTCTTCTAGTCACAAATCATACCTACGATGTTGTTGGTGCTTATGTGCCCACAAAAGAAATGGGTGGAGGTAGTGGTCTTAAGTATGCTGCAAGTACAATCATCTATCTTTCTAAAAAGAAAGAAAAGGACGGCAAAGAAGTGATTGGTAATATCATTACCTGTAAGTCTGCAAAATCTCGTATGACAAAGGAGAATAGTCAAATTGAAACACGTCTTTATTATGACCGTGGATTGGACAAATATTATGGATTATTGGAGTTGGGTGAGAAGTACGGAGTATTCGAACGTAAGGGGAATCGCGTGGTTGTTGGGGAATCTTCCGTTTATCCTTCTGTTATTCTTTCCGATCCTGAGAAGTATTTCACGCCCGAAATAATGCAAGCATTAGATGAAGCTGCACAGAAGGAGTTTATGTATGGCAACTGAGCTAAAGGATTATATTCGGTGTTATGACGAGGTATTATCGCAAGAGTTTTGCTCAAAAGTCATAAAAACTTTTGAGCATGATACTGAGCACCATACTAGAATTGATAGAGAACAACGACCAACTTTTACTGAGTTTAATCTATCAAAGAGATACCTTGATGCAGATCCAAAATGGATGGATATTCAAATTAATATTCAACAAGTATTTGTTGATTATGTCTCTCTGTATATGAAAGAGTTAGATCTTGGACCAGATTTTCCTCCAACATATTCTTTTGAAGAATATCGAATTAAAAGGTATGCTCCAAAGACAGATGAATTTAAAGATCATGTTGATGTTGGAGACTATGCTTCTGCTAGAAGATTTTTAGTATGTTTTTTATATCTTAATAATACTTTAGAGGGTCAGGGAAATACTGTATTTCCGAAACTGGACTACTCAATTCAACCGAAGTGTGGTAGACTATTGATATTCCCATCCCTCTGGTTGTATCGTCATTCTGGTCAACCACTAAAACAAGGATACAAATATATCGTTGGAAGTTACTTACATTATCTATGAATATTGAGCATACCATCCTGAATAACTTGGTATACAATGAGAAGTATTGCCGCAAAGTAATTCCATACATTAAGGAAAGTTATTTCACGAGTCGTGCTTGCCAGATTCTTTTTTCTGAGATCTCTTCGTATGTCTCTAATTATGATGCTTTACCGACTCCAAATGTGTTGGGTATTGAATGTGATAAGCGCGAAGATCTTACAGAAGATCTATATAAAGAGACTAATACTCTCATTGAAAACCTAATTAATGAGGACAATGATTATAAGTGGATCCTTGAAACATCTGAGAGGTGGGCCCAGGAGAGAGCGATTTACTTATCGCTTATGGAGTCTATTAAGATTGCAGATGGAAAGGACAGTGATAAAGACAAAGGTGCAATCCCGTCTATTCTTTCTGAAGCACTATCGGTATGTTTTGATAGTCATATTGGTCACGATTATATCGATGATGCTAGTTTGAGATATGATTACTATCATAAACAAGAAGATAAAATCCCATTTGATTTGGACTTCTTTAATAAAATTACAAAAGGTGGTCTCCCAAGTAAAACGCTCAACATTGCTCTCGCTGGCACTGGTGTTGGTAAATCTTTGTTTATGTGTCATGTCGCAAGTTCAGTGCTATTACAGGGCAAGAACGTACTATACATCACGCTTGAGATGGCTGAAGAAAAAATTGCAGAAAGAATTGATGCTAATCTATTGAATATTAACATCAAAGATCTTACTACTCTTCCTAAAGTGATGTTTGATAATAAGATCAATAACTTAAGTAAGAAGACCCAGGGTAAACTTATAATTAAAGAGTATCCTACAGCAGCTGCACATGTGGGTCATTTTAAGTCTCTTCTTAATGATCTTTCTCTTAAGCGAAGTATTAAACCCGATATTATTTTTGTGGATTACCTTAATATTTGTGCTTCCCAGAGATATAAAGGATCCGTTGTTAACTCATACACATATGTTAAAGCAATTGCCGAAGAATTACGCGGTCTTGCTGTTGAGTTTAATGTACCTATTGTCTCTGCTACGCAAACCACTCGTTCAGGTTTTGGCAGCACTGATGTTGATCTTACTGATACTAGTGAATCATTTGGTCTTCCTGCTACTGCCGATCTTATGTTTGCCCTTATTAGTACCGAAGAGTTGGAGGGTATGAATCAAATCATGGTCAAACAACTCAAGAATCGCTATAATGATCCCACAATGAATAAAAGATTCTGTGTCGGGATTGATCGAGCAAAGATGAAACTCTATGATGTCGAGCAATCTGCACAAGAAGATCTAGTAGACTCTGGACAAGACTATGATGAAGATGATAAAATGGATCTGGTAAAACGCTTTAATAACAAAAAAACCTTCGCAACCCTTAAGTATGATTGACACTAAAAAGTATGTTGAGTTTGTAGACACCACTACTTCTCTACCCAGTAAAAATTTTCCTGACTTTTCTTCTCGTCTTGCAGAACTTCAGAGAGAAAATTTTCCTACCGAGAGATTGCTTACTGCTGCTGTAGGAATGTCTGCTGAAGCTGGAGAGTTTACTGAGATTGTGAAGAAGATTGTCTTCCAAGGTAAACCAGTAAATCAAGAAAACTTGTTTCATCTGAAGCGTGAATTGGGTGATATTATGTGGTATGTTGCTCAAGCATGTATGGGTCTCAATGTCAGTATTGACGAGATTATCGAAATGAATGTTGATAAACTTATGTCTCGTTATCCTGGCGGTCAGTTTGATGTCCACTATTCAGAGAATCGACAAGAGGGCGATCTCTAAAATAAATAGAGGGGTAGAGACCCCTTTTTTTTAATGGCAAAACTAACAAAGACCGATCTTGTAAAAGTTAAAGATGGTCAATTAAAGTACTGGTGGCCATTTATAGAGATGGTTGAAACTGGCGCAGCATTTAAGTTGGGTGCTCAGGGGGAAAAAGGTGCTGTTGTCATTGGGTATTCTAGAAAAACTGAAACAACAAAAATGCTCAAGAAAATGAAAGCGTGTATAACCGCAACTCAGGCTAGAAGTTTTCTTACTAATATTAACTATACATTCCCAACAACTAATGGTCAGACAGTTGGACTTACTGCTCTTTGGAAAGAGAATGTCAAACCAATGAAATCGGATACTGGTATGAAAATTGGTGGTAGGGAGACTGAAGTTTTTTCTGAGGTATTGGCACAATTCTGTTTAGCATATGCTATCCATTATGGAGAAGTATCTACTGCATCTGCTTGTTTAATACGAGAAGGTAATGCAAATGATTTCAAAGATGACGTTTTCCGTGCATGTAAAAAATACATTATTACTCCAAGTACCTTTAATTTAAATAATGAAACTTTTAGAAAAAAGTTAGCCTTATTTGCATCTCAACCTTTGGGAGAGTCTGGAGCAGAATCTAAAGAGATTTGGATTGAGACTCAAGGTGCTGCTATGAAAAAGCTAAAAGACAAGTATAATATTGGTAAGGATGTTAAAATTTATAATGATAAAATTTTTGGTGGATCTGCATTCGCTGCCAATCCATATTCAGTATATCTAAAAGCAAATCCTGGTCCAGGTACAGATAAGTGGAATCCTGCCGACATGTGGGTGATGACTCCAAAGGGAATTCAAGCACAGGTACATATTAATAGGACTATTAAATCTCAAGGCAAAGTGAGCATCAATGTTGCCAATAATTTCTTGATGGGGCAATTTAAAACAGGTGATATTATTCCTGTCTCTCTTAAGAAACCATCTGTGCCTGCACATGTTGTGGTTATGAATAGTGATGAGTATTTTGAAAGAATTGTTTTAGGTAAGACGAGTAATCCTACAATTGAAATTACTGAAGATAATAGGGATGTAAAAATTAATTTTACATTAGAAACTGTGCAGATTCCTAGCACGAGAGGATTAAAAGCAGCATTAGCAGCGAGGATGCGTGGTAATGCTCCAAATGGAAAAGTCGTTGAGGGATCACAAAAGCATATTAGAATTAAGTATCATGTAAATAATAAAAAAATTGAATTGGAATATACACAATCTGGTCAACCATCTTTAGCTAGGGCGAAGATGGGATCGTTAGGAAATAAAAATTTCACATCAATTATTAACGGCACGACAAAAGAAGGAATTAAAAAGTTAAATAATATCCAAGAAAATTATAATGATATTGGCGTCAAAACCGATCCTTGGTTTAATGGTCAATTAGATAAATTAGATCCAGCACAATATGCTAGACTACAATCATATGTTGGTGAATTGTGGAAAGCCATTACTAATGATAATGCACCAGACTTCAGTAAGATTGCTGCATTGAATGATGTTGGTAAACTATCTGGTAAGGCAATGGCAGCAGAATTCGGACTATCTATTGGTGGTGTATCTAATGATAAAATCCGCACAAGATTGATCACTCATTTATATGAGGCATGTGCATCTGTTGCTTTTGGAAGTGGTCTTAATAGGGATGAGCGTGCTTTGCTAGCTGCGTCTGGTGATGTTGCTCCAGCTAGAAGAATATCATTTAATGCAAGTGTGCATGTAAAGGTCTACTAATCGGTTAGACTAAATATTATATAAAGTAAACAACACTACATTTAGATTGGACGAATGAAAAAGTTTAGTACATTCCTAAACGAGGCACAAAGATCTTTTGCTGCACAAGACGCAGAGAAACTCGGACTCAAGCATATTGGATATGGTAGATATGCTGATCCTAGGGGTAAAGTAACGCATGTCTCCAAGGAGGGTAAACTTGTAAAATTGGATTCAAAAGCAGCGGATGTAGTAACACAGCAGGTGTCTGATGATGAGGAAGCTAAGCAAGCACCAAGCAAGGGCGGACAAGGTTCGATTGCTATTACTTTTGGAAGATTTAATCCCCCTACTATTGGGCATGAAACTCTAATTAAAAGAGTTGCTAGGGAGGCGAAAGCAAACGGTACGTATAGAATTTATCCTAGTCAGACACAAGATCCACAAAAAAATCCACTTTCTCCACAAGAGAAAGTGAAGTATATGAAACTTGCATATCCAGATCATGCAGATGCAATTATATCTGATGCTAACTATCGCACAATTTTTGACGTATTGACCAATATTGCAGAAGAAGGATTTACCGAAGTTAAACTTATTGTTGGTGGTGATAGAGTTTCTGAGTTTAATTCTTTAGCTCAAAAATACAATGGTCAACTTTATAACTTTGATAACATTTTAGTTGTTTCTGCTGGAGAAAGAGATCCTGATGCAGATGGTGTGGAAGGAATGTCTGCATCCAAAATGCGTAAGGCAGCTGCCGAAGATGATTTCAAAACTTTTGAGACTGGTATCCCAAAGGCAATGGGACAAAAAGATAAACTACGTTTGTACAAAGCATTGAGATCTGCAATGCAGATTGAATCATTTGGTGACTTTGCTGATGCATCATTTAGACTCTTTGAGATTGCACCTAAACTGGACTATAGAGGTCTTCGTGAAGCATATCTATCGGAAGAAATTTTTAGAGTTGGCACTTTTGTTGAGAATGTCAATACAGGTGTGATTGGGAAAATTGTAAGTCGTGGTAGTAATTATCTGATATATGTTGACGAGCAAGATAACATCTATAGAGGATGGTTGAAGGATTTAGTTGAAAGAATCGATATTAAATTTTTTGATTTTACTCCCGCTGGTGAAATGGGTACGGATGAATTAACAAATTATATGAAAAGATTGACACCTGGAGAATTCATAAAGAAGATAAATAAAAAGGACAAGTAACTTTAGCGAAGATGAATCTCAACGATTTACCCGATATGTCAGAAGCACTTAAACAGGTGCAGATGTACTCAGTGAAAAAAGAAGCACTAGATCCTGTAGGTCAGGAGGATGCTGATATTAATAATGATAAAAAGAAAAATAAAACTGATTCTTATCTTTTAAATCGTCGTAAGACAATTGCAAAAAAGATGGGCAAGAAAACCCATATCTGTGCTAAGTTAGTCAAGTATGATGGTAGAGAGTGCAAGACAATCCCTGGTATGCATACCATGCTAGAGGATGGCACTGTTACCCATTACGATATTTCAGATGAAGATGGAAATATCTACGAAAATGTTTCTGTAGATGATCTAGATGTTTTAATCTCTGAGAAGCATGAGCATTTTGATAATTACGATAAAAATGCTGAAGTCCTTGGAGAAGAGTTTTTTATCGAAGAGTGGGTAGAGGAAGTCATTAATGAGTTAGCAGAAAACGAAGAAATTGATCAACTAACAGATGAAGAGTTGGTTGATCTATTTGAGACTGCTCTTCTAGAAATGTCTGATGGTCCAGATGACCTTCTAGAAATGGTTGAAATTTTTGAAGAAGTTGCATTACTAGATGAGGCAGTAGATTCAGCAGCTGGAAATCCCGCTCTGGCAGCAAAAAGAAATGCAATGAAAGCAAGAAGAGATGCGGCCGTAGAAAAGAAAGAAAAGAGAACTGCATCTTCTGCAATGCAAAGAGCAGACATTAAGACCAGAGCATCTCGTCTTAAGGCTGCAGCGGCAGGTGCAGCACAAAAAGTTAAGTCTGGTCTAAAGTCTGCAGCAAATGCAGTATCAAAAGGTGCTTCATCTGTCAGCAAGGCAGTTGATAGTGCAAAAGGTAAAGAGTCTGATAGCTCAGATTCTGATGATAAGAAGAGCGGCGGCACACATCTAGTACACGCTGTGCCTGTAGTTGCAGTTGCAGGACGTGCTGGCGGTGGCGGATCATCGTCTGGTGGCGGGGGATCAACACAGAAGAAGACTAGTGGATCTACACTAAGGAGAGTGGGATCTTTAATTAAGAAAGGACTTAAGAAAGCAGTAGGTAAAACTGCTCGTCTTGTATCGAAAGGATCCAATGCCCTTGCTAATCGTCTTGGAGAAAACTATGAGCAAATTGAGAACATGATGGAATCGGGTCTCTTCACAATGCAAGAAATTGAGAGCATCATTGGTATTGATGAAATCTATAAAGGTAAGCACGGGCAGTCTGAGAGAGAGTATCAAGACTCACGTTCTAATGCTGGTAAGATGGTTTCTGGAACTTCTACATTAAGTGGTGCTGCATACTCCTCTCGTGGTGTCAAAAACACTGGTCCTAATCCCGCAGGTGGTTCTAAGAAACCTCAAGGTCAAGGTCGTATGACTAGCGGACAACGCACAGAGTTGCAATATCGCAAAGCGAATCTTACGAGGAAAGAAGAAGTTGAATTAGACGAAGGTAGAACAACCAGTCTTCAAGCTCTTTCCCGCGAATCAGCAAAGCGTAAAGCAGATAAGGAAAGAGGAAGACCAGAAACTGAGTCTGAAGTACATGGTAGATTAATGATGGGAAATTTCCGCCCAGGTGCTTCTCCGAAGGAAAGAGCAGCAGGTGGCCGTCAAAGACTTAAAGATAGAGGAAAAGTACCTAAAAAAGATGGAAAAGATATGTTTGAGCATATCTTAGAATACCTAGTTACCGAAGGTTATGCTGCTACAAATAAGGAAGCACTTGTGATTATGGCAAATATGAGTGAGGAGTGGAGATCTGAAATTATCGAGGAGGTAATTACAAATGTTAAGTTTTAGACAACTACAAGAAAAGAAAACTAAAATTAAAATCAATCCAAAAAAAGATGATTGTATGGAAGAAGTTGACCAGATTGATGAAATCTCTGCTAATCTTGCACTTACTGCTTCACAAAAAGCAGATGAAATGAGAAGGAAGGCAGCTCTTGCTGGTGATACAAAAAGGGCAGCTAAAAAAGCAAAACAAGCATCCGATCTTTATGCGGGAGTAGGACTACGCAGAGCAAGAGAAAGAGTCAACAACTCTTACGAAGTAGAAGGTGAGGTTATTGATGAAGGACAAGTACCACTAAAGCCAAGAAACAAAGGTGAAATGCAACGCAAGGCAGGTAACCTTGGTCGTGAAGTAGTTTCAACTCCCAATACCAAGAAAAA
>Ga0194129_10007283_pt1 | contig 13226 bp, 17 predicted proteins | sample TA2KigCa35mmetaG_FD_150862 | JGI IMG/M metagenome (GOLD analysis project Ga0194129, IMG submission 150862) | Freshwater microbial communities from Lake Tanganyika, Tanzania - TA2015038 Kigoma Deep Cast 35m | ecosystem: Environmental > Aquatic > Freshwater > Lake | place: Tanzania: Lake... | reverse complement strand
GCATCACCGCCGAGCTGGCGGGGGTGATGCGAGGGGGCGGAGTCATAGGAGCGGTGGGACTTGAACCCACATGCCCGAAGGCGCTCGATTTTGAGTCGAGTCCGTCTACCAATTCCGGCACGCTCCCACTGGGTTTTGGGCGATTTTGTTGCGCATGGTAGTTGCGCTGCCCGCAACTCAGTCTCACACGCTGGACACCGTTTAACAGTCCACGAGCTCCTCCAGTGCAATAGCTGAGTGGTGAACGTACCGCTGCGTGACTTGCAGCGATTTGTGGCCGCCCCACTGTTGGATAGCGCTGGCGTTCCACCCCTTCCTCGCCAGGTTGGTTAGGCAGGTGTGGCGCAACGTGTGGATGCACCATTCCTTGCGGATCGATGGACTCAGCCCCATGCGATCACACACCTCATGCACAGCCTCGCCGTAGTGGCTGAGGTAGGACTTGTAACTGAGCGGAAAGACTCGCTGCGGGTCCTGTCCACGGAGCTGGCGCATAAGCGCCTGCACTGGCCGCGGCATGGGCAGACGACGGGGCATGCAGCCCTTGGTTTTCACAAAGCTGATCGTCTTCTGCTCGAGGTTGACTCGATCCCACAGCAGGCCCTCCTTGTCGCCACGGGTGAGGGCCTCACCCACACGGCAGCCCATGTGCCACAGGAACAGAGTGACGGCCACCTCGAGGCGCTGCTCGCGCTTCTCCATCACATCAAGCAGCTCGGCCAGCCACTCCTCCGGCAGCACCAGGTCACGAGGCTCAGCCTCCTTGAGCAGCCGGCGCTCCGGGAACAAGGGCACCGCGTTGATCATGCCCAGCCGGTGAGCACGCTTCAGCAGCACGCTCAGGGCTGACAGGTAGCGGTTGATCGAGGCATTGCTGCAGCCGTGGCCGTTTGGCCCGGTGTTGCGCAGCCAGATCACCAGGTCGTCGATCGCACGAGCATCGATCTCGCATGGCAGGGCAGTGATACCGAAGTGCAGGCGGATCAGCCGTTCTGCGGCCTCAGCCTGGCCCTGGTGCTTGCCGGCCCAGTCCAGGCCACGCGCCACACGCAACAGATCGCCCATTGTGCCCTTGGGTGCAGCCTCAAGGCGCTCTCGTTCTTCACGCTCCTCCTTCCCCCAGATGGCAAGCGTTGCTGCCTCCCACTGCTGTGCTTCCAGCTGGGTGTCAAAGGTCTTGGACTTACGTTGGCCTTTGTGTTCAGCAAACGCCTTCCACTTTGGTCCCGCTTGACGTACTGCCACCAGTTAATTCCTCCAATAGTTTGATCAAGTTCCGGCCCTTGGGTGTAAGGGAAACAAGCAAATAGCGATCGTCTTTAGGGTCAGGCTTGGCCTGGATCAGCCCCAGGGCTCCGCCTTTGCCATCACGGCGGCCCGTCTCTCCCATTGTGTCCACCAGGCGGGACACGGCAGCCAAGGTGTAACCACACTCGACTGCCAGTTCCGACTGAGAGCGGTTGGGGTTGAGAGCCACGGTCAGCAGGAACTCCACCTGCGCGACCCGTAGCTGCGGGTGCACCTGCTTGAGCAGCTGCATTGCTTTGACAAGAGATTCAAGGTTTCTCATCTGACAACTGACGTGTCAATGATCAACCTAAGGCAATGTCAAAGCAATGCACGACGCTTGCCACCGTTTAACTGCACCTTCTTAAAGTCGATTATGACGCTGATGTGCAGCAGAAGTGTTGCTCTGAGATGCACCGCGTAGTGGCGCTCGTTAAAGCGATGCCCCACCAGCAACGGCATCTCAAGGACCCGTTGGTAGCTCCGGTACAGGCCGAAGTGGAAGTCCACCGGCACCCACGTGCCAGGCTGCGCCTCGCCAGACAAAATTTGTTGGAAATTGATGCCCAGTAAGTGCTTCAAGGTGTTCAGCAGTAAAAAACTCAGGGCAGCCCACGCTGATAGCTCCACAGGACAACAGTAGTCCCGTGGCAAGACCTGCCCAATGCGATAACCGGACTCTCAAAGCAGGTGCGCCTCCTCACGCCGAAGGGAATGCAGATCTTGCATAAAAGGGCTCCGTTTGGGCTTGGTATTGCGGCGGCTGACGCTTGGCTGCAGGCCGCGGCCAACCCATCGCCAGCCATGGGCCACCAGAAGCTCAACAGCAGCGGCCACAGAAGGGTTCGGATCGTTCTCCATGGGTCAGTAGCAAGTGGATTGGATGTTTCCCAGCAGATCGCGCCGGATCGTGCAGCTGGGTGAGGCTGAGCCGGGTGCTGGCGTCATCTGCCACGTGTCGGGTTGGAACTGGCTTTTGCGCAGCTCGAAATTGCCTTTCGGGCTCCTGCATTGCCAGTTCCCAAACACGTCTTGATGGCAGTTGGTGTTTCCCACCTGTGCACCGCTCGGAGCGGCAAACAGCAGCACGGCGCAGCAGATCGCAGCAGTTCTCATTGATCGTTCTCCCGCTTGAGAAGCTCGAGGCCTTTATCGATGAGATAGCAAGCCAGGTTGGAAGCGGAGCGGCCTTGCTCCATCGCCAGCTGCTGAACCCGCTCGAAGGTCATGTAGCTAACGGTGATGGTCAGCCTTTTGGGCTTGCGTGTAGCGAAGCTGTAAGTGGCCACGGTTGCGCATTGGTAAGGGTTCAAGGTGTCAACAAGGGAGCCCTTTGAGGCCCCTAGAGAGGCCCCGTAGGGCCTCCGTAGGAGCGTCAGGCTCAGATGTCTTGCCCGCGAATCAGAACCGGCATCAACAGCAGCTCGAGCTCAGGCTCCTTGCAGTGCTGGCCGACCCTTGGCACGTAACTGCTGCGGAACACAAAAGGCGTGATGCTGCTGTTGCCACGGCAGCTGGTAACGCCGTTATGGGAGAGCTTTTCCACAACGGCACACCACTCCTTTAGGTAGCTGGCGTTAAATGCCCAAGGCTTGCCGGGTTCGTTGCTGTAACGCTCTGGCCAGAGCTGATTCAGGTTCGGATAGGTGCCGACCTTGCCGCAATCCGCAGCGGTGTTCACGCTGTAGTGGCCGGCAAGGTTGACGGATGACAGCTCAGTCAGGGCCTCTTTCTTGCCGCCATAGAAGACGGCCCGCATCTCATCTGTAACGGTGAGCAGCTTGCTGTAGCTGACGGCCTTACGTAGGGGCTTGGCATGCAACAGCAGGCCCTGAGCCGGCACGCGCCAAAGCGTTGGCATGCCGTCGGGCGTGTAGCAAGGCAGCCGGTAGCGAAAAGCGCGGTCCCCGTCGGTTGACTCGATCTGCAGCACGTCGCCATCGCTCCAAACGTGCACGAACTGCAGCAGGTTCTTGCACTCATCAGTGGAAGCAAACTGCGCAGCCGCCCATACCGGCCAGTAGGGCAGCACCGCAGTGCACGCCGGATCGCATTGGGCAAGCGCCAGGGCCTGCAGTTCTTCAGCTGTTGCGGTGGTGAGGTTTGTGGTTGCCATGGTTGAAATGCAAGGTTCACGCGTGGGGCTTGTGTGAGGCCCCAAGGGAAGCCCCGCAGGGCCTCCGTAAGGGCTTCCGGTGGTGATGGTTGCCGTGTGGCAACACAAGGGCATCAGGAAAAGGGCCCAAAGGCCTCAGTCAGCTCCTCTTTCTCCATCGAACGGATGCGGTTCCAGTAGGCGACCCCAAACAGCGTTTGCATCTTGCGGACGTTGTGCTCGATCTGTTTGCCGGTTACGTAGGAAACCTCCTCCGGCTCTGACTCGAGGTAGTTGGCGTCAGCCGCAACGGCCTGAATCAAGTCAGCGACCGTGGGAGCCTGCCCCTTGTGGCCTTTGCCCTTCCAGAAGTGGAAGGAACACCAGTTCCCTGCCCCAAGGCGCTGTTCGCTGAGCGTGCTGGCCAGCTCAACAGTCCAGCCATCAGCCTTTTGCTGCCAAGGGCTGAGCTCAGAAAGGGCAAGATCAACACCGCGGATGATGCGGGATTGGGTGAGCATCCCGGCAGTTGTGTTCACGGTCATGGCTTGTGGTTGCAAGGTGTTCGGGTGTGTGTGACGTGTCAGCCGTAGTGGCGGACCTTGATCAAGACGTTGCAGAGATCGCGGCGCGTCTCGCGTAGCTCAACGGCGAGTTCCACAGCCTGGCCATAGGTCTGGCAAACCCAGCCAGGGCCCACAACGTCAGCGCGTGGACGGGCGTAATCAGCCTCGACTCGGTAAAGGGTGAAGGGCATGTCACTAGGTGCATTAACGACGCAGCTGTCAGCTGCTCACCCATCCTGCACAACCCCTTGCCACTTGTCAACAATCAAGTGCAACGCAACTAGCAGAGCTCAGTCACGGCAGGCCATCCCCACCCCTCTCCGCTCCTTGCCACACCACCACGCAGCACCCCTCCTGCAGCCCCTGGCACCCACCAGCTCACCCTCCCCAGCCACCTACACCCACACCCACCAGCAACCACCCCGCTGAGCCTTCTGGTGCCCTGTCAGCAACACCACCAGCAACACCACCAGCAACACCCGCACCGCCCTTGACGGTTGGCCCGGCAGGGCCCCTTCATCCCACCCCCAAACAACACCCACAACCACAACTCAAACATCACTAAACGCATCACTCATCGCATAGCTCAAACATCACTCACTGCATCACCCCGCTGTCACTTAACGCACCACCATCGGTGCGGCTGAATGCTTCGTGGGTCGGTGCGAATAACACACCCACAGATGAACATACAGATGTGCATCTGACAGCTCATTAGCAACACTCACTGATGAGCTCCTAGGTGAAGTTGCGAATGCACTCGATTGAGCATCGAGGGAGAGCCCTTGCAGCACCTTGGTGGTTGCGGCTGCGCATCGTGATGTGCATCCGGTGGCGATACGTCCCACCCCCATGGGGGATGCGGGCGTACACGTACATACATAAGCCCGCTTGGGAGTTAGGCACGAGAATGTGGGTTATGTGTATCAGTAGTGATGTACGGGCTATGTTTAGTGAACTGAGAGTGTAGTTAGTGTAATGGTTAGTGTAATGGTTAGTGTTGTTTGAGTGTTATCTATAGAGGGAGAGGGCCCTGCCGGGCCCAGCTAGTCGAGGGCATACGAGAGTGGTGGTTTTCCACCTCAAGCTGCGCAAGACAGATTGTTCTTGCTGTTCAGTCAGAGCTAGCGCTCTGTCTTCACAGAGAACAATCGTCTGGCTTGCTTTCGGTAAACAGCCGGCTAACGGGAGCGGAACGTTAGCTTTGCTTCTCAGTGTTGAGAAGCGTTATTTGAGTGATGTGGAACAGCCCCGCCATCAGTAGCGAGTGGTTCTCTGTAGATCACTACTGATGGGAGTCTAGGCAGGTGTGTCAAGCGGATTGTGTGACACGTGGCAAGCTGGTCATATGGATTGGACTGTGTTGCTGGCGAAGGCGGGGATAGCTGAGCCCCCTGGAAGGCCTGGGCTGGTTGAGCTGATCAAGGCTGAGCGGGAGGGGCTGACGGATGGTGGAGCCCAGGTGGAACCGGCTAAGCGCAAGCGCAGGCGTGGCAAGCATTGACACCAGCTAGTAGGCTCAACAGATGACACAGGCCATACCGCTACCGCAGTTCATCACGCTGTTGATGCGTGAGCTGGTGATGGCTGATGCACCCACACCTGTACAGCTACAGATCTGTGACTACCTGGAGAACGGTCCCAAGCGTCGTGTGATCGCTGCCTTCCGTGGTTGTGGCAAGAGCACCCTCTCCGCCATGTACCTCATGTGGAAGCTGTACCACGATCCCGACGAGAAGATCCTGGTGATCTCAGCCTCCATGTCCCGCGCTGAGGCCATGACCGCCTGGATGCTGCAAACCATCGGTCGGGTGCCCTGGCTGAAGCACATGGAGCCCGATAGCCATGACGGCAGGTACAGCCGTATTAACTTCGATGTCGGCACCTGTCGCAACATCGAGCAAAGCCCCAGCGTCCGCGCAGCAGGCATCACAGGACAGATCACTGGCTCACGTGCCAGCACCATCCTTGTGGACGACTGTGAGACCCCACAGACCTGTCTGACCCAAGTACAGCGCGAGAAGCTCCGTGGCTCCCTCAACGAGCTCGAGGCCATCCTCAAGCCCGGCTCCACGCCTGAGATCGTCTACCTCGGTACACCACACAGCAGCACCGACTCGATCTACTTCGCCCTGCAGCGCGAGCTCAACTACGACATGCGCATGTGGCCCGCCAGGGTCCCAGCTGACACCACCCCCTACAAGGGCGCCCTAGCCCCGCTGATCGAACGCCGTGTCGGTCAGGCCAACGGACGCCCCACAGACACCCGCTTCAGCGATGACGAGCTGCTCCAACGCGAGCTCTCCATGTCGCCCATGCAGTGGAAGCTCCAGTTCCTCCTCGACGCCACCCTCAGTGACATCGAGCGCTACCCACTCCGCTGCGCTGACCTGATGGTCACGACCATCGATCAACACCTCCCTGAGGTGGTCGTCTACGAAAAGGCCAAATACCTCGCCCTCGATGACCTCCCCTGTGTGGGTATGGCCCATGACCCACGCTTCTACCGCCCCGCTCAAGTTGAAGGCACAGTGCCTTCAGGAGAGGTGCCCACTGTCATGGCCCTGGACCCCAGTGGTGGGGGCTCTGACGAGTTCGCATGGGCCATCGTCAAGGCATGGGCTGGCAACTACTACCTGGTGGAGTCAGGTGGACGTCTGGGGGCGTTGGCGAGAGCTTGTGGGAGAAGATCGCCTCCCTGGCCAAACAACACCACGTCAACGAGATCCTGGTCGAGACCAACTTCGGTGGCCTCGAGGTCTACGCCCAGCTCCTCAAGCCCTTCCTGGTGAAGGCCAATGCCAACTGCCGGGTGGAACCGATTCGCTCCAACCAGCGGAAGGAGCTACGGATCATCGACACCCTGGCCCCTGTGATGCAGACACACCGCATGGTGGTGGACCGGAGGGTCGTTGAAGCCGATGCAGAGCTCCTCGAGGAGATGCCGAAAATTCAGAATCGTGGTCTCATCCGGAATCCGCTCAGAGACCATGTCGATCCCCGCAAAGCGCCGGAAACAGGGGGTATCAATCAGCATCTCCTCCATCAGCGGATCCGAGAGCGTGAACCACTGCTGCAGCAAGTGAATCCGCAGCATCACCTCCAGAGGGAACGGCGGCCTGCCTCCCTTGGCAGATGGCCGGTGATAGACCGGCCGGATCAGTGCATGGAAATCATCCCAGGGGATGGTCGCTTCCATTTCGTCGAGGAAGATCTGCCGCCGCGTCTTCTTCTTGGCGTAAACCTGCTCGTAATCGCTGAACCCCAGCTGAAGTGATCTGCTCACCGGCCAGTCTCAAGCTTGGACTTGGCGCCAGTTTACTGGGTTTTTCGGAGGTTCCTTAGCTTTGATCTCGGTATGCTATCAGGAGAAATCCTGATGGTGGGAGCAACGCTGGCAACAGCTGCATGTCAGCGCCAATGATTGCTACCGAAGCGTTCCCAGGATTTACTGCTGCTTGGAGCGGTCAAGGCGGCACTGTGAACTCTCCTGGATGGGCGCTGGGCATGCAGCTGGAGTGGAATGACTACATACGTCATCCGCTAGGCAGATTCTGAATCTCTGCCTAGATTGTCGGGGTGAGGGGCAAGAGTATCCCTGCTCCGCTCGGGTCACATTCTTGATGGGCTTCCTGAACTCTGCTGCCAAGCGGCGTATGGCGCTGTTGGTCGCGCTGCTGAGCTTGGCACTGGCATTGCTGGTTGGGCCTCTGCTGCCATTTGCACTTCCCCCTGCTGCAGCGAGCTACAAGTCGTCAGATCCGAGCACCTCGATCGTGGGCTCACCCGGGCTGCCCGGCTCGACTGAGCGGGCACGGTTGGTGGCCTTTGGCCGCCAGGTTTTTAACGACGACACCCTCTCGGTGGGTCGCAACATGTCGTGCGCCACCTGCCACAGCATCGCCAGTGGTGGAACAGCCGCCGATGATCGCTCCAATCGGCTCCTTGGGTTACATCCCGGCTCGGTTTTCAAGTCGTACGCGCTTCCTGCCTCAGCAGCTAACACCTTCGCCTGGCGCAATATTCAGTCCAACGCCTATGCCGTGTTTTCGCCGCCACTGCACCGCTCGCACGCGGCCGATGGCAGTGTGCAGATGGTGGGAGGCAATTTCTGGGATGGTCGGGCCCTTGGTTTCCTGACCGGACGGCCCACCCAGGAGCAGGCCACCGTGCCGCCTCTGGGCACCCTGGAGCAGGGGCTGCCGGCTCCGGCCTGCGTGGTAGCACGGGTGGTACAGAGGGATCGTGCCCATCCCTATCCGATCAGCTATGCCTCGTTGTTTGGAACCGCTCTGGAGCGGGTGCAATGGCCCAATGATCTTGAGAAACTCTGTAATCAATCCGACAACGTGGTCGACATGCCCAACCCAGTTGATCAGGGTAGGGTTCAGCGGGCTTACAGCAACATTTCACTGGCGCTTTGGGCCTATCAACACTCCGCGGAGATCGTCCCATTCAGCTCCCGTTTTGATGCTTACAGTCAGGGCAAGCTGACGTTGAGTGCTGCGGAGCAACGGGGCCTGTCCTTGTTCAACGGCAAGGCCAAATGTGCCAGCTGCCATGTCAGCACGGTAGCTAAGGGTGTTCCTGCCGCACTGTTCACCGACTTCAGTTACGACAATCTCGGCATACCCCGTAACCCTGACAATCCCATCTACAACTTCCCGATGATCAATCCAGATGGTCGTCAATGGGTTGATCTTGGACTGGGGGGGGTGCTGCTGCACCAAGACACTTTGCGCGATCAGATTGAACCCAATATGGGCAAGTTTAAGGTGCCCACGCTGCGGAATGTCGACCGTCGACCGAGCTCTACATTTGTGCGTTCCTACATGCACAACGGTTATTTCCGCTCGCTGGAGCAGGTGGTCGATTTCTACAATTCCCGCGATACCAAGCCTCGCTGCGGTGATCCTTTCACCAGTGTCGAGAAGGCCGAGGAACAGGGCTGCTGGCCCGAGCCTGAATTGGCCACCACGGTCAACCGCACTGAGCTTGGCAATCTGGGCCTGAGTGCCGCCGAGCAGGCCGATCTCGTCAGCTTTCTGAAGACCCTTTCCGATGCCTGACCCGAGTTGCGGCGGGCCGATTGATGAAGGGCTGCAGCGCCGCGCGGCCGCCCTGCAGTATTCCTTGCGACGGATTGATCAGGATGATGCACTGTCGTGCAACTATGCAAAGATTCGTATGTTTGGCTCCAATCATTTCCGACGCTGGCAGGAGCTCGAACATCTGACGCTCATCAACAGTCCCACCTTCAGCGGCAACGAGGCCCCCTTCCGATTCGACACCTTGCAGCCCAGTCGCCAAAAGTGTGCTGTGTTCATCGGAGATTCCCACGCTGAGTTTGGCTGCCGGCTGCCAGTTGTCGAACCGGTGAACTGCAAATACTCAAGCTTCAATTACTGGCTTGGCCCGGTCACCATGATGGGCGTTTTGACCAATGCTGGCCTCTTTGACATCATCGTTGCTGCGATCTCCTTGGCCAAGGATTTACACGGCAGCGCAACAAAGCGCTCGGTCGTCTTCTCCTTCGGAGAGATCGATGCAAGGCATGTTATCTATCAATTCATCCTTAAACGCAAGTTTGCAGGCGCCGAGGACTACGTGGCCTTCTTGAAGCCGCTCCTGAGGGGCTTCCTGAGCAGGCTGACAGCTCGCTTTCCTGATCACGCCTTTTTCCTGCTGCAACCGATCCCGACATCGGATGTCATGCCTTACAGCTCGCCCACCAATGTGGGGGAGATGGATGCTTACTACCGGCAACTCGGCGACTATCTCAGCCTTGAGCAGAAGCCGCCCTCGCTCGGTACCCCCGATATGCGGCTTGGTTTTTGGCGATGCATCGATGCTATGGCCTCCGAGATCTGCGATTTACATTCGGTACGCTACCTACTCCTGCCACCCTTCGTCTTCGACAACGGCTACCTGAATCCAAAGCACACGTTCGACAACACCCATGCCTCCAGTCGCGAGGTCCTGGAGCATCAGGAGTATTTACATGAAAGCATTCTTTTCGCTGCCTGAGGCTCACCTCGAGGCCTGGCGGTCACTGTTGCTGGCGTCACTGCAGGTGGTTGTCGCACCGCCGGCGGCGGCGCAGCTCAGCCAGGCAAGCCTGCCGTGCTGGTTTCCAGAGTATTTGTTGGATGTCTACACCAATCTCATAGGTCGGCACTTGCCGCATGCCTCTAAGAAACCTGCCCTGAAGACAGTTGATCGGAACAGTAACGCTTTCGTCTACAGCTACGGGGAGGTCGATGCCCTTGTCAGAATTGTTGCCGCAGCCTTGTGCTTGCCGCCCGGTGGCAAGGTTGCCGTGATTGGCGGACCTGCGATCGAGACGGCGATCGTGATGTTGGCCTCGGCCTATCTCGGTTGTCAGCACACGGTAGTGATTCCCTCGTTGCCGCCCGAATCCATCGCGGCCAGGCTCGCCCTGTTTGCCCCTGATCTGATCATTGTTTCCCCCCGATATCCGATCAGCGCCGAGGCAACGGCCGGACAGGCTCGTGTGGTCACTCTGAAGATTGCTGCTCAGCAGGTCTGGCTCGATGAGGTGACGTGCTCGATGCAGGTTCCGCCAGGCCAGCAGTCCGCTTCCTACGGCGCTTCGGATCCTCTATTCACTTTGTTTACTTCCGGTTCCACTGGTTTCCCGAAGGGAATCGTGCACGGTGCGACGGGATATCTGCTGTTCGCCCATTACACCAGCCACTACTTTTTCGGCCTCGGCTCGGCTTCAACCATGCTGTGTGGAGCCTCCTCGGGCTGGATCAACGGCCATACCTACAGCCTGTATGCGCCGTTGCTGCATGGAGCCACTTCGGTGCTGGTTGAGGAACCTGCCCGGCTCTCGATGCTGCAGCCTTTGCGTGAAATTCTCGTTGCTACCGGTCCAACGATTCTGTACCTCCCGGTTACCACTGTGCGGATCCTGCGGTCCATCACTGCCAAGGTGTCGCTGCTGGATCTGCCCGTGCAGCTCGCGTCCATCGCGACGATGGGCGAGATGCTGGCGCCTTCAACAGAACAGTGGTATTCAAGCTTCTTCTCCGGCGGGCGTCTGCCCGTCGTCAACACATATTTCCAGACAGAAACCGGAGGTATTCTCTGCGCCAAACGTTTCAACGACTTGCCGGGGATCCAGCCGGGAGAGATCGGCCCCCTGCCCTGGTTTGTCACGATGACAGCCGAGCAAGGCATTCTCGAGCTCAAGGATTCCGTGCCAGGGTTCATGATCGATCTCCTGTCTCCTGACCACGACAAACAACTGCAGAAGTACTTCCCCTCTGGCTGCTACTGCCTTCATGACTATGGCAGCATTAAGAATGGCCAGTTGTTCTGTTCGGGCCGCTCTGACGACATCATCAATGTGCGCGGCATCCGCTTGGCCTCCGGTGACATCGAGTCCAACGCACTGGCGATCGCCGATCTTGTCGAATGCGCAGCTGTTGAGTACCGCGATGCCTTGGAGCTGATCAACATGCGACTATTTGTTGTGTTACGCGATGCTGCGCAACTGGCCGATGAAACCTATGGATTTCGGTTGCTCTCGCAATTAACTGCGCTGCTAAGGCACAACGTCTCCGAGCAGGCTTCGCCGGGGTCAATCGTCTTTGTGGAAGCTCTGCCCAAGACCATTTCGGGTAAGATTCTGCGACGATTGTTGCGTGATCTTGAGCTTCCAGCGAATCCCGTTAGTATGATTCTTCCTTTGTCCGAGTCGATCCAAATCACCATTCTTGGTTCTCTTTGAACATGCCCTCCGTCGAACCCGCCCTGTTCAGCCTGATTAGCCGAGAATTGCGCCTGGGACAAACCACCCTAAGTCGCGATACCCGACCCTCAGAGATTGCGACCTGGGACAGCCTTTCCAATGCCGGCGTATTCGTCGCAATTCAAACCTGCCTCTGCGAGGACTTGTCTTTTGAGGATTACATCGCCTGTTCTTCTCTAGGCGAGCTGTCGGACCTTCTGGACCGCCTCGGCTGCGATGGAAGGCTAAACACCGCCAGTGCCAGCCAGATCAGCGCCAACCCGCCCCAGCGGGTGGTCGAGATCACTTCATGATTGGCCAGCAGGCCCCATAGCAACTGCAGTGAGGGCATCAGGTATTGGAGCAGACCCAAGGTGACGAGGGGCAACCCCTGGGCGGCGGCGGCAAACATTATCAGTGTGAAGGCTGTGAGAAACCCCGACAGCACGGTCAGGATCATGTGCTGGGTCCCCTGGCTGCCGAAGTGTCCGTGTCCGCCTGCTTCCAGCGCCACGAGGTAAGCCATGGCCAAGGGTGCCGCCAGTGCGGTCTCGGCGGCCACGCTGAGGGCCGGATCCAGCGGCAGCAACTTGTGCAGGGCCCCATACAGCGCAAACGAACCTGCAATGCCAAGGGCCACCCATGGAACGCGCTCCGATCCACTCGACAGCAGGATCACCGCCACAACGGCGATGGTCAGCGCGATGTACTGGGCTCGGTTGAGTCGCTCGCGGAAGATCAGCAACCCGAGGGCCACACACACCAGCGGATTGATGAAATAACCAAGCGCCGAGTCGACAACATGGTCGCCATTCACGGCGAGGGTAAACAGCAGCCAGTTCGTCAGAATCATGGCGCTGCTGCCGACCAGCAGCACCCAGTCACATCGCCTAAGCGTTGAGAGTGCAGCCAGGCGGCGCGAAATCAGCAGCACCCCGGCCATCAGGAACGCCGTCCAGACGACGCGGTGGGCCAGGATTTCCAACGCACCCGAGGGTCTGAGCAGTTGAAAGAAGGCGGGGAAGAATCCCCACATCACGTAGGTGGATGCACCCAAGAGCATTGCCTTGCGGTTGTAGCCTGACGTCATCTCAGGAAGTATGGGCAGCGGAGCGACCCCAGGCTGATGGATGAGGTCTAAGTCTGCTTGCTGTCAAACGCTCAACCAGCTCAGTCCCTGCTACCCCTGGCCGCAGTCGGCAGGCGCATATGCGTGTGACGTGGACCCCGGAGATCGCACCAGGGTGAATGAGAGTCCTCGTCCGGCCAGACTGGGCCGGGGACTTCACCATGAAACGCACCAGGCACACGGCGGAGCAGATCATCCGCAAGCTGAAAACTGCAGAACAGCTGATCGCCCAGGGCAAGACTGTCGTCGAGGTCTGCCGTGTCATCGAGGTGACGCAGCCGACGTATCACCGTTGGCGGCAGCAATACGGCGGGATGCAAGCGGAGGAGGCCAAGCGGCTGACTCAGCTGGAGAAGGAGAACGCCCGTCTGAAAAAGCTTCTGGCAGAAG
>Ga0194129_10007281_pt1 | contig 13227 bp, 8 predicted proteins | sample TA2KigCa35mmetaG_FD_150862 | JGI IMG/M metagenome (GOLD analysis project Ga0194129, IMG submission 150862) | Freshwater microbial communities from Lake Tanganyika, Tanzania - TA2015038 Kigoma Deep Cast 35m | ecosystem: Environmental > Aquatic > Freshwater > Lake | place: Tanzania: Lake... | reverse complement strand
CCGGAATCTGCCGCCTCCTCCACATAACGGCGGATTTTTTCGAGCCGTGCTTGGGCGTTGAGAAAAGCGCGTTCTTGTGAGACGATCATGGCGTTGGGCCTCCGTGAGGATGGGTTGGTTTTCAGACACCCTTCCATTCTCCGAGGCCCAACACCTTTTCATCTGCTGTCACTGCATGCTGGCAGTGGCTTCCGCACCAGAAAATACGGCCGAAACGATCGTTCCGTCGCCCGAGACAGGCGAGATTTGCGAGTTACGCCCTATGAAGATCACGATTGCCAGCCTTGTCCCGCGCAGTGCCGACAAAGTGCAATCGTTCAATCAGGCCACGCAGCGCCTTGAAGTACTTGAAGCCTTGCACGTCTTCGGCGCGAATCTTGTGGCGAGCGGCAGCCATGCGCCACACTATGCCAGCCTTGTCCGCAGCGCGCAACTCCACCTATTTAGCCCGAATTACCGAGACTGCCTGGCGCAAATCTCGTGCCGAACAGGAGTGGTCCGGACCCTATTTTTCAGCATCCAGAATCAAGGGCACGTCGAGCTGGTGCCCTTCCCGCTGGACGGTGATCAGCACCTGGTCGCCGGGGTTCCGCGACTCCACGGCGGACAGAAAATCGTCGGCCGTGCGCACCGCCTGCCCGGCGACCGCCACGATCAGATCGGCCCCGGAGCGCTCGACCCGCTGGGTCTCCACCATGAAAGGCCCCTGCCGCCGGCGCTCCCGAATCACCTTGAACCCCCGCATGCCGGCTCGCTCCGCCGGCCCGTCGGGTGCGAGTTCGGCCACGACGAGCCCGGCATCGGACTGGTAGACGCGGGAGATGCCCGCGTCGGGGCGGACCACTTTCCCGCGCTGGATGAGCTGAGGAACGATCCTCGCGAGCGTGCCGACCGGGATCGCGAACCCGACGCCCGCGCTCTGGCCGGTGCGGCTGGCGATCGCCGTGGTCATGCCGATCAGGCGGCTCCCGCTGTCGACGAGCGGCCCGCCGGAGTTTCCCGGATTGATCGCGGCGTCGGTCTGGATGATCGACTTGATCGTCCGGCCGGTGCGGGTCGGCAGGGATCGATTGAGGCTGGAAATGATCCCCGTGGTGAGCGTCCGCTCCAGGCCAAAGGGGTTGCCGATCGCGAACACCCGCTGCCCAACACGGAGGTCGCCCGAGGTGCCGAAGGTGACCGGATGCAGGATGCTCTCCGGCGCGTCGAGCTTGAGCACGGCCACGTCGGTGGCGGGATCGATGCCGACGACGGTCGCCGCGTAGGCTGAGCCGTCGTGGAGCATGGCCTGAATCTCCCGGGCCCCCTCCACGACGTGGAAGTTCGTGAGCACATGGCCCTGCCGATCCAGCACGATTCCAGAACCGGCCCCCTCGGAAGGAACCTCCAGCAGAAACAGGCCCGTGGCCACGGTCGCCTTCGTGTTGATGTTGACGACACTGCGGTTGACCGCCTCGTAGACGGCGATGTTGGTCGATTCCTCGGGCGTGAACGACCGCTGAGCGGCGGACCCGGCGGCTGGGACGACCTGCCCCGCGGCCGGAACTGCCGCGACGAGCGCCGCCATGATCAAGGGCAGCGGCGTGATTCGCGTCATGATTCGCATCGTGGAGTCAGGTTATGGCGTTGCCGGACGAATCGTCCAACGCCACTCGCCGCGATGCCAGGTGGCCTTCGGCCGGCGAAAAGGCCGCAAAAAGCCCCTTTCGACGCTCAGAACGGCCTTGGCGGATTGGAAGCGGCCTAAATATGCTCTCGAATGCGAGTTGCCGCCCCGTCCGAGCCTTGGAGCGCGCCCATGTTTTGCCGTTTGGCCGCCTTGACGGCCGCCGTGTTGCTTGTTTCGGCCCCCCTGGCCCCGGTGGTCTCGATCACCGCCGCCGAACCGGCGACCGTCACGTTCGTTGAAGCCGCCCCGATCTCGGCAGCCGGCGACGTCGTCACGGCAATCGGGCTCCGCGCGGAACCCGGGGTCAGGCCCGAGGCGGCCGCCGTGGTCGTGCTCGTGGACACGTCCGCCAGCCAGGCGGGAGCGTTCCGGGATCGTTCGCTGGCCACGGCGCGACGGATTCTCGCCGCCGGTGGGCCAAAGGACGTGTTCGCGGTCGCCGCCGTGGACGTTTCATGTGATCCCCTGACGGCCTCGTTTCTAGAGGAATCGAATCCGGGCATCGAACAGGCCCTCGGCCAGCTCGCGGAGCGAACGCCCCTGGGGTCCACCGACTTCGTCACCGGGCTCTCGGCCGCCGCCGACCTGCTCGCCGACCGCTCCGAGGCCCGGTTCATCGTCTATGTCGGTGACGGACCGGGCATCGAGGGGGTCGAGCCTAGGGAGTTCTTCCACTGCATCAATCGGCTGGCCGACGAGCGGATCGCGGTATCTGCCATCGGCGTCGGCTCGTCGGTGAACTGGCCGCTGCTGGCGGCCACTGCGGCCGGCACCGGAGGCCTGTTTGTGCAGGGGGCTTCCGACGCAGACTCCGCCGAGACCGTCGCGAAAGGCCACGTGCACTCCATTCTCTGGCCGGGTCCGACGACCTGCATGCTGGAGTCCGGAACCATGGTTCGCTTGCTGCCCTCGCGGCTCCCGCCGCTCCGCGCCGATCGCGACACCGTGGTCTTCGCCGACGGCAACGCCGGGCGGGGCTCCCTCGACGTCACGTTTCGGACTCTTCCCGAGGCAGACGCCCAGCCGCAGGCTGACGCCCACCCGGGATCTCCACTGCCGATTCCTGCAGCCGCGCCCCGCGAGTCCAACGCCTATCTCGTGGAACTCGTCAGAAACGCCCTGCCGACGGACGGCGTGTTTCTGCCGCTTCTGGGGCGTGAGAGCCTCGACGTCGCCAAGAGCGTGATCCGCCAGGAGGCAGCGAGCCTCGCTCTGCTGGCCCGCCAGGCCGAAGCCACGGGCGTTCGCGACTCCGCCGTGAGGCTGGCGGAGGCATCGCTCCGCCGGGACCCCGACAACGCCGACGCGGCCATCGTCCGCCAGGTTGCGCAGCGCGAGGCCAGCGCAGACATCGAGGAACTCCCGGCCGGTCCGCTGGCCGAGCCGGCGACCGGCGACGCGATCGCCAGCGAGCCGGACGCGGAACTTGCCGAGTTGGAGGCCATGCGGCGGGTGAGGGCCCAGGCTCGAGAGCGGGAGATCGCCGTCCGACTCCGGGACGCACGCCAGCTCTTGTCGGCCGATCCCGATCGCGCCAGGGACCTCCTCAAGAACGTCCGCGACGAGATGCTTCGCGACACCGATCTGGACGCTGCGGCCCGGGAACGGCTGACCGCGCAGATCGAGATGCGGATCCGCGAGGCCAACGTGCGGGCTCGGGAGAAGATCGAGTGCGAACTGGCGGCGGAACGCAAGGCTGCGATCGGCCGCGAACGGCAGAGGCTCAACAGCGAACTCGAGGCCCGCGAGGCAAAGCTCAAGCAGCTCGTGAATCGCTACAACGCGCTCGTGGAAGAGGGCATCCGCGTGGGGTATTCCCAATCGGAGCGGTACCCCCAGATCATTCAAGGCGAGGCCGTGACGGGCTACGAGGAGCCTTCGACCGCGTTTCTCGAGGCCGAGCGCATCGTGGGCGACGAGATCCTGCGCGAGACCGGGGAACTCTCCGCCAACTACCCGATTCCCATGCCTGCCCGCGAACTCGGCCGCACCGCCCCGCTCGTGGCCAAGATCCGTGAGTACGACGCTGAAAACTACCGCACCCGCCGAGATCAGGAGCGGGGATTCATGGATTCACTGCATCTCGTCGACGTCGCCGCCATCCCGCTGCCGGATGATCCTCCGATCATCTATCCAAGCGCCCCGCTCTGGCGACGACTCAGCGCAAAAAGGGCGAAATACAGGTCTGCGACCTACGAACCGATCAGCAACGTCGAAAAGAAGATCAACGACTCGCTCGACCAGGACACGGGGCCCGGCTTCAGGTTCGAGCAGAACTCGCTGACTGACCTCAAGTCGGCCATCGAAGCGCAGTACAACATCCCGGTGGTCTTCGACGCCAAAGCCCTCGAGGGCTTCGACCTCGCCGAGCCGACAATCACGGAAAACCTGCCGGGCGTTCCCCTGCGATCGGCACTTCGCCAGATTCTCGGTGCGAACGACCTGACCTACGTCGTCAAGAACGACGTGCTCAAGATCACCACCAAGGAAGCTGCCGCCGAAGATCTGATCGTGAAGGCATACCCCGTGGGCGATCTGGTGATTCCATTGAACGTGAGCCAAGGCGTGAACCCGTTCAACCTGGGAGGCGCTAACCCGCAGCAGCAGAACAACGGCATCCAGCCGGGGATCGGCGGCGCTGGAGGCGGATTCGGCGCTGGCGGCTTCTGCTGGGTCGCCCGCGAGGTGTACGGGGTGCATGATGCGAGGTGGCTCGTGTTTCGCGACTGGCTGACGAATGAGGCCCCACCCTGGCTCCGCGATGGTTACGGGCTGCACGGCGAGTCGTTCGCCGGCTGGCTCCAGGGACGGCCGTTGGCAAAGTCCGTGGTTCGTGGCCTCATGGACCAGGTCGTCATGGATCAGGTCGTCATGGATCAGGTCGTCATGGATCAGGTCGTCATGGATCGGGTCGTGGATGACCGTCCGGAAATACGATCGCACGTCGCCGCTCACTTCCAGGTTGCAGCAGCCCGCAGCCGCAGGGGCACCGGGGCCTCGAGTCAAGACATCGTCCAGGCCACGGCTGAGGAGCGTCTTGCCAGCGCAGCGGGAGAGGATCGCGTTGGGCTGCCGCAAAGCCTGCTCGATTCCGAGAACCTGGCCGCCGACGTCGCGGCCTACCTCTCACCAGCCAAGGACGCGGCCGGCGACAAGCCGGCGGACGCCCGGGAGCGGGCCAGCCGCATGGCGCGGCTGAGGGTCTCCGCCGCGGAGCTTGGCCGCGAAGGTCGCTTCGACCGGGCCGCCGACCTGCTCTCCGCGGCCATCGCGGCGGGCTTTGCCGAGCCCTGGATGTATGAGTCGCTGGCTTTGGCCATGGAGGCTTCCGGACGCTCCCGCGAGGAGATCGATCGGGTTCTGCTGTCGTCGGCGGACTTCGGCACCAGCGCCCAGGACCTGCTCGGGCTCGCCTACTACCTCGCCCGTTTCGGCTCGGATCGACAGGCCATTCGCGTCTGCCGAAAAGTGCTTCGGATCGATCCCACGAGCCGCGAGGCCTACGCCCTGGCCATGACCGTTGCCGCCCGCACCGACGACACCGAAACGCTCGCGTGGGCCTGCCCGGGTGTGCTTGCCCACGAATGGCCTGCGGCCGACGCCGGGCTCGCCGAGCGGGCTGCCCGGCTGGCGAAGGCGACGATCGAATCCCTCTCCGCGTCCGGGCAGGAGGAACGGGCCCAGACGTTTCGCAGCCTCGTCGATGCGGCGCTCGTCCGCGACGTGGTCATCGACGTGACCTGGAACGGAGACGCGGACGTCGACCTGCTGGTCGAGGAGCCCGTGGGGAGCGTCTGCTCCCGATCGTCCCCGCGATCACGTTGCGGGGGGACGCTGCTCGACGATGCCGCGTCGCCCGGGGAGAGCAGCGCGGGAGTGCACCGTGAGCGATACGTAGCGGCGTTCGCGTTTCCCGGCGAGTACAAGGTGCTCGTTCGCCGCGTGGCGGGGAAGGTGGCCGCCGACTCGATCACCGTCGAGACTACGGTGAACCGCGGCACCGCTTGCGAGCGCCGGCTCAAGCAACAGGTGCCAGTCGCGTCGGACGATCAGGCCTTCGCGATTGCGGTGCCGGAAGGACGTCGCCAAGAGTCGATTCGTGACGCCCAACTCGCCCAGGACATCGCCCTGCAGCGGGCCGTCAGCAAACTCGTGCTCGCCCAGCAGTTGTCTGCGATCAGCGACGGACAAACCGCCGTTTCCATGTCCGAGAGTCGTTCTGGCCCGGTTCCGCTCGATCCGACCCGAATCCCATTCCACCGGGGCGGCGGCGTGGGATACCAGCCGGTCATCACGACACTGCCCGACGGCTTGAACTTGAACTGCGACGCGGTCGTGTCGGCCGATCGCCGCTACGTCCGCATCCGCTGTCAGCCCATGGTGACAGGGATCGGTCAGGTGACACAGTTCACCTCTACCGGCGGTGGCGGAGCCGGCGGTATGGGCGGTATGGGCGGCGGCATGGGCGGCGGCATGGGCGGCGGCATGGGCGGCGGCATGGGCGGTATGGGCATGGGCGGGATGGGTGGTGGTATGGGAGGCATGGGCATGGGCATGGGTGGCATGGGTGGTATGGGTGGTATGGGTGGTATGGGTGGCATGGGTGGCATGGGTGGCATGGGTGGCATGGGTGGCATGGGTGGCATGGGTGGCATGGGAATGGGCGGGATGGGCGGTTTCTGCTGGGTTGCCCGCGAGGTGTATGGCGACTCAAACCCCAGATGGCTGGCTTTCCGACACTGGCTGCAGACAGACGCGCCCCGCTGGCTGCATGACGCCTACGCTGCTCACGGTCAGCGGTGTGCCGCCTGGATCCACGACAAGCCCGCTGCGAAGGCCGTGGTGCGGCTGCTGATGGATCGGGCGATCGCCGGAGCCCGCTCGCCATGGCCCGCTTCGGAGTGATCCTGGCGGCTGCCGGCCAGAGCAGCCGCTTCCAGGACGCCAACTACAAGAAGCCATTCGCCCCGCTGGCAGGCAGGCCGGTGTGGCTGCACTCGGCTGAGCGGTTCACCGATCGCGACGACGTCAAGCAGGTCGTGGTCGTGGTGTCGCCCGACGACCGCCAGTCTTTCGTGGAGAAGTTTGGGGCGAATCTCGCCTTCATGGGCATCACGCTGGCCGAAGGGGGTGATACGAGGGCGGACTCCGTCCGCAAGGGATTGGAGAAGCTCGGTGACGAGGTGGACATGGTGGCGATCCACGATGCCGCCCGCCCCTGCCTGGCACCCGCCTGGATCGACAAGGTCTTCGCGGCGGGCATCCGCACGGGGGCCGCAATCCTGGCGATTCCGGTGGTCGGCACCCTGAAGCGGGTGGGGGCGGATCACGTGATCACCGAGACCCTGGACCGCAGCGGCCTCTGGGAGGCGCAGACCCCGCAGGTTTTCTCGCGCGAGCTGCTCACGAGGGCCTTCGCCGCGCAGCGTGCAGGACAGGCCACCGACGAGGCCTCGCTCGTGGAGCAGCTCGGCCATCCCGTCACCGTCGTGCCCGGATCGCCGATCAATCTCAAGATCACCGGACGCGAGGATCTGCGGCTCGCCGAGCAGGCCCTCAAGGCCCTGCCCGCCCCGAAACTCGGCGGCCCGGCTCACCCCTTCGCCGACGGCGACCTCTGGCGGTAGCCCATGCTCCACGACCTGCTTGGCGAGTTCGAGGCCCGCGGCCTCGTCCACCAGACGACCGACGCCACCACCCTGCGCGACTGGCTCGCCGTCCCGGGCCGCCGCGTCTACGCGGGCTTCGATCCCACCGCCGACAGCCTGCACGTCGGCCACCTGGTCGCCCTCGTGCTGCTGCGCCGCGTGGCCCGGGTCGGGCACGAGCCGGTGGCGCTCGTCGGGGGCGCCACCGGGATGATCGGCGACCCGAGCGGCCGCAGCGCCGAGCGGAACCTGCTGTCACCGGCCGAACTGGAGGCGAACATCGCGGCCGTCGGCCGTCAGATCCGGCACGTGCTCGCCTCGGCGGGTGACCGGGTGCATGTGGTCAACAACGCCGACTGGATGCGGGGCGTCGGCTACGTCGAGTTCCTGCGTGACGTCGGCAAGCACTTCCCGCTCTCGCAGATGCTCGCCAAGGACTCCGTCAAGAGCCGGCTCGAGGGCGACGGCGGCATCTCCTACACCGAGTTCAGCTACATGCTGCTCCAGGCGTGGGACTTCGTGCACCTGTCGGACACGCTCGACTGCCGCGTGCAGATCGGCGGCAGCGACCAGTGGGGCAACATCACCGCGGGCATCGAACTCGGCCGGCGGCTCCGGTCGCGCGACCTGCACGGCATCACCTGCCCGCTGCTGACGAAGGCCGACGGCACGAAGATGGGCAAGACGGCGTCGGGGGCCATCTGGCTCGATCCGCTGCGGACGAGCCCCTACCGCTTCTACCAGTACTGGATCAACCTCGACGACGACGACGCCGGCCGCAGCCTGCTCAGGCTCACCGAGGTGCCACTCGACGAGATCGCCGGCCTCGACGCCCGCCGGGCGGCCAATCCGGCCGCCCGCGACACGCAGAAGCGGCTGGCCGAGGAACTGACTCGCCTGGTGCATGGCGAGCCCGGCCTGGCCGCGGCCCGCCAGGCCACGGAAATCTTCTTCGGGGCGGAGATCACGAGCCTCGACGAGGCCTCGCTCGGGGAAATCTTCGCCGACGTTCCCAGTCACGAGTTCCCCCGGTCGCGTCTGGAAGGCGACGGCCTCCCGTTGGCCGAGGCCCTCAAGGCGACCGGCCTCGCCCAGAGTGCCGGTGCCGCCCGCCGGACAATCGAGCAAGGCGGGGGCTACGTGAACAACCGTCGGGTCAGCGACCCGACCTACCGGCTCACGGCCCACGATCTCGTCGCCGGCTCGACGCTCGTGCTGCGGTCCGGCAAGAAGTCCTACGCGGTGGCGCGGTTTCGTTGACCAACTCGTGAGGCCTGCCATGCGTGTCCGCCCCGTGCTCGCGCTTGCGTGCCTGATCGTCGGCTCGGCCGCGGGCTGGACGGTCGTGCCGCTGCGTGCCGAATCGCCCGAGACCGGCCGTGGCGACCGTGCCGGGCTCGAGGATCGCCTCACGTCCGGACTGCGGGTCAAGGCTCCGCGCGAGGTGAAGTTCGTCCAGAACGTGGTCCGAAACGTCCGCGAAGGACGGCTGCCCGAGCACCTCGTCGACGCGACCTACCTCTGGGCCGTCCGCAGGGGCAAGAAGTATCCGTTCCCGGCCTTCGAGCACGTGATGCGGCTGAAGGCGGAAAAACTCGGCGTCGACCTCGACGCGTTGTCAGGGCCGTAGCCGGTAGACGGCGTAGGTGCCGTTGTCGTGCAGCCGCTCTCCCGGCATCGCCTCGATCCGCGGAGCGTCGAGCGGCACGATCGCGTGATCGGCCCCGTAGCGCTCCGCCACCTCTCGCAGCCGGTCCGGTCCGAGCGACACGGTCGATCGCTCGAGTTCGACCATCGATCCCGATCGCGAGAAGCAGTCGAGGATCCGCCGCCGCCACTCCACCAGCGAGGCCGCATCCTGGGGGCTGTTTTTCCACGACACGACCTCCCGACGATCGGTCCGCCAGGTGAAGCTCGCGGCACCCCGCGGCGTGAGGAAGCAGGCGTCGGCAGGCACGTGAGTCCGCACCCACTGGCAGATCTCGGCCCACGGCTCCGCCACGACCTTCGCATCGGCCCGCGGCGCGACCCCGGACCGGCCGGGGAGCGGCCAGTGGAGGCTCTGCACGGCGAGGTCGAGCCCCAGAAGACCGATCGCGGCCCCCCGCACCACCCCCGGGCGGCAGGCCGCGAGCCGGCCGCAGATCGCGTCGTCTCCGAGCACCGCCGCGAGCGTCGTGGCCAGGGCCAACGGCACGATCACGTCGGCCAACCGAAACCAGTAGTACTTCAGCAGGCCGTGCGCCGCGGCTGGCGCCCACGGCTCGAGCGCGGCGACGGCCAGGCCGGCCAGCGAAATCGTCAGGGCCACTCCCGTGAACGTGGCGATCCGCCGCCGGGCTGCCGCAGCCGGAAGCAAGCCGGCGAGCAGCCACCAGGTCGCCACGGCGAGCACGTGCCGGGCGACCATTCCATCGGCGAAGGTCCGGGGTAGCAGGTGGTGCGAGAGCCGATCGACGACGTAGATTCGCGTCGCTTCGACACGCGTGGTGGCGTCGACGCCGGCCGCGAGGCCGAGCGCCGGCACCACCCCTGCGGCCGCGGCGGCGAGCCCCGCGGCGATCAGGCCCACGGCGATCCACGAAACCTGCTTGCGGTCGATGGCGTGAGCGACTTCGGATCGCTCCCCAACCATCCGCCCCACGAGCCAGGTGGCCACCGTCGCGAGCAACGACCAGCCGCCGACGATCGGGTTCAGGGCGGTTGCGACGCCGCAGGAGAAAACCGCCGCCGGGAAGCGGCCGCGCGCGATCTCGCCCAGCCCGCCGAGCACGGCGGCCCACGCGAACACCTTGGCCTCGCAGCCGCCGATCACCCACTCGCCCGCCGCCGTCGTGTTCCGCAGCGCGAAGGAAAAAAGGAGGGCAGCCAGCACGCGACCCCACGTGGTCGCCAGCAGCGGCGCGATCGCGCACCGGAAGCCGGCCGCCAACAGTCCCCAGCCGATGAGGCGACCGATCCACGCGGTCTGATCGAGCGACAGCCGCGCCGCGAGCGGCCCGATGGCTCGGTAGAAGACGCCATGCGCGGCGGGCGTCTCCAGAAAAAAGTCACCCCGGGCCCAGTCGGGGTCGGCCGCGTGCCGGGCCTTCGTGAGGTAGACCGCCTCGTTGACGTCAGGCGTCGGCCAGGCACCCGCGGCGGCGAACGCCAGGGTGATCAGCAGCCATTCGGCGGCGGCAACGAGCCAGCCCGCCCGGGCACCGCGGCCGCTTTCGTCGATCAGGCCACGCATCTATAACCGCCCACATCTCCTGGTGCCGTCCGGACACGATTCGCGTCGTGAAAGGTCCGGACGGGCCGCATCGACCCCCACAGGATACCGATGACAGCTCCCGTTCCTGCCATGCCCCATCCGGCTCCCGATGGACCGGCAACCGCGGCCGGGGGAGCCGCCCTGCGGCGTGCGGCCACGTCGGAGACGCTCGGCATCGTCGGTGCCCCGTTCGCCCTGGCGGCCAAGCTGGTGGAGTCGGCCGGCTTCGACGCCATCTACCTGTCGGGCGCGGCGTATTCCGCCGGGCACCTCGGGGTGCCGGACATCGGCCTGTTCACCCGCGAGCAGCTCGTGGAGCAGACGCGAATCCTCGCCCGCGCCGTCACGATTCCGCTGGTCGTCGACGCCGACACGGGCTTCGGCGGCCCGCGGGAGGTCGAGGAGACGGTCCGGCTCCTCGAGGCGGCCGGCGCCGCGGCGATCCAGATCGAGGACCAGCGGGGAGCCGACAAGCGCTGTGGCCACGTCTCCGGCAAGCAGGTGATCGATGCCGCCGAGATGGCCGAGAAGATGGCCGCCGCCGCTGCGGCACGCCGCGATCCGGCCACCGTCATCATCGGCCGGTGCGATTCCCGCGGCGTGCACGGGCTCGACGACTGCCTGACCCGGCTGCACGCCTACCGCGCGGCCGGAGCCGACTGGCTCTTTCCCGAGGCCCTGCAGACCCGCGACGAGTTCGGCCGGGTCGGTCGTGAGTTCGCTGGATCGGTTCTGCTGCTTGCCAACATGACGGAGTTCGGCACGAGCCCCCTGATCTCGTTTCCCGATCTCGCCGAGCTCGGCTTCACCGCCGTGCTCTATCCGGTGACCCTGATGCGGCTGGCGATGAAGGCCATGGAAGCCGGGCTCGCGATGATCGCCGAGGAGGGCACGCAGGAAAGCCTCCTGGACCTGATGCAGTCGCGGGAAGAGCTGTACGCGATGCTCGACTACGACCCTCGGCATCCGGAGCGGCACAGGTTCGCCAAACAGACCCCTTCCCCGGAGGCCACGCGATGACCGTCCCTGCCCCCCAGGCCCAGACCTCGAGCGCGACGGCGACGGCGACGGCGTTCGCCCGCGGGCTGGCCGGCGTGATCGCGGGCCAGACGGCGATCTGCTCGCTCGACGGCACGCTCCGCTACCGCGGCTATGCCATCGAGCCCCTGGCGCGGGCCGGAGACTTCGAGGAGGTTGCCTGGCTGCTGCTGCACGGGGAACTGCCCACCCGCACCCAACACGCCGCCTTCTCCGAGCGGCTGGCCGCAGCGGCCCGCTCCCTCGACCCGGCGGTCATCGACGCCCTCGGCCGGCTGGCAGCCGCGAGCCCGCAGGCGTCGGTCATGGATGCCCTGCGGACCGGCGTCAGCATGCTCGGCCTCGTGGAGCAGGACGACGCGCCGGGACCGCGTCCGGCCCTCCTGGAACAGGCCGAGCGGCTCCTCGGGGCGACGCCCGCGATCCTCGCCGCGTGGCTCGACCTGACGAGCGGCCGACCACCACGGCCGTGGCCCCGGGGGTCGATGGCGAAGGCACTGCTCGAGCGGCTCACCGGCCACGAACCCGCTCCCGAACACGTGGCGATCTTCGGCACCACCCTCGTGCTCTACGCCGAACACGAGTTCAACGCCTCGACCTTCGCGGCCCGCACCGTCGCCTCGACCGGCTCCGACATGCATTCGGCGATCACCGCCGCGATCGGCGCCCTGAAGGGTCCGCTGCACGGCGGTGCCAACGAGAAGGTGCTCGAGGTGCTCGGCGAGATCGGCGGGGCGGACAGGGCCGAGGCCTGGCTCCACGAGCAGTTCGCCGCCAAGCGGGTCGTGATGGGATTTGGACACCGCGTCTACAAGGATGGGGACGTGCGGGCGAAGCTCCTCGGTGCCATGTGCCGCGACCTGGTCCGCGGCACGGCCGCCGGGCGACTCGAGGATCTCGCCGACCGCATCGAGCGGGTCATGCTGGAAAAAAAGGGGCTCAAACCGAACCTCGACTGGCCGGCCGCCCGCGTCTACCACGCCCTGGGACTGCCCGTGAAGGTGTTCACGCCGATCTTCGTGGTGGCCCGGATGAGCGGCTGGACCGCCCACGTGATCGAGCAGATCGGCGACAACCGGATCATCCGCCCGTTGTCGATCTACTCGGGGGCCGCGCCCCGGGACTACATCTCGATCGCGGTCCGCGACTGAACAAGGCCGCGGGGCTTATGGGGCTTATAAGGGTCACGCACGTGAGCCTCGCGTGGCGCGGGCTCCCGCCCCTCGTAGCGCGGGTTTTCAACCCGCGGCGCACCTCCCCGGACCCCACACCGGAAGCCCCTATCGCGTGAGCGATGGGGACTGAGCCCCACGTGGCGCGGGCAGCCCTTCGACTGGCCGCTTCAGTCTGCGCACCTGGAGCGCGGAGCAACGCAGGCCATGGCACGGCCCCCATCGCTCACGCGATTGGGGCTTCCGTAGGAGAGACGCAGGGCAATCGCATCTTAATCGCCCTGTTTTCCAGTGAGAATGCCTTCCAAGACGTCGTTGCACCATCCTGCCTGGAGTCGCTTGCCGCGAATGGAGCACTTTTTCACTGAAGTGTCCCGTTTGAGAATCGAGAGCGCGAGCCTCCGAAAGGCGCCTGCGATTTCGGGAGCGCTGCCGAGGCGGATG
>Ga0194129_10007279_pt1 | contig 13233 bp, 14 predicted proteins | sample TA2KigCa35mmetaG_FD_150862 | JGI IMG/M metagenome (GOLD analysis project Ga0194129, IMG submission 150862) | Freshwater microbial communities from Lake Tanganyika, Tanzania - TA2015038 Kigoma Deep Cast 35m | ecosystem: Environmental > Aquatic > Freshwater > Lake | place: Tanzania: Lake... | reverse complement strand
GAGATTTGCCATCTCTGGAGGCCATTGCGGACATCTGCTTCCCTGAGGGAATGCAGTTCGTGAGCATGGGCTCACACGTCGTTGTCCTCGTGCGAGACGGGGAAGTGGTAGGCTATGCCTCCCTACAACCCTCCACGAGGGATGTCAACGACATAGCGGTCCATCCCCGCGCTCGGCGCCACATCATGCCTCTTCTTGAGAGCATGCTGGAGGTCATCCGAGCCCGCGGGGGCGAATGGAGGGCCGACTGTAGGGTAGCCACCTCACTCCCCATGATGAAAGGCATGGAAAAGAGGGGGCTCGTAAAAATCCTCAGTGTCGGGGACCCATATGCTTGGGGAGCGGACAGCATGGTCCGCGTTCGGTTCCAAGCAACCGACTAAGAGGTTGACCCGGGTAGGGGGTCATTAAACATATCTATCACCGGTACGCAGGGGTCGGCAGCGAAAGCTGCCGGCCCCGCTTTTTAGTAGGAGGTAATCGTGTCGTACGACTCCCCGCTTTCAGGGGATTGCCGCACCGGATGGTGCATGTCGTTGGTGTTGGTGTTGGTGTCAGTTACTTACCCCGCTTTCAGGGGATTGCCGCACCGGATGGTGCATCGTCTTGTAGCAACTGAGGCTACGACTCAGTTCAGAGTCCAGCCGATATCGCAGCTGTCCCTCGAAGTTACCCTGCCCAACCACTACTAACTTGGTGGCCACTACCCCACTACACGCGAGCGGAATCTCGTAAAACTACACAAAGGAGAACACACAATGACTCATGACGAGTTGATGGCGTGGGCCCTCGATTGTGCTATTAAGCACAACGAGTGGACGACCCGGCGTGTCCAGGAGGAGGCCGATGCCTTGAAGGCGTCGGAGAAGACCCTCCAACACCTCTTGGAAGAGCTCTTCCAGGAGGCGTAGGTTGCCCTGGGGGTCGGCAGCGCAAGCTGCCGACCCCCATTGTGTCTAGGCTTAGGTTATTAACAATTCGACCCAGTAGATAGGGGTCGTTAAAGATACTTCTACAAAAAGGAGAACACACACACATGATCATTATGACGATCAACGGGAGCCCGTACCTTGTCCAAAAGGACAAGGACGGGAGCCTGGGATGGCTCACGTTTCTCTACCTGGGCGGCGACGAGCACAGGGTCACGGTCTACCGTGGACCGGTAGATTGTGTCACCCTCGACGTAAAAAACGTCGAGGGGACTTGGCGTTACGAAGGCCAGCTGGGCATGGATGAGGCGAAGCCCTATCGTAGGGCCTCGCACCTCATCTAGTCTATCAACGCCGTTGGGGGTCGGCAGCGCAAGCTGCCGGCCCCAACTCCTCTGGGGGAGTATAAATAGCCGATTAGGCCCAGAGCGCTATCCGCAAGGATAGGTTCGGTAAGCACCTGCACTAGCGGGTACTTATCGCAGTTGTCCCTAGAGGTGTTGGGAACGTTACCCTTCACCTCTTACCTACACGCGAGCGTAACCTCGTAAAACTAGCAAGGAGAAACCACCATGGAGAATCTGATTCTCTTGGTCATCGCCCTCTTGGGTGTGGCCACCGTACCCCTCGTGACTCTTTTCCGGGTCACCGCATGCGCTAGCGTCATTAGCGCCGTTTACACCAACGTGATCGGTGCGGTGTCGGTGTGGGCGTTCGGCGTAAAGGCGTTCGGCGTAAAGGCGTTGGTGTCAATGGTGTATGGCGTAAAGGCGTTGGTATATGGCGTAAAGGCGTTTGTTGTTAAGGCGTTGGCGTTGGCGGCTGTTGTGGTCTTCATGGCTGCAGCAGAGGCGTTCCGGCGTGGGCGTAACGGCGTTAAGGCGCTTGTCGCTGGGCGTGGCGTTGGCGTTGGTGTTGGTGTCGGTGTGGGCGTTGGCGTTGGTGTGGTGTGTGGCATCCGTACCCTCAAGGTTCGAGGTGCCCTGGCGTGGAAGCGCAAGCCTTTCAAGGCTGAGCGCCGTGTGGCGTGGCGTGGCGTTGGGCGTTACGGCGTTGGCGTGGCGTTGGTGTTGGCGTGGCGTGGACCCCCGTAAAACGCAGTTGTCCCTTGAAGTTGTGATGGCAAACTACCCGACCTCTGCAACTAAATCGAACAGTTCAGAGGCAACCATGGGCCTGGCATCCCTTACCTGCCAACTTACGCGAAGCAGAGCCCCGGGGAGGCTCGTTAAACATATCCATATACACAGGGCGGCACGTCCTCAAGTGCAACTGCCTTAAAGGAGGCAAACACCATGAAGAAGAACAACTTCTTCCTCCCCTCTGCGGTTGTCCAGGAAGTCCTGGGCACCGCTCAGGAGACCGAGACCCCCGCTGGTGGGCAGACCAGCAAGACCATCCCCGCCACCGTGGCGGTGGAGGTCACCCAGGCCGGAGACCCCGGCAAGGAGGCACCCATGCCCGATATGGGCACTGGCCGTAAGGCCCGCGGCGGGGCGGCGTACAGCCCCATGTTCCCCACCGCGCTCACCCGGATGGTGAGACTGGCCACCGTGGCCAGGGACTGGCTCTTCAACCCCGAGCGGGTTGTCGCAGCCACCGTCGAGGGCCCCGCGCCCACCTTCGTCCTCACCGTCATCGGGGAGGGGCAGACCCGCAAGGGTAAGCCTTACACCCGCTTGTCGGGAGGCGGCATGCTGATGGAGGGCGCCAACGGGCTGTTTGCCCGCTTTGGTGTCCGCCACCACGACGGGCGGCAAGTCAACACCCGGGAGGAGGCAACGGGCTTTATGCCCATGGCCTACCTGCCGGAGGAGCTCACGCTCCAGTTGTCTGAGGCGATTGAGGGGCTGGACAACCCCCAGGGGCTGCAGATGCAGTTCTTTGGAGGACTGCTCCACGTCCGGTGCGACCGCGCAGGCGTCCCCAAGAGGCCCTTCCAGGGTCCCCAGGGCGTGGTCTGGGACCACAACCTGGTCGGCGTCCAGAACGTCCGGTTCGTCCTTCCCGGACAGCCGGGGTACGTCCAGACCCGCACTCAGCGGGGTGAGGCGATGCTCGCCTCGGACTGGGTGTACCAGGACGAGGACGAGACTCCCGCCCAGCTCTCTGCGCGTGAGCGCATGAAGCTGGCGACGGGCATCCGCACGGAGGCGGATGGCATCGAGGCCTTCACGGCCAAGCACACGGATGTGCTCTGGCCGGAGACCAAGCAGGCTGACCCGCAAGGGGAGGCCGACTACATCAACCCTCTGGAGGGGGTATGATCATCAACACCGGGGCGGGGGTCCCCATTAACAACCCCTCCGCGGGGGGCGCCGGTAGCGCCCCCACCACGTCCTCCAGCCTCGACCCTGTCGTGGCGAAGATGCTCAAGTCCGCTGGCCTCACGCTGGCGGACATGGGCAGCGATTTCAGCACCATGCCTGCCGGTCGTCGGCGCATCGAGGTGCTGACGGTCCTGGCGGCAAGGACCGGCCTCAGCAGCATGGAACTCAGCTTCCTGCTTGCTGGCAAGGCCGGCACCAAGAAGCTGATTTTCGAATCGGCTGTGAGGTACATGAAGGCCGGGGTGGGCATCCTCCCCCGCGCCTTCATGAAGGCGGTGGCGGAAGGGAAGGTCATTTGCGGGGGTGGGCGTCTGCCTGCCACCGTGAAGGCCATCCTGGAGGCCAACGGTGGCGTCGTGCGGGTCAAGGGACCCGACGACATCGTCTCCCAGGTCAACCAGGGAGCTCTCGTCTTCTTGCCCACCGAGGGCGACGTAGAGCTCCTGCGGTCCCAGATGGCCAAGCACTTTACGGTGCAAGGTCTTGACGGGGCCGCTCTGGCCGACAAGCTCGTTCGCGAGTCGGTTGTGACCCCGGAGCGGCTGAAGGTGGATGCGGCTATCGAGACTGGGTTTAATGCCCAGATTCTCGGTGCCCTTCTGCCGAAGGCCACCGTTTGCGGCGATGGCGTCAAGGCCGTTTACGGGTACTCGGAGGTGGAGTTTGACTTCGCCGCTGGGACCATCGACGACCAGAAGGTCCTGAAAACTGTCGTCTCGTACGGCAGGCTTCTGGACCGGTGCACGGTGTTAGGCCTCTTCGGGCTGAGCCTTCTTGGGGTCAAGTCCCAAGGCTCGGCAGCTGCCAAAATCCGGGCAGCGGCTCCTTCGACGTTCGAAGAGCCCGATTACGGGTATGGCGTTCGTAGCAGCCGCTACATCGCCAAGATCGAAAGCAAGGTCGGCCACCTGGCCTTGCGCGTCGATCCCACACTGCTCCGCCCGGAGCTGAGCGACAGCCGCAGCAATGCGGAAGTAGTTCGCGTGGCCCAGATGCTCTGGGATCGCGGCGAGGTAGTCGCGTTCGAGTCCCAGATGGGTTACGCCGTCCGGGGCGAGGGCGCAAAGGCCATGCTGGTTGGCCGCAAGGACCAGCAAGTCCGCGTGTGGACTGATGCTTCGAAAGAGGCAAAGATGTTTACCCGGGCGAAGCTCGCTGCCCACGTGGTGGCCGAGACGTGTGATGCGTCCGGCAAGTCCACCATCGTGGACAGCGGGTTTGGCGTTCGGATCGCCGCCGATCGGGTGGTGCGGGATAAGGGGACCAGATTTAATGTCTGGATCACGAATTCCGGGCTTAGCCCTGGCAGCGGCGTGTGCTTGTCGAGGGAGGGGATCGTCGAAGGCCTTCGGGTCATGAAAACGATCAACGGTGTCATTGACGCCGTTTTCCTCCCCGTCAACAAGGACGGGGGCGACTACGCGCAAGCGTTGGTTGACCACGTCCGCGAGAACCTGCGGATCTCGCAGGGGAAAATCCCCTTCGGGGGTACGGTAGCCGAGTTCCACGGTCAGGAATGGCTGTGGGACAATAAACTCGGGACGGCTGAGGTCGAGGGGCAACCCAAGATCACGGCTTACCCAGAGTCGGACACTGTGAAGTTCAGCCTTCGGGTCAAGGTTGAACTTCCCGGCGAGGCTCTGAAGCTGACCACCAATGGTGCGAAGCTGACGAACATCGGCTACAAGGTGGAGTGCCGGTCTCTCGACGGCACTCCACTGACCCAACCTGATATCCTCCTTGACAAAGAGGCTATCAAGGGAGTCGGAAGCCTCGCCCTTGTGGCGTGGGCAGACGACGTGTACGAGAACCTGGGAGGCGCGCTTGTGAGGGGCTTCATCACCCCCGAGCAGGCCGACACTGGGGTCGTCCTCGATCCCGACACCGATCTGACGTCGGCCGAAAGGCAGGCGTTTGAAACGTGGCGGGATGCCCGGTCGTTCCGGGCTCGGATCTCCGTGCGGGCAGACGAAGCCACACGGACCATCGTCGCCGCAATCGTTAAGAAAGCGGAAACGGATCCGGAGTGGGCGGAGGCCAACGGGGTTGACCCCACGGCGTTCCAGATTGATGACCGTAACGAAGTCATCACCCAGGAGATCGAGGTGCTTGAGAGCAGCCTCGTTCTCGGCGTTGAGCTCTCGACCGTTCCCGAAAACGTGGGGACCGCGAAGATCACTGGCGAGATGCTGGTGGCGCTTCGCGCTATCGATCCAGGCCTGGGCAACCAGCTGTGGAACGGTGCGTTTGGTCGCCGGAAGGCGGTGCAGCAGATGATCCTCATGGCGAGGGGAGTCGCGGCGTCGTCGAAGGTGACCGAGTTCCCAAGCTTCGACCACGATCAGTCGAGGATGTCGGGGCGGGCGCTCATCAAGGAGCTTGCACGCAAGTTTCCTGAGGGGCTGTCCGTCGTCCGTAAGGACGGGAACGGAGAGAGGGTGATCGTTACCCTCCACTTCCAGGCTCTCCTGGAGTTCGGGGCCTTGCTCCCCGGTGGAAGTGCCACGGGACTGGCACAGTCGGTCCTCCGTCTCATCGATCACATGCACGTCAAGCATGTGGTTGGTAGCGGAGAGAACCGGTCTGTGCCTGCCGGCTGGGATACATTCCTGGCACGCTTGATCAGCAACGTCCTGTCGGACGTGATCCCCTGGGTCACGGACGGCAAGGCAGCGCTGGCCGGTGTAACCGGCACGGGGCGTGTGTTCTTCAGCCGCAAGGTGAAGACCACGTTCAGTCCCACCATTGCTAATGGGGAGGTCGGTATTAATCCGGCTGACCCTGAGGCTCAGCTCCTTGCGGGGCGAGACGTAGTCCTTGAGGAAGGGATGCGTCTCTCCCGGACGGCAGTTTGCCTGCGTATGCCGATGATTTCGGCGTTTGCGGGTGACATTGTTGTCACGCAGGAGGCCCCCGTAGGTACCCTCTTGGTCAAAGCTCACGAGTGGGCAATGGCTAACGAGGGGGACTCGGACGGGGATGGCGTCATCTTCTACGTCCTGCGAGGGGAGCGGGAGAGGGCTAACGTTAAGTTGGCACTCTTGAGTTCCCCGCTTGGTCCGATGGGGTATCGCATCGCTCATGGTGCATACCTCCTCGACCATCCCTACACCCAGTTCTACACCGAGAACGCGAGCAAGCGTGTTCACGGTGTAAGCCCGAAGGTCTTCGTGATCGAGGGCAAGAGCTGGTTGGAGGTGGCCGGATGTACAGGCCAGCACTACTCGTTCTTCATGGGACGAGTATTTGCTATGGCTAGCTACCTGATCTTTAAGGTCGGGAATGGCGACGCCGCAGCAGAGCTGCTGGACCCGGACCTGTTGAGCGCAACAGTCCTCGCCTGGCGTCGACTCTATGAGGGGTTGGCGCTGAGTGGCTACAGCCGTGAGGCTGGCGTCATGGCGAAGCTGTTGGCCGGTATCGCGTCGAAAGACGTGGTTCAAGTACCGGTGGCGGAAGTTCCTGCGCTTCGTGCGTTGGGGATTGACGCCCGCGCCACCACCGGTGGTGACAAGGCGTGGGTCAAGGCCCATAATGCCATGGCTTATGCCTGGCACGTGTGCCTCGGGATCCAGTTGAGCGAAGGAGAGGCCAAGTACCTCTACGACGCCTTGCTGGTGACCGCCTCGTACTCTCTCATCGAGCGTGAAGCCGGTGGAGAGGAAGAGGTGACCGCGGCGGAGGTCCTGGGGCACGAGGGGCGTGAGCACCTCGCACCCTACCTCAAGGAGGCTGTCGTTTACGGCACGCTTCGGAGGGGTTCCAAGGGACTCGCCGTAGCCGCACCGCTCGGTGAGGAGGCTGGGAATGGGCTGTTCCGCTTTATGCGGACGGAGTACCTGACCGACCTCCACGGCATGGTCCGGAGCATGACCCACCTTGTCTGGTTCGTCCAGCAAGAGGTGGCTAAGCTCCGTACCAACGACGAGTTGGTTGAAGAGTAGGAGAACCCACTCAGGTGGCCGAGACTAGCTTTATGCGAAATCTCGGCCACCTAGACCGACAGGTACGGGGGAAGAGACCCCAACTACACATACGAAAGGAGACCAATTGCCTAGTAGCCGGGCTCAATGGCTACGTTGTCGGGGCACGTGTGGCTACCAATCATAGGACGCAGCTCGCGTTGCTAGGTACACACGTGCCCACCGAACCTTCTGTCCAGGTTATAAAACAAAGGACTAGCTACGGCGTGTCGAAGTGACCCTGGAATAGGGTCCAAAATAATATATTCCTGACAGACCTATCTTTAGGGTCTAAACACGAAACAAATAAAGATGACAGACCTATCTTTAGGGTCTAAACATGAAACAAATAAAGATGACAGACCTCGTAGTCAGGGTCTAAACATGAAACAAGTGACTGCAGCTACCACCAGTATCAGATTCATCAGCGGACCACGTCCACTGGTATTGGTGTAGTGTCGAAGTGACCCTGGAATAGGGTCCAAAATAATATATTCCTGACAGACCTATCTTTAGGGTCTAAACACGAAACAAATAAAGATGACAGACCTATCTTTAGGGTCTAAACATGAAACAAATAAAGATGACAGACCTCGTAGTCAGGGTCTAAACATGAAACAAGTGACTGCAGCTACCACCAGTATCAGATTCATCAGCGGACCACGTCCACTGGTATTGGTGTAGTTGGGATACATACAACCACCTCCACGCGGTGTATCCTGGGCAGCTTAGGCTGGCTAACGGTTGTAACGCAGTTGTCCCTTGAATTATTGCGTCGCAGGCCGCAGGCCGCAGTATAAGCTAGGGCTATTGTCGCAAGGTCGCGACGACGCTAAGCCGTAGTATGTGGGTGGGCAAAGCGCTCCCATCCCTAATAACCAAGGAGGACCTATGAAGGTCAATGTCGGTGAGAATTCCCAGGTCGTAAAGATCCTGGTCGTTCGGGCTCAGGGAAATCTCTTCTACGCCGGTCCCAAGGCCGGCAGCGGGAGGGCCAAGGCCGAGGCGGATGACCTCGGAACGCCCATTCGTGGGCGGGACGGGGTTTACCCCCTGGTCGGCAGTTTCGTAGCGGGGAGCCAGGTCCGTTACGCTAACGGGGTCACCCTGGATGTCTCGGGCGCGACGGCAACCATTGCCATCAGCGAAGACGAGCTCGAGGCACTCAACGGGCTCCCCGGCAACGCCTGGGTGCTGAGCTTCCAAGCTCACGCCTCCGCACCCAACACGCAGAACCCAGGTAGCCGGATTCACGGCAGTGTCTGGCTGGAGGTGCTGAACGAGCCCTCAGCCGACCGGGCCGACGCCCTGGTGACTGACGCTGACCTGGCGCAGGCTGCGGTGGCGCAAAACGCTGCTGCATCCGCCGAAAGGCGGGAGCAGCGGAGGGCAATGGCAGCCCTTGGGCGTGGGGAGTCCGCTCCCCCCGTCCAGGCGTAGGCCAGTGGGGATGTCCCGAGAAATCGGGGCATCCCCTAAATTTTAAGTCTGAGGTCTCAACACCTCGGACAAAAGTTACCACGGTTACTTAGTAACCACGGTAATGGGGAGAGCAGGTGTACTGGTCTCGAGGGAAGCACTTCTGCACCCTCTCTGTACACTGGGGCAGGATATCCCTGCCCCCTCCCTGACCAATCGCCCCGATGCGGGCTGGGGCACGAGAATACCCCCAGTCCAGAGGTCGGGATGTCCTGAGCAAGACACTAAAAGGCTCACCCCAACCCAACACTAGGAGTACAGATACCATGACAACCTTCAACCGGTGGGAAGAGTCTGCAACCGCTGCAGAGCGGTCGCGGCTGATTGCTAGCTCGCGCCGCAAGGCGCAGCTAAGCAAGATCAGGACTATTGCCGTAACAGCACTCACGACCATGCTGGTGTGCGCTCTGCTCAACGGAGCGGAGCTGATGCCGGCAATCCAGATTAAGTTCTGGAGCCACTAGGAGGTACCATGGCACTAGCAACAGAAGTGATTCTGTTCGACCGCGAGGTCGGACAGAAACTGGAGACGGGCCTCCAGCTAGTTCTTGGGTCTCTTGAGCACACTAGAGCTGAGGAGATCCGGGAAATGAACCCGGTAGCATTTGAGCTCCTGCGCGACTTGCGCGGGACGCTCAACAGCTTCCTGGGGCCTGACGGCTTCGGGAAGTGATATCCCTCGGGGGCTCGGTAGAAATACCGGGCCCCACACATTAGGAGTAGCCACAATGGCGGAAGAATACCTGACCTTTGAAATCAAGGTCAGCACCAGGGACACCAGGCGTGTGCTGATTGTGAAGAGTCACAATCAGCCACTCAGTGATGCAACGTCTGAGGTAATTGCCAAGCTGGCACCTGCAGACCTGTACAAGGTCTGCCCTCCCATCGAGGAGGCAACCGTTCTCGTCGGTACCGACACCAAGCGGTGCACCTACAAGAACGTCGAAGAGAAGATTCGGGCAGCAATGGCTGACTTCTCGGACATGGACAGGCGAGTGTACAACTCCCTGAGTTGGAACATCCGTCGCCGTCCAGAGCTCTGGGCAGGTGACTGGAGGATCATCTACGTGCCACATGGTAACACCACCATCGGCATCATGGTAGTATGTGCCCTCCAGGGCATATTCGGCCGGCTCCCTGAGCTGGTCAACCAGATCAGCCACGCAGGGGAGCTTCTGCCTGTGGCAGAGCTGCCGTTGATTGACCTGGACAAGGTCAAGCAGTCGGGGCGTAAGCTCCGGGACCTCGCAGACAACCTTCTGCGGGATCAGGAGGATCACCGGCCTGCGAGCAAGGGCCGTGATATGATGAAGGCAGAGGAAGAAACTCACTCATGAGACCCATAAAGCTTACCCTAGACAGCCTGGAAGTATTTGAGCGAGCTCGTGAGCTTGCTCAAGAATTCGGACTGAACTTCAGGGTCGAGCATGGTCCCAAGGAGATTGAGCCCGACACCCTAGAAGGAATGCGGATTGTCACAATCTGGGGTTTACCCGAGAAAATGACACAGATGCAAGAACTTTTGGGTGTTAGCCTCATGAAGAGTACACTTCAACGGCAAAAAGATATACATAAGCTCTATAGGAGCTTTGATATATCACCATGAACGACTACTGGCTAAAGGGTTATATCCTTGATGCCAGACCGTTATCCAAGCGCGCAAGACGCAAACCCGTTGGAATCGCAATGATTCTGGCGGGTTTGCTTATTGCAGGTGTCCTGACCAGCCTTGTACCCAATACAAGGCAGGAGTGGGTACTCAAGGACTTCAAGAAAGTCCAGGGTATCTACCAGGGGTTGTATGTCCAACACGGCATAACCTACCTCTGTATCATGACACCTCAAGGATACTCGGAAAGGATCATGGTTGCCAAAGGTGTACAATTCTCGAGGCACATAGGGGTGGGGTATCACGTTGAGGTATCTTACCTCAACACAGATCCTACCCGCCCACAGCTGGTCCAAGGTACGGACATCAGGGCCATTAGTGGTCCTGACCCGGAAAACCCTGGATTTGCAACAAGGTACTGGTGATGGAAGCCCTAGTGTACGGAAGTGTACTAGGGCTTGCTGGTCTCATACCCGGGCTTCACTACGCCATGGTACTGCTTACTGCAGGGCCATGGCTTCTGGAGCAATGCGGGCTGCTAATGGGAATACTGGCACTGGTGTGGGCAGTATGTGTGGCTCGCGCCATGCATACGCTCACAGTAGTGTACCACCCAGTAGCAGCTGACCAGCTAGCAAGTGCCGACCCCGCTCAACGGCTTCGTGCCGCTGGGCAGGGCAAGTTTGCCACCCAGATCATGGGTGAAAGCTTGTGGGTCAGTGGTGCTGTAGTAGTGGTTCTGGTGGGCATCATGACGATGCTCAGCATGTTACTACAAAGAAACCTGATCAAGGGTATCCTGCAAAACCTGGGATTCATTGCAATCCCGGCTTTTGTAGCTTGGTTGGGTTTCATGGTCTGGAATGCCAAGAACAAGGCATCCACCCTTCTGGTCTTCATTGCGGCAGGAACCCTGGGCGTCATAGCCCTTGAACACCCTGGCGTGCGTGGAAGCGCCCAGACCATGACACCATTGCTATCCGGGCTCTTTGGGTTACCGATCCTGATTGGAACGCTCATAGAGCGTAAAAGAGGCAAAAAAGTGGTGCTGCCGGAACCTGTTTCCGAACGCAAGCACCCGGAACTTCTTACCTGGATTGGATTGGGCTTTGGACTATTGTCCGTAGCCCTTCCTGGCCTAGGTACAAGTAGCCTGGTCTCAATAGGACAGAATGTCGCAGAGGACGACGCTCAGTATCTACGGATGAGCTCTCTTGCAGAGAGCACTGGGGAGTTGCTCGCCCTCACACTGGGTATTCTGGCCATTGCAGACCGGTCTAGCGATGCAGCGGTGATCAGCCGCATCGTAACTGCCTTCACAGGGGAGTACAGTCTAACACCCACATTTACCTGGGCCATGCTGGCCACGCTGATATCAGCAACGTGGGTTGGACTTAAACTAGTACCCATCCTGGGAATACCTTATCGGTTTCTCATGTATGCGATACCGAACAAAGCTCAGAGTATTGCCGTAGCAGTCGGCATGCTCTGGATCGTCTGGTCCCACACCGGAAGTTGGGGATTAGCCGTTACAGCTGCAGGCACCATGATACATTTTGGAGCCAGGCAGTTGGGGGTACCCAATCAGGCATTCTTTGCCTGCATGGTTGTCCCGATGTGTCTCAGCATCATGGAAATTCACGTGTGGTAACTTAGCTGGACTCCACCTAGAGCATGCTCTACTGGGGTGCACCACCAGTAAGGAGCCATGTATGACTGAAGACCTGGAACTGATCATTCCAGATTTTTCGGTTCTATATCGTAAAAGTATCAAAGCCCTTAAAACATATGGGCTAGTATCTTTTACAGATCTAGAAGCCGTGATCGTAGGACACATCACTTCCCTTGAGACTGAACGTATTGACGGAATAGCTGACAGGATCGTTTATGAAATAGACGATCTTCAGATACCAAAATACGCCTGTCTCATGTTATGGCTAAATCCCTTTGGGATATCTAGCCACAGACCTAAGTTAATATTGCGGATAGCAAAGTTTCTTCTTGGTTATACAACTGAAGAAGAAATCAAAAAGCTGCCCAGTAAACTTAGAGCTGATCTTGGAGTGTGAGCAAGAGCTCCAAGATATTTCAGGACCCCTAGGATGCCAGTATCCTGGGGGTCCATCTGCTCAAAAGGATACTGGAATAAACCAAGAAAGGGAGGCTACAATGCCTCTTATCCGTAACAACACGAAGAACGCCTACACAGCCAAAATAATCAGTGTCATGGATTTCCCTGACACTGCAAGCCTGAGCCTCCTTCTGGTCTGCAAGACCGAGAACGGGAAGATCATCGCTGACAAGACTGTCAGCATGAACATTTCCGAGGAGCACCCCCTCGCACAGGGGCTCTATGATGGAGCCATTGTCGAGGTTGGCTTCCTGGCAACGGGCTTTAGCCCTGAGCCTGTGAAGGGCGACGAGAACCGGCCGATCTACGCTCTTGTCGGGCTGGTGAAGCCCTCTCTGGAGCAGATCCTGGGTGGACGCTTCACCACCGGTGAAGTAGTCACTGACGAGGCAGAGGTCAAGCGGAAGGCCAACATGGCAAGCCGGGCTCTGGCCTGGATCCGTGCAGGACTGGCTGAGGCGAAGGGCGACTAAGGGTATAACCCTGCTGGGGCTCCACACACCTACGGGTGGGTGGGGCCCCAGTTTTTTATATCAGAGGCTATTCACGTTACCTGCACTACATATCCACACTTAGCCACACTTAGCCACACTTAGCCACACTTATTCAGGATCACTATTTTTTTATTTTTATTTTTATCGTTACCTGGTGTTGACAACCTAGGTGAAATAGGTTAAAGTTTTTACAGATAGATCGACGTGTCTATCGAGAGCCCGCTTTTAGCTCCGAAGGTCCCCGGTTACGAACCCTCTCGTGACTGGGGATTTTTGTAAGTAAAAAATTTTAAAAAAGT
>Ga0194129_10007276_pt1 | contig 13237 bp, 7 predicted proteins | sample TA2KigCa35mmetaG_FD_150862 | JGI IMG/M metagenome (GOLD analysis project Ga0194129, IMG submission 150862) | Freshwater microbial communities from Lake Tanganyika, Tanzania - TA2015038 Kigoma Deep Cast 35m | ecosystem: Environmental > Aquatic > Freshwater > Lake | place: Tanzania: Lake... | reverse complement strand
TCAGCAGCTGCTGGAGGGCACGGGCGAGGCGCAGCTGAGCGAAGAGCGGGACGAGGCGCTGTTCCTGCGGCCCACCGTCCTGGCGACGGCCGCCGCCCCCGCCGGGCCTCCCCCCGCGCCGAGGCTGCTGCATCAGCTCCAGGAACACCTCCTCGATCCCGACCCGCAACCCGCGCTCCAACGGGCCGACGGGGATCACTCCCTGGAATTTCATTCCTGCCCGGGGCCGCTGCGGCAGGCCCAGATCGTGCGGGATCGGGTGCTCCAGCTTCTGGCCGCCGATCCCACCCTCGAACCCCGCCACATCTTGGTGATGACCCCCGCTGTGGAGACCTTCGCGCCACTGGTGGCCACGGTCTTCAGCGATCGGGAGGCCACCGGGGTGGAGCTCCCCTGGCGCCTCACGGACCGCAGCCAGGAGGCGGAGGGCGGCGTCGGTCGCACCCTCCTCGACCTGCTGGCCCTGGCAGGTGATCGGCTCACGGCGCAGGGATTGGAGCGCCTGCTGGAGGAGGCGGTGGAGCTCACGGCGGTGCTCCAGCGGTGCGGCTTCCGCTGGGGGCTGGGGGCCGAGGAGCGGCAGGGCGACCCCACCCACACCCTCGGCTGGGCCATGGATCGCCTCCTCCTCGGCCTGGTGCTGCCGGAACCGGACGGCGCCTGGCCCACCGACACCGCGCCCGCCCCCCCCTTCCCCTCGCTGGAGCAGGGGGGACGCTCGCTCCATCTGCTGCTGCGGCTGCGCCACTGGTTGGAGCAGTTCGGACGACCGGGCCCCTGCCTGGAGTGGGTGGAGCGCCTGGGGGAGGCCCTCGTCGATCTCTTTGGCGCCGACCCCGCCAGCGACGGTGAGCTCGCCCCGTTGCGCGGCGCCCTGGAGGAGTGGCGCGGGGTGGCGGGCGCGACAGACCTGCTGTTGGAGCCGGCGGTGGTGGCCGCTGTGCTCGAGGAGCGCCTGACGCGCGACAGCGGCCGGTTCGGCCACCGCAGCGGCTCCCTCACGATCAGCGCCCTGGAGCCGATGCGGGCCATCCCCCACCGGGTGGTGATCCTGATGGGTCTCGACGCCGACGCCTTCCCCCGCCAGCGGCAGCGTCCCGGCTTTCATTTGATGGACGCCCAGCGCCAGCTCGGCGATCCCGATCCCGCTGACCAGGACCGCTACGCCCTCCTGGAGGCCCTGCTCTCCGCCCGCGATCACCTTCTGATCACCTGGAATGGGCTGGAGGAGCGCACGGGGGTGGCCCTGCCGCCGGCGACGCCTGTGCAGCAGTGGCTGCAGTGGTTGCAGAGCGTTCTGCCCGCGGAGCAGGCCGCGGCGCTGCGGGTGGCCCACGACCCCAATCCCTTGGACCCCAGCCACTTCCTGCCGCAGGGCGACCGCCCGCCCGCCAGCTGCGACCGCCGCCAGCTGGAGGCCTGTCGCCAGCTGGTGGCCTCTCGCCAGCCGCGCCGCGACCTCCCCCCTCCGGACCCGGGGCTGGCCGCGGCCCTCCTCCCGCAGGAGGCGGCGCCGTCGGCGCCGGAGGACGGGCTCCCCCCCGAGACGCCAGCGGCGGCGGAACCCTTCGACGACCTGCGCGCCTGGCTGACGGCGCCCCAGGAGACGTGGTTGCGGGAGCTGGGGATGGCGCCCCGGGAATGGGAGCAAGAGGTGGACGACCTGGAGCCGTTGGAATTGGAGGAACGGGAGCGGAGCGGGCTGCTGCGGGAGGCCTTGGAGGAGGCCTGGCGGGAGGCCGCGGACGATGCTGCAGAAGAGGCGGGGCTCCGGGGGCTGGAGCCTGGGGCGCTCGACTCGGCGGGGGAACCGGGCGCCAAGGCGGAACCGGGCGAGGAGGGCCAGCCGGGCGAAGGGGCACAGCCGGGTGAGGAGGCCGAGCCGGGCGCGCCCTGGTTGCGCCGCCATCGGGGACGGGGGCGTTTCCCGCCCGCTGGAGGGGCGGTTCTGGAAGCCAACCGGCTGGAGGAGCGCTGGCGGAGCCTGCAAGGGGTGTTGGCGCACCTGGGGGAGGAGCGAACACCCTTGCTGAGCTGGGGGCGCTGGCAGGCGCGCGTGAGCCTGCGGGGCGACGCGGTGGTGCTCGCCCGGCCCGCCAAGGGGCGGGTGAGGGATCAGCTCGAGCTCTGGCTGCTGCTTCAACTGGCGGTGGCGGCCCTGGAGAGCGACGGGCCGCGGCGGGGGCTGCTGATCACCCGCGAAGCGCAGTTCGGCCAGAAGGACGCCTTCGCCCCCCTGCTCACCTTCCGCGCCCCCGAGCCTGAGGCGGCCCGCCAGGAGCTGGAGCGGCTGGGGCGGTTGCGCCAGGAGTGGCGCACCACCTGCTGGCCGGTGCCGCCCCGCGCCGGCTGGGCCTGGATGGCGGCGGGGGGCCTCGCCTACCCGGAGAAAGCGTTCGAGAAGGCGACCGAGGCCTGGGAGGGCAGCAGCCACCAGGGGGGTGGCGAGCGCGACGCGCCGGAGATGCGGCTGTGCTTCGGCAGCGAGCGCAGCTTCCGCCTGCTCCTGGAGGAGCTGCCCTTCGCCGAGCAGGCCGCTCTCCTCTTCCCGCCGCTGCTGGAGGCGATCCTCCCCCCCGAGAGGGCGCGCCGCTGATGGACTCCGCCTCCCTCGATTTCGATCCCAACGCCTTCCCCCTGGATCCAGGCCTGCGGCTCCTGGAAGCCAGCGCCGGCACCGGCAAAACCTTCGCCCTGGCCCATCTGGCCCTGCGGTTGGTGACGGAGCGCGCCATTCCCCTCAGACGCCTGCTGGTGGTGACCTTCACCAACGCCGCGGCCACGGAGCTGCGGGAGCGCATCGGTCGGCGGCTGCAGGAGGCCTTGCTCTGTCTGCGGGATCCGGGGCGCCCGCCACCGGACCCGGTGCTCGCCGAGTGGCTGGCGGCCCAACGGTCCGAGGGGGGCGGCGCGGACGCGGCCGTCGGTGGAGATGCGGGGGGCGGCGCGGACGCGGGAGTCGGCGGATATGCGGGCTCTGAGGCGGAGATCCGGCTGCTGCTGGCCCTGGAGGAGCTCGACGGGGCGGACATCACCACCATCCATGGCTTCTGTCAGCGCACCCTCCAGCGCCACGCCCTGGAGGCCCGACGCCCCCCCAACCTCCTCCTGGACAGCGATGGCGACACCCTTCTGCGACAGGTGGCGCACAGCTATTGGCAGGAGCAGGCGCTGCGGCTGCCTCCGGCCCTGCTGCTCGGCCTCTCGGCCCAGAAGGTGACCCCGGAGGCCCTCACCTCCGTGCTGCGCACCCTGGATGGTGATCCCGGCCTGGAGCTCGATCCCCTGCCCTCCTCGCTCCCCCTCGACGCCTCTCTGGCCGAGGCGCTGCCGCAACTCTGGCGGGAGCGTTGGCAGGCGTTCCGCGCGGCCTGGCGGGAGAGGGGGGAAGACCTGCTGGCCGACCTCTTCAACCAGGCGCGGACCTGGAAGGCCGAGGGGCTGGCCTACAAGCCCTACACGCTGAAGGAGACGAAGCGCTGGAACGCCGCCGCCGTGGAGGCCCTGCTCGCTGAGGACGATCCCGGCTACGCGGCGGTGCTCCAGGCGGAGATGCTCACCACCTTTCTGCATCCGGGCACGTTCCACAAAACGGCGCGGGCGCTGGAGGGCCGGGGCGACCGACCGATCACCCTTCCCCAACGCGACCTGATGGAGGCCGTGGCCGCGCTGGTGGATGGTCCTGCGGAACTGGCCCTGCTCCATGCCGGCCACTGGGGGCGGCGGGCCTTGCTCCAGCGGCGCCAGCGCCTCGGCCTCTGCTCCTATTCCCAGCTCTTGAGCGACCTGGATCCCGGCCCGGACGCCGCGGCGCCGACGCCGCTGCTGACGGCCGTGGCGGAGCGCTACAGCGCCGCCTTGATCGATGAGTTTCAGGACACCGATCCGATCCAGTGGCGCATTCTGCGGCTGGCCTTTGGCGGCGGTCGCCACCTGCTGGTGATGGTGGGCGACCCGAAGCAGGCGATCTACCGCTTTCGCGGCGGCGACCTGGAGACCTATCTGGCGGCCCGGGACCGGGCGGACGCCCGCTTCGCGATGCGCGACAACCGGCGCTCGACCCCCGAGCTGATCGCCGCTCTCAATCAGCTCTGCGGCCGCGGGCTGGTGCGCTCCGGCCTCACGCCGCTGCCGGCGCTGGAGGCCAAGGCCAGCCGGGGGGGCGACGGACAGCCTCCGGTGGATCTTCTCTGGCTGGGGGACCCCTGGCCCCCCGACGCCGCCGGCCCCCCCGACGCCGCCGGCCCCCCCGATGCCGCTGGCCCCCCCGATGCTGCCGCGCCCCCCGATGGCGAGGACGCCCCCGAGCCCGCCGCCGCCGCCGCCGCGACGCGCCTGCCCAACAACACCGCCCTCAACGCCCGCCTGCCCATGCAGATCGCCATCACGGTCGCGGGGCTCCTCAGCGATCCGCCCCCGCTGCGGGAGGCCACCCGCGACCGCCCCCTGGAGGCCGCGGACATCTGCCTGCTGGTCAACACCCATTCCCAGGCGGAGGATCTGCGCCTGGCCCTGCGGCAGCTGGGCATCCCCAGCCGGCTCGTGAGCCAGTCGGATGTGTTCGCCACGCCAGCCGCCGCCGCCCTGCAACGCCTCCTTGACGCCCTCGCCGAGCCCGCCGACGCCAACCGGCTGCGCCTTCTGGCCGCCTCCCCCCTCCTGGGTTGGAGCGCGGCCACCATCGCCACCGCTTCGCCCCAGCGGTGGAGCGCCCTGGCGGTTCGCCTGCAGCAGCTGGCGCGGGACTGGCCCCACCTGGGCCTGCTCGGCCCCCTGGCCGCCGTGCTCGGGGCCGAGCAGCTGGCGCGCCTGTCCAGCGGCGGGCGATTTCTCGCGGATTTGGGACAGGTGGCCGAGCTGACGCAGCAGCGCCTTCACCGGCAGCGGCTGGGGCCCCAGGCGGTGGCCCGCTGGCTCCGGCGCCGACGGAGCCAGCGGGTGGACGCCGTCCCCGACGCGGAGCAGACCCACAGCGACAAGGTGCGTCAGGCCGTGGCCGTGATGACGGTGCATCGCAGCAAGGGGCTGGAGTTCCCGCTCGTGATCTGCCCCTATCTCTGGCAGGACGCGGGCCAGGGGAGGGGGGAGGGCCGCCGCTGGCACCCGGAGCCCGGCGGTCCCCCCCGGCTCGATCTCCACCGCAACCGCCAATGGGGTCCGGGCTGGCGGGCCGATCGGCAGGCGCGGCGGGAGTTGGAGGCCGAGCGGGAACGGCTGGCCTACGTCGCCCTCAGCCGCGCCATGCATCGGCTCATCCTCGCCTGGGCGCCGGTCAAGGATCGGCACTGCAACCCCCTTCAGCCCTGGTTGTTCGCCGACGACCCCGTGCTCGATCCCGAGGACTCCTGGCCGGAGACCGACCCGACGGTTTGGCGGGAGCGGCTCGACGCGGAGATCCGGCGGCGTCAGCTCCCGGTGCGGCTGGTGGAGCCACCGCCACCGCCGCCGCCGGGCTGGCGTCCGCCCATGGGGGAACCGGCCCTGCCGCCAGAGGCCCTGACCCCGGGTCCCCGTCCGTCCGGCCCCCTCGATCGGGGCTGGGCCCGCGGCAGCTACACCAGCTGGACCCACGATCGCCAGGCCCTGGCCCAGGAGGAGGGGCGTGACATCGGCGATCCCGACGCGCCGCCCGATCCCCCGGCCCTCGCGCCAACCCACACCCCGACGGGGCCGGCCGCGCCGTCCCCCTGGCCGGAGCGCGGCCTCTGGGCGGATCTGCCGGCGGGCAGTGGCTTCGGCGATTGCCTCCACCGCCTGCTGGAGCGCCTCGACTTCCGCGCCGCGCCCACCGATCCCCGCGGCCTGGCGCTGGCGGCCCATGAGCTGCGGCGGGCTGGCCTGCCGGACACCTTGGCGGAGCCCCTCCTCGCCGCCCTGTGCCAGATGCTCGCCACCCCCTTCGGGGGCCCCCTGGGCGGGCTCCGCCCCGCCGATCTGCCCTCCCGGGGGCGCCTCCATGAGCTGCGTTTCGACCTCAGCCTCCAACAGGCCCGGGCCCGGGATCTCGCCGCCGCCTTCCGCCTCCATCCCGACGGCCTCTTCGGGGCGGACTACGCCGACGCGTTGGCCGCGCTGCCGGTGGGCCAACGCGGGTTTCTCACCGGCTCCATGGACCTGGTGTTTCCCACCCCCGGCGCCGACGCGGGGCCGTGGTGGGTGCTGGATTGGAAGAGCAACCGCCTCGGGCGACGCGATGAACGGGGGCAGGTTCTGAGCTGCGGCCCCGGGGACTACGGGCCGGAGGCCCTGCGCCAGCTCATGGCCAGCCAGCACTACCCCCTGCAAGCCCATCTTTATCTCGTCGCCCTGCACCGCTATCTCGCCTGGCGTCTGCCGGACTACGACCCCCGACGCCACCTGGGCGGCTATGTCTATGTGTTTGTGCGCGGCACGCCGGGCGCCCTGCCGGCGGACCGCCTGGAGGCGCCCGTGCCCGGCATGGTGATCGAACGCCCGCCCCTCGGGCGACTCCTCGCGCTGGATCAGGCTCTGGGGACCGCCCCGCCGGGGTGGCGAGCCGGCACCCTCCCATGACGTCTCCTCCCCGCCGCCGCGAGCCGCCCCCCTGGCTGCTCCCCTTGAGCGGCGCCCTCGCCGAGGCCCTGCCCCGGATCTACGGCCAACCGGCGGATCCGCCCCTGGTGGAGCTGATCGAAGCGCTCACCCTGGCCCTGGAGCGGGGGGAGCTCACCCTCAATCTGCGGGGTCCAGCGCCGCCGGGAGTCCACTCCAGCGATTGGCCCGACGCGCACCGCGCGGCGCTCGCCGCGTCGCCCCTGGCCCGCGACCCCCGCGGCCCGCTGGTCGTGGAGGACGGACGGGTGGGCTGGCGCCGCTGGCTCCAGCTGCGCTCCGCCGTGCTGGCCGCCCTGGTGGCCCGTGCCGCGCGGGTCGCTCCCGCGCCGGCGACCCCGGCCGGCGATGAGAGTCTGGATCCCTTGCAGCGCCAGGCGATCCGCACCGCCCTGGAGCGGGATCTGCTGGTGTTGGCCGGCGGACCGGGCACGGGCAAGACCAGCACTGTGGCCCATCTCCTGGAGGCGGCGGCCCGGGACGGGGACGGAGCGGTGATCCAGCTGGCCGCGCCGACGGGCAAGGCCGCGGCCCGCCTGCGGGCGGCCACCGGTGGCCGCTGGCCCTGCGGCACCCTCCATCAGCTGCTGGAAAGCCGGGGGGATGGAACCTTTCGCCGCCACCGCCAGCGGCCCCTCTCCCTCGACCTGCTGGTGGTGGACGAGGTGTCGATGGTGGATCTGGCCTTGATGAAGGCCCTGCTCGACGCCCTCCCGAACCAGGCGCGTCTGGTGTTGGTGGGCGACCCCTCCCAGCTGCCCCCGGTGGCTCCGGGGGCGCCGCTGCGCGATCTGCTGAGCGCGGCCCATCGCCCGGCGCTGGCGGAGGCGGTGGTGACCCTGCGCACGACCTGGCGCAATGACGGCGCGATCGCCACCATGGCCGCCGCCCTGCGGGAGCGCATCGAGACGGCTGGAGACGCCCCGGACCCCCTCGACGCGTTGCGCCCCCTGCTGCGCGACCTTGGCGCTGACGCCAACCTGCGCTGGTGCCAGGAGGCCCCGGGGCCCCTCCCCGCCGCAGTGCGCCAGCGCCTGCTGGACCACCTGGGCCGGTTGCGGGCCGCCGCCGACGCCTGCGTGCCGGGAGGGGATCAGGGTTGGCGGGAGGTGTTGGCCGCCCGCGACGCCTTCCTGCTCCTCACCCCGCGCCACCGCGGTCCTTGGGGGGCGCATGCGGTGCATCGCGAGCTGTTGGGAGAGGAGTCCGCCGCCGCCCTGCCGCGCTGGCCCAGCGGCACGCCCGTGATTTGCGTCCGCAATCTCCACGACGCGGGCCTGAGCAACGGGGATCTGGGCGTGTTGGTGGCGCGGGAGGGGGAACGGTGGCTGCTGTTCGGCCAGGAGGAGCCGCTCTGGATCCACCCCGCCCGGGTCAGCGGCGCCCTGGAGCCCGCCCTGGCGCTGACGGTCCACAAGGCCCAGGGCAGCGAGAGCCATGAGGTGATGGTGCTCCTGCCGGGCCCTGACCCCGTCGATCCCCGCCTGCTCTACACAGCGCTCACGCGCGCGCGCCAGAGGGCCTGGTTGTTCACGCCCCCGGACCCGGGCGCCGCGACCCCACCGTCTCCTGAGATGCCCAGGCAACGGTCTGGACTTCCACAACGTCGCCGAAAGGCCGCCAAAGAGGTGATTTGATCAACGCAATTGCCATCTTCCAGGATCCCGATGGATGTCCAAGCCCTCGCGCGCGTGCAGCGTCCTTGGGGTTGGTATGAAACCCTCTCCAGCGGCCAGGGCTATCTCGTCAAACGGCTCTGGTTGTCGCCCGGCCAGCGGATCAGTCTGCAGAGCCATCGCCACCGCTGCGAGCACTGGGTGGTGGTGAACGGGGAGGGCGTGCTGGTGTTGGAGGACGCCACGATCCGCGCCGAGATCGGAACGACGCTGTTCGTCCCCGCCGGGGCCCGTCACCGGGCGGAGGCGGGCGCGAGCGCGCTGGAGATCGTGGAAGTGCAGCGCGGCGCGGTGCTCAGCGAGGAGGACATCGAGCGTTACGCGGACGATTTCGGTCGCCTCTGAACCCGGGGCGCCCTGAACAGGTGGTCGTGCTGTGGTGCTACAGTGTGTTTTCACCCTTTAATGAAGCTGACGCAGCTCCGCACATTCCTCTTGCGACTTTTTTATTGCAATAAATCTGGAATCCTCTTCACGGTGAACGGGTCCCAGTCGGAATGTTTATCATCGAGACAAGCGCCGTTTTGGCGTTTTCTTTTTGGGCCAGCTGCAGGTCTCTGTTGAAGGATCCACACGGCCTTCAAGCCTGAGGTTGTTCCATGTCTGATGTTTTTTCCGGCCCCGAGGCCGCTCTTTGTGTTGACGGCGTTTTGGAGGGCGGCGCGGCTCCCCTGGCGCTGATGGATCTCGCCACACCCCTCCTTCCGGAGACGAGCCCCTCCGCGACGGCGGACAGCGCCGAGACGGCGCAGCCCGTGTCGGGCTTCTCCCGTTTCGGTCTGCGGCCCGAGCTTCTGACCGCTCTGGACGGGCTGGGCTTCCACACCCCCTCGCCGATCCAGAAGGCGGCCATTCCCGAACTGATGCTGGGCCGCGACCTGGTGGGGCAAGCCCGCACGGGCACTGGCAAGACGGCGGCCTTCGGTCTCCCCCTCCTTCACGGCCTCGACCCCGCCCAGTCCCGCCCCCAGGTTCTGGTGCTCACCCCCACGCGGGAGCTGGCGTTGCAGGTGGCGGAAGCCCTGGCCAGTTTCTCCTCCGCGCTGCCCCGCGTGCGGGTGCTGGCTCTCTATGGCGGCGCCGATTTCCGGGAGCAGATGCTCCAGTTGCGCTGCGGCGTCCAAGTGGTGGTCGGCACCCCCGGCCGGGTGATGGATCACATGCGCCAGGGCACTCTCGACCTCTCCGCCCTCACCACCTTGGTCTTGGATGAGGCGGATGAGATGCTCCGCATGGGTTTCATCGAATCGGTGGAATGGGTGCTGGAGCAGCTGCCGGCCGAGCGCCAGGTGGTGTTGCTCTCCGCCACCATGCCCTCGGCCATCCGCCGCCTCTCCAACCGCTACCTGCGCAACCCGGCGGAGATCACCATCCACAGCCGCAAGGGGGAGGAAAGCCGCATCCAGCAGCGTTGGCTGATGGTGCAGGCGCAACAGAAGCCGGAGGCGCTGCAGCGGGTTCTCGAAGCCGAGGGCCAGGGCGGCGTGATCATCTTCACCCGCACCAAGGCCGTCAGCCTGACCCTGGCGGAAGCCCTCGAACGGGAAGGCCACAATGTGGCGCTCCTCAACGGCGACGTGCCCCAAGCGCAGCGGGAGCGCACGATTCAACGGCTGCGCGACGGTCGCCTGGACGTCCTGGTAGCCACGGATGTCGCCGCCCGCGGACTCGATGTGGACCGCATCGCCTTGGTCATCAACTACGACATGCCTTTTGACGGCGAGGCTTATGTGCATCGCATCGGCCGCACGGGGCGGGCCGGACGATCCGGCCAGGCCATCCTTTTCCTCACCCCTCGCGAGAAACGCTTCCTGAGCGAGCTCGAGCGGGCCGTGGGCGAAACCATCCGCCCCATGGAGGTGCCCTCCAACGCCAGCATCAACCAGGCGCGGCTCAATCGTCTGGAAGCGAGCCTCACCGCTCTGCTGGCGGACACGCCCCTCTCCGAGACGGAACAAGCCCTGATCGGCGAGCTCCTGCAGCGGGTGGGCCGCGAACAGGAAGCCGATCCCAAGCAGCTGACCCTGGCGGCCCTGGCCCTGGCCCTGCGGGGCAAACCCCTGCTCCTGAATGAGCAGGAGCCGTCCCCCGTCGCTGTCCCGATGGACGCCGCCAGCCGCCGGCGCGCCCCGCGGTCCGCGCCGGCTCCCCGCAGCGAGAGCGACGACGGGCCCGAAGCCCACATGGAGCGTTTTCGCCTGGAGGTGGGCTGGCGCGATCGGGTGCGCCCCGGCAATATTGTGGGCGCTATCGCCAATGAAGGCGGCCTGACCGGCAAATCGATCGGCAAGATTCGTATTTATGACTGCCACACCACCATCGACCTGCCCAGGAACATTCCCGCGGACGTGGTCGCCAATCTCCAGCGGCTGCGGGTCATGAACAAGGAACTGCAACTCTCCCGCTTATGAGTCGTTTTCGTTTGTTCCTCGCCGGTGGTTCGCTGCTGGCGGGGACGCTCCTGGGCCTGGCGGGCGGCCCGGCCCGGGGCGCGGATCTGGATGCCATCGTGTTGGCGTACTGTCAGGTGGCGGTCGAGCAGGAATTGGCCCAATCCGGGAAGGTGCCTCCCGCCGGCCTCACCGATTACGCCTGCCGGTGTGTCGTTGGCCGTCTCACCCAGGGCATGAGCCTCGACGCCGCCCGGCATGTCTGTCGTGCCTCCACGGCCCGCCGCTACTCCCTTTGAGCGCGGCGGGCCGTTTGGCGTGTCAGCTCAAGCGCACAATCCCGTCACGTCGCCCGTGGAGAGGCTGGTGATCTCGGTCAGCGAGAGTTTTTCCATGGCGAACACCAGCGCGGGCTGAGCCTCCGGTGTTTCCACCAGCATCAGGCTCCGCAGCAGGTCGAAGCGATCCTGCGGAGCGAGCTCGCCGTCGTCACGCCAGGAGAGGCTCCAAGGCACGGGGGGGGGAGGAAGGGGAGGGATCATCGGGGATCAACCCAGATCAGCGTTTGCTGACAATGGAGCCAGTTTGCCGCCGAACCCTCCCCTCTTCCAGTTTCCTTCCACCTCCCTTCACACTCCTCAATCATCGGGGGCGGTGCCGATGTAAGGTCAGCTTGATTCCAACGTGATCAGGCTTCCTTCGGCACGCTCAGCCGGCCTTGACCCCCCAGATCGTTCTTCGGGCTCCCTCCTCGGGCTCCGTCCGACGCCGCTCTTCTCCGGTCTTCACCGCTCACTGATCTTTCCGGGAAAGACCGGCACAAAAGAATCTGTTCCAGGACCCACTTTCGAATGACCATTTACGTTGGCAACCTCTCGTTTGAAGCCGAGCGGGAGGATCTCGTTGACCTTTTTGCCACCTATGGCGAGGTGCGCCAATGCAGCCTTCCCCTTGACCGGGAAACCGGCCGCAAACGTGGCTTCGCTTTTGTTGAGCTGGCCGATGCCGACTCCGAGCAGCGGGCCATTGACGACCTGCAGGATGTGGAGTGGATGGGCCGCATGATCCGCGTCAACAAAGCCACCCCTCGTGAAGGCGGCGGCGGTGGCGGTGGCGGCGGTGGTCCCCGTCCCCGCAGCGGTCGCGGCGGCGGCTACGGCGGTGGCGGCTATGGCGACCGCGATCGCTCGGCGCGGGTGGGCGGCTCGGTCCGCTGAGGTGTCGCGCCCCCCTCGGAGGGGGGGCTCCGCGACGGGCCATCGCGTCTCGGGGCTGGCCCGGCTGCTGCGGCAGCTCCAGCCCCATCGGCGCACCGTTGTTCTGGCCTCCCTCTGCTCCATTCTCAACAAGCTGTTTGACCTCGCCCCACCGGTCCTGATCGGCTTGGCCGTGGATGTGGTGGTGAAGCAAAACACCTCCTGGCTGGCCTCCCTGGGCTGGCAAACAGTGCCCTCCCAGTTGGCGATTCTGGCGGGGCTTTCTTTTGTCATCTGGACCGCGGAATCGCTGTTTGAATATCTCTATGGCGTGCTCTGGCGCAACCTGGCCCAGACGGTGCAGCACGAACTGCGTTTGGAGGGTTACGACCATCTGCAGCGGCTGGAGATGGCCTTTTTCGAGGCGGGCAGCAGTGGCCAACTGCTGACCATCCTCAACGACGACATCAACCAGCTGGAGCGCTTTCTCGACCATGGCGCCAATGAGGTATTGCAACTGATCACCACCGTTGTGGCGATCGGCACCGCGATGATGGTGCTCTCCCCCACCGTGGCCGGGGTCTCCTTTCTCCCCATCCCCGTCATCCTCTGGGGGTCCCTGCACTTCCAGCGCCGCCTGGCGCCTCTCTACGCCGATGTGCGACGCCGCGCCGCTGATCTCTCCAGCCGTCTGACCAACAATCTCGGCGGGATGTTGACGATCAAGAGTTATGCGGCGGAGAGTTGGGAGCTCGGGCGCCTGGCGGAGGATAGCGAGGCCTATCGCCTCAGCAATCAGCGAGCGATTCGCCTGTCGGCGGCCTTCGTGCCCTTGATCCGTTTCGCGATTCTGTTCGCCTTCCTCGCCATCCTGGTCATCGGCGGACTGCAGGCCTGGCAAGGGGTGATCGCCGTGGGCACCTACAGCTTTCTGGTGTTCATCACCCAGCGCCTGCTCTGGCCCCTCACCACCCTCGGCCGCACCCTGGATGACTACCAGCGGGCGATGGCCTCCACCGATCGCGTCCTCAATCTTCTCGACACCCCCGTCGCCATTCCCTCCGGCGAACGGCCCCTGCCCCGGGAGGAGGTGGCCGGGCACATCCGCTTCCAGGCGGTGACCTTCGCCTACAGCGGTCGCGAGCCGCTGCTGCGGCAGTTCGATCTGGAGATTCCAGCCGGGAGCACGATCGGCATCGTGGGCGCCACAGGCTCCGGCAAGAGCACGATCGTCAAACTGCTGCTGCGCCTCTATTCGCTTCAGTCCGGCGCGATCCTGCTGGATGGCCTGCCGATCGAGACCCTGCGGCTGACGGATCTGCGACGCGCCATCGCCCTGGTGAGCCAGGAGGTGTTCCTCTTTCCCGGCACCGTGGCGGAGAACATCGCCTACGGCAGCTTC
>Ga0194129_10007267_pt1 | contig 13244 bp, 9 predicted proteins | sample TA2KigCa35mmetaG_FD_150862 | JGI IMG/M metagenome (GOLD analysis project Ga0194129, IMG submission 150862) | Freshwater microbial communities from Lake Tanganyika, Tanzania - TA2015038 Kigoma Deep Cast 35m | ecosystem: Environmental > Aquatic > Freshwater > Lake | place: Tanzania: Lake... | reverse complement strand
GAGGGCGCCGGACGAAGCATGTTCCTCGCTGCCGCAGAGCTTTACGCCGACGACGGCTGCATCGCGCGCGCGGCGGTCTGCCGAGAGCGAGCTGACGACGCGTCAGGGGCACTCGCGCTGTGGCAGAGGCTCGCCACGAAGCTCGAGTCGCAGGGCGACGACGACGCCGACGAGTCCTACGCCGCCGGGCTCGCGCGCTTCAACGCAGCGCGGATGCGTCGTCGCCTCGGCGAGGTGGCCGCCGAACGGGCCGAGCTGGTGTCCGCCGTCCATGACCTGGAGCTCGCAGCCGACGGGTTCGAGGGAGCTGGCCTGCGCGAGCGCGCATTTGACTGTTATCAGGTGTTGATCGTGATCGGCCGTGAGAGCGGACAACTCGAACACGCGCTCGAAGGCTACGTCAACGCCATCCGCGTGCTTCGCGACGACAACCTCCGACACTACGCCATCAAGCACCTCAAGGACGCCATCGCGTTCGCCGAGTCCCGGGGCGAGCTCGCCGCTGCGGCGTCCCTCGCCGCCGAGCTCGCGAGCTACGGCGTGCGCCTCGAGATGGACCACGTCGTCGCCTTCGCACGGGACCGAGAGGCTGCGCTCCACGAGCGCGCCGCCGACGCCATCGTGGCACGCGGCGGGACCGCGCGCATCGCCGAGAATGCCCTGCTCGCGGCGGTCACGGCGTGCGCGGATGCGCGCCGATTTCACGACGTCGGCCGACTCTTCGAGCGCCTCGCGACCCTCGACCTCGAAGCCGAACGGCGGGAGCATTACCAGCGCGCGGCGGCACGCTACCGAACCGCACGCAACGAGGTCCGCGACGTAGACGAGCCCGTCGACGCCGTCGCCGACACGTTCGAGCTCCCCGAGGTCTGGCACGTCGACCTCGTCGAGCGTGAGGACCGGGGGACGCCGACCGCGACGCTGCTCGACGTGATCCACGACGCCACCGGATGGTCGCCCGGCGCACGGCTCCGCGCCCTCGCCGCCCTCGTCGAGGCCGCCCCCTTCGAGCAGCGCGATGCGAGTGAAACGCGTTCCATTCGGCTGCTCGATCGGCTCGAGACCTTGAACCTCTATCCCGTGCTCTCGATCGTCGAGCAACTCTACGGCTCGCGCTCCCCTTCGGTCCGAGAGGCCGCGGTCCGCGTCCTCGCGCGCTTCACGTACAAGCGCAGCTTCGTGCTGGTCGGTCGCGCGCTCCACGATCCCGAGGAGAGCGTGCGCCGCCGCGCCCGAGCGACGCTCGCGAGCCTCGGCTTTCCGCACGCCATCGATCCGCTGGTGCGTCTCTATCGGGAGTCCTCCGAGTCTGCCACGCGCGAGGCCGTCCTCGCCGCCCTGCTCCGCATCGACCTCCCCGAGGCCGCCGACGTCCTCGTCGGAGCGCTACGCCACGGTACGGACGAGGAGCGAAGCGCCATCCTCACGGCAGCAGAGCCCGGGCGAAACCGCGCGCTCTCCAGGCGCCTTGCGGCGTCGCTCGATGAACTGCCTCCGGCCGAACGGAAGCTCGTCGCACGGCTCGTCGGGAGCTGACGGCAGCCCGCGCGAGAAGGCGCCCTCAGCCCGGCCCGGGGGGAGGGCTCAATCTTCGTGGAGGGCTTGCTCGAGCCCCGGGACGAGCCGCGCAAAATGGAACTCGTAGCCGAGATCGACAGCGCGCCGCGGGAACACGGTCTGGCTCCCGATGACGAGCTCGATCATGTCGCCGAGCACCGGCCGCACGAACGCTTCGGGCGCTGCGAACGCCGGCTTGCCGAGGACGCTGGCCATGGCCTTCGCGAGCCCCTTGCCGGTCGTCGGAAACGGCGACGTGCAGTTGACCGCGCCCGTCACGGAGGCGTCGTCGAGCGCCCAGGTGATCATGCCGACGACGTCCTCGAGGTGAACCCAGGACACCGTGTTGTCGCCCTTGCCGATCGGCCCGGCGACGAAGGCTCCCATCGGTCCAACCATGCGAGCCATCGCGCCGCCGCCCTTGCCGAGGACGACGCCGATTCGGAGACGCACCACCCGGACGCCGAGCTTCTCGGCCGGCACGGCGGCGTCCTCCCACGCCTTGCAGACACCCGCGAGAAAGTCGCTGCCCGCCTCACCCGACTCGTCAACCTCGCCGCTCGTGGGCGTCCCGTAGAACCCGATGGCGGAGGCGTTGACGAGGACGGCGGGGCGCTTCGCCTTGCGCGCGCGCGACTCACCGGCAGCCTCGATTGCCTCGACGATCGAGGTCGTCGCAGCGACGCGGCTCTCCTTGATGATGCGCTTCGAGGCGTCGGTCCAGCGCTGCGCCACGGGTGCACCGGCGAGGTTCACGACGGCATCGACGAACGGCAGCTCCTCGAACCAGGGACCGCGCTTGCCCGGCTCCCAATGGGCGACCCGACACTCGCGAGGAAGCTCCTTGCGCGCCGCGTCGATGTCACGCGTGAGGACGGTGACCGTGTCGCCGCGCGCGATGAGCGAGCGAACGAGATGAGCACCGACGAAACCCGAACCACCTGCAACGAGGACTCGCATGACGTCGGCCGTTCTACCGCACTTCGCGTTGCGGTGCGAGCGGAGCAACGCGCACGGTGGACGCGCGCGCCGACGAGTCGTGGCACCATGACCCCGTGAGCCGCACGCCACATGCCCCGAGCATCGTCCGGCTCCGCGACGAGCGGAGCGCCGGCGCGATCGCGTGGCTCGAGCGCGGTGCGCACGCGGTGCTCGTCGGGCAAGCTCGAACGACGCCCGAATGCGCGCGTGACGCAGCGAGCGTGCTGAACGCGCGCGATCGCTGGCTCGCCGATTTTGCCGGCGAGCAGTTCGCGCTCGGTCGCGCGTTCTACACTCACCTCGAGACCGGCCGCGCTGCGGAGTATTTCTCCGCGGCGCGTGCGGCCGATGCCGAGGTCGAGGCCGTCTTGCCAGGACTTCAAGCCCGGATGCGTGCGCTCTACGGTCGCCTCGTCGGTGGCGTCGCGCGACCCCGGCTCGGCTTCTGCGGTGCCGGGGTTCATGTCTTCCCCGCGGGAGGCAGGCTCGCTCGTACCGGCGGCGTCGTGCACTGGGACGTCGAGGGTCTACCGCCGCTCGCGCTCGAACGGGCGATGCGAGCCGTGACCCTCGTGCTGATGCTGCAACCGGCCGCGCACGGCGGCGGGCTCCGCGTTTGGGACGCGACGTGGGACGGGCATGACGAGCCCGATGAGGAGGCCCTCGCGCGGTCGCACCGAACCCTCCGCTACCTGACCGGCGACGCGATGCTGATGTCGAGCTACCGCCTGCACCAGATCCGGCCCTTTCGCGGCGAGCGCGATCGACTCTCGGTCACGCTGCACGGCGTCGAGGTCGACCACGGCGTCTGGGACACCTGGTTCTGATCGCAGGACGAACATGCGTGGCTGCGCCCCGTCGCGCGTCGCGGCCCCACGTGCTCACACGACCTGGCGCAGGTACTCGAACTTCGCGTGCGAGAGATCTTCCTGGGTGAGCCCCCAATCCGAGGCGCCCGGAATCAGGTACATCGTGTCCTCGACGACCGCCGCGAAGTTGATGAAGTTCACCCCTCGAAGGATCTGCGCGAACGTTTCGCGGCTCCACAACCGGTCCTGGGGAATCGTGCACACCCGCTTCATCTGAAAGTCGCAGTCGCTCCCGGAGACCATCACCGTCGCCATCGTGAAGGTCATGAAGCGAGCGTCGCCGCGGTAGGGATCGGGCGAGCCGCTCGGTGCGCGCCGTGAGCCCTCGCGCGTCAGCATGCCGTTGACCCACATCGCGAAGTCGGTCCGCGCCTTGGAGTCGTCGTCCCAGTAATCCCAGCAGCCTCGGTACCAGAGGTTCTGCCCGGCGACGAGCAAGCCAGCGGCAGCGCTGTAGCGCTGCCATTTCTCGCCGTAGGAGATGGACTCCGAAGGCGTGACGACGACCTCGCGGAGCCGTCGCAGCAGCTCCAGGTCGAGGGCGAGACAGAGCTCGAGCGCGAAGATCGTCCTCACGTCAACCGCCTCCCCAGCTGGACGTCGCGCGGTAGCGCGAGCCGCTCCGTCGCAGCATCGATCCCAGCACCACACCGGTGCCAACTGCGACGAGCACCGGCACCGTCCCGAACGAAGCCTCGCGCGTGCGCCCCTGCCCATGCATCGTCGGTCGAGGCGTCGGCTTGAACGGAATGGCCGAGGCACTCGGATCGAGCGCCGAGGTGAGCACAGAGCGAAGCTCGAGCCCCGCCGCCGCGTAGGCGACGAAGTCATCGTGAAGGTCCTCGGTCTCGATCGGCGTCTCACGACCGTGCGTGACATAAGTCACGCGCGTGATCCCGAGCGCCTTGAGGCTCGCCGCATCCGGAAGCTTCGCGACGTAGCGGTTGTCGAACTGCTCGGCGCCCTCGGTGTAGGTCGCGAGTCGCTCGATGCCGAGGAGAAACATCGGCGGGGCATCGTCGGGTCGGCGGTCACGGTCGAGCTTGAAGCCCTCGGCCAGGCTGAGCATGGCGACGAGCGCGCGGTGGGACGGAACGACCCCTCGGGGGTGCGGCCAGTTGTCGAACAGCAGCACCGGCTCGAAGACCGAGGAAGCGCCGGCCGCGAACTCGATCGCGGCGCTGCTCGGCAGATCGACGATCAACGCCTCGCGAACCGCTCCCCCGGGCGTGGCAGCGTCGTTCCCCGGTGGCACGCTCGCCGCCCCCTGCCCCGCCGCGACGGGGTTCGCGAGCCCCGCCACGTAGCGGCGCGCGCTGGTCGTGAACGGCGAGGCCGTCGGCGTCAGCGGCTGCCTCAAGGAATCGACGAGCGGCACGAACGATGGTTCCTCGGGCTCGGCAAGCTGCTTGCGCGGCGTCGCGCTCGGCGACTCGAGGAGCGTGCGAAGGGCGTACGGTGCGAGCTTCGGGTTCTTCGGCGCGAACAGCGTCTTCAGTGCTTCCGTCGCGCCGGCCGACACGGGCATCAAGTCGAGCTCGCCGAGGACGAGGGTCTCGTCGGTCGCGCCGAAGCGCCAGCCGTAGTCGCGCTGCATCTCGAGCGCAGGCTGGAGTTTTTTCTCCCCCTCGTCCTGGGGGTCCGAGCTCGCGAGCGCGATGAGTCCGCCCGTCGCCGCGACCACGCCACCGGTGATCGCCAACCACTTGAGGACGGAACGCCGCGTCTCCCGGGTCGAGGCGTGCTCGAGCGCGACGTTCCACCAGGTCGCGCCGACGATGCCGGGTTCGTCGACGACGTCCTTGCGTTTGAACTGAAACGGGTTCGACTCGCTCATGGACTTGCAGGTGTTGGGTGCGCCGCCGCGAGGGCGTCGAGGAACTCTCGACGGAACGTCCCGTCGACCCTGACCGAATAGCGGAACACGGGCGCGGACGCGACTCCGTGGTAGTCGTGGTCGTTGAACCAGTACACCGGCCCCTCGACCGGGACCTCCTCGCCGAGCACGTCGTCCCACAGGAAGAGGCGCTTGTTCATCCCCGGGACGAAGCTGATGAAGTGGTCGGGCGAATCCTGGTCGTCCGGTTCGCCGTCGCGATGCACCGTGCCGTGATCGAGGGGGGCGAGCCCCATCACGTTGCATCGCCCGATCGACTCGAACGGCAACCGACGAACGAATGCGAGCGTCTTCGCGAAATACGCCTCGGCGACGCGGGTGAAGCGCTTCCCCTCGGGAGAGGCCTTCTCGCTCCAGTACCGATTGGGCATGAGCTCGACATAGCCCTTCCACGGGAAGTAGACGCCGTGCCGAACCTCGAGCCAGCGCAGCTGCCGACGCGAGAGGGGGACGGACCGCTCCTCGCCGAACTCCCCGCCGCGAGCCGCGCGAAAGGCGCTCGGATCGTCCGCGAGCGAGGCAAGCACCTCGAAGTCTCCCGCGCTCAGGTCCGCGATCACCTCGCCGTAGTCACCGTACGCCTCGCCGCGACGCACCTCCGGCATGATCCCCATCGAGCGGTGGCTGCCGCCCGTGTAGTCGAGGGGCACCTGCGCGAGCGCGAGGCAGATTTCCTCGTGGAGCGTCGGCAACTCGGAGACGTCGATGAACGGCGAGAGATCGACGTGGGTGCGACCGAACAACCCACGAATTCCCGGAAAACGGCGTCCGTCGTGGCCGAGCGCGCCCGATGCGGAGACGGCACGATCGTTCATCAGGGGACGAGCATCGCCGACTCGCCGGGCTCTCCACAAGGTGCCTTTCGTCCTTTTCCCGTGGTACCACCGGTCGGTCATGAGCCTCTCCTCGACGTACGTCGGCCTCTTCGGCGCGTGCACGCTGCTGGGCCTGTTGCTTGCTCACCGGCTGATCGCGGGACGCCTGGGAGGAACGACCGATCGCCAGGCCACCCTCGAGGCGAACCCAGCCCTCGCGCTGCGTGAGGTCGGCAGCATCCTCGCGCTCTTCCTGATCGGTTCGGCGGTCGTCAAGGGCACGCTTCGCGGCGAGAGCGTCGGCGCCGACGCCGCCTGGTGTGCGGCCTTCGCCGGGCTCGGCCTCGTCTTGCTCGAGGTGACGTCGTTCGCAGGACTCGGCCTCATCATGAAGCGCAACCTCCGCGAGTCGCTCGACCGCGGGAACGTCGCCGCCGGCCTCACGACCTCCGCGCACCACGTCGCGATGGGGCTCCTCACGTCGAAGGCCGTCGCCGGCAACGACCTCCGCGGGCTCGGTCTCTCGGTCACGTTCTTCGGAATCGGCGTCGTATCGCACCAGCTGCTCGTCGCGCTCTTCCGCGTCGTGACGACCTACGACGATGCCGAGCAGATCGACGGCGAGAACACCGCCGCGGCGTTGAGCTACGCAGGGATGACCCTCGGCGTCGCGCTCGTGATCTCGCGAGCGCTCGAAGGAGACTTCGTCGACTGGCGCAGCTCGCTCACGGGCTTCGCTGCCCTCGTCTCGATGAACCTCGCCTTTTACCCGATGCGGCAGCTCGTCGTACAAGGGCTGCTGCTCGGCGCGAAACCGTCGCTCCGCGGCGGCGGCCTCGACGATGCCATCGGCCGTGACCGCAAGCTCGGCGTGGCGGCGCTCGAGGCCGGGGCCTACCTCGGCGGCGCGCTCGCCATCGTGACGCTCGCCTGAGCCGCAGCACGCTCGAGGAACGTGAGCCACCCGAGCACGGTCGACCCTCCCACCGGCGCCTACGACGCGTTCGCCGCGCGCCTCGTCGAGTCCGGGATCATCACCGACCCATGGGTCGACGGCCTCCCCCGCTTCCGTGAAGCGCCGCTCATCCTCGACGGACCGACGGGCGCCGCGCTCGCGCGCATCGGTCGTGAGGTCGCCGCGCTCTACGAAGAGGCGGTCTCGCTATGCCACGACTCACCGGAGCTGCTCGACGAGTTTTTTCAGCTTTCCCCTGCGCAGAAGGCGATGTTCCTCGCCGGAGGTCCCGCGTGGCACGGCATCGCACGCGCGGACGTCTTCCGGGTCACCGATGGGTGGGCCGTCGCGGAGCTGAACTGCGACACGCCCACGGGCGAGCCCGAGGCCGTCGTCCTCGGTGAGCTCGCGCAGCGCGCGAACCCCGATCTCGTCGATCCCAACGTCGACCTCGAGCGCCACTTCACCGCGATGGTGGAGCAAGTCACGCGCACGTTGACGGGCGCGCCCCCTGCGACGGTCGGCCTCGTGTACCCCACCGAGTTCAGCGAAGATCTCTCGCTCGTGCGCCTCTACAAGCGCTGGTTCGACCGCGCGGGATGGAAGACCGTCCTCGGCTCGCCTTACAACCTCGCCCGCGATCCGCAGTCGGGGCGCGCGACGCTGTTCGGTCAGCCCGTGGACGTCGTGGTGCGCCACTACAAGACCGACTGGTGGGGCGAGCGAGGCTCGGCCTGGCTCGACGACGAGATCCTCGACGCGGAGCCCCTCGCGGGTCCACTCGAGGCGCTCCTCTCCGCCGCGCTCGACGGCAAGACGGCGATCGTCAATCCGTTCGGCGCGGTCCTTCCACAGAACAAGCGCACGATGGCGTTCTTCTGGGAGCACATTCATCGCTTCGGCGTGCACGCGCAGGAGGTGATCCGCGAGCTCATCCCGGTGACCTCGCGCCTCGAGGCGCTTCACCCCGAGATGCTGTTCGCACAGCGCGTGGACTGGGTCTTGAAGAGCGACTACGGCGCCGAGGGTGACGAGGTCGTCCTTGGCCGCCTCACCAGCGAGGAGGAATGGCGTCGAGCCATCGCGCTCGCGAGGCCGGGGCGCTGGGTGGCGCAGCGCTACTTCGACGCCGAGCGCGATCGCAGCGGAGCCGTGACGAACCTCGGCGTATTCGTGGTCGCAGGCGAGTCGGCCGGGCTCTACGCGCGGGTGCACGAGGGTGCCACCGACGTCTACGCCGCGAGCACGCCGGTCCTGCTCGCCGTGAGCTGACCCTCAGCCTCGCCGCGCGCGACGCTCGAGGTCCCGCACGAAGGAGGGCTCGAAGACGCCGTCGACGCGGATCGAGTAGCGGAAGAACGGATCCGCGAGCACGCCGTGGTAGTCCATGTCGTTGAACCAGTAGGCGCGGGCGTCGACGATGAGCGGCTCGTCGTGCTCGTCGTTGCAGAGGTAGAACCGCTTGTCGCCGCGCGGGCAGAGCGAGATTGACTGTGCGACGGTCAGGGCGCTCCCAGGTTCGGTGTCGCGGTGGAGGGGCGCGTGGTCGTTCGGCTCGAGGCCGAAGAGCACGACGCGGCCAATCTGCTTGAACGGGAGCGAACGAAGGAGCGCCACGGTCTCGGGAAAGACCTCGAGCGCCTCGGGCACGAACACCTTGCCCGCCCCCGAGTGCTTGTCGTCCCAGCGGTCGTTCTCGAGCAGGTGATAGCAGACCTTCCACGGGAAATAGACGCCGTGCCGGTAGGCCAGGTAGCGCATCTGTGCGCGGTTCAACGGATGGTCGGTCTCGTCACCAAAGGTCGCCTCCCGGAGCCGCGAGCGGTCGAACGAGTCCGGGTCGTCCGACAGTGACACGAGCGTGGCGAGCTCCTCGTCGGACATCGCCTCGACGGCGTGCATGAGGTCGCGGTAGCCGTCATCCATGCACCACGGCGCCACGACGCCCATCCACTTCAGGCTCCCGCCGGTGTACGAGCTCTCCACCTGCGCGAGCCCGAGCGTCACCTCCCGATCGACGGTCGCGAGGGTCGCATCATCGACGAGGTGCTCGAGGTCGAGGTAGGGCCGCCCGAAGAGCCCGACGATCGGAGCGGCACGAGGGCGCGCGCGCTCGCTTGCGGGCGGCGGGTCCGAGCGCGTCGTCGCGCCCGCAACCTGACGGTCGACGGATTGCGGCGGCGCGACGTCACCCTCGAGCGCGGCGAGGTGATGAGACGCGATCCGCCGATCGAAGGCGTGCATTCCGTCCTCCGAGGTCGCGTACTGCCCCGGCTCGTAACTCGGCGCGGCGACGCCCCGCTGCTGGCGCTCGCAGATCGCGCGGTCTTCGGCGTTCGTCACGTCCCAGAAGCCGGTGACGTCGTCGCAGTCCTCGTCACGCGCGTCGCGGTGGACGAAGATGTCGGCGACGACCTCGGTGCGCTCGGGGCCACCCGGCAGGAGCCGGTACGACAAAAAATAATCAGGCTGGAGGCTCGTCAGCCAGAGCGGGAACAGCAGCGCATCGTGGACGCGACCTCGATCGTCGGCGTGCGCCACGAACGGTCGACCCCGCCGCCCGCCGCCGAGCGACACGGTCTCGCTCCCCGCGAGGTCCATCGTGCCGCCGAGCCACGGACCGCCGAGGTCGACACTCGTCGAGTGCCGCCAGGGGGTCAGGCCCTCGAGCGCCGCGTGCACCGTGGGGAAGTGGTGCGACTCCTGAAAATTTTCGACGAGGAGCTTCCAGTTCGCCGCGACGACGTGGCGGCTTCGCCGGAGCAGCCGCAAGCTCGCGAGCTCTGCGCGCTCGAGCCAGGCCGGCGAGGCGGCGAGCCAATCGTCGAGCTCGGGCGCACCACCGAGGGTCGCGAACAAAAATCCGAAGCGCTCCGCAACGCGGACGGGTCGCATCGCCTTGCCCGTGACGCAGAGATGCTCGGCGGCGCCGGCACGCACCGCCCCACCGAGATCGAAGCGGAGGCCGTGGTAAGGGCACACCAGCCCGCCTTCGAGGCGACCCGAGAGCCCCTCCGTCGTTGGCGTCGCCCGGTGCACGCAGCGATCCACGAACGCCCGCCGCTCGCGACCGTCGAACGTGACGACGACCCGCTCGCCGAAGGGCTCGGTCGCGACGAACCCGAGCGCCGCGAGCTCCGAGACGTGGGCCACAGGAAACCAATTGACGTCGATCAATCCTCGATCGCGAGCGAACGCCCTTTCTCCGACGAACGTCTCGCGCGGCAACGTGCGCGCCTCGGTGAGCGCGGCGAGGGTCGCGCGGAGGGCACGCCGCAACGGGTCGTGCTCGGGAGCCGGGATCTTCGCCACCGGGCTGGAGAGTTACCGCACTTCGCGGTGCGGAGCGAGCGCGTGCGGGCGCAGGCCACCCTCACGGCTCGACGCCGGCGACCTCACTCCGCGACGTCGGAGACCGAGGCGATGGCTCGCGGCTCGACCTCACCCTCCTCCGGCTCCGAGTCGGTCCTCTCTCCCTCCTCCGCCGGCTCGCCGTGGATCGAATGCACGAGCGCTCCGAGCTTCACCTCGACTCGGACGCCCTGGTGCGGGAACCCTTCGCCGAAGATGGCCGTCGCGATCTCGCTGACCTTGCAAGCTCCGGTCTGGGTGATGATCACGTCGGCGAGGAGCGTCACCACGTCCCCCGTGAGTCCGGCGCGACGCGCGAGCTTCAGCCCCTCGTCCCCGCCTGGCGTGAGCGCCTCGAGATACGGTCGCACGTCGAGCGTCCGCTTGATGCCCTTCGCGTCACGGACGACCGGCAGCGTCGCGGCCGCCATCGCGGCTCGGCACTGCTCCGCGAGCGCCGCATCGGCATCGCCGTCGAACAGCGACCGCGCGAACACGAGGAGATAGCGTGCGCCCGCGACGCTCCGGGCGATCGACGGCGTGCTCGCAGCGAGCGGCTCCGCAGCCACGAAGCGAAGGCCGCGTGGGCTCGCGGCGTTCATCCGCGCGAGGAGGTCCTCGAGCCCGCCCGCGGCATGGCTCGCGTCGAGCCTCAGATCGACGAGCTCACCGAGACTCGCGAGGCCAAGCGAGAGCGCCGGCGTGAACACCATCTGCGGCTTCGGGTTGAAGCCTCCGCCGTAGAGCACCTTCTCACCTGCGCGCTTGCAGATCCGGGGCAGCTCGCGGACGAGATCGAGGTGGCCGAGGAGCGCGGCCGCACCGACCTTCTCGAAACGCAGTCGGATGCGATGCCCCGCATCTGGATCCCCAACGACGGGCTTCTGCCGCTCGCGCTTCTTCCGCTCGACCGGCGCCTCATCGCGCGTCGTCGCACCGAGCTTTCGCAGGTGCACGAGCCGCTCGCCTCGCATCGCCGTCATGTCGCACGCGACGCCACAGTCGTAGCAGACGAGCTTGCGCGCATCGCCCTCGGCGTCCGCGAGGTTCGTGTGGTGGATGAACGCGCCCGCCACCTTTCCGCAGGGTGGGCTCAGACGATCTTGCAGCGCCTTCCGGTATTCGCGCGCGAGGAATCCGTCCTCGAGCCCGACGTCGATGTGGCTCCACGGCAACCGCGCGTGCATCGGCAAGGTTCCCAGGTACGGCTCGGGCTCGACGCCATGGTGTGCGAGCGCCTCCTCCCAGATCGCGAGATCGAATTGCTCGTCCCACGAGTCGAAGCGCGCGCCGTGGAGGTAAGCCCGCTCGATCACGTCGCCGAGCCGACGATCCCCGCGCGCGAGGATCCCCTCCAGCACGCTCCCGCGCGCGTCGTGGGTTCGAAGCTTGACCGCACGGTGCGGCCTCACCGTCTCGCGGAGCAGCGTCTGCTTGCGATCGATCTCCTCGAGGGTGTCCATCGCCGCCCACTGGAACGGCGTGTGAGGCTTCGGAACGTGGGTCGACACGCTGACGGTCACCTCCGCGCGCTTCGTGATCGAGCGGCCGATGCGCGACGTCTTCGCGCCGGTCTCGATGATGCCGCGGACGTCCTCCTCCTGTTCGGTCGGGAGCCCGATCATGAAGTAGAGCTTCATGCGGTCCCAGCCACGCGAGAACACCCGCTCGGCCGTTTCCATCAACTGCCCCTCGGTGACGTTCTTGTTGACGACGTCACGCATGCGCTGCGTGCCCGCCTCCGGCGCGAAGGTGAGTCCACCAGCCCGGACGCGCCGCAGCTCGTCGAGGAGCTCGGGCGCGAGGCCGTATGCGCGCAGCGAGGCGACGCTAAGGCTCACCTTCTCTGCGGCAAGCTCCGGGCCGAGCTGCTTGATCAGCGGGTGGATGTACGAGACGTCGGCCGTCGACAGCGCCGTGAGAGACACCTCGTCGTTGCCGCTCTTCTTCACGGCGTTGCGCACCGTCTCCATCACCTGCACGGGGTCGCGCTCCTGCACGGGGCGGTAGATCATCCCCGCCTGGCAGAAGCGGCAGCCCTCGGTGCACCCGCGCGTGATCTCGATCGAGGTGCGGTCGAAGATTGCCTCGGGGCCGCCGGTCGGACCATCGTCGGGGAACGGGTACGCGTTGATGTCGACCGTCGTCCGCCGCACCGGGAAGGGCAGCGCGCGGTCGTGCGGCTCGACCACGACCCGAAGGCCGGTGTCCGGCTCGACCTCGACCTCGTAGAGCGCGGGCACGTAGATCCCGCCGAGCCCGGCGAGCGCGCGGAGCCGCTCGGCTCGCGGGACGCCCTCCCTCCGAAGCCGCGTCCACATGAGCGCGAGCTCGGTGAGCTTCGCCTCGCCGTCACCGATGACGATCGCGTCGAGGAAGGGCGTGAGCGGCTCGGGGTGCGTCGCGACCGGGCCCCCCGCGACCACGAGCGGGTCCGCCTCGCCGCGTGCCGCCGCGCGCAGTGGAATGCCGCCGAGGTCGAGCATCGTCAGGATGTTGGTGAACGTGAGCTCGAACTGGAGCGAGAAGCCCACGACGTCGAACTCCCGCAGGGCGTGATATCCATCAAGCGACACGAGGGGGAGCTTGCGCTCCCGAAGCTCGGCTTCCATGTCGACCCACGGGCAATACGCGCGCTCGGCGAGGGTGCGCGGATCGTCATTCAGGATCTTGTAGAGGATCTTGTAGCCGAGGTGGCTCATCCCGATGTCGTAGACGTCGGGGAAGGCGAGGCACACGCGCGCGTCGACGGCGTCCCAGTCCTTGACCACCGAGCCGACCTCGCCGCCAGCATAGCGCGCGGGCTTCTCGACCCGTGC
>Ga0194129_10007264_pt1 | contig 13248 bp, 10 predicted proteins | sample TA2KigCa35mmetaG_FD_150862 | JGI IMG/M metagenome (GOLD analysis project Ga0194129, IMG submission 150862) | Freshwater microbial communities from Lake Tanganyika, Tanzania - TA2015038 Kigoma Deep Cast 35m | ecosystem: Environmental > Aquatic > Freshwater > Lake | place: Tanzania: Lake... | reverse complement strand
CCCTCCGCCCCGCAGATTGCCGCGCACAAGGCGATGGCCACCATGTCGATCAGCAGGTGGCGCTTCGTCCGCGTCATCCGCGGGTCGGTCAGGTCCTCGAAGTGTGAAAGAATTACAGGCGTCGTTGAAACAATCACAAGTCGTCCTCCATGACAAAGGCCAGGTGGCGTGCGGCCACCGCCGCCCGCTTGCCTTTCGACGACTCACCGCAATACTTGTGCCACTCTCAGAAGATGCGATTGCCCTGAGTCGGCCGCGGTCACTCGCTCGGGCCGGCGGCGGCGACCTCGCTCGTCACCGTGTCGAGATACTGGCGGAAGTTGTGGGCGAACAGTCCGGCGAGTTTTCGTGCCGTGACGTCGTAGGCCACCTTGTCGGCCCAGGCGTTCCGCGGCACGAGCACCTCCGCGGGCACGCCCGGGCAGGCGGTGATCGCGTCGAGCCCGAAGACATCGTCGGCCTGCGCGGGAGCGGAGCGCAGGTCGCCCGAGTGGATCGCGTCGATGATCGCCCGCGTGATCGGGAGCCTCATTCGCCTGCCGATCCCGTAGGCGCCGCCGCTCCAGCCCGTGTTCACCAGCCAGACGCGGGCCTCGTGGCGGCGAATCCTCTCGGCGAGCAGGCCGGCGTATTTCATCGGATGCCAGACGAGAAACGGGCCGCCGAAACACGGCGAGAACGTCGCCTGCGGCTCGGTCACGCCCATCTCCGTGCCGGCCACCTTGGCCGTGTAGCCGCTGATGAAGTGGTACATCGCCTGGGCCGGCGAGAGGCGGCTCACCGGCGGCAGCACGCCGAAGGCGTCGCAGGTCAGGAAGATCACGTCGGTGGGATGGCCCGCCACGCAGGGGATCTTCGCGTTGCGGATGAACTCGATCGGGTAGGCCCCGCGGGTGTTCTGGGTGATGCTCGTGTCGTGGAAGTCGACATGGTGGCTGTCCTCGTCGTAGACCACGTTCTCGAGCACCGCGCCGAACCGGAGGGCCTGGAAGATGTCGGGCTCCGTTTCGGGGGCGAGGTCGATCGCCTTGGCGTAGCAGCCCCCCTCGATGTTGAAGATCCCGGAGTCGCTCCAGCAGTGCTCGTCGTCGCCGATCAGCAGCCGCTTGGGGTCGGCCGAGAGCGTGGTCTTGCCGGTGCCGGAGAGCCCGAACAGCAGCGACGAGGCGCCCGTGTCGCGGTCGGCCGTGGCCGAGCAGTGCATCGAGAGGATGCTGCGCTTGGGGGCGAAGTAGTTGAGCATGGTGAACACGCCCTTCTTCATCTCGCCGGCATACTCCGTGCCGAGGATCACCAGCTCCTTCGTCTCGAGCGACAGGTCGATGCTCGTCTTCGACGTCATGCCGTGCGTGCGGCGGTTGGCGGGGAAGCGGCCGGCGTTGTAGATCACGGCGTCCGGGTCGCCGAACTCGGCCAGCTCCTCCTTCGTGGGCCGGATCAGCATCGTGTGCATGAACAGCGCGTGGTACGGCCGCGAGCAGATCACGCGAACCTTGAGCCGGTGCTGCGGATCCCAGCCCGCGAAGGCGTCGATGCAGTAGAGGATCTCACGGGTGTTGAGGTAGTCCTTGGCCCGCTCGAGGTTGATCAGGAAGGTGTCGTCGTCGATCGGCAGGTTCACGCTCCCCCACCAGACGTCCTTTTCCGAGGCCGGGTGCCGCACGATCCGCTTGTCCTTGGGCGAGCGGCCGGTCTTGGAGCCCGAGTAGGCGATCAGGGCGCCGGAGTCGGCGATCGCGCTGCGGGCGTCGCCGCGGATCGCCTCTGCGTAGAGTTCGGCCGGGGCGAGGTTGCGGCGGACGTCGGCGACGGTGATGCCGTGGGCGGAGAGGTCGATGCGGCGCATGCGGCGGGCTCCGGGAGGGCGAGTACGGGCCGACATCGTATCCGGACGACCCGTGCGGATTCGGGGTCGTTGGCAGAAGACGGTACATGCGTACACTCGGGCGGCCGTCGTCGTCGTGGCGTTGGATTTCGATCACCGGCAGGTCGCGGCTACACTCGCACCATGGCCGCTACTCCCGATGAACGAGCCGAGGGGCACGGCACGACCGGGCCGGGCGTGGTGACGTTCGGCTTCGACGTGCTGGACCGCGTGGAGCAGGCGGTGGCCATGGTGAAGGAACGGATGCGGCGGTCGGTGTCGGCCCTGGAGCGGGCGGGCATCCCTTATGCGGTCGCCGGGGGCCATGCCGTGGCGGCGTGGGTGGCGCGGATCGATCCCGCCGCGGTTCGCACCACGGTGGACGTCGATCTGCTGATTGCCCGCGACGATCTCGAGCGGGCCACGGCGGCGCTGGCGGAGGTCGGCTTCGTGCATGCGTCCACGTTCGGCGTTCACATGTTCCTCGACGGCCCTGCGGGCAAGCCCCGGGAGGCGGTGCATCTCGTGTTCGCCGGGGAACTGGTGAAGCCGCACGATCCCGTGCCGGCGCCCGACCTGGCCGCGGTCGACGACCGGGAGGGGTATCGGATCGTCGATCTCGATCACCTCGTCGTCATGAAGCTGACGGCATTTCGCCTGAAGGATCGAGTGCATCTCCTCGACATGATCGACGTGGGGCTGATCGATGCCGGCACGCTCGGTCGCCTTCCGGAGCCGCTGCGGCCCCGCCTGCAGGAGCTGCTTGACAGCCCGGGCGGGTGACCGCCCGTTGCCCGTTCAATCGTCGTGGCCTAAACTTCCCCCGTCAGGAGAGAGTCGCAAGACCGCCGAAGGCTGAACGCTCAGGCAAATGGACTGACGACAGACCTGCTGGAGAGCGGTGCCGCCCCGGGGTGGCACCCACCGAAGGGGCAAGCCGCCGGCCGACGCCGACGGTGAATCTCTCAGGTTCCAGGACAGCAGGGTTCCGCTTGGTTGCAGCTGCCGTCCCGGCGTCAGCGAACAGGAACCCCAGCATGTCGTCCACGCTCGTCGCCCCTGCTCCGCATCCGTCGACCGGTCGCTCCACGCCGCTCGAGCCGCTCGAGAACCCTGCGGAGTTTCGCCGCCGGCACATCGGCCCCGCACCGGCCGATCGCGCCGCGATGCTCGCCGCCGTCGGCGCGGCGTCGCTCGACGACCTGCTCGCGGGCATCGTGCCTGCCAGCATCGCGCGGCACGGCGCGATGCGGCTGCCCCCCTGCGTCGGCGAGGCCGCGGCGCTCGCGGAACTCCGAAGCATCGCCGCGCGGAACCTGCCGCTCAAGAGCTTCATCGGCCAGGGCTACCACCCCTGCGAGACGCCGGCCGTCATCCTGCGGAACATCCTGGAGAACCCCGCCTGGTACACCGCGTACACGCCCTACCAGGCCGAGATCAGCCAGGGACGGATGGAGGCGATCGTCAACTTCCAGACCATGGTCTGCGACCTGACGGCGATGCCGATCGCCAACGCCTCGCTGCTCGACGAGGCCACGGCCGCCGCGGAGGCGATGACGCTCGCCAAGCGGGCCGGCGGGTCGGCGGGCCGCGCGTTCCTCGTGGATGCCGGGTGCCATCCGCAGACCATCGAGGTGCTGCGGACGCGGGCCGAGCCGCTCGGAATCGAGGTCGTCGTCGGTGATGCGGCGGCGCTGCTCGACGCCACCGACTGTTTCGGCGTGCTCGTGCAGGTGCCGGCCACCGACGGCGGCGTGCACGACTGGCGGGCGTTCGTCGGGCGGGCCCGCGGCAGAAAGGCCGCGGTGATCGTGGCGGCCGACATCCTCTCGCTCGCGCTGCTCACGCCGCCGGGTGAGTGGGGGGCCGACATCGTGGTGGGCACCACGCAGCGGTTCGGGATGCCGATGGGCTGCGGCGGGCCGCACGCCGCCTTCCTCGCCTGCCGTGACGACTTCAAGCGATCGCTCCCCGGCCGGCTCGTGGGCGTGAGCGTGGACACGCACGGCCGCCCCGCCTACCGGCTCGCCCTCCAAACCCGCGAGCAGCACATCCGCCGCGAGAAGGCCACGTCCAACATCTGCACCGCGCAGGTGCTCCCGGCCGTGGTGGCGAGCATGTATGCCGTCTACCACGGTTCGGATGGTCTCACGCGGATCGCCCGCCGCGTGGCCACGTACGCATCGATCCTCGCCGCCGGGCTCGAGCGGCTCGGCGGCCGGCTGCGGCACGCCCACGCCTTCGACACGCTCGCCGTCGAGACGGGGCCGGCCACCGACGCCGTGCTGACCCGGGCCCGCGCCGCCGGCATGAACCTGCGGCGACTCGACGACGCCACGGTCGGGATCGCCCTCGACGAGACGACCACGCGGGACGATCTCGCCGCGCTGTGGGGCGTGTTCGCGGCCGACGGGGCGGCAGTGCCCGGGGTCGAGGCCCTCGCCGACGTCGCCCCGCGGATTCCGGCGACGCTCGGCCGCACGAGCGAGTTCCTCACGCACCCGGTGTTTACGAGCCACCAGAGCGAGACGGCCATGCTCCGCTACATCCGCTCGCTCTCCGACAAGGATCTCGCGCTCGACCGCGGCATGATCCCGCTGGGCAGCTGCACGATGAAGCTCAACGCCACCAGCGAGATGATCCCGATCACCTGGCCGGAGTTCGCCAACGTGCATCCCTTCGCGCCGGCCGGCCAGCGGGCCGGTTACGCGATCCTCGACCGCCAGCTCCGCGAGTGGCTCTGCGAGGCGACGGGCTATGCGGGCATCAGCCTGCAGCCCAATGCCGGCAGCCAGGGGGAGTATGCGGGGCTGCTCGTGATCCGGGCATGGCAGCGGGCCCGCGGCCAGGGGCATCGCAACGTGTGCCTCATTCCCTCGAGCGCCCACGGCACCAATCCCGCCAGCGCCCAGATGGCGGGCATGGAGGTCGTGGTGACGGGCTGCGACGAGCAGGGCAACGTCGACCTCGCCGAGCTGCGGGCGAAGTGCGGGCAGTTTTCCGACCGGCTCGCCGCCGTGATGATCACCTACCCGAGCACCCACGGCGTGTTCGAGGCCGACATCAAGGAGCTCTGCGAGATCGTCCATGCCCACGGCGGCCGCGTGTACGTGGATGGCGCCAACATGAACGCGCTGGTGGGGGTGGCCGAGCCCGGCAGGTTCGGCGGCGACGTCAGCCACCTCAACCTCCACAAGACCTTCTGCATCCCGCACGGCGGCGGCGGGCCGGGCGTGGGGCCGGTGTGCGTGGTCGAGGACCTCGTGCCGCATCTGCCGGGCCATGCCACCGGCGGCGTGCGAGTGAGCGACGTGGGAGCGGTGTCGGCGGCCCCGCTGGGCAACGCGGCGGTGCTGCCGATCAGCTGGATGTACTGCCGGATGATGGGGGGCGACGGGCTCCGCGAGGCCACGGCCACCGCGATCCTGTCGGCCAACTACGTGAGCACCCGGCTCCGCGGCCACTATCCCACGCTCTACTCCGGCGCGAATGGCCGCGTGGCCCACGAGTGCATCCTCGATCTGCGGCCGCTCAAGGACACCAGCGGCGTGACGGCCGAGGACGTGGCCAAGCGGCTGATCGACTACGGCTTCCACGCCCCCACGCTCAGCTTCCCGGTGCCGGGCACGCTGATGATCGAGCCGACGGAGAGCGAGCCGCTCGAGGAGCTCGACCGCTTCGTCGAGGCGATGATCGCGATCCGCGAGGAGATCCGGTTGGTCGAGGACGGCACCTGGCCGAAGGACGACAACCCGCTCAAGCATGCGCCGCACACGGCCGACGACGTGGTCGCCAGTGGCTGGTCGCGCCCCTACACGCGGGAACAAGCGGTGTTTCCGCTGCCGGTGCTCGTGCGGGGAAAGTATTGGCCGCCGGTGGGTCGCGTCGACAACGTCCACGGTGACCGCAACCTGTTCTGCAGCTGCGTGCCGGTGGCCGCCTGGGCCGAAGCGGCCCGCGCTCCGCAGGAGTAGCACGGGTTTTCCAACCCGTGCCGCCGGCAGACGCTCGCCGCGTCCGCCCTCCTTCGCGCGCGCCGCAGGACGCGTCACGGCTCGCAGAGCCAGCGGAGCAGCGACTCCGCCGACGGGGCGCCCGGACGGTCCATCTGCTCCGCCAGCCAGGCTGCCAGGAGCAGGAACGCCACGGCCCAGGCGAGCGCCGTGGGCACGGGGGTCGCCACCTGCCAGAGCGCATCGGGCTCGCCGGCAGCCACGAATCCGGCCAGCCACAGCGGCCACACGTGGGCGACGTGGTGCAGCACGTAGAGCGACAGCGAATGGCGGCTCATCGCCCCGGCGATCCGCACGAGCGGCCCACTCCCGGAGGACCGGGCGTCGAGGGTGCGGTGCAGCGCCGCGGCGAGGAGGATCATCCCGCCGATCGTGCCCAACACGTAGCCGGTGGTCGGCGGGAACATCGACCACAGCTGCTCGTGCGTGACGAGCCTCGCGGGCACGAGCGGCCGCAGGGCCATGACCGCGGCGGCTGCCGCGACCAGCAGGCCGCCCGCGAGCCACGGCATCCGCTGCGACCGGCCGGGGTCCATGCCGTAGACGAGCGGCGCGGCCACGTAGCCAGCCAGCGGCAGGGCCAGCCAGGGGAAGACGGGAAAGTAGCCGGTGGCGAGGTAGCCGAGTACCACGTCGGCGACCGTGAAGTCGTAGTCGAAGTAGCCCGCGGCCCAGAAGGCCCGGTAGTCGGCCACCGCCCGCAGGACCGGCGCGAGCCCGATGAGCAACCCGCAGGCGACGAGCGGCGCCGCCGGGGGGGCCCGCCGCACGACCTCCAGCGCCAGCATCGCCGTGCCGATCAGCGTGAGGATGTCCCAGTTGAACACGTCCTCCGGCAGCCAGACAAGCACGTTGAACGCGAATCCGAACAGGATCAGGAACAGGCCGCGGCGGGCGGTGATCTTCGAGACCTCGTCCTCGTCACGGCCGCGGGCTCGCTGGGCGTCGGCCCAGAGCCGGTAGCTGACGCCGGATAGAAACGTGAACAGCGGCGCCGCGAACCCGGTCGGCATCCACCAGTAGCGATTCGCTCCGATGAAGGCGCCGTCCACGACTTCCCACGAGCCCGCCAGGTTTTCCACGAAGTGCACCAGCGTCATCAGGACGATGGCGGCGGCCCGCAGCACGTCGATCGACGCCTGCCGCGGCGTTGCACGCGGGCCGGTCATGACGCGTGCGTCGCCAGCAGGTCGACGGCCAGCAGCACCACCTCCGCCACGAGCAGCAGGATGATCACCCACTCCAGCGCGGCGTGCCGGCGCGAGGCGACGAACTCGGCGACGCGCTCGCCGCAGCCCGCATACACCCGTTCGAGCAGGTCGGCCTGCTCGACGGCGTGCTCGAGCCGCTCGCCCACGCGGCTGCGGTCGCGGAGCCGTTCCCCGACCTGCCCCGCGAGCGTCGGCGGCTGCGGCGCCGGCTGCCGGAGCAGTGGGGCGAGAATTGCGAGCCGCCGCCGCAGCGAGATCGCCTCGCGGAAGCGGCCGGCCAGTTCCCGCTTCCTCGGCAGCGACGGCTCGTCGAACTCAAACGCCAGCGGCGCGTCGCCGTCGACCCGCTCGAGGGCGGCCGCCACGCGCCGCTCGATGTCGCGGAGTTCGGCTTCGCGATCGACGAATTCGACGACCGCCGCCCGCATCGCCTGGAGGCGGTCGGCCGGCGCGACGGCGACACCGCGGTGCGGGCTCCAGATCACGTGCGTGCCGTAGAGCGGCACCACGAGCGGCGGGTCGCATCCCGGCGTGGCGGCCGCGGCCCACGAACTCCCCCGGCCGACGAGTTCGGCGAACACGGCGTCGTAGCTTGCGGCGTCGGTGGCGGGAATCGCGACCAGCGCCAACTCGAAGGCGCCGCCGTCGGCCAGCGGCATCCGCTCCACCGTGGTGTCGGGGGGCAGGCCGTCCACGGGAATCCCGGCGGCTGCGGTGAACGGCTCGTGGGTCGTGATCATGCGCGTCATGTCGCGGGTTCGTCAGCCGAGGTCGGCCGCCAGCCAGCCGGCGACGTGCTCCGCGGAGTCGAGCACGCCATTGAGCGTGCTGTCGTAAAGATAATCTCCCACCACGAACAGGTGCGGGTGGCCGGCGGGATCGGGCTGGTGGCGCCGGTCGACGCCGGGCGGATGCCAGCCCCCCGGCAGGCCGCTGACGGCGTTGATCCAGCGGTGGACGCGGGTCTCGAGCAGGTGGGGATGAGGATCGCCGAGCGACGCGGGGAGCGTTGCCAGCGCGGCGGCCACGAGGTCGGCATCGTCGCGGCCCGCCCACTCCTCCTCCGCCGCCGCGCCGCCGAGCAGCCAGCCGAGCACGCCGTGGCGCGGCTCCGGCTCGCGAGCCGACTCGTCGTACAGGCAGCAGCCGTCGAACGCGTCGAGCATCAGGTAGCCGCCGTCGATCCGGCCCCTCCAGAAGGGCTCATCGAACAGCGCCGTGACCCGCAGGTAGTGGGCGGGGTGGTCGAAGCGGGCGAGGTGGCGGCGGAGCGCGGCCGCGAGGCCGCCGGCGCCACAACCGACGGTGGCCAGGTGCTCGATCGGCAGCGCGAGCACGACGGCGTCGAAGGGCTCGGGCGGTCGGGCCTCGGCGGCCTGCACGACGAGGTCGAACCGGCCGTCGTCGCGCGGCTGGATCGCGGTCACCCGCGACTCCAGCCTGATCCGGGCGCCGAGGCGAGCCGCGACCGCGTCGATCAGCCGCTCGTTGCCCCCGGCGATCGCGTAGAGCCGCATGTAGGCCGGATCGTTCATCAGGTAGTTCTGCAGGCCGTAGGCCACGCTCGTCGACCCCGGCTCCGTGGCGAGGTCGCTGTGGATCATGGTCTCCACGTATCGTCGTGCGGCGGGATGCCGGATGCCCGCGGTGAAGCCGCTGAACCGGTCCGGCCTGCCGGCCGCTACGTCGTCGGCGGCATAGAACTCGCGGGGCGTCATGCCGCCGCGGGCCCGGGCGTCGAACGCCTCGACCTCGCGACGCGCCGCCGTGCCGAGCACGGCTTCGACGTCGTCGAGGTTCGCAAGCGGGTCGCCGTCGACGATTACGGTCGCGCCGCCGAGCGGCACCGTGGCCAGCCCGAGGTCGGCCACCAGGTCGCGGAGCGGATCCTCGCCGACCGGCGTGTAGTCGTAGAGTTCGGCGGCCCCGGCCTCGTAGGTCACGGCCGCGGCGGTGAACGTCGGCGTGAGCACCTTCCCGCCGAGGCGCCGGCCGGACTCGAAGATCGTGATCTCCACGGACCGCCCGGCGAGCCGCTCGAGGTGAAAGGCGGTGAACAGGCCGCCGGGTCCGCCCCCCACGATGGCGATTCGCGAGGCGCCGCCGGTTCGCCGTGGGCGGCTCATGCTTCGAGGCCCACGGGGCGGAAGGCGTCGACGTCGAACAGCCCGGCAGGGCTGATCTTCAGCGCCGGGATCACGAGCAGCGCCATGAAGGAGAGCGTCATGGAGGGGGCGGCGAGCCGCGAGCCGAGCGCCTTGGCACGGCGGTCGAGGTCGGAGTAGGCCGCCGCCACCTCCGGCCCCGGCCGATCGGACATCAACCCGGCGATCGGCAGCGGGAGCACGGCGTCGCCCTCGGGGCCGGTCACCGCCAAGCCGCCGCGGGACGCGACGACGAGATTCACGGCCCGGGCGATTTCGGCATCGCCCGTGCCGACGGCGACGACGTTGTGGGAGTCGTGCGAGACGCTCGACGCGATGGCGCCCCGACGCAGGCCGACGTTTCGGATGAAGGCCACAGCCGGTGGCCGGTCGTCGTAGCGGTCGACCACGGCGATCTTGAGAACGTCGTGGGCCGGATCGGCCAGGAGCCGGCCCTCTTCCACCGGTACGTCCAGCTGCAGAGATCCCGTGACGAGCTGCCCGTCGAGGGCTTCGATCACCCGGATGGCCGCGGTCGGGCCGGCGGCCACCGTCGGGATGGCGAAGTCGTCGGGCTGCTTCGGGCGGGCGTCGAACCGGTTCGGCGCGGCCGACTCCAGTCGGGGCCACGCGGCGCGGCCGTCGCTGGCCGCGAGCATTCCGCGGACGAACACCCGGCGGATGCGGAGCTGCTCGAGGTCGTCCACCTCGACGAAGTCGGCCCGGTCGCCGGGCTGCAGGAGCCCCACCGGCAGCCGGTAGTGCCGCACCGGGTTGACGCATGCGGCCTGGAGCACGTCGAACAGGTCGCTGCCCCGGGCCCGGGCGCGACGGACGAGCTGGTCGACGTGGCCGAGGAGCAGTTGGTCGGGATGCTTGTCGTCGCTGCAGAGCATGCAGCGCGTGGGGTGCGTGTCGATCAGGCTCGCGAGGGCGTCGAAGTTTCGGGCGGCGGACCCCTCGCGGATCAGGATCTGCATGCCGAGACCGATCTTCTCGAGCGCCTCGTCGAGCGACACGCACTCGTGGTCGGTGGTGATGCCGGCCGCGGCGTAGGCGGCGGCCGCGGAGCCCCGCAGTCGCGGCGCGTGGCCGTCGACCGGCTTGCCGCGGGCTGCGGCGGCCGCGATCTTGGCGAGGCACTCCGGGTCGCCGGCGATCACGCCGGGATAGTTCATCATCTCCGAGAGGTAGCCGATGTCGGGGCGGTCGAGCAGCGCCGCCACGCCGGCCGAGTCGATCGTGGCGCCGGCGTGGTCGAAGGCGGTCGCCGGGACGCACGACGGCGCACCGAAGCAGAACGTGAAGGGCGATCGCCGGGCATCGGCGAGCATGAACTCGACGCCCGGAATGCCGAGGACATTGGCGATTTCGTGCGGGTCGGACACGGTCGCCACGGTGCCGTGGGCCACGGCCAGCCTGGCGAACTCCGCCGGAGGCAACAGCGAACTCTCGACGTGGACGTGGGCGTCGACGAAGCCGGGCAGCAGCCACGTTGGATGCGGGGCCGGGTCGTCTGCGATGGATGCGATCCGCTCGTCGCGGATCGTGAGCGTGGCGGGCCGGATCGACCGCCGCAGCGGATCGACCAGGTTGCCCGAAATCCTCCACGGGCCCGGTCGTCGGCGGTCTGAGTGCTTCCCCATGAAATCATGGTACCGCAGCGCTCCTGCGGCGTGGGCGAACCGGCGGGCATCTGGCATGATGCCGCATCGCGGGCACGCCGTCCGCCGGAGACGCTGCGACCGATGCGCTGGTTTTGGATCGACCGCTACGACGAGTTCGTCCGCTGCAAGCGGGCGGTGGCCGTGAAGGCGGTGTCGCTCGCCGAGGAGCATCTTCACGACCATTTTCCCGGGGCCGCGGTGATGCCCAACTCGCTCGTGATCGAGGGCTTCGCCCAGGCGGCCGGGCTGCTCGTGATCGACGCCATCGACTTCGCGAGGCAGGTCGTGCTCGCCAAGGTGGCGAAGGCGGACTTCCGGTTCGATGCCGCCCCCGGCGACGTGCTCCGCTACGAGGTCGAGATCCTCCAGCTGGGGGAATCGGTCTCGATCGTGAAGGCCGCGAGCACCGTGGGCGAGCGGCTCCACGGCGAGGCGGAGCTGGTCTTCGGCCATCTCGTCGAAGGGGAAATGGTGCCGAAGCTGATGTCGAAGGCCGAGTTGATGGGCTGGCTCGACTCGCTCCGCGTCTTCGAGGTGGGCGTCGAGCCCGACGGCAGCCCGATCATCTACGACCGCCTGCCGCACGTGACGTGAGCGACGCGGCTGCCGTCACTCCTGCGCGAGAGACGCCTCGAGGATCACGGGTCATCCACCCGCGGCGCACTGTCGCGGACCCCGCTCCGGAAGCCCCAATCGCGTGAGCGATGGGGGCCGAGGCCACGTCCAGCGTGGTGCTGCCGTACCGCTCGCGCGGTGACGCTTCCGTATGACCTGCCTTGCACCGGGCTCCGGAAGCCCCAATCGCGTGAGCGATGGGGACCGTCACCGGGCGTAGGCGTCGTAGGCCGTCTTGAGGATCAGCGCCCCCACGACGCACAGGAACACGATCCTGACGAGCGGCGAGCCGTGCTTGAGCGCCACCCTTGTGCCGAGGAACGCGCCCACGACGTTGGCGACCGCCATCGGCAGGAAGAACCGCCACCAGACGTTGCCGGACGTGCCCAGAAAGGCGAGCGCCCCGAGGTTCGTTGTCATGTTGAGCACCTTCGTGCTCGCAGCCGCGTGCAGGTAGTCGTAGCCGAGCAGGCGGACCAGAAAGAAGATCAGGAAGCTGCCGGTGCCGGGCCCGAAGAAGCCGTCATAGAGCCCCATCACCAGCGCGATCCCGGACGCGATCGCGGCCTCGGCATGATGGCCGAACCGGGGCGCGTGCTCCTGGCCGACGGGGCCGCCGAGGAGCGTGATCACGAACACGGTGGCGAGCATGAAGGGCAGCGCCCGCCGCAGCCCCTCCGGGGAAATGAGCGTGACCAGCCAGGCGCCGACCGCCCCGCCCAGGAAGGCCACGCCGATCGCGGGGAGGAGCGTCCGCCACGGCAGGCGAACGTGCCGGGCGTAGTCGACCGCCGCCGAGGCGGTGCCGCAGATCATCGCCGCCTTGTTGGTGCCGAAGAGCACGGCCGGCTCCGCCCGCGGAAACACGCCGAGCAGCACCGGCAGTGTGACCAACCCGCCGCCCCCGGCGATGGCATTGACGAAGCCAGCGAGCAGCGAGCCGAGCGTGAGGGCGACGGTTTCGAAGTCGGGCATGGGCAAGGATGGCGAGGTCGCAGCCCCTGACGTTGTCCAGTATGCTACGCCGGGCCCGCGGCTCCAGTCGTCGTCCGGATCCGTTTCGAGGACACGTCTGTCGGCTCGCAGGGCCTTTGGCTTCAGGAGCAGGAACATGCTGCCGACCCACCCGGATGCCCGCCGACTTTTCGTTTGGATGCTTTTCGCTCTGGCAGGCGGCGAGGCGCTCGCGCAGTCGTTCTCGCTGTCCGTCGACTCGCAGTCCAATCTGTATGCCGCCGGCCAGGCCTCCCTGCCGCTCCTCGGTGGCGGCACCCTGCCGCCGGCGGTCGCGCTCGCTTCGGGCACCGGCCGCGTGCTCACCTTCGCGAGTGTTTCGGGATCCGTTTCGTACAACGACGTCGATGCCCCGCCAGCCTTTCTCGGCCAGTACAACGGTCCCGATGGCGGCGCGGTGAACTTTCAGGATGCCAACTGGCCCAACAACTACCTGACGACCTCGGGCACGCCGGGACTGCTGCCTCCCTCGGCCGCGAACGCCCCCACCACCTTCTACATGGACATGGCCAGCGCGGGGGGCGTGTCGGGGTTGCTGCTCTACCCCAAGTTACGCACCCGTGAGCGTAAAGCCCGGGATTCACGCGAATTTGGGGTCGAAGTCTTCACTCCATTTGGGCGTAACTCGCAAATCTCTATGCCGCAGCCTTGCCATATAGCCGAGTTTGCTCAGTTTCGGCGTGGTGCTCGACGAACTCGTCCCATCGGCCGTTGAGGTAG
>Ga0194129_10007262_pt1 | contig 13257 bp, 9 predicted proteins | sample TA2KigCa35mmetaG_FD_150862 | JGI IMG/M metagenome (GOLD analysis project Ga0194129, IMG submission 150862) | Freshwater microbial communities from Lake Tanganyika, Tanzania - TA2015038 Kigoma Deep Cast 35m | ecosystem: Environmental > Aquatic > Freshwater > Lake | place: Tanzania: Lake... | reverse complement strand
GCGAAGAAGGCCGCTCGGGTCGCCCCCGAGAGCTGTCGCCCGCGGAAGCGCGGCTCGACCAAGACCCCGAAATAGGGGTCGGAGGAGGCGATCCGATCCCATCGATCTCGTTCATCCTGATCCATGACCGTGGAATAAATGGGGGGGGCTGCCATCAGGGGAAGGGCTTTCTTGCTCGAGCGATGGCGGGCCGATAACCTTCCGAGATGCATTTGCGCCTCTTCCTCGCCCTGGCATTGCTCGCGGCGTCCCTGTCGCCGCTCGCCGCCCAGCCGGGCCCGATGCGCGCGCGCGATCGTTTTGCCGTCATCATCGGGGGCGAGGAGTTCCCGCTGGTGGTGATCGGTCCCGATGGGCACGCGACCTTCCCCGTCATCGGGACGGTGCGGGTCGCCGGGTTGATCCCGCTGGAGGCCGAGCGAGTGGTCCTAGAGGCCATGCGGGGGATCTCGGCGCGGCCCGACATCACGGTGCGCGCCCTGCGCCGCGTGGTCGTCGAGGGGGAGGTGGCGCGGACGGAGGTCTTGTACGTCGAGGACGGGACCACGGTCTCGGAGGCGATCGTGCGCGCCGGGGGAGTGACCTACATTGGTGACCGCGCTCGCGTCGAACTCCGCCGGTCGGGCCGGCCCGTCGCGACGCTCGATGTGCGTGGCGGGGAGGACCGCCTGACGACGCTCCAGAGCGGGGATGAGGTTGTCGTGCGCCGTCTGCCGTGGTACGCGCGCAGCGGGGTGATCCTCACGAGTGCGGTCACCACCGTGGTCTCTTGGCTCGTGATCGGGACCCGATGAACCACGATCTCGACCTCAACGAGCTCCTTCGAGGCATCCTCGCCGGGTGGCGGCGCGTGCTGCTGGGTCTCGCCGTCGGGGTCGCGGCGGCCGCCATCATCCTGGTCGCGTGGCCGCCCCGATTCGAGGGCCGGGCGACCCTTCTCGTGCGGACCGCGCCGTCGACCTCGTCGATGCTTCGCGGGCAGCTCGGGGGATTGGCCGACTTGGCGGGGGGATCCCTGCGCGTCGGCGCGGAGGCAGGCGAGCTCGCCACCGAGATCGGGCTGCTGCGGAGCCGTGCCCTCCTCGGGTTCGTGGTTGATTCGCTGCGACTCCAGCTCCGGTCCGGGCGCACCCCATCGCTGCACGACGCGCCTCTGAATCTTCCGGCGGGGCGCTTCGCGCCTCGCATCATCGACCTCGGCGGACGTCGGGCCCGGCTCGTCGACCGAGAGGATGCGATCGACGATCTACAGCGGCGACTCACGGTGGAGGAGTCCGGTGGGGATCTCCTCGAGATAAAGTATGCCGGCCGAGACTCCCTCTCGGCGGCGGCGGCGGTCAATCTGTTGACCGCGCGTTACATGGACGATCGGAGGACCGTTGACCGGAGCGTCAACCAGCGTCGTGTGGAATTCTTGGATCGTCAGGTGGATTCCGTCCGACGGGCGCTCACGGCGGCGACCGCCACCCTGCGTGATGTCCAGCAGCGATCGGGGGTCCTCTCGCTCGAGGTGACGGGGCAGGGCCTGGCCCAGCAGGTGGCGGGGCTCACGCAGGAGATCGCCACCCTCGATGCGGAATCCGAGGCGTTGGATTCCCTCCTCGCGTCCGTGGCCGACCTCGACTCGCGCCGAGTCGCCGGCTTTCCCTCCCTCCTTCGGAGCCCGGCCGTCAACGAGATCGTGACGCGGATGGCACAGGTGCAGAGCGAACGGGAGGTGCTGTTGGTGGAGTTCACCCCATCGGCCCCCCGAGTCCGAGCGATGGATCGGTCCCTCGAGGACCTCCGATCTCAGCTGATCCCGCTGGCGCGGACCTATGCGGCCGGGCTGGGTCGCCAGCGCCTGTCCCTGGCGGAACGAGTCGACCGAGTGCAGGGGATGGCTCCGGGGGTGGCTCGGGCGGGTGAGGGGCTCCTCAATGCCGAAGCCGAGGTGAAGACGTTGGCCTCGCTCCTGCTGGCGACCTCGGGTCAGCGCCTCGATGCGCGGCTGGCCGCCATCGGAGAGGGGGGACTGGTCCGGATCGTCGATGCCGCGGTGATCCCGCGTCGACCGACATTCCCTCGTCCCGTGCCGACGCTCCTGGTCGGGTTCGTCGCCGGAATGGTCTTGGGGCTGGTCGGTGCGCTCTGGTCCGTGTCGCGACCCCTCCCCCACCATTGACGCCATGCGGTTGGGTCCTCGTCACCTTGGGGTGATGGCCGCGGTGGGATTGGTCGTCGGGAATGTGGGGCGGCTCCCCGGTCTCGCGATCGGCTCGGCGAAGAGTGCGTTGACCCTCTTCGATCTGGTCCTGATCCCCTTGTGGGGCTACCTGCTCGTGCAGTGGCGTCGAGGAGTCGTGCGCTGGGAGCTCGATGCCGTCTCCCGGGCCCTGTTCGTCTTCGTCGGCGTCTCGGTCTCCTCGCTCGTGCTCGCCATCCCGCGGTGGGAGCTCTCGGCGACTCAGACCCTCACCGCGGCGGCCTTCCTGATCCGTTGGATCGCCTATGCCGGATGGTTCGTCCTGATCGTGACCGCGACTGATGATGAGGAGCGATCCCTCCCCGCCTGGCGCGCGCTTGAGGTCGCGATCCTGGTCATCGCCCTGTTCGGCATCGCCCAATCGGCCTTCTGGCCTGGCTTCGCTCAGCGGATCCATGAGGCCGAAGTGATGCGATGGGATCGGCAGGGTCGACGCTTGGTCTCGACGATCCTTGATCCCAACTATGCGGGTTCCCTCCTCATCCTGGTGCTCGGGATGCGCATCGCTCGCGAGTTGCTCGGTCTCCGCACGTCGCGGTGGTCGCTCGTCCCACTCACGGTGGCCTTGGCCCTGACGCTGTCGCGATCGGCGGTCCTCGGGTTGGCCGCTGGCATCGGTGCCATGGTGCTCATCGTGGGGGTCACGAAGCGGGGAGTGCTCCGGGCGCTTGGGGTGGCCCTCATCCTCGCCCCAGCGATCCCTCCGCTCCTGGCCTTCGCCGACACCTTCAACAAGCTCACCGTCGATGTCTCGGGACTGCAACGACTCGTGGCGTGGATGCAGGCGCTCACCATGATGCGGGATCACCCGCTCCTCGGGGTCGGATTCAACGCGATCGATGTCGCTCGTCGGGCCTATGGATTCTCGATCATCGGTTCCTCGGGTGCGATGGACGGTGGTCTCCTGGTGATCGGTGCGATGACGGGCGTGATCGGCTTGGCGGTCTTCCTCTGGATGTGGGGTCGATTGTTCGGGATCGCGCGGTCGATCTGGCGGGACGAGGCACGCGCGCCCGAGGTCCGCGCCGTGGCCATCGGCACGGTCGGTGTGAGCGTGGCGATCCTCGTGCAGTCGTTTTTCGTCAACGCGATCCTACTCCCCTTCGTCATGGTACCCCTTTGGGTGCTCTGGGGCTGGGTCGTCTCCCTCGGTCGCAAGAGCCGTCAACTCCTCCTCCTTTTCGGCGTGCTGGGGATGACGGCGTGCGACCCCTGCGCCGGCCTGCTCACCTGTGAGGTCCCCCCCGCGAGGGTGGCCGCCGGGACGATCCTCGATCGGGAGACGCGCCGGCCGAAGGCGGGTGTGCAGGTGAGTGTCGGGGCGCTCCGCACGGTGAGCAATCGGGAAGGTCGCTGGAGCATCCCGCTGGCCTTCGGACCCGATTCCATCCTCGATATCGAGGTCCGGACCTCGGACAGCACCTCGTACACCGTCCCTTCGGTCTATATCCGACCGCGAACCCGCGTCGGCGAGGCGGATGACCTCGGTCCCTGGTTCGATCGTCCGATCCTGCAGTTCGTCACACGGGTCCTCTATCGCGGTGAGCCGCTTTCAGGGGCCCGTATCGAGTTCCGTCCGACTGAGGGGAGTCGCGACACCCTGATCACCGCGACCACCACCGAGGCGGGCTATCTCGATCTCTTCGGTACGGCCGAACGGTTCGGGGAGGTCCGAGGTACCATGTGGATCACCCATCCGCGCACGGGGCGCCGTGAATACGCGGATGCCGCCGTCCCCTCGGATTACCGCCTGCGGATCCCGACGGTGCTCGGCGCGCTGCAGGTGGACCGACCGATGGTGTATGTTGGGGAGGTCGTGAACCGGATGGAGGGGTATCGGAAGGTCGGTGGCGCACAAGTGACCTTCATCCGGCGGTCCGGGGTTCGCGTGGTGCCGGAGACCCTGACCGTCACGAGCGAACCCGATGGGCGCTTCACGGTGCGCTTGGAGGCGCTTTCCCTGGGCGAGCTCCGCGGTGATTTCTCCGTGGTCTCTCCCGACGGCCGGCATCGGAGCATCAAGCGCGACATCCCGATGGTCGTGCGCGACACGACGACCTCCCGGTACCTCGGGCTCTTCCCCTATGGACAGCTCTGGGCCTGGGCGATCGAGATCTGGCGGAACGACCAGCTCCTCCCCTCAACGGGCCTCCGGTATCGCTTCGAACGAACGTCGGGGCTGAGCATCTCGCCGGCGGTCTTCGAGGGACAGACCGACGGCGGAGGGCGCATCTGGATCGGCGCGCCGGTCTCGGACTCCGGGGCCGTCGAGGGCCGCGTCACGGTGTATCCGGTGGGAGGGCCGGCGCAGACCCTGCCGCCGGTCTTCCAGCTGCCGACCTTCCAGGACGATCAACCGGCCTTCGCGGGGGTCTTCGTCCACGGTCCCGCCCTGCGCTACCTCGGTCGGCTCCTCGGTCCGACCGGCGCGCCGGTCGCCGGCGCCTCCGTCACCTGGGAACGCGTGGGTGGGATTGGGGCCGTACCGGCCGTGATCACCAGCACCTCGGGCCCCGATGGCGGGTTCGACCTCGTGCAGTATCCCTCGGCCGACGGAGAGGTGCGAGGGCGGATCATCGTGCGACCCCCGGCGCCGTGGGCCCCCGGTACCGTCCTCGCCTTCGAGGAGATCCGACTCTCCACTCATGACACCCCCGAGCCGCGCATCGGGGTGACCCTCCGGCTTCCCACGCCGTGAGCCGCGGTATCGCCGGGCTGCTGCAACGGGCATCGGCGCGGCACGTGGTCTGGAACCTGCTCGGCTTCGTGGTACCGGCCGGGGTCGCCCTCCTCGTCGTCCCCAGCCTCGCACGCCGACTCGATCCCGATCGCTTCGCGCTCCTCGCGCTACTCTGGTCAGTGATCTCGTTCTATGCGATGCTCGATCTCGGGGTGGGTCGGGCCCTCGCCCTCCGTGTGACGGCCTCGCTCGCGACCGGTCGGGACGATTCGGTGGGCCCGTTGATCTGGAACGCGGGGTGGCTCGCTTGGTTCGGCGGAGCTCCCCTCGCCCTCCTCGGCGTCCTGTCGGCACCCTGGCTGACCGACCGATTGGACCTCGCCTCCCCAGGTGCCGCTCGCGATGCGACCGTGGTGATCCGCTGGCTCGCCATCGCGCTGCCCTTCGTGGTCCATGGCGTGCTCCTGCGCGCGGCGTTCGAGGGCGCGCGCCGCTATGAGCTCGTCAACCTGCTCCGCGCCCCGATGATGCTTGCGACCTATCTCGCGCCGCTGGGTGTCGTCACCCTCGGGGGAGGGGTGGTCGCGATGGCGCAGGTCATCGTCGGGACGCGCCTCATCTATCTCCTCGGGCAATTGCTGCTCCTAGATCGACTGGCGCCGCACACCCGTCGACCCCGCCGATTCGAGCCGATCATGGTCCGGGACCTCGTCGGCTCCGGCGCCTGGATCATGGCATCGGCGCTCGTCTCCCCTCTCCTCCTGCAGGGGGACCGTCTCCTGCTCCCGCTGGTGGTCCCCCTCTCCGATTTCGGGTGGTACGCGACCGTCGCCGAAGGGGCCATGCGGCTCTGGATGCTCACCGGGGCATTACAACCGGTCCTCTTCACGCGCCTGGTGACCGCGGCGGCCGAGGAGGGACCCCCGCCGACCGAGGCGGTACGTTGGTCCATTCACGCGACGGTCGGCCTCCTCGTCCCACCCTCCGTCGCACTGCTCCTCGCCGCCGATCCGCTCCTCCGCTGGTGGCTGGGCCCCGTCTTCAATCCCCAAGCGGTCTGGGTGATCGGGCTCGTGCTGGTGGGTGTGGTCGCTGGGGGATTCTCGCAGGTGGCGTATGCCGTGCTCCAGAGCCACCACCAGGCTCGTGCGGTCGCTCTGCTCCACCTCCTCCAGCTGCCGTTCCTCGGGGTGATGCTGGTGGGCGGGTCGGTCTGGTGGGGGGTCCTCGGGGCCGCCGCCGCATGGAGCGCCCGACTGATCGTCGATGCCGTCCTGATGTGGCGGCTGGTCTTCCGCCGCGTCCCCACCCTCCGCGCGATGTCGGGTCAGGCCGTGCGCTGGGGACTCGTCAGCCTCGCGCTTCTCATCGCGGCGGTGTGGATCGGGGGGCCGGTGACAGGGTGAGGCCGACCTGCCATTGGGTGATATCCTGCAGGCGATATCCTGGGATATAGAAGTCGTTCTGAAAGAGGTAGTTCGTGCGCCGGCCCCACTTCAACGAGACCGCCGTGGCGGTCCCCATCACCTCACCGGCGGCTCGGAGCCCGAATTGGTACGTGACATCGTGCCGGTACCAGTTCGGTAGGAACTGCCGGTAGAGGGCATCGTCGTTCCACCGGACCCGCTCGCCGAAGGTCCGCAAGGAGAGTCGGTCCGTCCGTCGCTCGAGACTGAGGAGCTGGCGTTGCCCCCCGGGTCCGAGCCCCGACCCTAGGGAGTGCCCGAGGTGGGTCCACCCCTGCGGTATGACGGGACTGGTGTAGAAGTCGGAGGGGTGCCGGCCGACGCGCTGCGCCGGTTGGTCCAACCGCACCATTTCACTCGCCACCCGCCATTCGACTCGATCGGTCCGCGCGATGCGTTGATGGAAGCCGAACCGGATGGCGATCCCCTCCGTGGGAAGGCGGAGCAGGTCCTGGCCCGACCGTAACGGGGTCTGGCGAGTCACCTCGGTCCAGAGCGAGCCATCGCTCTCCGGGGTGTCGAGGCGCGCATCGAGGCTGAGGAGATCGATCAGCGAGTCGCCGAGCACCGAGCGGAGGTAGGGGAGTGCGGCCGCCGATCGGACCCCGGCGCCTTCCCGACCTTCCATCACGGTCCGGCTCATCCCCACGTGCCAACCACCAATGGCGTGGGTGAGTCGCACCCCGGCGATCCCGCGCCGGTCGTTGACCGAGTCTTGGTCGAAGAAACGACTCTCGAGCGCGAGCCCGCTGAACCAGCGAAGGTTCGTGCCCCCCCACCGGGTGCGAAGGGTCATCGATGCCTCGATGCGCGGGATCCCTGGGGCGCTCCGACCGAGGACGAGACCCTCGCCCACATCAGGTCCCCACGAGGGAAGTGCGGTCGTCGCCCCGATCGAGGTGTGGCGCGTGATTACCCAGATCCCGGATTCCCCAGGGTGGAAGCGCGCGATGATCTCCTGGCCCGGTCGGCTCGGGAGGTCCGCCGAGACCGGACCGAAGTACCAAGGGGAGGAGAAGTCGCTCCGGGTGGGGTCCCCCGGGGCGTTGAACCCGGCGTAGTACTGCTCTGCCACGGTAAAGGCGAAGTAGTCCTCGTTTCCCGCGATCGCCCCCTCGGGCGCGAGTCGCAGGTGCAGGGGGCCGAGCCGGTAATCGAGGCCGACGCGGAGATGGGCGCTCCTTCCGACGAGGGGGAGTCCGACCCCGGCCTCCCGGGTGTCTGGGATCCCCGTGCGGTGCGTCAGCTGCAAAGTTGGTCCGATCGCGCGAACGGCGTTCCTGCCATCGCACGCCAGTGGCGGATCGGTGCCTCGCACCACAAACCATGCCGCCTCAGGATCGATCGGAGCGATCGCCGTCGGCATCGGGCAATCCAGGGCGCGACGCTCCGAGGCCGACTGTGCGCCCCCCGCCATGGGAGATGCACCGAGGGGTAAGAGACAGAGGAGTAGGTAGCGCGAGCGAGACAAGGTGGCGAATATTCGCCGGATGCGTCGGATCATGACAGGGGCATTTCTCACAACCCTCCTGGTGGGGAGCCCGACCGGGGCGCAGGAGATGCCCGCGATCCGTCTCGAAGACGCGAGAGTCGGCTCCGCCGCCGAGCGCTACCTGCGTGCGCTCGAGACCATGTACGGTGATGCCCTCCGCGCATCGGATACCCTCTGGCAAGGTCCGTGGACGATCGATCTCGTCCCCCGACGGGTGAGCCTTCGCTCTGCCTCCATCGACCTCTCGCGGAACTCGGGTCTCCCGTTCGGTCGTGACGACGGTTCTGCCTGGGCGGGGCGCGGATGGAATGCGCGGGCATCGGTCCAGGCATCGGCGAGACTCGGGCCGCTCTCCCTCCGCATCGCGCCGTTGGTCTGGTGGGCGCAGAACCAAGGGTTCGCGCTCCTGCCGGCCGGCCCCCTCCCATTGGCTCACCCCCAGATGGGATCCTCGATCGACCTGCCGCAGCGCATGGGGTATCGGAGCCTCGGTCGGATCGACCCGGGGGAGAGTGAGGTCGTCCTCGCGGTGGGAGGGGCGCGTCTCGCACTCACGAGCGCGACCGCTCGGATCGGGGCGGGGCGGGAGCACGCGTCGATACTGCAGGGGGAGGCCGGGGGCTACCCTCGGATTGAGGCGGGGATCCCCTCAGGTATCCGCACTCCATTGGGTACGATTGCTGGGAATGTCGCCTGGGGCCGGCTGGCGCAGACATGGTGGGCCCCGGATCGACGGACCGGGGCACGGCTCGGGACCCACCTCGAGGGGTGGTGGCGCGCCCCGGGGCGGGGTCTCGTCGAACTCGGGGTCGGGCGCTTCTACCACTTCGATTGGCGCGGGCTCTCCGTTCGGGACCTCGGGAAGCCCTTCGGTTCGGTCTTCGTCGATCGTCAAACCTATTTTGGAGGGGAGGCCGACAACCAACAACTCTCGGTCTTCGGGCGCCTTCGCATCCCGGATGCGGGGCTCGAGATCGCCGGCGAGCTCGCGAAGAACGACCGGTCCAACGATCTCCGGGACTTCGGGAACGAACTCGAGCACAACGCCGCCTGGTTGCTCGCGGTGCGTCGCGCGTGGCGCGATGACGAGGCGCTCTGGGTGGTGAATCTCTCCACCGCGAGCAATCGGATCCCGGAGCTCCAGCTCTATCGGGGTCAGGCACTCAACTTTGAACATTCGCCCTTGACCCAGGGCCATACCCTCCGAGGTCAACTGCTCGGGACCCCCCTCCTCGAGCGGGGGGCTGGTGCGGAGTTCCGCCTCGATCGATATGGGCGCACGGGGCGGTGGAGCGCGATCGCGAGCTCGCGCAATCTCCCCGACGTGCGGTCAGAGGCGGTACCTGACGCCGCCCTCCGGCACGAGTGGGGGTTGGTCGGGGAGTGGATGCGGTGGGTACGCGGTGGGGCGGTCACCTTCGCCCTCGGAGGACAGATCGAGGTCGCCTCCTCGACTCCGTCGGGCAATCGGCTCAACTGGCATATCGCCACGGGGTACCAATGGCTCCGGTGAACGGATCGAAGCGGGTGGTGGTCGCCGTGGTCCTGAACTATTGCCGGGAGGCGGACACGGTGGCCTGCGTCCAGGCGCTCGAAGGGAGTGTCGGGGTCGAGCTCTCGGTACTCATCGTCGACAACGGTTCCCCTGACGGATCGGGTGGCCGTCTGCAGGATCGCTTCCCACAGCACGACTTCCTACAGACGGGAGCGAACCTCGGCTACGCTGGCGGGAACGCCCTCGGGATGGCTCGGGCCCTCGGCAGAGATATTGATTACCTACTCGTGCTGAACGAGGACACCGAGGTCGCTGCCGATATGCTCATCCGGCTCGTCGAGGCGGTGGAGGCACACCCGCAGGCGGGGGCGGCCGCGCCCCTCATGGTCCACGAAGGTGAGCCGCCACGCGTCTGGTGGGGTGGGGGGACCTTCGATCGCATCCGGGCACTTGCGACCCACGACGGAACCGGGGCGCTGGCGAGCGAGGTGTCTCGTGAGCCCCCCGTTCGTGAGGTCTCCTCCCTCTGTGGATGCTGCATCCTCTTTCGGGCGGGGGTGCTCCGTGCGGTCGGCGGCTTCGCATCCGATTACGACACGTACGGCGAGGATGTGGAGCTCAGCCTCCGCCTCACCCGGGCGGGACATCGACTGCTCTTCGTGCCTGGGGCGCGGATGGTGCACAAGGTGGCACATCCCGAACCCCCGCCGACCCCTCGGAAGATCCGACTGCGGGACAGGAATCGACGTCGCATCGTGCGCCGCCATTACGGCATCGTGGATCGCCTGTGCTTCGCGGCGTGGTTCTATCCGACCCGCGGCGTGCACGCGGTGCGGTACCTGCTCCGTGGTGATTGGGATCGCCTTGGCGCCATCTGGGCAGGTGTGACGGAACCGTGACGTGGGCGCGGAGGGACTCGAACCCCCGACCTCTGCTGTGTGAAAGCAGCGCTCTAACCAGCTGAGCTACGCGCCCTGAGGAAGCGCGGAAGTATAGGTGTCGTGGGAGAGCGGTGGAAGGGCCCTACCCCCTGATTCCTGTCTCCTGACCCCTGCCGTTCCGATGGGCCCAGCAGGATTCGAACCTGCGCGCGTCGGATTATGAGTCCGCTGCTCTAACCGCTGAGCTATGGGCCCTCGGTGCTGAAAGTATCATGCCGTCGGCGTTACAGACAATGTGACGATTGGTCGGCGCTCTTGACAGTCCGCGTGACGAAGCGGAGATTCTACGGGTCTTACTGGGTGGCACGCGGTGTGCCCCTCAGCGGTTCCCCGTGGTCTTGTCTCGTTTCACGTTCGGGCCCCACGATCCCTCGCGCGGAGATTTCCCGATGTCCCTTCGTTCCCGCACCACTTTCGCTTCGCTGATCGCTCTGCTCGCCTTGCCTGGCGCGCTGGTCGCTCAGGGTCGCGAGGTCTACAAGCTTCCCATCCCGGCCGCCATCGGTGCGGAGACGGGGCGCGCCCAGCCGGGCGTGACCGCCGCATCGCCGATCGGGTTCGGTCCCAAGTCCGGTGATTTTTTCGCCGGCTTCGGGTACCAGAACTCGACGCGCTTCGGCGGTGGGAACGACGGCTCCGTCTCGGTCGGTGCCGGCCTCGGGGACCCGAGCAAGTTCGGGTTCGAGTTCGTCGCCGTCTCCGCCTCGACCGTCCGCTCGGGCTTCTTCGACCGTATGCTCGGCGCGGCGAAGGTGCACCGGACGTTGGCGAACGGCGTCGGTGTGGCGGCTGGTATGGAAGGGGTGAGCCTGACGGGTGAGTCGTCCGGCGACCCCTCGCTCTATGTGGTGGCGACCAAGGTGCAGGAGATCGGGACTGGGGCGAACTTCAACAGCGTGACCTGGAACGCTGGCCTCGGGACCAAGCGCTTCGCGCCGGCCTCGGACGCGGAGCAGCAGGGCGGCGTCGGCCTCTTCGCCTCGGCGGCGATCAAGGCCAATGCGACGACCTCCCTCATCGCGGACTACACCGGCCAGGATCTCAACCTCGGGCTCTCGTTCGCGCCATTCCGTGACCTCCCGGTCACCATCTCCCCGGCGATCGTCGACGTCCTCGGGCGTTCCAAGGATGTCAATGGGAACACCAGCGGGGCGCGGATGACCCTCGGTATCGGCTTCAGCTACAGCGGCCGGAAGGCCGCGGCGGCTGGCGCGGCCGCCGGCGAGCCGGGCACGGCTCGTGTCCTCCCGCCCCCTGATGATGATTCGGACGGCGTGCCGAACACGGTCGACGCCTGCCCGAATACAGCGCCGGGGACCCCGGTCGACAGCCGTGGTTGCCCGCTCCCGCCGCCGGATGATGACAACGACGGCGTGCCGAACGCGGTCGACACCTGCCCGAACACCCCGCGTGGGACGGCGGTCGACAGCCGTGGCTGCCCGCTCCCGCCGCCGGATGACGACAAGGACGGCGTGCCGAATGCCTCGGACGTCTGCCCGAACACCCCGGCTGGGACCAAGGTCGACAGCCGTGGCTGCCCTCTCCCGCCCCCGGATGCGGACGGCGATGGCGTGCCGGATTCGGCCGACACCTGCGCCAACACCCCGAGCGGCACCGCGGTCGATGTGAAGGGGTGCCCGGCGATCTTCTCGGGTGCGAAGAGCCTCGTCCTCAAGGGCGTGACCTTCGCCTCGGGGGCCTCGACCCTGCTCCCGGCCTCGCGCCCGGCGCTCGACGAGGTCGCTAAGACCCTGGCCGACAACCCGTCGGTGAAGGTGGAGGTCGGCGGTCACACCGATCGCACGGGCTCCGAGCCGGTCAACCAGCGGATCTCGCTGGCGCGTGCGAACGCGGTCCGTGCCTACCTGATCTCTAAGGGGGTCGCGGCGGACCGGATCACGGCCAAGGGCTACGGCAGCTCCAAGCCGATCGCTCCGAACAACACCCCGGCTGGCCGCGCGGCGAACCGTCGCGTCGAGCTGTCCCCGGTGCAGTAAGCCTTGAACGACTCACCTCACACTCGATTTCGGAGCTTGTATCCCATGATTCGTTCTCTCACGCAGCAGGTCGTCAGGGTCGCGATGGTCGCGACCCTGACGGTCGCAGTCGCCGAGGCCCAGAGCGGTGGCGGCTCTGACTTCACCGGCCCGGGCGGCGGCGGCGGTGGCGCCGGTGGCTCCTACGCCCCGCTTGGGGTCCCGGCGGGCGCCCCCGCCGGTCCGCTCTCGACCGCGGGCTCGGCTGGGCTCGGCGGCGTTGCGAGCCTCTTCGGTAACCCAGGTGCGGGTGGCATCTCGGTCCCGAACCCTGCGGGTGGGACCGTCACCATCTCCCCGGCGACGGCGCGTGCGATCGCGGCCGTTTTGAGTGGCGGTGGGGCGGAGTCGGTTCAGGCCCTCCAGAACATCCTCGTTGGTGAGGGGGTCCCGGCGGGTCCTGCCGGCGCGCTGGCCAATGCCCTAGCCGCCCTTGGCTCGAGCTCGAGCCGAGCGAATCTGCTCGGGGCGATCGAGGCCTTCAACGCTGCGGTCGATGCCGGTCCGAGCTCGCCTTCATCGGCGATGCTCGCCGTTCGCTTCGCCCTCGCTTCGGCGTCGCGGTAACCGGTCAGGCGCAGGAGTCAGAGCGGGGGTCCGGTTCGCCGGACCCCCGCTCTCCTTTTGCTGGTACGATGTTTCGCCTCGAGACGTCGGTCGTCGCCCTCCCTCAACGACTCCTCTGGATCCCGACGCTGAGGGCGAGCACGGTGCCACCGACCCCTGAGGTCACCCCGCCGAGCACGCGAGCCTCCGCGACCCAGCGCAACGATGGGTCGGGCATCTGTCCTCGGACGCCGAGCCCAGCCCCCCAACCGACCTGCGAGGTCGCTCCCTCACCGCAGGGGACTCGGCCATTCGGGTCATCGAAGCTGTCCACGCCACAGGCCGATCGGAACGAA
>Ga0194129_10007261_pt1 | contig 13258 bp, 15 predicted proteins | sample TA2KigCa35mmetaG_FD_150862 | JGI IMG/M metagenome (GOLD analysis project Ga0194129, IMG submission 150862) | Freshwater microbial communities from Lake Tanganyika, Tanzania - TA2015038 Kigoma Deep Cast 35m | ecosystem: Environmental > Aquatic > Freshwater > Lake | place: Tanzania: Lake... | reverse complement strand
CTCTTTCCGTATTGTTTGTGACATTGGCATCCTTCTTGGTTGCCGGTGTCATCCTTTATGAGTCAACGTCTTATTTTTACCTACTTGATTTTCCCGCCTCGGGTGTCAAAACTTATGAGGCAACAGGAAGGTTAATCCTGTCGAGCTTCTAGATTGACGTATTTTCTTTAAACTTTTAAACTTCTCAACCCTTCAACTTTTTTACCCATGAACGTTACTACTGAACAAAAAGAAAATTGTGTGATCGATTTGCACATCACACTTCCTGCCGACCGCTTCGAACAAGAATGGAAGCGCATCACAGAAGAATATTGTCGCTTAGCTCGCATTCCTGGTTTTCGCAAAGGAAAAGCTCCTCGCTCTGCCGTAGAAAAAAAATATGCCAAGGAAATCAAGGAAGAAGTCACGGAGAAGCTGATGCAGGCTGCGGTCCGCGAAGCGATCCAAGAAAAAAAGATGGAGTTGGCGCAGTATCCTCAAGTTAAAGAAGTGAAATTGAATGACGACCATACCTTGGAAGTAACAGCAACGCTTGTGACGAAGCCCGAGATCGAACTTGCTGAGTATTCCGGTCTTGAAGTTTCTGTCGAAAAGCATCTCGTTGATGATGCGGCTGTGAGTCGACAGCTTGAAAAAATGCGCGAAGATGCAGCTGATTTTGTGACGGCTGAAGGACGTGGATTGAAAATGGAAGACTTTGCCATTGTCGATTATTCAGGAATGTTAGACGGGAAAGCGTTACAAGAAGTTCATCCCGACTTGCCACCGAGCTATGCAGCGAGGCAGCATGCCTGGTTCCGGATGGAAACAAAATCGCCGCTGCCTGGATTTGCTGAGGCTCTTCTCGGAATGAAGCCTGATGAGTCGAGAGAAGTGACCATCACTTTCCCAAAAAATTCTCCCGAAGAAATGTTGAGAGAAGCAACCGTGACTTATGCGGTGAAGCTTCATGAAATCAAAGAACGCCAATTGCCTGCTTTGGACGATGCTTTTGCTGGAAAATTGAAACCAGGTTTGACACTCGAGGCCCTTCAAAAAGAGATCCGCGATTACTTGCAGCAAATGATGGATTATCAATTTCATCAAAAGGCGCAAGCAGCTGTTGTTAAAAAATTGTTAGAACAAAATCCGTGCGAGCCTCCTGCAACCATGGTGCAGCGCGAAGTGGCTAACGTTCTTCAAAATGTCATTCGCGAGAATCAGGAGCGTGGCGTTCCTGAGGAGATGATCAAATCGCATCAAGAGGAGTTGATGGTCTCTGCCAAGCAGAGTGCAGAAGAAAAAGTCAAACTGCATTTCATCCTGCAGGAAATTGTCAAAAAAGAAAAAATTGAAGTTACTCCTGAAGAGTTGCATCAAGAGATTGGTAGGCTTGCTCAACGCTATCGGATGACCGTTGAAAAATTATTGAAAGAGCTGAAAAAGAACCATGCTCTTGGCAGTGTTCAAGAGGATTTAATTTTCAACAAAACACTTCAATGGCTTGTCGATCATGCTAAAATTACAGAGTTGCCAGCCTCCGCTCCTGCAGAGCATGATTGCGGCGAGGAAGGTCACGTGCATGGGCCTCATTGCCATCACTAAAATTGAACACTAAGAATGTAACGATTATGAATATGAATTCTTCTTCTCCAAAAAATTCGATGCTAGTCCCTGTTGTCATCGAGCAAAGCGGTCGCGGTGAGCGGAGCTACGATATTTATTCCAGGCTGCTCAAAGATCGGATCATTTTTATTGGAACCGATATTAATGATCAGGTCGCCAATCTGGTGATTGCTCAGCTGCTTTTCTTGCAAATGGAAGATCCGAAAAAAGATATCCACATCTACATTAACTCACCTGGAGGCTCGGTGACAGCAGGATTAGCGATCTACGATACCATGCAGTTTGTCACGTGTGACGTGGCGACTTATTGCATGGGGATTGCAGCAAGCTTTGGTGCGGTAATTCTTTGTGCAGGTACTAAAGGAAAACGTTTTGCTCTTCCGAATTCTGATATCATGATTCACCAAGTTTCTGGCGGTGCGCAAGGAACGGCGAGTGATGTCGAGCGGAGTGTTGAGTTCATGTACAAATTGAAACGACGCCTCAACAACATCATTGCGCATCACACTGGCAAAACAGCAAAAGAAGTGGAGCATGATTCCGATCGCGATTATTACATGACCGCTGCAGAAGCCTGTAAATATGGCCTCGTCGACGAGGTCGTTAAATCACGCAAAGAGATCAAAGGTTTTCCGGAAAAAAGTGAAAAGAGTGATCTCTTGTGAGTTTTAAATAGTCGGCATTGATCAAAATGACTTCCAGCCTTCAGCCTTCAGCCTCCAGCCTTTTCCTCTGGGGTGTTGATCTAGGAGGAACAAAAATTGAGGCAGCCATCATTGATCCGACTCATCCTGATATTGGATTATATCGGCGACGTGTTCCGACAGAGGCTGAAAAAGGTTACGACCATATTCTTCATCAGGTCGTCAAACTGGTCGAAGAATTGGAATCACTTTCTGGATTGAAGCGTCCCAATAAAATTGGTTTTGGAACGCCGGGAATGATTAATTCGACGACTCATTTGCTGGGACATGCGACTAATACTCAATGTTTGAATGGGCGAGTGTTAAAACAAGATATTCAAAATGTCCTTGGCGTAGAAGTAATCATTCAAAATGATGCCAACTGTTTTGCTTTAGCTGAAGCCACGTTGGGAGCGGCTCGAGGAAAAAAAATAGTGATGGGATTAATTTTAGGAACGGGAGTTGGTGGTGGATTGGTTATTGACGGTCGCGCCATCGAAGGACTCAATCATATCTCTGGTGAATGGGGACATAATCCGTTGCGTGGGGAAGAACGATTTTGTGGTTGTGGAAAACGAGGATGCAATGAAACGATTTTTTCGGGGCCAGCGCTGGAGCGATTTTATTTTGAACAAACTGAAAAAAAACTTTTGCTTCCTGAAATTGTGAAACAAGCAGAAGTTGGAGATAAGGCTGCGCAAAAAACATTGCAACGACTCCAAGAAAAATTTGCTGAGGCGATTGCTGTGCCTATCAACATCCTCGATCCCGACGCGATCGTGATTGGAGGAGGTGTGGGAAATATTGATATTCTCTACACACAAAAAACACACCATGAAGCGGCACAACATGTCGTCAACAGATCTTTGAAAACTCCTTTTTTAAAACCGATGTTGGGAGATAGCGCCGGGGTCTTTGGGGCGGCTTTGTTGACTAAAGAGGGCTAGCCCGCAAATTTCATACTGATCCTGCTGCGGCTTGCGAAATCCTGATGGATATATAGTGTATTAAATTGAAAAGGGCACGCGATAAGCTTGCTCTTTTTCCTTAGAACTGCGTTCTCAGATCTCACGTTATCTTCGGATAGCGCTTCGATCTTCGGCCTTGTTCTAAGAAGAAATTTCAGCGCTTCTAACATGCCCTTTTCAATTTAATACACTATAGCGTCAGGATTCGCGGTGCCTCGCGACGAATCAGTATCAAATTTGCTGATTAACTATTTTCCTCATCATTTTTTCTCTTCGATAGTGGCCTTAATGGCAAAAATGCTAGTGGGTTTCTGTATCGGTTTAGCTACAGTTTCTCTTTTTCATATGAGTGGATATCCCAAAATGATGGTGCTTCTTGAATCCAGCCTTCCACCTAGCTTTTTAACCCTTGTTTTTGCAGAGGAACAGGGACTAGCTGAAGAATTTTTACTCACCTTCTTGCCAATGGCAGGCATGATGGGTTTCTTGATTCTTTATTTTGCGTATTCAACTTTTGGAGCCATTCATTAACACCTCCACGAGACGCTGCGTTCGCGGGCTTGAGAAGACTCCGTGATGCATTGCGTTGGGGAGAAAGGCAAAGCCTAGTTCGTGTTCTGGGATAGCAAATCCAACAGCGCCTCCTGCGCCGGGATGACCGAAGGAGCGTGGGGTTGGGAAGATGTTAAGATTGCCACTCATCATGAAGCCTGCAGAAAAAAATGTTTCTGCCATTAGTACGCGGTCTCGTCCGAAAGTTAGTGGCGTTTCCATGGAGTGACGTGTTGTTTTGCTGAAAAAGCGCGTGTCATCTTGTGTTGCAAGGATCGAATAAAATTTTGCCAATGCATCAGCGGAGCTAATCGCGCCTGAGGAGATGATGGAAGCTTGACGCAAGGCTGGTTGGTTCATGGCTAATGTTGAAAAATTTCCACCAGGTTCCATAAAAGCCCGTCGCGTGAGAGAGGCGTGATCAGTGTAAGCTGCTCCAAATTCACTCGAAGGTGGTGCTGTTTTAGCGGGGATGACATCAGCAGTTTTTGAAATCAAATCTTCAGGAATCCCAAACCACAAATCGAGTTGCAGCGGATCGGCAAATTGGGTGCGCCAATACTGAGCGAGCGAAGGAGTGCCGGTGATACGACGGAGCAATTCATCAATCAAGTAACCAAACGTTCGGGCGCCGTAGCCGTGTCCGCCATCGAGAGTCCAATTAGGAGCTTGTGCGGCAAGGGCTTTAACAATCAACTCATGGTCAGTGAGTGAAAAACCTTTTTGATTCAAGACAGCAAGCCCAGCGCGATGAGAGAGGAGTTGGGCGATGGTGATGTTTTCTTTTCCAGCTTGTGCAAACTCTGGCCAAAATTTTGAAACTCGTTCTTCCAAAGAAATTTTATTTTCCTGCAAGGCATGTAGCAAACAAGCGGCTCCAACGCCTTTTCCCGCTGACCAGATCAGGGTGATGGTATCCGCTTCCCAAGGCTGAGTTGCAGCGGCATCTTTCCATCCGCCGTAGGCGGAGAAGATTTTTTCTCCACGATGATAGAGCGCAAGCGAGGCGCCGCCAAGAGGCTCCTCTTCTAAAGTTTTTTGAAAAACGGAAGTGAGTTTGTTTGCGAGATTGGAAGTGAACATAAGAGCGCAAGTGGTGCTGCCAATGTTTCAAAAAAGAATTCACCACAAAGAGCACAAAGATGATTTGAAGATAGGAGATGGAAGATGGAAGATAGGAGTCGTGGCCTGCTTTGCAGGCACATTAAGAGTTAGGAGAATCTTCCAAATTGTTTGCGCCAGCAAACCACAACTTCCATCTTCCATCTCCTATCTTCCATCTTCTAAAAAATTTCTTTGCGGTTAATTGCAGTTTTTTCTAAGCAATAGTTACCTCTTTGCAGAGATAGACATCCTGAATCGCATGCAACAACTTGACGCCCTCTTCCATCGGGCGTTGGAAGGCTTTGCGGCCAGAGATGAGGCCCGTTCCGCCAGCGCGTTTGTTGATGACAGCTGTGCGGACTGCTTCTGCAAAATCGTACTCGCCGGAAGCGCCGCCGCTATTGATCAAACCTGCACGGCCCATGTAACCGTTGGCAACTTGGTAACGGCAGAGATCAATCGGATGATCGGAGGTAAGTTCTGTGTAGATCCGTTCGTCTAATTTTCCGTAGCTCGAGTTCCCAGTGTTGAGCGCTTTGTAGCCACCATTATTTTCCGGAAGTTTTTGTTTTACGATGTCGGCTTCGATGGTCACGCCGAGATGATTGGCCTGGCCGGTGAGGTCAGCGGAGAGATGATAATCTTTATCTTTTTTGAAAGCAGGATTGCGCAAATAACACCAAAGGACGGTTGCCATGCCCAGTTGATGGGCATAGCGGAAGGCTTCGGCGACTTCGACAATTTCATGACCTGCATCTTCAGAGCCAAAATAAATTGTCGCTCCGACAGCAGCAGCTCCCATGTCATAAGCTTCTTCCACTCCGCCAAACATAATTTCTTTAAATTGGTTTGGATAAGTGAGGAGCTCGTTGTGATTGAGTTTTACCAAAAAAGGAATATGGTGCGCATATTTGCGAGCGACAGCGCCGAGCACGCCAAAGGTTGAAGCGACAGCATTGCAACCGCCTTCGATTGCGAGTTTGACGATATTTTCCGGATCAAAATAAATGGGGTTCTTCGCAAAGCTAGCGCCAGCCGAGTGCTCCACGCCTTGATCTACGGGGAGGATTGACATATAACCCGTGCCACCAAGACGGCCATGGCTGTACATCCGTTGAAGATTTCCTAATACACGAGGATTCCGATCGGTGTGAGAAAAAATACGATCTACAAAATCAGGCCCGGGCAAGTGGAGCAGTTTTTTATCAATCGTTGTGCACTTGTGATCAAGAAGAGAAGAAGCTTCCTTGCCGAGTTGTTGTTGGATGGAGTCGATCATAAAATAGGATGTAGGTTGTAGGCTGTAGGTTATAGCTTTCAGGATGGATTCGTCAATGTTGCTTCGTAATTTTTAATTGAAGTGAAAAGTTAGGTGACTCAAACATTGTGAAGTAATTTTCGAAGGCGCTTTCCAGTAGCTTCGATGGGATGTTTGGCTCCTTGCTGAAGGAGCTTTTGATAGTTTTTTAAACCGGTTTGATATTCTTGGATCCATTCTTTAGCAAATTGGCCGGATTGGATTTTTTTTAAGGTACGTTGCATTTTTTTCTTAACCGATTCATCAATGATTGTTGGACCAACTGTGAGATCCCCATATTTAGCGGTTTCGGAGATGGCTGCACGCATGCCGCTGATGCTAGATTGGTAGATGAGGTCGGTGGTGAGCTTGAGTTCTCGCAGCGTGCTGATGTAAGCCAATTTTGGCGAGATGCCTCCTTCTACCAAGGTTTCAAAGCCTCGTTGAATTAAGGCACTCACCCCACCGCAGATGACTGCTTGTTCTGCGAAGAGGTTGCTTTCCGTTTCCTCTGCAAATGTTGTGGCAATGATGTCGTTCTTTTTGCTTCCGATGCCATGAGCCCAAGCAAGAGCAAGTTGTTTTGATTTTTTAGAAAAATTTTGATGAACCGCAATTGCTGTTGGAATACTCTTTCCAGCGAGAAAGGTAGCGCGAACATTAGGGCCTGGGCCGCCTTTGGGGGAAACCATCACAACGTTGAGGTCAGGCCTGAGCTTGATGAGTCGATAGTGTACAACAAAACCATGTAGAAAAAGAAGCGTCATGCCTGGATGCAGATGAGGTTCGATTTCTTTTTTAAAAATCTCAGGGATTTTTAAATCGGGAAGCGCCAGGCAAATGAGATCTGCTTTTTTGACGGCCTCTGCCGTCGACATCACCTCGAACCCCTTTTTTTGAGCGGTTTTGCGGCTTTTGCTTTTTGGAGGAAGACCAATCAAAACTTTGATGCCGCTGTCACGCAAGTTGAGAGCCTGCGCATGCCCTTGGGAACCAAAGCCGAGAATGGCGCAACGTTTTGAGTGCAGAAGAGAGAAGGTCTTTTTCATGCGAGGCTTCTTAGTTTTTGAACAACAGAAGAAATAATTTTTATCGATTCTTTTATTTCGATTTCCGTTGTGAAGCGTCCAAAGCTGAAGCGAAGTGTACTGCGAGCCTCTTCTAAGGTGCATCCCATGGCACTTAAGACATGGGATGGAGTGCGCGATTGAGTGTTGCAAGCAGAGCCTGCGGAACAAAAAAGTTTTTTTTCATCCAACAAAAAAAGAGCGGCGGTAGCCTCGATCTTATCAAACGTTAAGCTGCTGGTGTTGGGAAGACGTGAGGCTTTTTCTCCGTTGAGATGAACTCCTTGCAAGGACCTCATCAACATTTTTTCAAAATAATCTCGCAAGGTCGTGAGGCGTTGTTGTTCCGAGGAAAGTTTTTCTTTAGCCATCATAGCTGCATGACCAAAACCGGTAATGCTTGCGACATTTTCAGTTCCAGCTCGTCGTGTGCCCTCCTGAGAGCCTCGTAGTAAGGGAGTGTAGGAGACATGACGATTGACGTAGAGCGAGCCGACGCCTTTCGGTGCATAAATTTTGTGGCCAGAAAGCGAGAGGTAAGAAACGGGAATTGATTGTAGATCGATGGGAATTTTTCCAACAGCTTGGACGGCATCGAGGTGAAGAGGTATATTTTTTTCTGCAGCAATCGCAGCAATTTTTTCGACAGGAAAAATGACGCCAGTTTCATTGTTGGCCCAAAGTAGCGAGATCAATGCTGTGGAAGGCGTGATCGAATTTTCTAATTGCTCGAGTGAAAGATTTCCCTCTCGATCGACGGGAAGGTAAGTGACCTCATAGCCGCAAGATTCGTAGTATTGACAAAGTTCCAGCGTGGCGCTGTGTTCGACGGTTGAAGTGATCAAGTGACGCTTCTCAGGAGCCGCTTCTAAGGCCGAAAGAAAGGCTGTGGTGATAGATTCAGTGGCACAGCTAGTAAAGATGATTTCTCGCGGAGTGGCATGGAGAAGTTGTGCTACGCTCTCTCGAGCCTCTGTCAGGGTCTCTGTGGCACGACGTCCCAGTCGATAAAAGCTGGAAGGATTTCCAAATTCTTGATCAAGAAAAGGCCTCATCGCCTCACGCACCGCAGGGTCGATGGGGGTGGTGGCGTTGTAGTCGAAGTAAAGCATGAAGAGAGGCTACAGGCTACAGGCTGTAGGCTACAGGTAAAAATTAGGTCTTCGACAAAAACTCAACTTTTTGGCGCGGTTTCGAGGGAGCAATAGGCGCCGGTTTTTTTTGTCCTCCCTGATCCCGATCATCATCGTTCTCTCCGCGTTCTTTTTCATGAGGATCAAAAAAATGATCGAAGGCGATGAAGAAGGCTTTGGCATGCCGTGCTAGGATAATATTAGCTGCAATGACCGGAATGAGAACCATGAGAAGGAGATAAAAAATGGGAGGATGAAATTTTAAATCGATGGTAAAATAGAGAATGAGTCCAATAAGGCTTCCCATGCCATAACTTCCAGCCCATGTCGCGAGTAAGAAATATCCGGGTTCTCGCTCGTAGGGATATCCGCAACGATGACATCCATCAAGTGGTGTGAACCAATCACGTAGTGATCGCGTTTTTTTTAGTGATGGGAAAATGGGAGTGATCCCGCAAGTAGGGCATCGAAGTCGGAGAGAGCGAAGAAAATAAATCCAAGCTGTTCGTAGTTGATAACCAGAAATATCATTCATAAAAACTAGTGAGTCCAGTGTCCTCCAGGCGTTAATGCAGGATGCCATCCCGGCGCGTCACTATCGGCATAATTCGTAGGTCCTACGGCGCCGATCATTGGTTGATGAATCGCTTTTCGCCAAAGTCCGCTCATGCTCTCACCGGTGTGGCAGCCCCAGCTCTTGATGAAAGCATGAGGCCCAAAAATGGTAGGATTAATTTGAGTTAATTCTGTTTCATGAAGCCAGGCCTTGGAGCCAGTGTCAATTTGATTGCTGTAATCAAACATGAAGCAAGCGCGGTTAGAGTGTCCGAAGTATTCAAAGTCAGCAATTTTTTCTCGGTCACGAGGGCGCCCGTAGTTGAGGTAATTGAGGAATTCTTTTTGAGAATGAAAAAAGACAAGGTGAGCTTTGTATTTGTCGCGGACCGATTTGATATTCGCCAAGAGATCTTGCTTCTCTTGCCTCTTGCCACGTCGTTCGTAGGCTGGTTCGTAAACCATCCAAGTAATTTCATCTTGAGGGGTTGCCTGTTCGCGCAGCTCTGCGAGGCGATTACGAGCGCCCCGAATAAAGTTGGCCCACCAATGATCATGAGGGATCGGTTTGTACTGCTCCCACTCGATGAGTGAAGGGCCGCCGCTCACAACAATGAGCTCGCGTTGGAAAGCTGGCGCAGCTCTGAGTTGCGTTGAGGTGAAAGAAAAAATGAAAAGAAAAATTCCTAAAATAAGATAACGAATTCTCATGATGAAAGAACTTTATTTTAGAATTTTAGAAGTTCTAGTCACAAGATTTTTAGATTTCTTGAGAGGAAGCTTTTTTTTAGCAGACGCTGAAGTCGCTTGAAGCAACGCCTCCAACTCTTCTTTTTTTAAATCGCGATAGCGTCCGGCTGCTAGGCCGTGGAGCTTGATAGGACCAAGTCGGACGCGGACAAGGCGTTTGACTTTAAAGCCAAGAATGCCGAGCATGACGCGGATCTGCCGTTTTAATCCTTGATGGAGGACTAGCTTGATACGGTAAGGACTCAGTTGTTTGACGGATTCGACACGAGCCATCGTCTCTTCCATCCAGATTCCTTTTTTTAAGGCAGCGGCAACTTTTGGTGTGAACGGTTGGTCAAGAGTGACTTCATATTCTTTATCGATGCCGCGTGAAGGGTGGAGCAAGTTTTGCGCGAAGAGCCCATCGTTGGTCAGAAGCAACAAGCCTTCACTTTCTTTATCAAGACGACCGACATGAAAAAGCGTTGCTGCTTCGGGAGGAAGAAGATCAAAAATCGTTCTTGCTGCATGACGATCGGAGCGCGTGGAGACATAGCCTGCAGGTTTGTGCAAGAGGAGATAGCGATGACGCGCTTGGTGAATCTGACGACCATTCACGCGCACGTCATCTTCGGGAGTCACACGCGTAGCGAGACTGCGACAGACGCTTCCATTGATAGAGACGCGACCTTCCAGTACATGCTCTTCACAAGCGCGCCGCGAGCCGAGGCCGGCGGATGCGAGGAAGCGATTGATTCTAACTCCGGTGGAATTCATGCATCATTATTGGTGTTACGCGATATCATCTTTCGATAATTGAACGTCGCGCAAAATTTTTAAAAACAATCCTGGTCCAAGGGTTTCCCCTGAGTGTACTGGAATAACAGTACGACGACCATCAAGGTGACGAAGAAAATGATGAATTCCTTTAATTCTTACAATAGTAAAACCGTGTTTGTTGAGAAGTTTAATAAGTTCTTTTCCCGTAACTTTAAGAAGTTTTGCCATAACTACACAGCAACACGCTGAACGCCGATAAAATCAGGGGATTCATAAAAAGGATGTTCCTCCACTTCTAAACAAAGCTCAATTGCTTCACGAATTCTTTTCATGAGAACATCCAACGATTTTGCTTGAGTGTGACATCCTTCGAGCGCCGGTACTGAAGCAATAAAAAATCCTTCAGTATCACGTTCGATCACGACATTGAATTCATTCTTCTTACGCATACTTTTAAAATAACAAGAAAAGAAAACTTAGCAAGATTGGAACATCATATAATTTTTTCGTGGATTTGTCTGCGTTTGCGGTTATTTTTTTTCTTATGACTGATCCTTACCTGAATCTTTTAGAAGTGCTCCGATCGCATTATCAGTTGCCAGCGTTTCCTGATCCGCTGCCATCAACGCAGTTTCATTTGGAGTTGGAAAACGGATTGACCATCACGATCGATTGGCATCCAGAGACGGAGATGGTGGAATTTTTTTCTACGATTGGAACTTACAATCCCGAGCGAGAGGCTCAAGTCATGAAGGCCTTGATGCAGGCGAACTACCTCTGGGCCGCCACGGCCGGTGGAACGTTGAGCGCGCGGCCAGATAAAAAAGAAATTTATCTCGCTTACCAATCGCCGATCATTGCGTTTGTTGAAGGACGCGAGGAAGATTTTGTGAATCTTGTTGGAAAATTTGGAGCGATTGCTTCGGATTGGAACGTCTTATTGCAAGAGCTTTCGGAGGGGAAGGGAGTTGCTTCGTAATTTTATTAACGAACGAATTTATGGATCGAGCTTCTAGTGGTAACTCAGCATGGACGAATGTTCCTGATGATCGCTTTAGTAACTTGATCAGTAAACCTGATCATTACGAAATTAAAGGAAGTTTGACTGCCTGTACTAATGGTGAATTATCTCGTGAATTAAGAGTTGAGGGAGGCACAAAGCCTCCAAGTTTTTTACAGCGAGGCTATAGAGCGATTACACGAACTCAGGGTCAGAGCGATGCTTACCGGAACGGAATAGAAAATGTGAGAGAATTGTTGCTGCAGAAATACGATCAAAATGCTGTCGCGCGGTTTGATAATCATTTTGCTTATCGTCGATGGGCTGGAAAGCCGCTTACAGTGCGGGCGTTCAAGGTGTTCATTGCAAAAGAAGAGGAGCTGCGTCAAGGAAGTGTCAATATTAGCACAGAGAAGAGCGCTGTTCGCAATTTGGAAGGACTGAAAGAAAAGCTTTCAATGGATAAAAAAGAATGGCGTGTCATTGGAGGAAGTAAAGTTCCCTCTGCGGCTAAGACAGCTTATAGTTTTCCTATTCTTCCAATTAAACGTTCCTGGTTTGAATTTTCTGCCGATGCAGAAGATTTGAAAACAGGACGCGAGGCTGGAATTAGTGAAGCAAAAACAGCAATTTTGAATTTGATTCCCAATGAGACAACAAAAAAACATGTTGATCATCTTTTTGATTGTCATTTTGCAGAAAAAATTAAAAGCAAAGAGCCCTTAACCGTGAAGGAGCTTTCTTCTTTTATCGATGCTGCAATTAAGATTAGAAATAGTGAAAATGGAATGTTAGGAGGACTCTATTCGGCCGTCCGCACGGCTAATGACAATGGTCAAGACGCTGGTCAAGCAGTGTATAATTTTTTTAAAACAGCCTATCATGATCTTGGCCTTGCTGCAGGAGCTGCAGTTGTTTTGGATCAAGAGCGCAATGCCAATGATCCTATTATGGGGTTGATAAAAGGTGTTGCAGCAGGCACCTTAGTTGCTAGTGAAAGCGATACTGAAAGAATTTTGACGGCGGCTGCAGAACGTTTCATTGCAGCATCAACTGCTGCTGCTCCACAGACTTCCTGGACGTCATGGTTGCTTAAATGTGCTACCTTTGGAATTTATTAAACCCCTCACTTCTCAACAGCTGCCAAGCAGCGACTCAACTAATCAACTTTTCTTTCCATGCGCATTCTCTCCGGCATTCAACCTAGCGGCACGCTTCATCTCGGAAATTATTTTGGGATGATGCGTCCTGCGATCGAGCTGCAAGATCAAGGTGAAGCTTTTTATTTTATTGCAGATTATCATGCGCTGACGACGTTGAAGGATCCTGCGGTTTTGCGAAAAAATGTGCGGGAGGTGGCAATCGATTTTTTGGCGGCAGGGCTTGATCCGAAGAAGTGTTGTTTCTTTCGTCAAAGCGATGTCCTTGCGGTGACCGAGCTCTCGTGGATCTTGGCAACAGTTGCACCGATGGGGCTCCTGGAGCGATGCCACTCTTACAAAGACAAAATTGCAAAAGGTCTTCCTGCCTCGGTTGGGCTTTTTTCTTATCCAGTTTTGATGGCGGCTGATATTTTGATTTATGACAGCGATATTGTTCCTGTTGGAAAAGATCAAAAGCAACATGTCGAGGTCGCTCGTGATCTCGCAGTGAAGATGAATGAGACATATGGTTCGCTTTTTAAATTGCCAGAGCCAAAAATCAAGGAAGAGACAGCAACTGTTCCAGGTCTTGATGGAGCCAAGATGAGCAAGAGTTATGGGAACACGCTTCCACTTTTCTTAG
>Ga0194129_10007259_pt1 | contig 13261 bp, 15 predicted proteins | sample TA2KigCa35mmetaG_FD_150862 | JGI IMG/M metagenome (GOLD analysis project Ga0194129, IMG submission 150862) | Freshwater microbial communities from Lake Tanganyika, Tanzania - TA2015038 Kigoma Deep Cast 35m | ecosystem: Environmental > Aquatic > Freshwater > Lake | place: Tanzania: Lake... | reverse complement strand
TAGTTCTGGTAATGAAGTTAAATTATTATATGAGCAATCTAATATTCTTAGATTTTTAAAATTAACTAGCGATGGTAATTGAGTAAGATTTTCAAACCATAATTTATTCCCAGTGTCAATTCTGGACTCTAAATAAGTTTCTATATCAAATGCTGACATTTTGCTGTGTTTTCAGTTTTATTGTTTATGTCTAAGTTGTGAAAAAAGGAAAATGAATCAATTTTCTGTCGTGACTAACTTTCCTAGGATAGATATTTTTTCTTTTGTTCTTTCAGAACCCAACAGTTTCTCTAGAATTTAGAATGTATTTCAACATAAACTTCCTGTAGTTTTGTGCAGGCACTTCTCAAATGTTCTCTTACTTGAACTTTTTCAACTGGTTCTCTAAATGCAACCCGAATACGACTAGATGAATCGTGTGGATGCAATTTCTTAAATCCACAGAAACTTAATGTTTCTTTTTCTACAAAGAATGTTTGATACAGATAAAACTCAAGTGCTTTTCCCAAAGTATAATCTTCATTTTCCAAAATAATATCGTAACAATTTTCCATTGTAGTCTTAACACCACTTATTTCAGTAGGCAAAATTGGAACTATGTCCGATTCAACTGCTTCATTAAAATCGCGCAATTTTCTCTGCATAATCGCACACGCTTTTTTTACTATAGTTGGACAGTTAAATACTCCAATGCTGCGAATAACAAAATCAAAACTGTCTTCTACATAGTATCGTTGTGCATCGAGTAAATCAAAATTTCTTTTAGCAAACTCAATATCAGCAACAGGTGTTCCTTCCGAAGTCATTTTTGCCTCTATTTTTTCCCACGCAGCAGCAGACTTTGCTGGAGATACAGTAAAACCATACGCACATTTAGACACAACATTAAACATACTATTTGTTTCGACATTTGCCACAGAAAATTCGCACGACAATTTAACTTGTTCTCCGGGAATGTCTCCGATTCTTGGACGAAGACGCGCAAATAAAATATGTCCGCCAGTAATTTTGTCTGTAGGAAATATTCGTCTAACTTCCTTCTCAGTTAAATAATTACCGTTTTCCTTGTTTTTAATTTTAAAATCACCTGTAGTAACATACACAATGTGGTCGGTTTCATTTTTAACATCAACTTCCATTACATATTTTCCGGGCAATTCTTCGGGGTCTTCACTATAAATGGGTATTGAACTTAGTCTCTGTTTTAACATTTCATTATGTTGTCTGGAAGTATTAATAAGAATAGTGCATTGGTTGTCACCATAAGTTTCAGTTCTAAATACAACTGTTTGAATATCATTAAGAATAATTCGACGCAGAGCATTTGCTAAACTGACATTAATGCCTGACAATGTGAATTTAAAAACATCGTGTTCTTCGCTGAAATTAGTAATAGATGGATTCATTCTATATAGTAGATTATTATAGTTTATATATTATTTGCGTCGTGAATAATTTTTACGATGAGACATCAATTTTTTGAATTTCTTATTTCTGTAGGTTTTATTTTTACCACCATATTCACGATTAATTTCTTTTTCCATTTCTTTACGGTCGAGGTCAATTATGTCTTGTAATCTTTTTTTCTCTCTTCTTTCTTTTTCTCTGTCAATGATTTTTTGTTTGATTATTTTTTTAATTTCTTCAATCTTCCGTGTTTCTTCGGGGTCTTCTTCAGGAACTGTGTATGTTGTATTTTCAGCAGCAGCACCACCACCACCACCACCACCACCCGGAGCAGAACTATTATCTACTCGTGTCGGCAAAGAAAATCTTCGTTGTGCATTAGGATTTTTTTCAATTATCGCTTTTTTTATAGGTCTTCCTTGCATTATAGGAATTGTTTGTGTTGGTGGTGTTTGCAGTGGTGTCGATAGAGCACTAAACATTTCACTAAGAACATTTGACACAATTTCTTTTGCCGAGTTTATGTGCGCAGAACAAACAGTTTTAATATTGTTCAGAGAACTTCCAACTCTATCACAAAAACCGTCCAATATGCTGCGTGTATAAATAAAAACACTATACAACCGTGTTTTTGCGGCATCCGATAGAGAATACATATTTTCAAATGCTAAAACATAATTGGAAATTAATATTATAATTCCTGTTAAAATTTCATTGTCAATGTCTCCACTTTCATCAGGAGAAAATTCATAAAATGCGTGTTTATGTTTATGTCTAATTGGTTTCTCCTTATTAGTTGGGGTCGAGGTCGGAATTGGGGTTGTTTCTTCTGCTCTCTTGTTTGCTTCAAATACAGATTCTCTATTTTTTTCTAAAATATTATTGCGTTCTTTACTCACTTCATTGGAAATAATTCCCATTTTTGTCTTTGAAGTTATGCTTTCCTTTCCAAACATATCTTTTTCTCCAAACAGTTCATCTAAATTAGTAGTTCCAAAATCATTCTCTATCGCAGTGATTATCTTTGTGAATTCAATAATCAGTTTATCAAATTCATTAATGTTTATTGTTTGGTTTTCAGACATTATAGTGGCTATTGTTGTGGTGTAAATATTGTGTTTCGCTTTTATTTCTAAAATACAACCATTCACTGTCTCTGGATCATTTATAGATGTGTTTGATGCAATATTACCAAAGGGATTTTTGTCATAGACACATTTTCTAACTTGTTCTATGAAAGACGGCAGTGTCAATGTAGGACTCAAAAAAATGCGAATAATGTCATCAGAACTCATAGATAATAAAATTGCTGAATTTACAGAGTTTCTTGAAATAGACATCATTTGTTCTTTAATGATTTCGAACTGTGTTGGTGTAATTGTGCCATTAATTTGGTCTAAATTTAGTCCTTCAGGTTCTCCCTCCATTGTGTTATTGCGAACTGGTTCAATGAGTTTTTTCTGGATTTCATAAGATTTATTGATGCTATTTTTTTTAATAGCAATTTTGTAACGTAGTTTATCAAATTCCTTCTGTAGATTAGAATATTTTACAACCCATTTTTTTACAGATGGATTATCTCTAATGTCAACAGTGTAGTCTGGTTTAATGTAACTAATCCAGTATTTATAATCTCTATAATAACTCCAATTGATTATATGTTCCTGTATTTTTTGCGATGCGACAGAGAGTTCCAAACTCATACTACTAAGTTGGTCAATGCTGGTTTTCATATATTTTTTATTTTCAGAACTAGCATCGAGCAATTGTTGTGAAATATTCAATCTATATTTAACAATTTCAGACAAGTGAAGTGGTTTCTTTATTCTGAATTTGTGTTCCATCTATATAGAAAACACATACAATTTATAAGAAGAAAACATAAGTTTTCTTACAACTTTGTCCAACTGTGTTTTGGCATATTTACAATGGGAACTGAAGAAGACAAATTGAATTCAGACCGTCTAAATACTCTGCCACAAGCAGAACCTATACGACCTTCAAATTGCATTTTGCGTGCCATAGTGGAATCTACTACTTTTCCATCAGTTGTGCCTTTCAAAAATTCATAAATTTTACTGGAATCTTTTATTTTTTCTAATTCCTTGTGTTTACAAATATTCATTTTACCCATTTTGTATTTACTTTGCGAAACATCATAGTGGTCTGCCAAAATCTTTTTAGAAGTTGTTATATCAAGTTTTCCTCTGTATTTATCAAACAGCAAATATTCCATACGCAAATATCGTGATCCGGTAACTGAGTCCGGATTATATTTTTCAACAGCAGTTGTTTCCAAAACAGCAATTTCGGACGTCATAGCATCATTTGATGCGTGAAATATACCGTCGTGGGTTCTTTCTACACCATTATGGTCACGACCATTTTCCAACATCATAATTTCATTTGTATTAATATCACCCAAAAACCAAGTGCAGGCATAGTCACCTGCCGAATTTTTAGACATAATTTCTACATAGTCATCGAGTGATTTGCCGAATTGCATTGCTTTGCGTATTCGCAAATAATAAGGGACACCAGCACTTTTTGAAAATTTCGGCACAAAGTTAAGATTCGAAATAGTAGTCTCACACCCAATAATTCCATTTTCACAGAGGAACCAATCCGAACTACTACAAATGAGACCCGGAGCGCACTGCATAAGGAATGATACAGAATCTGGTGAAGACGGTTTTACTCGCATTACTACATTAAGTAAGAATCCAGTAGCAAAATCAGAGTGTGTATTATGCGCCATTACAATTTCACCTGTTTTAGTAGCGCTGCCTACAGCAATAAAAGCACTACATCTGCCGTGATTTTTATTATAGTATGTGCACATCGACAAAAATGAATTCCACGCAACTAAAAAATCATAAGTGACATCTTTCATTGATGCCCCCGCAACAATACCCATTAATTCCTGTTTGACAAATGACCATTCTCTATCATCTAAAATAGGATCAAACAGTTGTTTGCAGTCGCGCAAATATTCACTGTATGGAATCTTTAATTCTTGCGCTACATTGAAGGGTAGAACTTTTAACACTTGTTTAAAATGGGGTCTTAATAAACGACCGTGTGCAAATCCAATTTGATATGGTGTTCCCGCAACTTCTAAATGAATCCATCCATCTTTTTTCTCAATAATTTTTCCATTAATTGTTTTGTTTTTATTTCTCTGTGTTTTGTTTTGGTGGTTATGACCTAATTTGTTGGTATGTTTCATATACAACAATATATAATAACACAGAATAATTAGATAAAATATAATATAGATACTTGTGTTATCAAGTGTCTATAAAATGTTTAGAATTGGCAGACGATTTTTATCTAGCAATTCTAAAATAGATGATATTTCTTCAGTTGCATTTTCAGCAGCACCACCACCACCACCACCACCCGGAATTGAACACAGAATTAAAACAATTGAAATCTTTTCAAAATTCACATTCTTTATGAGTATATTGACATCGTTAGGTGTTTCAACAAATTCATTAAAAATAGATAGAATTCTAGATAACAAATAAATAACCAATGGCGACAAACATAATAATAAAAGGTATCAACACAAGGAACCACGATAGAGGAGTTACACCTGCTTTACAAATTAAATTAAGAATCCAAGTCCAAAGGAGAACAATCATAATTTTAATCATAAATACAATGAATGTGCTGGACACTTGACAACTGTAATCACCAACACAATATTCTAAACTGTTGCCATAGTTTTGAATTGCTAAAATAATAATGCTGAACATAGCAATAATAAAATAAAATTGGGCGGGGGCACACAAATTGCTGAACGAAATCGACATTTCTATATATTACTACGAAGGTTTTTTCGGAAAATCTACACAAGAAATCTATTGGAGTCTGAATACATAGTGTTGATTGGTTGTTTAGAATAATCAACTGGTGCGGGACTATAGTTCATAACACTACTTCCACCAGATTGTTTGTAATATTTTCGCGAATAATGTTTGTTTCTTTTCTTGCCACCGGTTTGACGAGCATCAACAGGATTATTTAATCCACCGGTGGTGCTTAGAGGATAGACTGTTCTAGAATAAATAATGGGTGTTTCAGAAAACATAGTGCCGACAGCACCGCCTTTTTGTCTAGTAGCACAACCGACTTGCGATACACGCGATGTCTTGCTTTTCTTCTTTTTTGTAGTTCTTGATTTTTTCTTGGTTATCGGCATTTTACTATATATTTTGGATATAGTAAAAAATAAATGAGAGTCTATAAGATATATATCTTATTCAATATCAACGTGTGTCAGGAAATGTCTTCTGCAACAAGGGTCATACAAATGTAATTCATCCAATATTTCTGCTTCAGGTGTTTTGGCAGCATTTGATGCTGTTAAATAAACGGTTTTCTTTTCATATATTCCGTCTTTTCCGGATTTCTCTATTTTTCTTTTGCGAACTTCGTCTAAATAATACAGATACTTGTTTGCCAATACTTGACCACAAGTTACACACTTTACGGGAATAATCATTTATATATTATATTTCTAATTTGTGTGTCTTGTCTATATTGTTTGAATTCCGAATCAATTTTCCTTCTCATTTATTGTTTTTTTGCTCCTTGTTTTGCTAGTTTGTCAGCAATTAAATTGCCAATTTTATGTTTATCCACATTTGGGCAATTGGTGTTTCTAACTTTGTCTATTTCATGTGCTTTGACGTGTTTGAATACAAAATTACCATCCAATCTAGAATAAACTAAATACAGAGGAAGTATCAAATCTATGTTTTTCACAGGAGTCCCATCTAAACGATACCACCCATTGGCATTCCAACGAGGTGCATAATACACAATTGAATTTATTACATATTCTGAATCTGTGTGAATCTCGGCAGTCATTTTATGTGCTAAACAAATGGAAAATGTGCGATAAACAGCAAGTAATTCACACCGATTACTTGTAGGAGGATTTTTTAATGGGTCGAACCACAGTGAATAATTTTCACTTATGTCTTGATATTCCTTGCCGGCAAAATGGATGCCAATTCCGCCATTTCCGATACCATTTTTATTATGTATGTAGGAACCATCTGTATAAATAAGAGGACGCCTAGTTTCACTGAATTTTCTTATTAAACACCATTTATTTATAGGTCTGAATATAGAGTTTCCAATTTGAATGCGCATTGTCACTAAACATATACAAATCATTTTTCTAAATCATTCTCTATAGATCTTTTTTACAATTTCCATAACACTTGCCTTGATAATAATAGAAATCCTTGTTTCTAAGTGTGTAATCAGTGTAGTTCGCAGTCATATAGGGACCATTTTCGTTGCCAGATACGCATTTTTGACCACCCATTAATACACAACAAGTTGTGGATGCACACGATTCGGGTTCGACAGCATTACATTTTTCTTCCATTTTCTGTTTATCATTTTTATTGGCATTACAGAAACCGCCTAGTTGTGCGTCTGTATTAATTATTTCAGAACCAGTTGCTGGATTGGCATTCGGCAATAATTGTGCCTCACGAGTTGTTCTACTTAAATAAACACTGTCTTCATATGTAGGAACAAAATTCGATGAACCAAACTTGTATGCCCCCGGCATATAATAGAGAACAGGCGCAAAATTGGAATCTTTATAGTTTATTTCAACCAATTTGCCATCTCTATCAAACTGATAATAAGTTCCTCTTTCCATAGTAGCATCAGATGGTGTTGCTGTTGTTGTTGCTGTAGGTGTAGGTGATTCCGATGGCACAGTATTCGCATCATATTTAGTAACATCTTCTAATAAATTAGTGAGTGATGTGTCATTTGGGTCACGACGGTATCCTATAGGAATAGTAGCAACAACATATTTTACTTTTTTTGGAGTATTGTCATTTTGGTTGTATTCTTCTACTAAACGGATTTTATATTTATCAGCACCGGGGTCCAAAATACTATTTGGTTTGTCCATTTCGAATTCACCTGTATTATCGGGTTTTCCAGCAACATTGTATGAATAATTGTATTGAAAAATATCACTATAGGGTCCAGTATAGGACAAATAAATTTTCTTGGGATTACCAGAATTCATTACTTTGTGGTTCATCGGAATTTTAGAAATCATATATTTAATATTTCCAGTGCTATCGGTAGTTTTTATTTTAAAAAACCCAGATGGAGGTTCAACTGTTTCTCCTGTATTTGTGCTGCTGTATGAATAATTGGGAATGGGTGTTGATGTCAATTTGGAATATTCATCAAACTTTAATTCTCGCCAAAAAGGAGTATTATCATTCGGACTCAGTGTTTTATTATCTTTCGCAACATTTGTAACAGGTATTATTGATTTTTTATCATCAGACGCCTTGTAACCACAAGGAACTGGTTTTACAATGTATTTTCTATATTCTTTTGTGCCAGTATCAAATTTTCCATCAGGAATAGAAGGAACAAAATAATAACCATCTGTTAAGGGAATACCATACTCGTCTAATACAGGATTTACGGGTTTTCCTTGGTCATTAAAATCGATAGGTGTATTATTTACAAGAAGACCTTCATTCTCAACAAAACCCTTGCCAAATACATAATATATGGTCAAACATGATATTATTATTAATAATAGAAAACACAATCGTAATAAGTATGTTGAATCCATTTTTGCTTACTATATTTAATACACATAAAGGAAATTAAGTTTAAGAGGTTTATCAATTCAAACAAAATTAGTATAGAAACATTCTAAATATTGTTTTTATTAAATATAATGGACCCAGAACCACCCAAAAACTTTGAATCCATAATTACAGATTTTGTAAAAGACTTGTCAATAGTATTTCCCGAATATTCTCATTTATGGTCGAATCTAGATTATGAAACATTACACACATATTGTTTAGGAATCTATCCCGAACGATTTTTTGACATTTTGTATTCGAATGCTGATATTTTTGCTCCTGAATCAAAAGTAAATGTTGCTTTTTTACCCGGAGTCGATTTTAGAATATTATACAATTGTGAAGGAGTCAGTGAGACTACACGCAACTCTATTTGGAAATATTTACAATTATTACTTTTTACTTTGATGGGGTCAATGAAAGATGCCAAAAACTTTGGCAACTCTGCGAATATATTTGAAGCAATGGATGAGAGTGAATTACAAGGTAAAATTGCGGAAACTATGACAGGCATTTCGGATTTTTTCAGTAAGATTGGAAGTGAAGATAGAGAAGAAGGACAAGAAGGAGAAAATGATAATTACAATTCGTCTAAAGACTTTTTTGCGAATATGCCCAATCCTGAAGAGTTACACGAGCATATGAAAGGACTACTAGAAGGAAAATTGGGAAAGTTGGCAAAAGAATTTACAGACGAATTTACAAGTGAGATAGAAGGAATATTTTCGGATGGTGATATGCAAAATGCTAAATCTAGCAGGGACATTTTGATGCAAATAATTAAAAATCCCCAGAAGATGATTGTTATATTCAAACGTCTTGCTGCTAAACTGCAGGACAAAATGAAAAACGGTGAAATTACACAAGAAGAAATGATGGCAGAGATGAGTGGTATTATGGAAAAGATGCAAGGAATGGGTGGTGGAAAAGGCGACCTTGCTGAAATGATGAAATCGATGAAGGACTTGCCCTTTATGAAAATGTTGGAAAAGACATTAGGCGGCAAAGTTGATATGAATGCTGTAAATAGAATGGCAAAGGAAAATGCCACTAAAGAACGATTGCGAAAGAAAATGGAGCAAAAACAGGCACAGGCACAGGCACAGGCACAGACACAGGCACAGGCACAGACACAGGCACAGGCACAAGTCCATCAAACAGGTGAAAATAGTTATACTTTCAAAATTGGTGACGAAAAACAGGAAAAATCTGGTTTAAAACCACCAGCAATGTCCGAGGAAGAACTAATTAAACTGTTTAATAATTCCGACACAAATTCTAAAAAACAGAAGAAACAAAAAAAAAAATAAATGCTACATATAATTTATAACAATGGGTGTTACAAATTATATAAATATTCCTGTTTTTCTAATTAGTTTAGCGCTTGGACTAATTTTTATTGCAGTCTTTAATCCCAGTCGCCGAATAATTTATGTTTATCCAACTCCCGAAAATATAGACACGGTTCAATACAAAGATGCTGCTGGAAATTGTTTCGAATTTGAACAGTCTAAAACAAAGTGTCCTAGAGAATCAATGATTTCTGTAGTGCCGGTGCAACCTTAAAATCTCTCTGTAAATGTTCATTATAATTCCTCTGTGATTGTTGATTATAATTCCTCTGTAAATGTTGGTTATGATTTCTTTGTGGATACTCATTATAATTCCTCTGTAAATGTTCATTGTAATTCCTCTGTGAATGTTGATTATAATTCCTCTGTGAATGTTGATTATAATTCCTCGGTGAATGTTGATTATGATTTCTTTGTAGATGCTGATTATTATTTATCTGTGAGGATTGATTATGATTTCTTGGTGGATGCTGATTATGATTCCTCTGTGTTGTTTGTTTTTTAATAATATCATTTATGTTTATGACACGCATATTGTCTGGAACAACACTTACTGGGATCCATCTACGCCACCTACTATGAAACACACAAAGCATCTTTATTCTTTTAGTCAAATCCACATATTTGTCTGGACTTACATTTTGAAATATATCTTCATCTTCACTTTCTTCTCCCAAATCAATATTTGTATTTTCACGAATATTGCGAAACAGTCCATTCATAAATTTACTTTCCCTAAGTGTTCCTATATATGCAATATCCACATATGTATATTGAGTCTCTGACTGGTTGTCATAACAATACAGATGATATATATCATCATCTACATCAGCAGAAACTAAGAATACTGCCTCTTTTTTTTGTAGTGCAACAGCATAATCAATGTCATTCCGCGGCATATTTATAACAAGTGGTGTTATATGAACTAATTGTGTTTTTGCTGTATTTTTTTTATAATTGTGATTTAAATAAGATGTAATATGTTCCGACGAGCGGAACTGAACGTGATGTGTCATATAAGCAGTTTTGTCAATCATAGAGTCATAAAACACAGGGTCATCAATAATGTTTGACAATGTGTCTTGATTTATTTTTGTCATATATGGTAAAACAAAGGTAATTTCGGGTTCATCATTTTGTTGGTTTAATAAATCCAGCAATTGTTTAATAAATGTCATTTTGTTTGCAAATGTCATTTGTTTCATACTTAATCCACAATAACAATGTATGTCTTCAATTACAAAAAATTTGTTAGGCAATTCACACAAAGTTCCATACACAATTGTATTAAGTGATAGCAAAGTGTGTGACTCAATTTTTACTTGTGTGAAATGCAAACCCTGTTTATCAATTATATAACAAGCATCGGTTGAACGACTTGGTTCGTATGTAAACCACGCAAAATATTTCTTACCTGTCGGTATTGACACACAGATGTCATATTTTGAATTTAAAACTTTCTTATGCGCATCAGTCTCATAAGAAAGTTCTATTTGGGGGAATCGTTGTTTAAGAATAGTTTGTTCCATCTCTATTATAGTCTATATGTGTTATTTCTATAAATTATTTTGAAGAATCAATTTTTTATTCATACATATTATAATGAGTAGTTCGTCAAACAGTAGAATACCATACACCGAGGAAGAAATTGAAAAAAATATGTTGGATATGTTGAAAATAGGAAAATATCCTTCTCACGACGATATTCAATGGACTAGGGCACATAAGAGATATAGGAACTTATTACAAAGTGATTCTAAAACAGCAAAACACCTTCTGAGAAAATCCGAAAAAATACATAGAAAAAAAATAGAAAATAAAAACAGAGTTCGCAGCATCATTAAAAATAAAAAAAAAATGTCTGAAAAAAACAATAATTCTCAGTCACCGTCATCGGCATCTGGAGAAAAAGAATTATTATTTTCTGACGATTCTGAAACAATGAAAATTGGCGGAAAATTGCGCAAAACTCTTAGAAAAATAAAACTATAAATTAAAAAATAAAAGGAGGGGTCATAGGAGAACCTTAGTTCCCCCTAAGATTTATACATAATCTTCCTCCACTAGTTCTTCAGAACATTCTAATACATCGACTGTTGTTTTTTTGGCAGAAATATTTAGAGAGTCCAAGTATTTTTGCGCAACATTTTTGGCATTCTTTATTTTATTCTTCTCGACAGTTCCTACATCCTGTGTTGCTTTTTTGCCCTTCCCTTTCCCATTATTTTTTTTAGGTATTTCCTCTACAGAACTTGAATAGTCAGAATCTGAGTCATCATCACACTCATCATCATCTACTACAAAATCATCTTTTGCGTATCCCTGTTTGGTTTTAGGAACATTAATATCATCTTCATCAGATTCTTCCGAATCTTCTGAATTAACATCTGAATAACCGCCTTGTAAATATTCCATAATATCATTGAATTCTGTGATACTCATATCAACTATCTTGTCATCTTGTGTGTTTATTACCGCACAGGAACCGAAAAACAGAATATTATCAATCGGTGGTGGAAATTCATATTTATTTTCTGAACCTGCTCTGCCATTTGTTTTACCGTAGATCTGAATTTTATATTCGACATTGTTAAATTCAACAGTCCAAGTATGAGCACAGTTGAATCCATCGTTTGTCTTGAATCCGCATTTTTTATACAAGTCGATAGAGATGTCGTTTTTTCCTTTTACTGTGGTAGATTTAACAGAACCATTTTTTTCAACAATTATGAATGAAGGCATCTTTAGAATAAAAATGCAGAGTTTTTCTATATTGTTTATGGAGTAATTTTATCTTATGTATTATATATAATATGGCTAAGAAACACAGTCGCAAACAGAGTCGTTCTTATAAGAGACGAAGACATTCTATGAGAGGAGGTCGTGCTGAAGAAGAGAAAAAAGAAGAAGGTGGTATATTGGGAGGTTTATTTGGGAACGATGAGAAAAAAAAGGAGACTGATCCTGCTCCTGATGCTGCCCCCGCTGCTGATGCAACTGTTGCTACCGATGCTGCTCCTGTTGAAACTAAGGAAGAGGAAAAACCTAAGGAAGAGGAAAAACCTAAGGAAGAAGGAAGTGCTCTATCGGGATTGTTTGGAAGTGATGATAAGAAAGATGAATCTGTTGCTGCTACCGATTCTACTAAAAAAAATAAGAAGAAGAGACGAGGTAAATACTATACTGCCAAACAATTGAATGAGGCATGCAAACGAAGAATGCGCGCCAAACGGGGGTCAAAGAGAATGAGAAGCAAACAGATGTTTAGAGAGATGCATCCTATGCCTCCTATGCCTCCTCAACGCCCTTCTAATCCTTATGAGTTTGGTCCTAGAATGTAATAAGGCGAGAACGGAATCAAATATAAAATATTCATTTGGGAATAAAATATATAGAATTGTCTGTTTGTTTTGTTTTTTTAGATGGTCCTTAAAAATAAATTTAGAATGTGTTCGATAATTTATCATAAAACATAAGTTTTGTGATAAACATTCTGTTGAGTTTGCTCAGAGTAATCTAAGAAAGATAGAGAATTGTTAAAAAATCATAGAATCTATATCATTGTGTTTTTGAAATGGTCCTTGAAATGGATTTTAGAATTTGTCCAATAATTTCTCACAAAACATAAGTTTTGTGAGAAACAGTCTTTTGAAAAACTTGTGTTTTTCAAAAGATAGAGAATTGTTAAAAAAACCATAGAATCTCTATCGTTGCATTTTTAAAATGGTCCTTGAAAAGAAATTTGCAATTTGTCAAACAGGATTATTGTTATTATCAATGATTCTCTTTCGTTCTGTTTTTGAAATGGTCCTTGAAAGGGATTTTAGAATTTGTCCAATAGAGAAT
>Ga0194129_10007258_pt1 | contig 13262 bp, 10 predicted proteins | sample TA2KigCa35mmetaG_FD_150862 | JGI IMG/M metagenome (GOLD analysis project Ga0194129, IMG submission 150862) | Freshwater microbial communities from Lake Tanganyika, Tanzania - TA2015038 Kigoma Deep Cast 35m | ecosystem: Environmental > Aquatic > Freshwater > Lake | place: Tanzania: Lake... | reverse complement strand
CGCCGTCCCTGGCGGGCTGAACAACAATCGACAATACGCCTCCGCCGATGTCTTCGCGGGCGCCTCTGTTTCCCCCGCCCGCCTCACTCTGATGTATGACCCGCAGACGAGCGGCGGTCTGCTGATTTCCCTTCCCCAAGACGACGCACTTCGCCTCGTCTCCGCCGTCCCGGCTACCGTCATCGGCCAAGTTACCGAACGAAAGGAATTCCCGCTCTGGGTACTCTAAGCTACAACCCCATCATCGTCGCCCTCGATGTTGAAAACGGCCATCAGGCCCTCCAACTCATCGACCAGCTCGGCGACTCGATCGACTTCTACAAGATCGGCATGGAACTCTACGCCGCTGAAGGCACCACCATCGTCCGGCAAGTCCTCGGTCTCGGCAAGAAAGTGTTTCTGGATCTCAAATTCCACGACATCCCGGAAACCGTCAAGCGAGCTGTCAACCGTGCGGCCAGCCTCGGCGTCGATCTCCTCACGGTCCATGCCTACCCGCAGGTGATGGCGGCCGCTGTTGAAGGAAAGGGCGATTCCTCGATGCGGGTTCTGGGCGTTACGGTCCTCACCAGCCTTGGCGATTCCGACCTGCTCGAAATCGGCTATCCGGCTGGGACCAGCCCCGCGGATCTGGTGCGCAGAAGGGTCCAACAGGGGATCAGCGCCGGAATTGACGGTTTCGTTTGCTCTCCCCTGGAGGTGCAGTCAGTCCGGGCTCTTTCCGGCCCGCAAAAAGTCCTGGTTACCCCAGGCGTCCGTTCCGCCGGAAAGGACACGGGGGACCAAAAACGCGTCGCCACTCCCGCCCAGGCCCTCATCGATGGCGCTTCGTACCTTGTCGTGGGCCGACAGATCACTCGCTCTCAAACCCCGCAAACTGAAGCACTTGCCGTCCTTTCCGAGATCAACACACTCTAACTCTTTCAATCCATTCATTTTTTCTATGGGTTAAAGGATTTTAATTCCAATACAGAATGGTTGCGATCAAGTCGCTATTCTGCTAAACCTGATGGGGTCAGGCGGCAACCTCCGTTTGAATTCAGGGGAAAGGAATTTGAAAATAATGAATAGGACGCTAGTCGCTCTCTCGCTAGTAGTCTGTCTGGGCCTCCCTGCCTATAGTCAGTCACTTACGTCTCTCAACGGCGCTATTGTCGACCCCACCGGAGCTGCGGTTCCTGGTTCGACGATTACGCTCACCAACACCGAAAACAACAGTAAGCGCGAGGTCGTTACCGACACCACCGGCAAATACTCCATCCAGGCGCTGCAACCCGGCACCTACAAGCTGCTCGCCAAGAAATCTGGGTTCTCTGATATCTCTGTCCAGCAGATCCGTCTCCTGGTCAACACTCCCGCCACCCTCAACCTCACCTTTGAAACTGTCGGCTCGGTGGCGCAAACCATTGAAATTTCCGCCGAAGGCGTTCAGTTGAACACCGTCGACGCCACCTTAGGCAACTCCTTCGGCACCAAGCCGATCACCCAGTTGCCCTTCGAAGGCCGCCGCGCGGATCGCATTCTCAGCCTGCAGCCCGGTATCTCCAACATTGGCGATTCCGACACGGTCAACGGCGGCTCGAACGTCGCGACTGACCGTGGCGGCGTCGTCAACGGCGGCAAGAGCGACCAGTCGAACCTCACGCTCGACGGTGTCGACATCAACAACCAGCAGACCCGCGAACCCTTCAACGGCGCTCTCCGCGTTACGCTCGATTCCGTGCAGGAATTCCGCGTCACCACCTCAAACGCTAACGCCGACAGCTCACGCGGTTCCGGTGCGCAGATCACACTCGTTACCCGCTCGGGCACCAACGAGCTGCACGGCGCAGCCTATTGGTTTGTGCGCAACAAGATGTTCAATTCGAACACCTTCTTTAACAACCTCACCGTGGGCGCAGATGGTCGGGCCTACCCACTCCAAAGCTGAACCGTAACACCTACGGCGGCCGCATCGGTGGCCCGGCAATCAAGAACAAGCTGTTCTACTTCGCCAATTGGGAAGGCCAGCAGGACCGCCTTGAGCAGTCCGTCATCCGCACCGTGCCGCGCGAAAACATGCGCAACGGGATCGTCGATTACCTCAGCGTTGGCGGTAGCCGTGTTTCGGTCCCGGCAACTGAACTGGTGTCCAAGATTGCTGGCGCTGGCTCGCTCAATCAAGCGGCCCTCCAGGTTCTCCGTTCCTACCCTCTCCCGAACGACTTCACCACTGGTGACGGCATCAACACCGCCGGCTTCCGGTTCAACTCACCGCTTGCCTCTCGTTACAACACTTATGTCGCCAAGATCGACTATGTTTTCAACGACAGAAATCGTATCTTCGCCCGTGGCCAGTTGCAGAACGACAACATCGGCGGTGCCCCGCAGTTCCCGGGCGCTGCGCCGAACTTTGTGGACCTCAACAACTCCAAGGGACTTGCTCTCGGCTGGGATTCCACTGTGAACAACTCACTGATCTCTTCCACCCGCTGGGGCATTACCCGGCAGGGCCTTGAGACCTCGGGTATCGGTCAGTATGCCATCACCAGCTTCCGTGGCCTGGATAATCCGGTCGGCCTCACCCGCTCGTTCCGGCGCTTTTCACCCACCTATAACTTCACCCAGGACTTCACCTGGACCAAAGGCAAGCACACCGTGCAGTTCGGTGGTAGCATCCGCGTCTTCCAGAACGATCGCAGCAACTTCGCGAACAGCTTCTTTGGATCTGCGATCAACTCCTCCTGGATGACGGCCGCGGGCCAAATTTTAAGCGCTCCCTGGACCGACGCCGCCCTCGGCAACAACCGCATCAACGCCGGTTCGCGTACGTCGTTTAACGACACTACTGCCGCAGTGCTCGGTCTCGTGACCCAGGTCACCAGCCGTTACAACTACACTCCGAACGCCGACGGCAGCGTCAACGCTCAGGCACCTGGCACCCCTGTGCTGAGGAATTTCCAGGGCGAAGAAGCCGAAATGTACATCTCCGACACCTGGAAGGCTACACGCAACCTCACCATCACCGGTGGCGTTCGCTATATGCACTGGCCGGCCATTTACGAGAAGAACGGCGTCCAAACCAGCACGAACATTCCACTCAGCGACTGGTTCGACACCCGTGTCGCCAATGCCGGCAACGGTCTGGCCGGCAACACTGGCCTCCCGCCGATCTCTTATCAGTTGGCCAACAAGGGCGGCCGTCCGCTCTATGACAACCTGAAGAACTGGTCGCCCCGTCTGGCCATGGCCTATGCCCCCGATGCCAAGTCTGGTCTCTCGAAGTTCCTCTTCGGCGGCCCCGGCAAGAGCGTCATCCGCGCCGGCTTCGGCATCTATTACGACGTGCTCGGCTCCGGTCTTGTGCGCGACTTCGACGCCTCGGCCCTCGGCCTGTCTACCACGCTGAACAATGCTTCGGGCCGCGAAACCGTCGCAGGCGCCCCGCGCTATACCGGCATCTTCGGCATCCCGCAGCAGCTGGTCAGCCCGCCGCCTCCGGCACAGTTCCCGGTAACTCAGCCCAATAACTTCGCCATCACCAACTCTCTCGACGACCGTCTGCGCGCTCCTTACACGATGCGCTACAACTTGACGTTTGCTCGTGAGTTCAATGGTGGTTGGAACGTTAGCCTCGGCTACGTCGCGAGCCAGGGCAAGCGCACCATCAACAGCGAAGATTTGGCCACCCCGCTCAACATTCGCGATCCGCAATCCGGTACGGATTATTTCACCGCGGCCACTGCGCTTACGGATCTGATCCGCCGCAACGTCCCGGTCGCCCAGGTTCCGCGGATTCCCTTCTGGGAAAACATGACTCCGGGCTTCGCCGGCAGAGGCCTCACCGCCACTCAGGCTGCCTACAACCTCTACGCGGATTTCTATCCCGATGCGACGGGTGCGCTCGAAAACTTCGACCGCTTCAGCGATCCTTCGCCCTCGCGCCTGGGACCCTTCGCTTTCTACAGCCGCCAGTACTCCTACTTGCGCGCTCTTCGCTCTGTCGGCTTCTCCACTTACAACTCAGCTCAGTTGACGGTTCAGAAGCGCTTCGCAAGTGGCAATCAGGTTGGCTTTAACTGGACCTGGTCTCACTCGATCGACACAGGCTCCACCTCTGAAGACAATGCTACTGCTGGCCGCGGCATCTCCATCAACCCGTACAACCGCTACCAGATGCGTGGCTCGTCAGACTTTGACCAGCGCCACAACTTCAATGCGAACTGGGTTTACGCCCTGCCCTTCGGCAAGGGTCAGAAGTTCCTGTCCGGCGCCAGCGGCGTCGCCAACACCATCTTTGGTGGCTGGCAGCTTGGCGGCATCTACCGTCAGACTTCTGGCTTGCCGGTCTCGGTCGGTCATAACCGCACCTGGCCCACCAACTACAACATCACCGGCTGGGCCACCCAGATCGACAATGTTGTCGACGGTACCAACAAGAATGCTCCGGCACCTCCCGGAGGCCGCTCCGGCCCGAATATCTTCGTGGATCCGGTCGGTGCACTCAAAGCCTTCACCTTCACCAACCCCGGTGAAATCGGCAACCGCAATTCGGTTCGTGGCGATGGTTTGTTTAATATCGACATAAACCTGGCCAAGAACTTCGCGATCCGCGAAGGTCATTCGCTCCAGTTGCGCTGGGAAGTCTTCAACGTCACCAACTCGGTGCGGTTCGACCCCCTTAATATCAACCTGGCGTTGTCCAACCCCTCGGCGTTCGGCCGCTATGCCGGAACCTTGGGCGGACCCCGCGTCATTCAGTTCGCTCTCCGCTACGACTTCTAAGTCTTCGCTGAAAGCTGGTTCAAACCTTAAGGGCGGGTCTTCGGACCCGCCCTTAAAACGTTAGGCCGTATTCGAGCACCAACCCGTTCTCGCCATTCTGGGGATGATTGGCAATCTTGTAAGCCACGACGATCACTTGATTCTTCGGCAGATGAAAGCTCACACCCGGAATGAAGAACCCGAAGTCATACTTGCCCCTCATCCACTCCCCTACAATCTGCATCCGGTGATGAAATAGCGGTTGTTCAAACGAACACAGAAAGTTGCCCGTGTTCTTCAGCAACAGCTCATTCGTCCCGTAGAACCCGCCCGCAGTCAAACGCGTCCCAGTCCCGGGCGTTCTAAAACTCATATGTGAGTAGGAAAAACTGCCCAGCCCTTTCCCACGATGGTTCATCACCATCATCTGCCCTACGGTCAGCTTCAGCTCCAGCTCTTCATGAGACTCCTTCAAGAACTGAGGTGAACTCTTGAACCCGATCCCGGTGGCGAAGTTTTTCGCAGCAGGTCCACCGGCGTTGTAGTTTGTCACTGCCAACTCGGTCGATTTTCCTACTCCATAGGCGTAAAAGTTCGTCCCATACCAGTAACGGCCCGCCATCTGAGGCCGCACTTGCGTCTCGTGCATTAAGAAATGTTTTCCCTTGGGCGTGATGTCCGCCGAAGGTATGTTCACGATAGCTTGTTGACAATAAAGGAGATGAGGTGCTGCCAGACAAGACAGTAGAACATGCGGCTTCACTAAACAGATTATAATATGCGCACTTCAGCACATTTCAATACAAATGCACGTAGCGGTGCAGCAGAACAATCTGCCCGCAATGGTACGTGTTGTGACTGGCAATCCCCAGCAGCATGTGTGCGATGTCATAGGCTCTGCCAGGCACCTGTTCGGCCAGCCGCTTATCGTCCAAAGTAGCCGTTCGTTGGGTCAATCGGTCCGCTGAATCCCGCAGTCGTTGTACTTCCAATTTCCAGGAATTTTCGGATAAATCCGTGATCGCATGCCAACCCAATTGGTCGGCTTGCTCGTTCTGGGGAAGTGGCTTTCCAGACAGTGCGTCCAGTCCCGCCTCGTGCCAGCATCGCATGTGCTGCACGAGTTGCCAGATCGAGTGATTCGCTACCGGAGTCTTAGCCCCTGCTTTTGCAGAGTCTAAGCCGTGCAGTACCTCCAAAACGGCTGGGCCGTGCCATCCCTCGTGGAAGATGGATCGGCGGAGCTGTCCCGCAATTCGAATCGATTGGCGCATTTACTGGCGTCTTAGCTTAGTGCATCCTATCAGGAGTTAGACGTCGGCTTCGCAGGATTTTTTCGTAATTTCATGGCGAAATTTAAACATTGGCACTAATTGCAGTCTGACGAACGGTGCACCCAGGAGGTCAATCAATGGTCCCCCGTATAACCGATAGGTGATCGCATCCGTAAGACGCGTGCCTCGACCTTCCCGTTCGAATCGATGCTCATGATGCCAATACGCAAATGGTCCCCGCTCTTGTTCGTCAATAAATAAATTTGGCGGCGAACAGGCCGTATGCACCGCATGCCATTCTGCTGCAATCGGCCCGAGCACGGGCACTTTGATCACTAGCCTCGCCCCAACTCCAATTCCGCCCGTGCGGGAGACGACGCGAATTCCCGCACCCGGCGGGCTCAGCTTCTCAAGCGCGTCGGGCGCCTCGTGAAAAGCCCAGACTCGCTCAATGGGAGCATCAATGTAACAACTGGTGGTAAATTCTGGCACTGGGATTTAGAAGCTCGGATAGACTATGTAGTTTCGATGTTGCTCGAGTTGAAATCGGTTCAGAAGCGTTTCGGCGGGGTCACCGCTCTTCGAAATGGCAATCTCTCCGTCCGCGCAGGAGAAGTCCATCTGTTGATGGGCGAGAACGGCGCAGGCAAAAGCACCATGATGAAAATCGTGGCGGGCATGCAAGGCTATGATGGCGGCGAGATGCTGTTTGAAGGCCGCCCCGTGCGCTTCAACAGCCCCAAGGAAGCAGCAGCCAGCGGGATCGCGATGGTTCATCAGGAAAGCCTGCTTGCCCCGCACCTCACCGTGGGGGAGAACATCTTCCTGGGCCGCGAAGAGGCTGGCCCTCTCGGCATCCTCAAGCGATCCGCGATGATGGAGCGCGCGGCAAAACTGATCGAATCCCACGGCTTTCCTCTCAAGGCGGATTGGCGTGTCGATCGCCTCAGTCCCGCCGGACGCCAACTGGTCGAAATCTGCCGTGCCATCGCCAGCGGCACCTCGCTACTGATCTTTGACGAACCCACATCGAGCCTGAGCGAGAGCGAAACCAAAGAGGTCTTCGCCATCGTCAGCAAGCTGAAAGAAAAGGGCGCCGGGGTCATCTACATCACACACCGGCTTGAAGAGCTTCGTTCGGTTGGCGATCGTGTGACGGTTTTGCGCGACGGTGCCACGGTGCACACCGGCGAACTCAAAGATCTTACCCGCGCCCAACTGATCCAGCACATGGTGGGCCGTGACCTCGGGGCGCTTTACTCGCGTAATCCAATCCCGCCCGGCAAGCCTCTGCTCGAAATCAAAAATCTGAACCGGTCACGGCTGCTCCATGACATCAGCCTCACCGTCCGCGCCGGCGAAATCGTGGGCATCGCAGGCCTGATGGGTGCTGGGCGCACCGAACTTTGCCGCGCCGTCTTTGGCATCGATGCGGTTGAAAGTGGATCGATTGCCGTCGATGGTCAGCCGCTGCCACTCAGCAGTCCGCGTGACGCGGTCGCCGCAGGCATCGCTCTCATTCCGGAAGATCGGCAAAAGACCGGTCTCGCCACCCAACTGCCTGTCGGGTGGAACCTCACGCTTTCCTCCCTTGGCGCTCACTCGCGCGCTGGCGTTCTTGATTCCGCGAAACTCGCGGCGACTGAGAAGCAATACATCGACCGTCTGCGGATCAAAACCGACGGCCCCTCCCAGCGCAGCGCTCGCTTGAGCGGCGGCAATCAACAGAAGATCGTAATCGCCAAGTGGGTTGCCCAAGGCGCCCGCGTGTTCCTGTTTGACGAGCCTACACGCGGCATCGACGTTGGAGCCAAGACAGAAGTGTTCGAAGTCATGGATAGCCTCGCAAAACAGGGTGCCGCGATCCTGATGGTCTCAAGCGAACTCACCGAACTCATCCAGGTCGCCGACCGCATCCTCGTCATGCGCCAGGGCCGCATCTCTGGCGAACTGCCCGGCCGCACTACCCAAGAAAAAATCATGGCGCTCGCCGCCTTTGAACAAGAAGAGGCCCCCCAATGATCCAACGGTTGTTACCGTTTGCCACTCTCATCGTCCTGTTCGTCTCGCTTTGTTTCGTACCGAACTTCCTGTCAGAGACCAACCTCTCAAGCGTCATCCGCCAGACGGCTGTCATCAACATCATGGCTCTCGGCATGACGATGGTCATCATCACCAGCGGCATCGACCTCAGCGTCGGCGCAATCCTCGCCATGGGTGGGCTCATCGGCACCATGGCCATGGAGCATGGCCAGCCAATCCCTGTCGGCATCGCGGTTGGCATCCTCACCGGAGCCTTCTGCGGCTTCGTCAATGGCTTTCTCACGACGCGCCTTCGTATCAATTCATTCATCGTCACCCTGGGCACGCTCGGCATCATCCGCGGTCTCACCTTGGTCATTTCAAATGGGCTACCGGTGCACAAGATCCCACCGGGCTTCAGCTACCTCGGCGAAGGCACTTTCATCGGCGTACCCTTTGTGCTCTGGGTGCTGTTGGCTTGCGGTGCGCTGGTCCACTTCATCCTCGAACACACCAAGCTTGGCCGCTACAGCTTTGCGATCGGTAGCAATCCTGACGCAGCCTTCTACGCTGGCATCCCGGTGAGCTTCCACATGACGTGTGTGTATGCGATCTGCGGCGCGCTCACGGGCCTTGCCGGCATGATTGAGGCCTCCCGCCTGATGACCGGCCAGCCCACCGCTGGTCAGGGCTACGAGCTTCAGGCCATCGCCGCGGTCGTCATCGGTGGAGGCAGCCTCAGGGGCGGTGAAGGCAGCGTTCTAGGCACTCTCGTAGGCGCTCTGATCATGGGCCTGCTCTCGAACGGCAGCGACCTGCTTGGCATCTCTCCCTACTGGCAACAAGCCATCATCGGAGCCATCATCATCCTCGCCGTCAGCGTCGACGAACTGCGCAAGAGACGGTCGGTTTAGGCGATAACTGAAGTACGAGGTACATCATGATTATTGGCCAGCCGCCCATCACCGAGCAGGAACTCAACGCCCGCAAAACTGCGCTTGCCGAATCAGCCGCCACCAATCGTCTCGAAGGCCTTGAAGCCGGCCCCGAGGCCCAGCTAATCTTCGCGCGATATGCCCATGGTGAGATAGACCTCGACGAGATGGGATCAGCGATCGACGCCCTCAATGAGCAACAATTCGGACCCGTATCTTTACCCAGGGACTGAAGTCCTCCGCAATCGCCGTAATCTCAACGCGTCTGCGGATCTCGATCGATACTAGGCTCAGGCAACGCAGCGCCGCCTGATTGAGTTGTTCGCAAAACCCACGCGCGGAAAATTCGATGCACTCCATCTCAAGGCCCTCCACGGGCACATTTTCCAGGACGTCTTCGATTGGGCCGGCCAATTCCGCACCGTCAACATCTCCAAAGGCGGCCACCTCTTCGGTGCCGCGGCAGTGATTGCAATGTCCCTCCACGGCATCCTCGAAAAACTCCCGCGAGAGAACTTCCTCCGCTCTCTCGACCGCGAGGTCTTTGCCCAACGTTGCGGCTGGTACTTTGGCGAGATCAACGCGATCCACCCCTTCCGTGAAGGCAACGGCCGCACCCAGCGCGAGTTCCTCCGCCAACTCGCCGCCCAGGCCGGCTACTCGCTCGACTGGCGCCGTGTCACCCGCGACACCATGATCGAAGCTTCGCGCGAAAGCTTCGCCTCCGGCGACAACCAGACCATGGTCGCCATCATTCGTTCCTGCACCGTTTAGCCATCTGCGCGATGCTATTAAAGATGGACCTCGCCCAGTGGATCGACCACACCCTTCTGCGCCCCGACGCCACAGAAGCTGAAATTGTGCAGCTTTGCGAGGAGGCGCGTCAACACAAGTTCTTTAGCATTTGCGTCAACCCCTATTGGGTCGCCTACTCGGTCAACGCCCTTGAAGGCAGCGACGTCAAAGTCTGCACTGTCGCCGGCTTTCCTCTTGGCGCAACAACCTCCGCAGCCAAGCGCGTCGAAGCCCAGCGCGCCGTCAACGACGGAGCCGCCGAAGTCGACATGGTCCTCAACGTTGGCGCGCTCAAGAGCGGCCTGCTCAGCGACGTCGAAACCGACATCCGCACAACCGCTGAGATCACCCACCAGGGCGGTGGCAAGCTCAAGGTAATTCTCGAAACCGGCCTACTTACTGACATCGAAAAAGAACACGCCTGCCGCATCGCCGTCGCCGCTGGTGCCGACTTTGTGAAAACTTCCACGGGCTTTGCCAAAGGCGGAGCCACGGTCGAAGACATCCAGCTGATGCGACGCATCGTAGGTCCCAAATTCGGTGTTAAGGCCAGTGGTGGCGTCCGCACTTACGACGACGCCATCCGCATGATCGAAGCCGGGGCAACCCGCATCGGCGCATCCGCCAGCATCGCCATTGTTACCGGCGCTCCCGCATCCGGAGGCGGCTACTAGTGTCCCAATCCAGGGAACGCAATATCCGCTTCGAAGAACGCGCTGACCTTCTCGACTTCCTGCTCGAAGTCTCCGAGACCACAGCCTCCACGCTCGACCTCGACCAGGTACTCGACAACGTCGCCGACGTCATCCATCGAGTAATCGGCTTCGACCTGTTCGCCATTCTGCTCTACAGCGATCGATCCAAAGAGCTCAAGGTTCGCTACTCCATTGGCCACCGCGACGAATTGGTCCGCACTCTTTCCGTCAAGCTCGGTGAAGGTATCGTGGGCTCTTCGGCCGCAAGCCGGCAGCCCATCAACGTCGGCGACGTCCGCGCTGATGTTCGCTACCTCAACGCCCTCGATGCGGTGCGCAGCGAATTGGCCGTGCCGATGATTGCCCGCAGCCGCTTGGTTGGCGTCATCGATCTTGAGAGCACACGCATCGAAGCCTATGGAAAGCGCGAAGAAGCCTTGCTCACCCTGATCGCCAGTCGCGTCGCCTCGGCTGTCGACAACGCCCGCCTCTACAAGCGGGTCGAACAAAACCACAAGACGCTGAAAGTTCTCACACAACTCACCAAAGAGTTTGCCTCGATCCTCGATCTGGATACGCTTCTCGGGCAAATCGCCTCCGGCGTGCGCAGCCTCGTCCACTATGACGGCTTCAGCGTGTTGCTGGTCGACGAAGCCGAGCAGGTTCTCAAGCACCGCTTCAGCATGCGCTTCGACCAGCGCAAGAGCAATGACATCCCTCTGAGTCGCGGTGTGACCGGCGCAGCCGTCCGGGCCCGCCACGCCATCCGCGTCGCCGACACCGCCACCGACGAACGCTACATCGAAACCGCCTCCGGCATCCGCAGTGAAGTCGCCGTCCCGCTCATCGTCAACGATCGCGTCATCGGCGTTATGGACATCGAAAGCGAGCGAGTCAACTTCTTCACCGAAGAGCACTCTCGCACCCTCGGCCTCCTCGCCCCCCAGGTCGCCGCCAGCATCGAGAACGCCCGCCTCTATCAGGAAGTCGCATCTCGTCAGGCCCGCATGGAGCAGGATCTCAGCGCCGCTCGCCGCGTTCAAAGTCTGCTGCTTCCTCAGGAAGCCCCGCCCATTCAGGGCCTCGAGATCGGCATGGGCATGAGGCCCGCGCGTGAAGTTACCGGCGACATCTACGACGTCTTCGAAATCGAAGAGCAGGTCGCGCTGATTGCCTTCGGTGATTCGAGCGGCAAAGGTGCCGCAGCGGCTCTCTATGGCGCAATGGTCTCCGGCCTCCTGCGCAGTCTCGCCTATCGCCGGCTCTCTCCAGCCAAGATGATGAAGGTGCTCAACGACCGCCTCTGCGAGCGCCGTGTCGATGGCCAGTACGTCACCTTGCTGCTGGTTCGCTGGGACGCGGCCGAAAAGAAACTCACCTTCGCGAGCGCCGGCGGCGGCCTGCCGCTGTTGATGCGCGATGGCAACGTCACGCGACTTCACCTTGAAGGAGTCCCGCTTGGACTCCTCGAGAATCGCGAATACGAAGACGTCTCGAGCGAAGTCAAACGCGGGGATCTCATCGGCTTGTTTAGTGATGGGTTTGAAGACCAGTCCAATCCTGCCGGCGAATCCTTCGGCCACGCCGATCTGGCGACCTGCTTCCGCAAGTACCGCAAACAATCCCCGGGGCTCATCTTCAACAAGATGCTCGCCAGCCTCGATCAATTCCGCGCCGGTGTCCCGATCCACGACGACCAGAGCGCACTCATTCTGAAAGTGAAGTAACGGATGCACTACGAATACCGCCAAGGCCGTCTTTCGGTCGAGGGCGTCGATCTCACTGAAATCGCCGAAGCCTGCGGCACCCCCACTTATGTCTACAGCGCAGGCATGATCCGCGAGCGCTACCGCGCCTACGACGCCGCGTTGGCTGGCATGCCAAATCAAGTCTGCTACGCCGTCAAAGCCAACTCAAATCTTGCGGTTCTTGCAGTGCTAGCCCAAGAGGGTGCCGGCTTCGACATCGTTAGCGGTGGCGAGTTGTTCCGCGTCCTCAAGGCCGGCGGCCATGCCGCAAGCGTCGTCTTCAGTGGCGTCGGCAAAAAGCCCGACGAGATCCGCTATGCCATCGAGCATGGCGTCCACAGCTTCAATTGCGAGAGCTACGCCGAGATCGAAGTTCTCAACCGTGTCGCAGGTGAAGCGGGCAAAATCGCTCACGTCGCTCTCCGCGTCAACCCCGACGTCAACCCAGTCACCCACGAATACATCTCCACTGGCCTCAAGGAAAACAAGTTCGGCATCGACATCAGCGTCATTGAAGCCGCCTACGCGCACGCCGCTGCACAACCTCACCTCAAGGTCACCGGCGTCAGTTGCCACATCGGCTCGCAGATGCTCGATTCCTCGCCCATGGTGGAAGCCGTCGAGCGCGTCGTCGCCTTGGTACGCAAGCTGCAGGCGAGCGGCCTTCCCATCGATCACGTCGATCTCGGTGGCGGCCTTGGCGTAAAGTATCGTGAAGGCGAGCAAACTCCCTCCATTGCTGCCGCCGTCCAGGCCATGCGTCAAATCGTCGAGCAAACAGGCCTCAAAGCCGTAGTCGAACCCGGCCGATCCATTGTGGCCGAAGCCGGCGTGCTGCTCACCAGCGTGCTTTACCGCAAGAACAACGGCGGCAAGGAATTCGCCATCATCGACGCAGCCATGAACGATCTCATCCGCCCATCGCTGTACAAGGCTTTCCACGAGATCACGCCAGTTCTGGAATCCACAGCGCCACCGATGGAGGTCGATCTCGTCGGGCCCGTCTGCGAAAGCGGCGACTGGATCGCCAAGAGCCGCACACTGCCGACT
>Ga0194129_10007253_pt1 | contig 13265 bp, 9 predicted proteins | sample TA2KigCa35mmetaG_FD_150862 | JGI IMG/M metagenome (GOLD analysis project Ga0194129, IMG submission 150862) | Freshwater microbial communities from Lake Tanganyika, Tanzania - TA2015038 Kigoma Deep Cast 35m | ecosystem: Environmental > Aquatic > Freshwater > Lake | place: Tanzania: Lake... | reverse complement strand
CCAAGGGCAAACATCATATTTATAACAATATTAATTGGTTTTGATGAATCTGAATCTGATTTTATTAATTTACCAAGACCTATTACTGGATCATCAATTAATCTTTTAGTACCATTTAGCTTATTAGATTTAAAAAATCCAGCATGTGAGTTAAATAAGACACTACCAAATTGTTCTTGATTAAATTTACCTAAACCTAATGCATCGCAGCTATCTCGATTTGAATCTTCAATAAATTTATATTCTACTTTATTTTTAGCGGAGTCAAAAACTAATTGATATTTACATTGAGATTTTTCATACATTTCTGGAGGAAATTCAACAGTAAAAAAAATCATGGGAATTAATTTTATGTAAGAATTAATACCAATTTCTACTTGTTTTTTTACAACATTATATAAATTGAATAATTTTAATGTTTCCTGAAAATGAATACTTGTACTTTTTTTAGCAGATAAAAGATTTCGAAGTATAGCTAAACTTTTAATATATGGTAATAATTCATTTTTACATTCGATTAATTTCTGTTTAAAAATATCCATTCTAGGTTTTTTCCCACTAGTTACATTAGCAGAGGCAGTTGTAGGTGTTGTTGAAGTAGATTTTAAACTTGAAACTAAGGTCTCAAATTCTTCAAATGAACCAATTGTTCGTAGTTCTTCTTTTTGTGCTGATACTAAATCAGTTGAACCTAATTTTTCGTTAAGTTTATCATATAATGCATTCATAGTTTTTGATAATTCTATAGTTTTATCTATTTGTGAATTACTAGTTAATTTTAATGGATCTACTGTTTGATCTGTATTTGATAATGTATTTTTTGTCAATTGAGTAAATAAGTCTAAATACATTTGTCTTTGCTCTGGTGTCAAAGGTTGCATTGGTTCTTGTGGAAAACTAATTTCTGGAGCACCTGCTCTTTGACTACCATATAAAATAGAATAAACTGTAGAACTATTCAATAAAGCAGATTTTAATAAATTATCTTTCTTTGCTAAAATATTATCTTTTATTTGTTTTAGAGTATTTGACAATTCTGGATTTGGTGTTGATGCTATTTGTCCTTCTAAAAATACAACACATAAATTTAAAATAAAAAAATAAATATGATCCATAGCAATAATAGTATTATCAATATTATTTAATAAATCATCAATAAATGTAGGTGTAGATGTATTAATTAATTCTGAATCAATATTGAAATCATTTAAAATAATTTTTACTGTTATATTTAAATTGCTTAATTTTTGTTTGATAAAATCTTCAAATTTTAATAATCCTGTATCAGTATAAATGTTATTTTGTAATAAATTTAAATAAAAATTAGTTTTCTTTGCACTAAAAATTTCTTTCCATTTATTAATTAAATCATTACTTGATTCATCATACTTTAATGCATCTAAATTATCTCCTAAATAAGTATAAGCTTTATTTAAAAGATCCAGATTATAATCTAATTTTAGAATTAATCCAAACAATGTTGAAATTTTTCCAAAATAAATAGCAAAATTTTTATCTTTTTTCTTATTCTCGTCTTGTAAAGATTCTATTATATTTTGCGTATCCGGTTGAAATTTTACATTAGTTAAATTTTTATTAATTATAGCAATTAAATTTTCTATCATAGAAGAAGAACGTTTGAAATATTCTTCTTCAAATGCACCACCTCTTAATAATTTCTTAAAATTACTTCCTCCATTTAATAATTTTGTTTTTAATGTTCCTTCTTCTTCTTGTCTATCCATTCTTGATTTATCTTTAATGGGTATTTTTGATAAATCAATTGATCCAATAATTTTATCATTAGATTTAATAAAATTTTGTAGATAAGCTGCATATTCTTCTAATTTATGAATATATTCAGACATTTGATCATTAATTTTACCTTGATCTTTTGCTCTATTTATCAATTCTTGAATTTTAAGATATGTCCCTTCAAAATCCTTTGGTGCAATCTTTTCACCTTCACCTGCATTTTCTAATTGATTAACTAACCATTCTATTTCAGCTTTAATTTTAAATAAAACATCATTAGTAACAACTATATTTTTCATTCTTTCATGTAAATTTCCAATTTTTGTTTCTAAAAAAATTTTATCTTTATCGATAGTTTCAATATGTTGTGATAATTGACTCATATCTTCTAAAATTTTACTTTCAAATTCTTCAGCAGATAAAAAACCACCACCAGATAATTTTATTTTTTTTAGATCTACTTCTATCGTCTTACTCGATTGAATATATTTTTCTAATCCATTTATCATAGTTTCTAACATATTAATTTTATCTTTTTCATTTTTAAAATCATTTCCTAAAACATGTAACCCATTAGCAAGACTATTTCTTTGGGATCTTAAAACTCTAACTAAATTACTATAATAATTATTAAGTTTCATTTGATTTGATATTTGTAATTGTATCATATTTTTATAATAATTAATAGAATTAGCAGAGCTTTTTATTAAATTTTTATATTTTTTATAATATTTTTTATCTTTTAATATAGTTTTTTTCAAATCATTTCCACCACCTGAATGAATTTTATATTGTTTTTTAATTATATTGTAGTAATATTCCAAGTTATCTAAAATAGAATCAATTGACTTAAAATTAATATCATATTTTAAATTTTCATAATTTATTTTATATTTTAAATATTTTTCTATTTCTGCCATATATATATTATAATATAAATTTATTATTAAAAAAATTTATTAAAAAAAATTTGATTTTTAATTATATTATTTAAATATAGGAATAATATGGCCTTAAAAAGACTACAATCAGAATATAAACAATTATTAAATGAACCAAATTATTTTTATAGTATTGAGCCAGATTTAAAAAACTTTTTTATTTGGAATATACTTTTAATTGGTCCACCTGAATCACCTTTTGAAGGAGGTATATTTAAGTGTCAATTTAAATTTGGACAGAATTATCCTAATTCACCTCCAGAATTTAAATTTCTAACTAATATTCCTCATCCTAATATTTATCCAGATGGTAAAGTTTGTATTAGTATTTTACATGAAGGTAAAGATGAATGGGGGTATGAAGATATTTCTGAAAGATGGAATCCATCACATAGTGTTAATTCAGTATTAATGAGTATTTTATCTATGTTTACAAATCCTAATTTTGAATCACCTGCAAATGTAGATATATCAGTAATGTGGAGAAATAACTGGAATCAATATAAAAAACTTATTTATAATTTAGTGTCCAAAAACCAATAATTATTTTGATTTAAGAAAATACTTGATTTTTATTAATAATAAATGATTCAAAAATTTTATATTTTATTTGAAAATAAACTTGTTGTAAATAAATTTTCAATAAAAATGCAAGATAATAATATTAAAATAGACTCGATTGAATTAAAAAATAAATTAATTAAAGTTCCAATATATAATAAATTTAATGGACTAGATTATTTTACTATAAGTTTGCCTTTAATTCTACCTATAATAAAAAATAATTGTTTTAATCCATATATTTTATTATCTTCATTAAATTTACAATTAGAAAATGATATTGATTTTTTTTATCAACTAAATAAAATAATTAATGATAAATTTAATTTAAAATTACTAACTTTTAAGGATATTCTCGATGAAAAATTTAGTATGACAAAAATTATAAATGATAATTATTTAGGATGTTTAAGTTTTGATAATTTGAAAGGAGTTGTAGATTTATCTAATTTTTCAAGTATATTGTGGTTAAATGTTAATATAATAAAAACATTATCTATTTATATTTTAACTAAATTTCGAAATATTTCGAATAAAAATATAAAAGAAATATCATCGAATTATAATTTGCCAAAAAAACTATTAATATTGGCTAATAATTTAAGATTAATTAAATATAATTTGACTTACAATATTGAAGTTTCAATGACATTTTTAGACTATTTAATAAACAATTTTAGTCAATCAATAAAGTTATTAGATTTAAAACCAAATAATTCATATTATTTATTTATAAATAAATTTGATAACAGTACTTCTGAAATAGTAAATACTAATTTAAATAATTTAGATAAAGTAATTAAAATTTTTGTTAAAAAAATTACAAAAAATATTATTACCCTAAGTAATTCAAAAAATATTATATTTGAAAATTATAAATGGTATCATTTTCATCCAAATATTCAAATAGATGATAATTACATATACTATCTTTCATTTATAAATCAGGATTTTACATCCGAAATAATTAAAAATTTATTAAATATAGATATTGTACATTGTAAAAAAATTATCGAATACTATTATAAAGATTTTACAATATCAAATTTAATTTCTTTAGGTACTGTATTTAACGATCTTCAAAAAAATTTTGAAGACTTTGAAATTTTAAAATCAAATAATTATTCAAATTGTTATTTTGAATACATTACAAAAAAATATTCAACAGATGAACATAAAATTATTAATATTCTTTCGATTTTATTTAATAACTATACATATCCTCTAAAAAATACTCGTCATGATCTTGATAATATTTTTGATCAAATTTTATATTTTAGTTTATATAATTATAAAACAATTTTAATAAATAATAAATTAACACATGATCAATTACTTCCAAATATTAATAATATTATACCATCAAAATTAAAAAATCTTTATCTTAATTTAATTAAAGGAATTAGTAAAGTAATAAATAATGATTACGAATTAATAACTTATAACCAAAAATTTTATTCAGATTATTTACATCGTAGTATAATAAAAATATTATTATCAAATAATAATAAATTATCAAATAATTTAATAAAAGATATAATTTGCACAACAAATATGAATAAATTTATAAATATTATTAGTACTAATATTTTATTATCAGATATTTGTAATAAATTGACATGGGCAAATCTACCTAAAAAATTAAATTATCTTAATTTGTTTTATAAAAATTATGATATAGTTCATTATCAAGACAAAATAAATAAAAATATAATACCTGATAATTTTGATATTAGAATTAAAAAAGTAATTGAAAATCCATTTGAAATGTTTAAATTTTTAAGAAAAGAAAAAGATTTTATTAGATGGTCAAAATTTATATCTGATAAAATTATTCAATTATATTATGTACCTATTTCTCTATCATCAGAAGATTTTCAATTAATTGGTAAATTACTTTATTTATTATTTAACATAAATGAACAAAATATTAAGGATCAAACATATTTAGATTTCATTAAATTCTGCAATTCAAATAATAAACTTATTTTAGATTCAAATAGAATAAATTTAAAAATTAAAGAATATTTTCCAAATCTTAAAACTAATCTAAATTTAGGATTTTTAGCAAAACAATTAACATGGGATAAAGAGTCTATTACATTTGATGAAATTAATAATGAAAAAAATTCAGAATTAATAGCTTTAGAATTAAAATTACATATAGCTACTAAAAAATATTACAAATATAAAGCTAAATATTTGGAGACTAAAGAAAGTGAAATAAATATAGCAATGATCAATAATATAGCTAGTGATACAAGTAGTTTATTACCCAATAAATAAATAATATTTCTAAAATTACATGTCATAGTTCAATATCATATTATGAAATATAGATTTTCATCATAATTATTTATAATTAGAGTAAAATCTACAAAATTTTTTTATTTATCAAGTTTTTGTTTTAATATTAAATATTTTTGCTTATATTTTAAATATTTTTTAAAATATGGATGATAATAATTTTCGGGTATTTTAATCGTTGCTTTATTACCATCTGATTTAACAAATAATTTGCCTTCTGAATTTAAAGCACTTTTCCATTTATCACCTACTAAACTAACATAATCAATTTCTGTACCATCTATTTTTATAATATTTCCTTTTATATCACGATATGGAGTATTAACATCAAATAATTCTGGTTCATTTTCTGATTTTGCATATGGTATAGTTTTGGTCCGTTCAACTCCATCATATTTCTCTTCCTCTAATACTTCTTCATATTTATAATTTTTAAAAAATGTTTTAGATTGTCCTTCTTTTTTTAACCAATTTATAATTTCTGATGTTGAATCTTCAAAATATTTTGATTGTATATCTTTTAATAATAAATCTTCATTTTCAAATAATAATGTCAAGAATGAATCTTCAACTACTGGTATATCAAAAGGAAATTTAAATAAATTTATTTTAATTTCTTTTGGCTTTGCTGTTCTACCAAAACTTAAATCAGTTGGATTGATAATTTCAATACTAAAAGGTAGAATTTTTTGTTGATTACTAATAAAATCTATAGCAATATCTTTATCTGCAGATAATACATATATAATATTATCATTATTTTTTAATATTTGATATAATATCATTATAATAGAATCGTCACAACCTCGTAAACTATGTAAAAAATTAGCTTTAAAAGACTTTGTCAATGTTGAATCATCAAAAAAATACGAGTTAATCAGGCTTTTTATTTGTTCCTGTTGTGTATTTAAAGAAGAAGATGGTCTACCAAATGATGGTACATGAACGAATTTTGAAAATGGATTACAAAATTCTTTTGTAGTTGCTGCTGCTGATACTGCTGCTGCTGCTGGTACTGCTGGTACTGCTGCTGATACTGCTGCTGCTGGTACTGCTGGTGCTGGTACTGCTGGTGCTGGTACTGCTGGTACTGCTGGTGCTGCTAGTGCTGCTGGTACTGGTGTACTACTTGGTGGTGATGGTGATCTACAAAACACTCTACATTGTGCATTTATTTTAACTATTTGTATATCATTAATTAGACTAGTTGGTAATTTAAATTTAGTTATATAACCTTCATTTAAGTCTAAAGAAGTTTTTTGAATGTTTGATAAATAATGTTTTATTTTTTGATATGAATCATCATTTTTACATACTAAAAGTATTTTATTAATATTTAAAGATTCAGCTTTTTTTAATATATAAATTAATGGTATTTTAAATTTAGGAAGTAATTCTTCACTTGTATAATTTTTATTTAAAGGTTTTATATTTTTTTTTGAGTCTTCGGTAATGTAAAAAATATTTTCATAATCAACTATTAAAACTCTTTTTTGTGTAATTGACATCAAAAATGAATTTAAATCATCTTTAAAATCTGGAACGCCATTAAATCCATTCTGTAAAATATCATCAACTATTTTATTATCTAATACAGTTTTAAATGCTGCATTATTGACAAGTAATGCTGCTTTATAAGAAGCTAAATCTCTTGTGGATACTGCTACTTCTGGATTCTTTTTTGGAATTTTTAATATAGTTATTCCTTTTGGAACTAATAAAATGTTTATATGATCAAAATATAATGTTGAATCATATATTTTATGTTGTTTTGTTTTATCTATTTTTAGTTCTCGATAATTATATTCATATAATAATAATAAATCTTCATCTTTAATTTTATAATATTTTTCATTTTTTTTTATTATATGGTTTTCTTTATTAAATTCTTGAATATACTCAACTTCAGCATTCCATCTATATATTATATCATTACTCCTGTAACCTTTTTTATATGTATTATTTGTAACTATAAATTTTAAATGAATAAATAATGTATCTGCTTTAACTACACAATATCTTTTTGACATATATATATATATATATATAATTATTTTTATATACTCAAATTTTACTGAAGGTTGATAAACTTTTTTAAAAATTTAAGACAAAATAAATAGAGTCAAATACTTGTAATTTAATATAATAACATTATTATTATTTTTATCTAAATTTCATTAATAAAATGAAAACTGTTTATTTAATAATTTTATTAATAGCACTTATAGAAGCATGTGCACAATTTTGTTTAAAAAAAGGACATGACACTAATAATAAATTTTTAAATTATTTTGGATTTTTATCATATGTATTAGTTGGAATTCTTTTATTAAAATCATATTCTTATAAAGGAGTTGTATATTGTAATTTAGTTTGGTCAGCTTTATCAATCTTATTAGCATGTATTATTGGAAAAATATTTTTTAAAGAAAAAATTAATTATTTAGCTATTATACTTATTTTAGCAGTAATTTATATAGTTAATAAAAATGATGTTTAAAAATAAATTTTTTCTTATCAGATTAAATATAAATTTTCCATCCAATATGAACATCAACAGCATCTTGAATTTCAATAATTCTATATCCTTTATCGGTTAAAAATTTCATAACTTCCTTTAAAATATTATCTGATATCGTATAAGCACATTGAACTTCTGGTCCAGCTGGAACATGAAAATGTGATTTCAATAACATGACTGATAGATTTGATAAATCTACTTGTTCAAATTTTAAATATACAATATTAAGAGCTTTATTTATATTTTTTTTATATAGAGATTTCTTATAATCTTCAGCTGTTGGAAAGTTCTCAATATTAATTTCATTTGATTTCATAATCTACATTGATTTAAATGAATAATAAATTTTTTCAATTTTTAAGTTTTGCCATTGTATTAATGAATTCATTTCGATTGAACATCAATTCAAGTAAAAAATCAATTGATAAATTACTTCCTGATGAACTCAAGATATCATCAAGCATAATTCGAATTAATTCCATCAACTTAGATAAAACATATTCTCTATATTTATTAAAATCATTAAATTCAACTGAATAAATTGAAAACATGTTCACTAATTGGTCCTTTTCAGCGAGTTCAAACGATGGATCTTTTGATAGAATTACAAAGTTTGATGTCACTGGATAAACTAGACAATTAATTCTCTTTACTAAATTTTGTTTATAATTTTGTGTTCCTTTCATCATTTTTAAGGACATATAATTCATCTGAATAAAATTACCTTTATCATTCAAAAGAGGATATTCATCTGTAATTTCCCAAAAACAACCAGGGTCTTGACCAGTAACATCAAAAATAACATTTGATAATAAATCTTCTTTATCAAAAATTGACAACAATGAATTGTAAAAATGAACGGTTGAAGCTCCTGTATAATTCTGCAAGATTAATTTTGTTTTACTTTGTTTTCCTAAACATATTTCAATTAAATTGATAATTCTTGAGATATTTTCATCAACTTGTCGATTATAACGTTCACTTTCTTCATCGTGATTATAATTGTCATGAGAAAAATTAAACATGTCATTGATTGCGAAAACAGTCGTTGAATTATTTTGATATTCTCTGAAATAAATTTTATCATTTTTAGTTTCTGAATTAACCAAGATCAATTGATTTCCTATATTTTGATACCATTCTTCAGTTCTCAACGGCATTTCCAAATTAGGGTCAATGAGAATAATAACTTTTCTACCAGGTAATTTTTTTAGAAAACATGGAGATTGTTGGTTATTTGATGAGTTTAATTCAACGTATGAACCCATTGCTGAACCAATTCCAAGATATACTACTGATATTGAGCCTCGAGCTGCAGCATCAAAAATGTTCGACCAATATTGTTGTGGCATAAATTAAATATAACTACCATGATTAATTATTTTTCAATTTTTTATGTAAATCTAATTTTTTAATATCATTCAATATATTAGTTTTAATAGATTTAAGACCATTTGCTTTTGTTTTTTTAGATTATTGTTTAATTTACCTAAACAGTCTTTTAATCTTTCATCAAATACTTGAATTAATAATAGTAATTCATTTTTACTTTTATTAATTGATTCAATTTTACTTTCCATTAATTAATGTAGTTAATTAGGTAATTGTTTTATAATTCAATTTATTTTTTTACTTGCTTTATATTTATATACTCCCACATATATTAAATATAAAAATGGAACATTTGATAAAATTAACATTAATTTTTTAAAATTATTAAATTTGGATCTTTCTTTTTTAATACTATCTGTTTCTTTACCCATACTATTATAAAAAAGATTTTTCAAATTATTTTTTTGTTTACTATTTAAAACCCAATAAATTATTAATAATAAAATTATATATACTATACAAATACCCAAAATGTGGGGATAAGGAATAATAGTCATAGGATTAGTAAAATATACACTTAGGCCACCATATATTATACATAAAATTGTAACTAACCAACTAGTTGCAATTTCAAAAGAATTTTCTTTAAAATCACTAGTCATATATATAATTTTATATAATATTTTTATATAATATTTTTATATTATTTTTATATTATTTTTTTCATAATTGGATAAACTTAAATAAAATTTGAAATTATTTAAATATTTTTATTTATAAAATCATTAGCTTGTTTAAATAAATAATTAAAATAATTTTTAATATGTTCATCTTTAATTTTATTTTCAAAAATATAATCTATAGTTTTCTTTAATTCTTCATAATTATTTTTAATATTGTTCTTAAATTTACCATATAATATTTTTACATATAACTTCCTTAAAAATATCTCTTCCGTTCTTTATTAATCGTGTTAGTATCAGTATTGTAAAACGATTAATATGAACTTTCTAATGCTGTGCTGCCAAATGAATGATACTTGGGAGCATCTTTAACTTTGTTACATTTGTTGAAATTACAGTATATTACCTGGTCCTAAAGAACAGAAAAGTTTTTAAACTGCATATCATATTCTAATCTCATATTATGAAAATGTAGATTCTCATCATATTCATTTGTAATTGGTGTAAAATCTACAAAGTTATTAACTTGATTTAAAATATTGTCCCAGTCATTATCATTATTGTTATCAACAACTAAAATTGGTGTTTGTTTCCATTCATTTAACCATTCTTCATGGTAATTATGAATTTCTTTTAAATATTCTAAACTTACAGTTGATTCTTCATGTCTTGCTCTTTCACGAATTCTTTCCAAACATTTTTCCGGATCAGTTCTTAGATAGATTATACCATCAGGTTTATTAAAAAATTTTTCTTCAAGCCAATTGAACCAAAATTTGTAACTATTGGTTTCTAAATCATTCATTTTCTTTAAGTTAATACATGATTTACCGAATACAAATCTATCTGTCCAAATTGATCTTTCTGAAAATCTAAAATTTTTTACTTGCTGATGATCTAATGATTCTAATCTAGTTTTGAAGACCATTGTTTGAAATAAATATGCATATCTTTCAGGTTCTTCATAAAATTGTTGTAATAAATTTTTTTGATCAGATCCTTTAATTTGTAACCACAAGTCAACTGGTTCTCTGATTACTTCAAAATTATTATTTTTTTCTAGTTTGTCTAATAGAGTTGTTTTTCCACAACCAATATTTCCCTCAACTAAATACCATTTATTTTGATTCATTAATTTTATAATCTATTCATAAATAAGTTATTAAATCAATTTTTTTATTTTGCAAGTTTTTGTTTTAATAATAAATATTTTTGCTTATATTTAAGATATTTGTTAAATAATATTTGAGAATGTGGGATATTTATTGTTAATATATTATCTGTTGGATCCATAAATGGATGTCTTGTATATATATCTAAAGTACTTTCCCAATTCATTCCATTATATATAACATAGTCAATTCCATTAGATAGTTTTAATACATTTCCATTATGATCTCTAAATGGTTGTCCATTAAAATTCAATGGAGATTCATAGTATATATTTCGTAAAGTTGTATAAGGCATCTCATTTCCTCTATAAGTTATAGTTGCTAAACTTCCATCTTGTTTCATGTAAGGTTCACCGTATTGATTTAATTTAGTTTTCCAATTTCCATCTGTATCTTGTTCTATATAATCTTCATTTGTACCATTTATTTTTAAAATTTTATTTTTACGATCAATTAATGGGAACCTATTTTTATGCAATTGAGGAACATAATCATAGACTAATTTTGTATAGGGTAAATTTTTTACTCCGGGTTTTGGTACCGCTTCTGTACCTATTATTTTATTTACATCTAGATTTTCTTCATTACTATTTGACCAAGATCCTGGATTTGATGAAACAAACCAATTACTTGGAATATGCTCAAATTCCTTAAAATATGTCCTTTGAATATCAATAGTATTTGTTATTAAAAATCTAAAAGTTGATAAAGCTAATTGTGATATATCATATGGGTCTCTTGCAAGATTTACAAATTTAGTTTCAGATATAGTTTTTTCATGAACAGTTAATTGAAATGGAATAATTTTAGATTGTTTTGCTATAAAATCAATAAATAAATTTATATCTCTTGAAATCAAAGTTATATTTATTCCTTTATCTAATTTTTTGATCAAGTCACATAAAATTACGATTATTGCATCATCGCATCCTTTTAGATTATGAATAGAAGATGTTGTACAATAATAAAGTATTTTTTGTAGTTCATTTTTTCGAGCTTTTGAACCTGCAGGACTAGCTGATGAACCTGAAACTAATGAACCTGGAGGACTAGCTGATGAACCTGAAACTAATGAACCTGGAGGACTAGCTGATGAACCTGAAACTAATGAACCTGGAGGACTAGCTGATGAACCTGAAACTAATGAATCTGGAGGACTAGCTGATGAACCTGAAACTAATGAACCTGCAGGACTAGCTGATGAACCTGAAAGACTAGTTGGTTGACATAATAAATTGCATAAAGAATGTATCTCAATAATTACTATTGGATTTTGTTGAATAAAATCTCTAACTTCAGGATAATCAAAAACTACACCATCTGATGATCTTACAAAACCTAATGTTAAAAATTCACGAATATGTCTTTTTAATTCTATTGTATTATCAGGATTTTTACAAATAATTATAATTTTATCAATGCTTTCATCAATTGCTTTTTTAACAATATAAATTATCGGAATTTCAAATTTAGGAAAGTTTTCATCACTATTATATCTTCTTAAATTTTGTGGTGTTATTTTTAATTCTTTTTTATAAGTATGCATACCAAGATGCTCATAATCTACTAAAAAAATATTTTTTTTACCAGCAATGAATTCTGGTAAAAATTCCAATATTTTTAAATAATCATTTTTTACATTTAATGAATCATATCCTTTTATAATTTTATCTTGAAATTCTGGTTGTGAAATTAGTTCATATAATTTTGGAGAATATCTAAATTGATTCTCAAAATCAATTTTAGTAGGAATTTGTATTAATCTAAGTTTTATATAATCAGATGATGGTACTTGAATATTAACAAAAATAGGCTTTTCTTCTTCTGCAGGTTCTACCATTGGTAGAAATCCTTGTGGATGTCCAGCCATTGGTAGAAATCCTTGTGGATGTCCAGCCATTGGTAGAAATCCTTGTGGATGTCCAGCCATTGGTAGAAATCCTTGTGGATGTCCAGCCATTGGTAGAAATCCTTGTGGATGTCCAGCCATTGG
>Ga0194129_10007251_pt1 | contig 13269 bp, 19 predicted proteins | sample TA2KigCa35mmetaG_FD_150862 | JGI IMG/M metagenome (GOLD analysis project Ga0194129, IMG submission 150862) | Freshwater microbial communities from Lake Tanganyika, Tanzania - TA2015038 Kigoma Deep Cast 35m | ecosystem: Environmental > Aquatic > Freshwater > Lake | place: Tanzania: Lake... | reverse complement strand
CCGGCGCACGCTTTCGCGCTCAAAAAGAACCGCTGCGGCACGTTGCCAGTCTCCAAGACATCCGACAACGAACACACGGCGGCGTCGCTGGGCCACTCCGAACCATTGAGCGTCGAGAACTCTGTAAGCGAACCCATACCCCAACTCGCCCAGCGCCCTGAGGAAGGTGCCAAAATCCCGTCCTCCGTTTGATGACAAGACACCGGGTACGTTTTCCCAGACAATCCATCGAGGCCGCTGACGTTGAGCGATTGCAAGAAACGTAAGCATGAGGTTGCCTCTGGGGTCGGCAAGTCCCTGACGGAGCCCCGCGACGCTGAAGGATTGACAGGGGGTTCCTCCGACAAGAAGGTCAACTGGTTCAAGATTCCACTCCTCAAATTTGGTCATGTCGCCAAGGTTAGGGACATGAGGATAGTGATGCGCCAACACGGCAGACGGGAACGGCTCAATGTCGCTAAAGGCAACGGGCTGCCATCCCATGTGGTGCCACGCGACGGTCGCGGCTTCAATGCCAGAGCAGACGGACAAGTATTTCACCACTCCTCCGGTCGCAGGATCGCGCCAATAATTCCCGCCACGGCGATGATTCCAAAAACTTGGGCTAGAAATATCAGCTGCTGATATTCGTGGTGGGAGGCGGGGAGGATGATGTCTAGCATGGCGTGCTCCCGGGGCGGCTTAGGCCGCTGCCTCCTGATTAAGATTGCTAGTCGCGTTTTTAATCGCTCGAGCTAGAGCCTCTTGCAGTGTTTCTCCACGGCCCGATCCGATTGAAGCTTGGACTACATATTCAACCTTGATGCCGTACTTGTTTCCGAAGAAATCATACGACTTGCCATTGATCTCAAGAGCGACATGCCAAAAGGTTGAGCCGCCAGCCGAAAGTTTTTTCATCTTAATCATTGTTTTTTCCTTCTTTTCACTTCTGTCCGGCACTGCGCCGTCCATGTGTGTACTGTACCAAGGCTTTTTTCGGATTGCAACAGGTGGTTAATATATTTTTCATGCGACCACTAAACGGACAACAATGGGGTTGCGTTGCGCAATAACCACAGGTTAAGATATAGGGATGAACAAAAAGATCACGCCGCAAGCGGCGGCACTCATCCACGCAGTATCGGAGGCCGGCGGTCAGTCGGCCCTGGCCCGTGAACTCGGCATAGCCCCGGCAGCCATAAGCCGCTGGGTCAGGCAAGGCCGTGTGCCACCCTTGCGCGTCCTTGCCGTAGAGGCGGCAACTGGTGTATCACGCAAGGCTCTGAGGCCGGATATCTACCCATGAAAAAACAAACCAAAAAAACCACCAAACCCGCCCGCAAACCGCGAGCCAAGAAACCTAAGCCCGTGCCGGTCAACCCGGTCGTGGTCTGGGAGCAGGAGCCGGAGAAGGACTGGCTTGACCGCGCGATCGACAAGGTGGCGGGGTGGCTGACATGGCGACGATGAACAAGACCGTGGTAGACGATCGCGGGCCGCTCATCACCTACACGGTATTCAAGAACGTACAGGCCAAGGAAAAAGAAGAGCATCCAGATACGCCTTGGGTCGATCTTGTCAGGGCGTTAGCCAATGCTCCTGTTTACATGAGCAAAGCGGCCTGCCCGCTTTTGAGCCTGTGCGAGTACGGTGACTTGGTTAGCGATGGCGGGGGACTTCGGCACGGGGCCAACGTGCAGCGCGTTTATGGCGTCGAGGTGGATTATGACGGCGAGGAGGTGTCGCCAGAGGAGGGCCATCTGCGCCTGCAATCGGCTGGGGTAATGGCCTTTATCTACACCTCTGCCAACCATACGACCGGCGCGCCACGCTGGCGGGCAATTCTGCCGTTAGCCGAGCCTGCGGCGCCGCCTGAGCGGATGCTGTTTGTCGCGCGGGCTAATCGTGCGCTGGGCGGCATTGCCAGCCGGGAGAGCTTTACCCTAAGCCAGAGTTATTACTTCGGCAGGGTACGCGGCGCTCAGTTCTTGTTCTTTGAATCGCACGGGCGGTGCATCGACCAGGCGGCAGACCTTGAGCCGCTATTTTTTAAGGGGCAGAACACCGATCCGAAGACCGGGCGTGACACGCGCACCAATCAAGACCTGCTGCAATCCTTTGAACGTGGTGAGGGGCGCTACGAATCCATGCTCAAGTTATCGAGCCGCTGGGCGGCGCGCGGTATGGGGTACGACGATATCGTGGCGGCGCTTAACGAATTACTCGATCGCGGCAGCAGCCTGAACGGAGACGGGGTAGACCTACGCAGCCGCATCGAGCCGATGGCGGCGAGTGCGGTGCGTAAGTTTGGCGGCACGATGCCGGACGTGAGGATTAACGTGGTGCCGGAGCCGCCGAAGGACTTGCCCGAGGTGGATATTCGTAGTTACGAAAACCTGCCGGAGGCGCAGGGCATGGCACCATCATTTGAGCCTGAGTTCAGTATCGTGCAGGGCGTCGCGCCGACAGGTGGCGGTATTTCCGCGCGGCGCTGGGAGCCGATTGATCCGAAGTCAATTCCACCTCGGCAATGGCTGTACGGATTCCATTACATGCGCCGCATGGTAGGCATGACTGCCGGTGCGGGTGGTGGCGGTAAGTCGTCGATGACGATGGTGGAGGCGGTGAGCATGGCACTCGGGCGCGATCTCTTTCGCGGCAAGTGGCAACTACCGACCGGGCCGTTGAAGGTCTGGGTACACAATGGCGAAGACCCGCTTGAGGAGTTGCAGCGCAGGCTCGGCGCGATCTGCATGAACTACGAGCTGGACGCACACGAGGTCGCCAACAACCTTTTCATCACGAGCGGACGCGACACGCGAATCATCGTGGCAGAGACGGTTGACGGCACGGTGATGCAAGTGCCGGCGGTGCGTGAGCAGATCGTCGAGCAGATCAACGCGCTCGGCATCGACGTGATGATCCTTGACCCGTTCATCGCTACCCATGGCGTGAACGAGAACGACAACCCGGCGATGGAAAAGGTCATGTGGGAATGGCGCGCCATCGCAGAGCAAGGGAATATAGCGGTCGAGATTGTCCATCATTTCCGCAAGGGCAACGGCAACGAAGCGTCGAGCGAGGACGTGCGCGGTGCTTCGGCGTTACTTGGCGCGTGCCGTAGCGTGCGGATCGCGTCACCCATGAGCCAGGGCGAGGCCGAGCGGTACAGCATCGACGTGAAGGAGCGGCGGCGGTACTTCTGGTTACAGAACCCGAAGGCCAACATGAGGCCGCCGACGGACGAGCGACTGTGGCGGCAACTGGTGAGCGTGGAGTTGGGCAACGCCGACGGCATCTATACCGAGGGCGACAAGGTGGGCGTGGTCGAGGAGTGGAACCCGCCGACGGCTGACACACAACTGACGCAAGGGCAGAAGGCAATCGTATTGCGCGAACTTGAGGCGGCGTATACAAAAGACCCGCTGCTAGTACGGGCCGATGTACGCAGCACGCAGTGGGCGGGGCGTATCGTGGCGAAGCACATGGAGTTGGACATCAACGACGCTGGCGCTAGGGCGACGGTCAGGCGGGTGCTGGATGAGTGGGAGAAGGCCGGCAGCATCACCAAAGTGCAGGCGCGGGATCATGCGAAGGGCAGGTACTTCACGGCGTATAAGGCCGGTGAGGCGGTCGAGGAGGCTGACGATGTGCCGTTCTGAGCAACAAACTTTCCCCCAGTTTCCCCAGTTTCCCCAAGTCTTCCCCATGTTGCTCAAGCAACTGGGGGAGGGAATCTTGGGGTTTTTCCCCAAGTTCCCCAGTTCCCCAGTTATATATACCCGATCCAACTGGGGGAACCAAGAATCAAGGACTTACGCACGTTTTGGTCGTTTCCCCAGTTTTTCCCCAGTTGACGTGGGGGCGGTATGAAAATCCCCAAGTTGTATAAAAACCACAGTACGAGTCAGAAGCGCATCAAGCTGGCTGATCCGGTGGCAGAGACGGACATGGCGAAGCGTATGCTCGAGGCTATGGGCACGGATGACTTCCAAGTGATTCGCACCTTCCAGCAAGTCTTCGGCGCCAAGATGGTTCACTACCAAGACGCGCAAGGCGAGGCAGGCAAGAAGCCTGAGTGGGCCGATGAGTCAAGGTAAGTTAAACCTTATGGGGCCGTTGACTTGGCAGGACTGCGACTTCTGGGGCAAGACCTCAGCGTGCCGTCGGTTCTCTATCCGTGGGCAGACGATGAACGGTAAGCAGGAGTTTATTCTGTGGCGTCGCGGTGAAGACGGGCGGGTGATCCCGAAGCAACTCGGGGTCTTCGACACGTTCGAGCAGGCTGCTGCTGAGGCGGAGGAGCACAAGTACCGTGACCCGCCGAAACGTAATGCGATATTCGACTGGAAGCCAACATGGCCGAAATGAAACGCTGCCCGATCTGTCACACCGAGAACACGGGCGGCAAGCCTCATGGCTGGCACAAGCAAGCGCACCGGAAAAAGGGATACACGCCTGAGCAACTTGCCGACATGGTGAGGCAGACTCTCGAGCGCAATCAAGTTAAGGCAATCATTTGCGAAGCGATCGACGAGTCACGACAACCTGATGGCTGGCGATCGAAGCCAAGAAAGTCGCGCAAGGAATATCATCGTGAGTATTACTGGCGGCACGTCACGATCAGGCGGCAGCAGCGCGTGATGAGCAAGACGATGCGCAAGAAACTGAAGCCCTTGATTGATGACCTATGCTCTGCGGTAGACTTGGGCAGGATTTCAGCAATATGGTGAGATGATGGGCAAGCGTCAACGTCAGCGGGGTGCAGAGACGGAGCGCGAGGTGTGCGAGAAGTTAGCCGAAGGAACTGGCTGGGTCGTTAAGCGTGAACTGGGACAGGCCAGAGACGGTGGCTGCGACATACGACTTGCACAGTTCGTGCTCGAGGTGAAACGTCGCAAGTCCATTGCCGTGTATGAGTGGATCGACCAGGCAACGGCAGCCTGTGCGCCGCCACATGAAGTGCCGGTCGTGATCTGCCGTGGCGATAAGCGAGAGTTCCTGGTGATCCAGCGCCTTGATGACTGGATGAAGATGGCGAAGAAAGAGTTGCCGGAAAGATGAAATGCCCAAAGTGTGGGAAGCCGAGCGAGGTCGTGAAGGTCTACCAGTTCCCGACCGAGGCGCGACGAAGGAGAGAGTGTACGAGCTGCGGGCTGCGCTTCTCCACGAGCGAGCGCGTCTGGAGGCGAGTTTATGCCGAAGAGGTCAGGTCCAAGACTCAGGTGAGACTCTCGAGGAAGGTGGATCAAACGGAACGATCGAAAAGGACTTACAGCAATTTTGACGTCGTGCCACTTGAGGGCTACGACTTGGACTACGAAGACGTAACGACTTACGTTCACATGCAGGACGACTGATGGCAGGGACACCAATCAAGCGAGCAAGGCATGAGAAGGCATTGGCGATCCTTGCCAAGCCTGAGTTCTGGGAGCAGCTCTGGGAACATCTTGCCGAGGGCAACACGCTGCGATCGTTCGTGAGCGGTAGCGATATTCCTTACGGCGTGCTCTGGCGAAAGATGCAATCCGATCCGGTCTTGATGGAGCGATACGAGATCGTGCGCAACGCCAGAGCCTTGGCGAACGCTGAACGCATCGAGGCGCTGGCCGACAAGGTTGAGACGGAACAGATCGACCCGAACGCTGCGAAGGTAGCGATGGGCGCAAGGCAATGGCTTGCCGAGCGAATGGACCCGAAACGATGGGGCAATAAGATTCAGCAGGACATCAAGCTGACCGATACGACGCAACTGCATCTGCAAGCAGTGCGCGATCTTATGCGAACGGTGAGCGTCGTAGAGCCTGAAAAACTGACCGCTGACACTGACGTGTCAGCATCGCCGGACGCGCGCGATTCATCAGTGTCTAAATGCGAATGATTCTCATTTACACCGATTTTTATGCACGAGGCGCTGCATACGAAAAAACGCACATCGCGCAAGTCATTGATTCGCAAGGGATTATCGGCGGGATTGCGTATAATACCCATTATGTAAAGTTGTCCACTCTGCGGTTAGCGCACTCGCAACCCTTTGATTCTACTCGGAATCCCGTCGGAACTGACCGCGCGGCGGTCGATTGCACCCCCCCCGGGGGTGGCCCCTGCCGGGGGGCGGCGCGTGGCTAACCCCACATAGGCCGATTTAAAAAAAATGCAGAATCCATACCTAGACTTCGTAAAACGCTATCACGCGGCCCCTGTAGCCTTCGTGGAGGAAGTCCTTGGCGTCACCCCAGACCCATGGCAAAAAGACCTCCTGTGCCTTCTGGCTGCGGGAGAGCGAAAAGTGTCTGTCCGATCCGGTCACGGAACGGGCAAGTCCACCGTCGCCTCCTGGGCCATGCTCTGGTACATGCTCACCCGCGTACCCGTCAAAGTCATCGTCACCGCCCCGACGGCAAGCCAGTTGTTCGACGCCCTCTTCGGCGAATGCCGCCGCTGGGCGAAGCTCCTACCCCCCGCCGTGGGCGAGCTGCTCGAGATCAAGTCCGACCGTATTGAACTAAAAGCCAGCCCCGAAGAGGCGTTCATCTCGGCAAGAACCAGCCGCGCCGAGCAGCCCGACGCGCTGCAAGGCGTACACGCCGAGTTCGTGCTACTAGTCGTGGACGAAGCGCCCGGCGTATCGGAGGCCGTCTTTGAGTCAGCCGGTGGCAGCATGTCGGGCCACAACGCCACCACGCTCCTGCTCGGCAACCCTACCCGCACCACCGGCTACTTCTACGACACCTTCCACCGCCTTGCCCCCGAGTGGAAGAACCTGCACGTCAGTTGCCTCGACTCGCCCCGCGTCAGCGAGGATTACATCAAGGAGATGGCGAGCCGGTACGGCGAGGGGTCGAACGCCTACCGCGTCCGCGTCCTAGGCGAGTTCCCCGTCGCCGACGACGACACGCTCATCGGGCTGGAGTTGGCCCAAGGCGCCATCGACCGCGACGTGGTGCAGAACCCCAACGCCCCGATCCTCTGGGGCTTGGACGTGGCGCGCTTTGGCACCGACTCCTCGGCGCTATGCAAGCGCCAAGCGAACGTCGTGCTCGATCAGGTCAAGACCTGGAAGAACCTCGACCTCATGGCGCTGACCGGCGCGGTGCTGCACGAGTACGAGTCCACCGACCACAAAGACCGCCCCGCAGAGATACTCATAGACAGCATCGGCTTAGGCGCCGGCGTGGTCGATCGCTTACGCGAGTTGAAGCTACCCGCCCGTGGCATCAACGTCGGCGAGTCGCCCGCGTTCAAGGGGCAGTACATGAACCTGCGCGCCGAGTTGTGGAGCAAGGCCAAGGCATGGCTCGAGGCGCGCGACTGCAAGTTGCCGCGTGACGAGCGCCTCGTGAATGAACTATCCTCGCCACGCTATTCGTTCATGTCAAACGGCAAGTTGAAACTCGAGAGCAAGGACGACATGAAGCGACGCGGGCTGGTATCGCCCGACGTGGCTGACGCATTTGTGCTGACGTTTGCGAGCGAAGCGGCGACCGGGAACGGCGCGTACTCGCCGACGTGGGCGAAGTCGGTTAAGAGACAGATTCGGGGAGTGGTATGAGCATTGCGCATCTAGGTGGTTACATCCCAGAGGGCGACCGCGCGACGTGGATGCCTGACATTTGGGGTTACTTGGCGCTGACCTACGGCATCAAGTCGGTAATCGACATTGGCGCCGGCATGGGCCATAACATCCGCTGGTGGCACGACCTCGGGTTTGACGCACGCGGCGTGGAAGGTCATCCGATTGCCTTGGCCGAAAGCCCGGTCAAGGAGATTCTGGTCGCACACGACTACGAGAAGGGGCCATACGTCCTCGACCGCGACTACGACCTTGCGATCTGCACCGAGTTCGTGGAGCACGTTGAGCAGAAGTGCGAGCCGAACTGGTTTGCAACGATGGCGCGCTGCAAGTATGTACTCATGTGCCACGCCATTCCCGGGCAGGGCGGTCATCACCACGTCAACGAGCAGTTGACCGAGTACTGGATTGACCGCTTTTACGAAAACGGTTTCAAGTGCGACTGGATCACGTCGTGCAAATTCCGCGAGACGGATAAACGGCAGGGGTCTGGCTGGGGCCGCCCCACGCTGCTCTTCTTCGTGAGAGACAAGTGAAGTATTACTGCATCACACTCGCAGAGACTCCAGAGCGCACCGAGCACGCACGCCAACAGGCGGCGAAGGCGGGCATTGAGTTGGATTTTATCTACGGCATCTTTGGCAAGACCATGCAGGTCAAGTCAGAGATTCCGATGCACACGGATTATTTCGTGACGCGCGGCGCGACTTGCTTGGTGCTGTCGTGGCATATCGCCTGGCAGATCGCATGGCGCGAGGGGCATGAGGAGTTCGTGATCTTTGAGGATGACTTTATCCTGACCGATAACTTCAACGAACGCTTCGCGCAGATTCGCGCCGAGATTCCCGACTGGTGCGACTTGGTGTACCTAAACTCCTGCTGCACGACGGACAAGCTCGGCAAGAAGGAGTCAACGAATCTGTGGGATATTCGCTACCCGCTCTGCACCGCCGCGATCTGGCACCGCCGTCGCGCCATCCCCACCTTGCAGCAGTACACCAAGCCCGCTAACACGCCGGTCGATATTCTGCTTGAGTGGTACGCGTTGCCGCACCTGCGTGTGCTGACCGCCGTGCCGCCATTAGTTTCACAGGCCACGCAAGACCTTGCGGTGCCGATGCCGTCAACCATCCACATGTGAGGAGATAGATGAATGCTCAAGCCAAGCGACGTGGCGCTGTTCCAAAAACGCCTCGACAAGAAAGCCCCGCCGAAGCCGGAGTCCAAGAAAGCGCCAGAGCCGAAAGACCCGAAGCCGCCTTCCCCGCCGAAGGCCGCCTAGTCCTATCGGAGCATTTGCCGGCTGACGCCTTTGTGCGTCTCACGGTGCCGGAGTCGGAAACCTTCCTGCCGTGTAACCCGTCGATTGCCAAGGACGGCAATGGTGGACTAAGTTGCTTAGTCCGCACCGTGAACTATGAACTCGGCGAGGAAGACGGCATCTGGTTCCGTGGCGACCCTGCGCCCAATACGCGCAACTACCTCATCACGCTGGGTCAAAATTTGAGCCAGCAGTCGGTGGAGTGGGTCAACGATTTGATGGTGCGCAACACTCGAGTGCCGGCCAGAGACGGCCTTGAGGATGGGCGGCTATTTTGGTGGCGAGACGGCTGGTGGTTTATCGCAACCGCCTTGCACCACGGCCCCCGGGTGCGCGGCACGATGGCGCTGTGCAATCTAGATAAGACCACGGTGACGGGGCTAGAGTTTTTGCACAGCCCGCACGGTCGTGAGATGGAAAAGAACTGGATGCCGCTCGTGGAGGGCGATCAGTTGTCGATGGTGTATATGCACCACCCCGCCGAGTCCTACGAAATTTCTCCCGTTAAGCGCAGGATATGGCTCGGCGGCTACCCGCCGCTCATCGGCTGGTCGGGCGGCTCGCAGTTAATCCCGCACGGCGGCGCGTACCTTGGCGTTGTCCACCAGCGCCGCAAGCACAGGAATCAGGTCTATTACGCGCACAAGTTGGTGCAGTACAACGGGAACCTTGAGCCGTTTGCCGCTGGCCGTGAGTTCTACTTCCGTGGCGAGCAGATTGAGTTTTGCTCTGGAATTGTGCGGCACTTAGGCAAGTGCATCCTGTCGTTTGGAGTCAAAGATCGGGAGGCTTGGCTAGTTTCTTTATCCGCGAGCCAGCTTGCCGACCTCCTCAAGTGACAATAGATAGACCCCCTTTTTCGGCACGGGTGCCGGTTTTATGTATCAGAAAGAAGGTTCTCTCATAGAGCAGACCGAGGCGGCGATCGGCGCCATTGAGCCGATGTCGGACGAAGACCTCGAGTCGTTGGTTGGCACGGAGCTAACCGACGCGACGTCGTTCGTTGACGCAGAGTTGTCCCCGGTTCGCGCTCGCGCCATCCAATACTACCGTGGCGAGCCGTTTGGCAACGAGGAAGAGGGGCGCTCGCAGGTTGTCTCGACCGACGTGCGCGACACCATCGCCGGCATCATGCCGTCGCTCATGCGTGTCTTCTTTGGCTCACGCAAGATCGTGCAGTTCACGCCGCGCAATGTCGAGGACATTCAAAGCGCAGAGCAGGCGACAGATTACGTCAATTACATCTTCAACAATGACAACAACGGCTTCCTAATCCTGCACTCCGCGTTCAAGGACGCGCTGCGCGGTGCGCTCGGCGTTGCCAAGTACGTTTGGGAAGAAAAGGTTGAGGTCAAGACCGAGTATTACACCGGCCTTGATGAGTCGTCTTTAACGCTATTGCTTGGCGAGCAAGACGTCGTGGGCAGCGCGATTGAGGCGATGGACGATCCGTCGTTTAAGCCGCCCGTTGACCCGCAGACGCAGCAGCCGTTGCCGTTTGATCCGCAGACGGGGCAGCCGTTCCAGGCGCCGAAGATTTATAACGTCGAATTGAAGCGCGAGTACAAAGACGGTCGCGTGAGGGTTGAGGCGATTCCACCGGAAGAGTTTTTGGTTGACCGCCGTGCGCGCTCCGTTGAGGATGCGACGCTGGTGGCGCACCGACGCATGATGCGCGTCTCTGAACTTGTGGCCTTGGGGTACGACGAAGAAGAGGTGAGCGCGCAGATGGGTGTCTACGAACTAGACACCAACGACGAGTATTTAGCGCGCAACCCGTATGCTCAGTCCTATGGCCCCGGTGGCACGCAAGACGACAAGCGAGTTCTTTATTGCGAAGCGTATGTGCGAGTGGATTACGACAAGGACGGCATTTCTGAACTGCGCAAAATATGCACGATCGGCCCTGGCTACAAGATGGTGATGAACGAACCGTGCTCGCACGCGCCGTTCGCACTCTTCTGCCCCGACCCAGAGCCGCACGCGCTGATCGGCATGTCGATCTTTGACATGACCGCAGACTTGCAGCGCATCAAGTCAGCGATCATGCGCAACATGATGGACTCGCTTACGCTTGCCGTGCATCCCCGCGTCGGCGTAGTCGAGGGTCAAGCCAACATGGACGACGTGCTTAACACCGAGGTCGGTGGCATCATTCGTATGCGCCAGCCAGGTGCCGTGCAGCCGTTCAATGTACCGTTTACCGGGCAGGCCGCATTCCCGATGCTGGAGTACCTTGACAGCGTGCGTGAGAACCGCACCGGCATGTCGAAGGCAGCGATGGGTTTGGATGCTGGCGCCTTGCAGAGCACCACACGCGCGGCGGTCGCCGCGACCGTTACGGCTGCGCAGCAGCATCTTGAGCTGATCGCCCGGATTTTCGCTGAAACCGGGATGCGCGCCCTGTTCAAGGGCATTCTCAAGCTGGTCGTAGAAAATCAAGACCGCCCGCGTGTGGTGCGCCTCCGTAATAACTGGGTGCCGATTGACCCGCGCTCGTGGCAGTCGGATATGGACGTTGAGGTGGACGTTGCGTTGGGTGGTGGCACCGAAGAGCAGAAGCTTGGCGTGCTCACCACGATCTCGCAGAAGCAAGAGCAGATCATGCAGCAGATGGGGCCGCAGAATCCGCTCGTTACGCCCTCGCAGTATCGCAACACGCTTATCAAGATTGCAGAGTTGTCTGGCTTCAAGAACGGCGCCGACTTCTTCCAAGACCCGGCGCAGGTGCCGCCTCCCCCGCCGCCTCCCCCGCCGCCGCCTGATCCGGCGCAGATTCTCGCGGAAGTCGAGAAGCAGAAGATCATGGCTGACATCCAGAACAAGCAGGCAGAACTCGAACTCAAGCGGCAGTCGATGCTGCTCGAGGATGACCGCGCACGCGACAAGCAAGAAGCGGACATCATGTTGCGTGCTTATGAGATTCAGTTGAAGAGCGGCACTGCGATCGACACGGCCATGCTGACGGCGATGATGGAGCGTCCGCGTACTGCGACGCCTTCAGTGCAGCGCCCTGCGTTGCCTGAGATCGTGCCGTTCAACCCGCAGCAGCAGATGCCGCCGCAGCAGCCTCCGATGCCTCCGCAGGGCACACCGATGCTGCCGCAAGGTGGCCCAATGCCTCCGCAGGGTGCACCGCCACAGATGCCGCCACAGGCGCCACCGATGGGTTAGGCCATGAAGGAACTTAACCCATTCGCAGCGCCTAACCCGAACACGGCACCGCCGACGTATTCGAGCCAGCAGATTAATCAGACGAATAACCAAAACCGTCTGTATTTTACGCAGCTTGATAACGTGAACCGAGAGATAATCCCTACGGTTCATAGCTTAAACGTATTGCATTGGTTGGGGCCACCATAATGGCTAACTTTCAAGACATCATTGGTCTAAGGCTTGGGCGTGGACAGTTAAGCGCGTCATACGCGACGATTTACACTTGCCCCACCGATCGGCGTGCGTATATCAAAGACATCAATCTTTGCAATACGCACTCTAGTAAGCACCACGCTTATGTGGCGATTGTGCCGTCTGGACAGACAGCCGGCATCGCTTATGAGATTCTGAGCAACTATGAAATTGACGCTTATGACACTTATCGGTGGACAGGCACTCAGATTTTGAACGCTGGCGATACCATTCAGGTAAAAGCCAGTACCGCTAATTACATCACTATCTATGTGAGCGGCGCGGAGGCCGTTTGATATGAGCAAGTTAAACCGTTCAATTTTTAAGAAAAAGAAGAGGCGCGAACCAGAGCTTGAGGCGCTTCAATTTCAGGGCGACCCGTTCGCCGCTGTCCAAGGCGGCTACGGTCGGGCGCGCGGTGGTGGCGGCTACAATCCGTTTGCCATAGGTGGCGGTGGTGGCGGCTTCAACCCCTTCATGCAAGGCGGTGGAGGCGGCTTTAACCCCTTCGCGCAAGGCGGTGGCATGCGCGGCTTCAGCGATCCATTCGGCGCTGGCGGCGGCACGCTTAACCCCTTCGGCGGTGGCATGGGTGGTGGCGGCACGTCTTTCAGTGGCGTGCCGATGGGCGGCTTCTACGGCTACGATCAGTCAGCCGATCCGAACGTCTCGCTCGGCCAGTACCTTGGGCAGCAATACTACGGTGGTGGCGCCTTTAACCCGTTTGATCCGTTTGGTATGGGCAGAGGCCCGAGCTACGGCGGTGGAATGGGTGGCGGCTTTGATAACTTTGGCGGTGGCGGTCAAATGCCGCAACCGATGCCGGAACCGCAACCGATGCCACAGCCACAGCCGATGCCACAGCCCGGCCCCAACCCGAGCTTTGACATGGGCACGCCGCAGCCGTTGCCGCAACCTGTACCGCAGCAGCAAGTCGCTCCGCAGCCGATGCCACAACCGATGCCGATGCCGATGCCGGAGCCGAAGC